>Ga0209211_10002469_pt1 | contig 31871 bp, 25 predicted proteins | sample RifGroA2_FD_183992 | JGI IMG/M metagenome (GOLD analysis project Ga0209211, IMG submission 183992) | Groundwater microbial communities from Rifle, Colorado, USA - Groundwater A2 (SPAdes) (version 2) | ecosystem: Environmental > Aquatic > Deep subsurface > Groundwater | place: Rifle, Colorado...
GAAGGATTTTTCACGGGAGTTCAGGATGCAAAGGGATTTTTTCTTGCCTTGGGAAGGAAGATTGCGAGGCCGGGGAAAGCGGGCTCTGATATTGTTTTGACGGTTGATTACAATATCCAGGTGAAGGCGCGTGAGGTTCTTGAAAAATCAAAAGAAAAATGGAGTGCGCCTTCGGGGATTGTCATAGTAGTCGAGCCCTCGACGGGAAGGATTCTTGCGATGGATGCCCTGCCTGCGTACAATCTGAATGAATTCAATAAAGAAAAAGACCTCTCGGTTTTTCAGAATCCCGCGGTGGAATCGGTATATGAACTCGGATCCGTCATGAAGACGGTTACCATGGCGGCCGGGGTCGAGGAAAAAAAGGTTACGCCTGAGGCGACGTACACCGATTACGGCGCGGTAAAGGTTCTCGACCGGGAGATAAAAAATTTCGATGGCAAGGCGCGCGGGGTTCAGACAATGTCGCAGGTTCTTGAAAAATCATTGAACACGGGCGCGGTCTATGTCGCGCGACTTCTGGGCCGCGAGAAGCAAAAAGAATACTTCGAGAATTTCGGTTTCGGGGAAAAGTCGGGAATTGACCTTCCCGGAGAGCTTGCCGGGAATATGACGAATATTGAGAAAGGATACGACGTGGAATACGCAACCGCGTCATTTGGTCAGGGAATTGCGGTGACACCCCTTCAGATGGCGATGGCGGTTGGGGCAATCGCAAATAACGGCAAGCTCATGCGGCCCTATATCGTCGAGGAGGTGAGGGACAAGGAAGGGAATGTTACAATGAAAAATGAGCCCCAAGTGCGTCGGAGTGTGATATCTCCGGAAACATCCCAGACACTGACGAAAATGCTTGTCTCGGTAGTGCGAAACGGTTTTGAGAAGCGCGCGAGCGTAAAGGGATATTTCATCGCCGGGAAAACCGGTACTGCGCAGGTTCCGCGGCGTGACGGCAAGGGGTATTCCGAAGAATCAATCCATACGTTGATCGGCTACGCTCCGGCATTTGAGCCGAAGTTCCTTATTTATATTCAGTTGAACGAACCGAAAGGGAATCGGTTTGCGGCAAATACGCTCACTCCGGCGTTTTATGATCTCGCGGAGTATATGCTGAATTATTATGAGGTGCCGCCCGACGAGCCCCGTTAGAGAGAAACAGAGGACACTCATTGTTTCACCACCCTTGATTAAAATTCTGACATGGACTTTTCTGTACAAAACATCTTGTGTTTCTCTCTAACGGGGTGAAAAATGACTCACGATAGCGGTTTCGCTATTTCCTTTTCAGACACGACTCGTCCCGTCCAGCGCGGGACTCGCTAAGGGTCGGATGAAATTTTCCCCGCGTGTTCGCGGGGAAACCAAGCAATTTCATCCTCCCATTGTCTGTAAAGGAAATAGCTCAACCGCCTTACTGGCTCGCTTGGGCATGACGTGATGTAGCTGATTGTTTCAAATCATATACTTTAAGAACCATAGGCTCGCAAGAGCATGAACTGAATGTAGTTGATTTTTTTCCATTGTCTGAAAAGAATTTATCTCAACCACCCGTTGGTTCACTGGAGCATAAACGATTTATTAAAGAGAGGGCGAAATAATAGCCCAAGCGAAAGCTTGGACTGGGAAGTTAATAACCGAAGCGGCGGCGATAAAACCATTCACGATATCCCGGCGGGATTTCAAGGTCAATACAGCGTAGAAAAGATTCAAGAGTCCGCGGAACGGGAGCCGCTGGTTCGTGGATACCAATGAGTCGCATCGCCTCTTCAATAGGCATACCACTCCATACGCAGTATGCAAGTATGAGCGCCGGCGATCGTGAGATGCTCGCTACACAATGAACGAGAACTGCTTCTTTTGCTTGTCGTCCTTCATGGATCCAGTGAAGAAGAGAACAAACGATTCCTTCACGATCCTCGAACCAGCCATCCGGGATTAAAAACTGCTTGCGGGAAATGCCGAGTTGGCGGCAGACCGCATCGATCGATGCGTCGTCGGTTTGCATGAGAGTTATCATCCGCTTGATGCGGCGATTTCTTAGCAGATCAAAATCAAGAGCCGCTTGATGATTGCCGACATATAAGAAAGGAAGGATGTGTGAAAGCCATGGCTGTGTCAACAATACTTCATCGGGTATTGGCATTGTCTTGTACCCTCTTCCTCGTGGTCCTGAAGTGATATAATCACGTTAGGATGTTAAAGTCAATCATCGGAAAAATTCTTGCGGTTTTTGCCTGTCGCGTGATACGCCGCTACGACCCGGTTATAATTGGCATTACGGGCTCGGTTGGGAAAACATCGACGCGTGAGGCGATCGCAGTGGTTTTGAGAAAGCGCTTTCGGATCCGCACGCCCGAGAAAAACTACAACAATGAAATCGGTTTGCCGCTTACGATTCTCGGTATTCGGCATCCCGGGAAAAATCTCTTCGGCTGGATTGTCGCGCTTTGTCTCGCATTTTTTCGCGCCTACGGATTTCGGACTGAATATCCCGAGGTGCTTATTTTGGAATACGGAATTGATCGGCCGGGTGACATGGATGTTTTGGTGTCTATCGCGCGGCCGCATATCGCGGTTGTGACGCGAATCGGGAATATCCCAGTGCATGTTGAATTTTTCCGCGATCCATTTGCGCTCGCAGACGAAAAAGCGAAGCTCGTGAAGGCAATTCCAAAAGACGGATACGCGGTGCTCGCCCGCGATGACGACGCGGTATTTGAAATGCGCAGGCATGCAAAATTTCGAAGTGTTTCCTACGGCAAAGCGCTTGACGCAGACATCCGCATCATGAATTCAGAGCTTCGAATGAAGAAGGATGACGTCTTCGGAGAGGTGCCCGACGGGATTTCGTTTAAAATTCAATTCAAAGGAAAAGCCACGCCCGCTTTTCTTCCCAACACCGCGGGAATACCGCAGCTCTACTCGGCAGGAGCGGCTGTGGCAGTTGGCATTCTCATGCGGATGGGCATTGATGAAGTTCTCGGAGCGCTCCGGGAGTATGAGCCGTTGCCAGGGCGTCTCTGTATTCTCCAAGGGATTAAGGATTCGCTTCTTATTGACGATACGTATAACGCCGCGCCCGAATCAATGCGCGAGGCGCTGGTACTTCTTGAATCGCTTCGCGGCAAGCGGAAAATTGCCGTTCTCGGGGATATGCTTGAGCTTGGGCGCTATTCCGAAGACGCGCATAGGGCTATCGGAAAGCAGGCGGGTACTGTCGTTGATATTCTTTTGACCGTTGGGCCGCATGCCCGTTTTATCGGCGAAGAGGTGAAAGCCGGACGGCCGAAGAAAAAAATACGCAATGCGAACGAGAAAGTTTTTTCATTTGCAAACGCTATTTCGGCGGGGAAAATGCTTCAGTCGCTTATTCGTCCCGGGGATGTTGTCCTTATAAAAGGGAGCCAGGGGATGCGCATGGAAAAGATTGTTGAAGAAGTCATGGCGCTCCGGGAGCAGGCAAAAAAACTTCTCGTGCGCCAGGAGGATTATTGGAAAAAATGAGTTGGGTGTGGAAAAATAGTGATGCGGGTATTTCCATACGGTATATGCTGAACGTAGAACCCTTTGGAGGATGATATGCCTGATGACGGCACGGGGTGAATCTGTCGGGGTGGGAGCTTGCAGAATGGATTGACTCGCATACGTGGGCGCGATGCCAGTACTGTAAACAGCCAAAATCAGTGCATCTCGTCCGCCGCAATGACGGAAAGTATTGCCCGCAATGCAGCCGTAAAATCGCGAAGCTTTGTTCAGCTCCGCCCGTATTCGTTTCCGGAAACGGACATCCTGACTTTTCGTCGCGTTCCCTCACTCCCCATTTCATGTACCGCCAATAACCGGCGGTCCTTTTTCTTTATCCTGAGCTTGCCGAAGGATTGATTTTTTGTGTTTTTTCCCGTAGAATTTCGAGTGATCGCTCGTTGAAGAGCGATCGAAGACGCCGGGTCTTTCATCTATAAAATATTGAGTATGGTCCCATCGTCTAGAGGCCTAGGATATCTGGTTCTCATCCAGAAGATCGTGGGTTCGAATCCCACTGGGACCGTATAACTATGGAAAATTTTGATATTCTTGTGGTATCAAAACTTTACATCTGATCTGGTTCTCAGTGGGATTCGAAGAGTATTTCAAAACGTGAATGTCTTCACGTTTTGAAAACCCCGGCTCTGAAGGAGCGTGAAGCCGTGAGCTTTGCGAGCGTGCGGAGCGCGGGTGAGGAGGAATCCCACTGGGACCGACAATATGTTTTTTCATCGATAGACCCGAGTACTATATACTTATCAATATGGAGGAACTTGAACTTACATATCTTGCAAAAGAATTGCCGAGTGGAGTGCAGCGTGCACCTTCTAAAGAAATACTCGATATCTACATTCCTTCTTCTGTCGACCATCCTGTGTTGAGAATTAGGAAGACGGGAGAAAAATGTGAGATTACGAAAAAGCAACCGATTACAGAAGGTGATGCTTCACGACAGATTGAGGCCACTATTCCTCTTACTGAATCGGAATTCGCCGAACTTGCTCAGATAGTAGGAAAAAGAGTCCAGAAAATACGCTTTTACTATCAGGAAGACGGCATTAATTATGAAATCGATGTCTTTCGCGGTGATCTGGAGGGGCTGGTGCTGGTAGATGTGGAATTCGATTCTTTAGAGAGGAAGGGTTCTTTCACGCCGCCCGCATGGTGCTTGATGGATGTCACGCAGGAAAAGTTTATTGCGGGCGGAATGATCTGCGGCAAAAAGTATTCGGATATTGAAGATCAATTACAGAGATTTGGCTACGAGAGGATCAAAATCAAATAATGGGCCCGACCACCGTTCATAAAATCGCCCATTATGGAATCGCTGGGAAGTCCTTACTCTGGTTGACGCCAATAGGTACTTAACCCGAGTGGCCTAATTTTAGTGAGGGGCGAGCCCGATAACCGTGGTTCGAATCCCTGTGGGAGTATCTCTATGCAGGTAGAAATCCGGCTTTTTTCTTTGCTTCCACAAGAGTTGCGCCAGCAATTTTTGATGCACTTTTTTGACCTTTTTTTAGTGCGGCTTTTACGTTTGTTTCGGTAAGTATTTGGTAGCGTTTTTGTATTGGTGTAAGGACGCCTACCATAACATCTGCAAGGTCGCGTTTGAATTCTCCGTATCCTTTTCCGGAAAATTTTACTTCGATTTCTTTGAGGCCGATTCCTGAAAATGTGCTATATATCCGCATGAGGTTTGAAATTGCGGGTTTTGTTGTTTCGTCGTAGGCAACCTCTTTTCCTGAATCCGTAACCGCAATCTGAATTTTTTTCCGAATAACCTCGGGCTCGTCCAAAAGCGCAATATAGCTATTCGGGTTTGTCGCGGACTTTGACATTTTTTTTGTCGGGTCGTCGAGCGCCATGACGCGCGCGGTTTCTTTCAAAACATACTCTTTCGGCTCTTTGAATGTTTCGCCAAAGCGCGCGTTGAATTTACGTGCGAGCGTGCGCGTAAGCTCAATATGCTGGATTTGGTCTTCGCCAACCGGAACAATATCGGAGTTATACAGAAGAATGTCGGCCGCCATGAGTGTGGGATAGTTTAAGAGTCCCGCAAGTACGCCCGCTCTTTCTTTTTTTTCTTTAAACTGTGTCATTCGTTCGAGCTCTCCAATCGGTGTAAGCGTATTTAATATCCATCCAAGCTCCGTATGCGCGGGGATTTGGGACTGGACAAAGAGAACGGATTTTTTTGGATCAATGCCGCAGGCAAGCAGGATTCTTGCAACGCCGAGAGTGTTTTTGCGGAGCATCTCGGGCTCCTGGGGGATTGTGATTGCGTGCAAGTCCGCGATCATGGCAAATACGCGGTGGGTTTTTTGGAACTCGACCCACTGTTTTATCGCGCCCAAATAGTTCCCGATATGGAAATTCCCGGAGGGCTGGATACCGCTTAGAAGGACTTGCTTATTTTTCATATGTATGGTATATTGTCGTTGAGTTTTTACACGGGAGGGGCTATATGGTGAAGTTTTTTTTGGTTGCTCTTTCAGTTTTAGTCATCATGTATGGGTTTGTTCTTCTTGTGATCGGGGTCGTGGGGTCTAAGTCGGGGGTAGTTGCTGCTCTCATAATGGCAGTCGTTTGGTTTGCGCTTGGTGGGATTGCCGCTTTGGCGACGTATCTTGTTCCTTTTTTACAAGAAGAGAAAAGGAAATCGTTTGAGGCCTCCAAAGAACGCATACGCAAGAGTTGCATTAAGATGGGACATGATCCGAGTGGGCTAATGGATCGTCTGACGATGTCGTATGAGTATCAAGATATTGTTCTTTCGGGTCCATTCGGTTTACTCAGCGTACTTTTGAGAGTTCTTTTTGGTAAGTCCGGCCGGTAACGGCCGATTTTTCTTTATACCTCAATGACAACAGGCAGAACCATTGGGCGTCTTGCGGTTTTGCTGAAGAGAAACTGCCCGATTTTTTCGCGAACCTCGTCTTTTACATAGATCCAGTCAATCGGACGCGTGTTGGTTGCGGTCATTCCCTCAATGATTGTCCGTGTCCGTTTGCGGACTTCCTTCAGAAGTTCTTGGGATTCTTTGAGATAAATGAAGCCCCGCGAGATGATGTCCGGGCTTGTTTTCACTTTTCCGGTACGCGCGTCAACTATAGCAATAATGACGAAAATGCCGTCTTCTGCCAAGTGCTGGCGGTCGCGGATAACGACTTCTTTCACGTCTCCCACGCCAAGGCCGTCAACCATGACGTAGTCGGTCGGCGCTCTTTCTTTGAGCTTTCTGATTCCTTCCCGGCTGATTGAAACGATTTCGCCGTCTTCCGCGACCATGATGTGATTTTTCTGGACTCCGGCCTTCTCGGCAAGCTCGGCATGGATTTTGAGCATAAAGTAGTTTCCGTGGATCGGGATCATGTACTTTGGCTTTGTGAGCTTTATCATTTGGGTAAGCTCATCTTGTTTTGCGTGGCCTCCTGAATGAATGTCCATCGTCGCATAGTGGTAGACCTTGCCTGCTCGCTTGTAGAGCGTGTCTTTGAGACGCTGGACGGTGTTTTCATTTCCCGGGATTACGGAGGAAGAAAAGATAACCGAGTCCTTCGGCTGGATGGTGATGATTCTGTGCTCATTATTTGCAATTCGCATTAAGGCAGCGCGGTCCTCGCCCTGCGCCCCGGTGCAGAGGATCGCAATTTCATTCTCCTTGTAGCGATGTATGTCTTTTGCATCGATGATCGTCCCTTTTTTGATCTTCAGGTATCCGAGTTCTTGCGCCACCGCAATGTTTTGTCGTATCGAAAATCCTTCGAGCGCCACTTTTCTCCCGTATTTTTCAGAAAGCCAGATGAGTTGTTGGAGGCGGGTGATGAGGGAGGCAAACGTCGCCGCAATGATCCTGCCGGGCGCAACTTTGAATATTTCCTCAATTGTTTTTTGGACTTCGGTTTCCGATATTTGGTGCCCGGGAGAATCGGCGTCCGTTGACTCTGATACGAGAAGGAGGACCCCTTGACGCCCGATCTCGGCAATTCGTCGAAGATCCGCGGTGGCCTCCGATACCGGCTGGGGATCGAATTTAAAGTCGCCCGTATGGACGACAGTACCTACGGGCGTGCGGAGCACGACGCCGACAGAATCCGGGATGTTATGGTTTATATGGTAGAATTCAACGAGAAAATTTCCGAGGCGCACTTTTGATTCTGTGGTGATTAGTTCGATTTTTGGCTTCGGCATTTGTTTGAAGTCCTCCTGGCGCTTCATGATCATGCCCCGCGTGAGTGCGGTCGCAAATATAGGCGGGTTCCCGAGAGAATCCAGAAGGTGCGGAATTGCCCCGAAATGGTCGTAGTGGCCGTGGGTGATGATGATCCCGCGGATATTTTTCTTTCTTGGCTTCAAGTACTCGACGTTTGCGATTAAGTAATCGATTCCCGGCATATCCTCATCCGGGAATTGGAGACCCATATCAATGATGACAATGTCGTCATTATATTCGTAGATATAGGTTGATCGTTGGACCTCGCCGCAGCCGCCAAGAGGGATAAATCGAAGCTCTCCCCGCGTTCCCGGGGGAATTGGGCTGTGGGACCTTTGGATATTCAGGTGCGGGCGGCTTTGCCGGCGTCCGTCATGAATGTGTCGTCGTGTCTGCATTCGTATCAATCGAATACTTCCTAAACGTCAAAAATGGATTCTTTTCATGACATCAGGATATACTCGGAAATTTATTTAGTAATAATGAATAATAATGCGGTGCCCGGAGGGAGAGTTGAACTCCCACGGGATTACTCCCACACGGCCCTGAACCGTGCGCGTCTGCCAATTCCGCCATCCGGGCACAATTTTTCGATTACTTCAAAACCCGTTTTGTATCAATATACCAGCTGGTAATATCGTTGAAGCGGTCAGAGGGAAGCGAAATGAATTTAATGCTCGCTCCTTGAACGCTTTTCGGGAGGACGTACAAGTAGTGTTCTGCAAAAAGCGGAAGCATGAGGAGCTCTTGGTTTAGGCGGTCCTCAAGCGTGGTGAGGCGTTTTTCGCGTTCGTCCCGGTTAGGCATAGTTCTGATCTCTTCGAGAATTTTGTCCGCCGTCTTGTCGTTAAAGCCAACGATGTTGAGTCCAGGGTCTTTTGTTTGCGACGAGTGCCAGAAAATGAACGGGTCCGGCTCGTATCCGTATGCTTGGCCAAAAAGGAGGATCTGGAAATTGCGCGGCCGGATGATCGATGACTCAAGGTCTGAGATCGGCTTTCCCTCGATCGATACGTCAATTCCGACAGCTCCGAGATTTTGCTGGATCACCTCGGCGGCGCGCAGGAGATCGGGCCAGTCCGACGTGGTAAGGGTAAGGGAGATGGGCGTTACTTTTTCAACTGTTTTTTTTCCTTCGCGTTTTGTCTCCTTTTTTTCGAGGATTCCGTCGCCATCTTCGTCTTTGAAACCCGCGCGGGAGAGAGCGGATGCCGCGGCCTCGATATCGAATGTAAGCGTATCCCTACTTGTGGTGCCGGTACTCCCGTAATACAACGGGAATGGAGAGCGGCGGGGAGACGCCCGCCCCAGTACATAGTTTGTAATCGAGTCGCGCGGTATCGCGCGCGCGATCGCCGTACGTACGCTTTTATCAGCGAGGACCTCTGATTTTTGCGGGTTGAAAAAGATTCCAAAGACCCGCGGGGTTTCCGCCGTAAAGAGCGCGAACTTGTTCGTATTTAATTCTTCCTCAATATTTTTGGAAAGGGGATTGAAACCGTCAATCTTGCCTTTCCTCCAGTCCGCGATAAGCGTCTCAAACGAGGCGTAGAACGCGAAAACAATTTTGTTTATGTATGGACCGTCGCGATAATAATCGGGGTTTCGAGAGAGGCGGTATTCCGTAATCGAGCCGTCTCGCTCCTGGACAAAGCGATCGAATCGGTACGGCCCCGACCCAACCGGTTTGATGTTCAGTTCGTGGAGGACCGCTTGTTCCGGCTGGACGCCCTCCCATAAGTGCTTTGGAAGAATGCCGACGGTAAGATTTTCAAGAAACGGCGAATAGGGCGCGCGGAGAGTGAAACGTATCGTATATTCATCGACTTTTTCGACTTGGACTCCCTGCCAGTTTGCGATAAGCGGGCTTTTGTAGGTCGGGTTCTGGATTGTTTTCACCGTGAATATGACATCATCGGCCGTCACTTTTTTCCCGTCGTGCCAGAATGCGTTTTTCTTGAGCGCGACCGTATAGATTTTTCCGTCAGGGCTCACGTCATAATTTTCCGCAAGGTCAAGAATCGGATTTCCGCCGCCGTCGTATGTTACGAGGCGCGAGAAAACGAGTTTTGCGATATCGCGGTCGGTATCATTCGTGAACGCGTAAACCGGATTAACGGTTCGCGGTAGCTTTAGGAGTCCTTCGCGGTATGTCCCGCCAACCGCGGGAACGGGAATTGTGAAGCGAATGTATAGTCGACCGGCAAAAACCAATCCGAATGACACAAAGATGAGCGCGAGGAAAAACGCTTTTCTTCTTTCCTGCGGCGTAAGGAGCCGGGGGAGATAAAGATATTTGTGAAGTCGCAGCCATCGGGCTTTGGTCGGACTCGGCTCGCCCGTTAGTAGTCTTCGATAACTTCGTTTTTTGTCGCCTTCGGCGACAATCGAAGAGTTACTACCGGGCTCGGAGCCGTAATTCATCCGATCATGGTCCGCACCGCCGTTTGGCACGCGGCTTGTGGATATATCGTCGTGGAGCACAGCATAATTAGAACCCATCTCAAAAATGGCTTTGAAGCCGAAATTCGTTGATTGGAGTCCGAATACATTTTTGAGTTGGGTTCTAGAGAGTAGCCATTAGAACACGAAATTAACAATTGCAACTGCGAAAAAAATAATTGCCGATACGATGGTTGTAATGAAGATTGATTTTTCGATTCCCCGGCGTGTCCGATAGAATCCCCCTTCACCGCCAAATACTGGCGAAAGGCCGCCTCCGCGCTGTTGGAGGAGGATTGTTGCTACAAGGACGATCGCCGCGGCGATTTGGACTATTTGGAGAATAAAATTTCGCATACTACTCGCCAATATATATGGGGGAATCAACGTCTAGAACTAGAATATGTTTGCGATTGTAATAATAAGGGAAACGTAAAACAGAGTTGTTATGTTCTCAATTTCGAGCTCTCGAAGAGCGAGATCTGCTCCCCAGAGAAGCGCCATATTGATTGCGATATTAAAGAGTCCGAACGTCACCCATACGAGCGGCGCTGTGATAAGCCGCAGAAACGGCCGAATGACAGTGTATAAGAGTGCGAGGAGTACTGCGCTTACGGCAAGGGTTTTTATCCCCCCGTACAAATGAAACCCCGGAATGTAGGCGCTTGCAAGATACAGCCCCAGGCCGTTTAAAAGGACCTTAATGATGAATTTCGTGCCAATGCCCATCATTCCAATACTCTGACTATAGCAAGAATGCTTGTTCTTGGCAAGAGTGGGACTCGCTGTACTCTTCTTCGTATATGATTTGAAACACGTTCGTTCCGCCAGCGCGGAACTCACTAAGCATCCGGCGCGGCAGTCCCCCGACGTAACGTCGGGGGACACCATGCTGCCGCGCCTCCTGATTGTTTCAAATCATATACTTGAAGAGCCATAGCTTGCTGGAGCATGGGGTAAGGGAGACATTGTTTTGTCTTAAAAATCGAGACCCTCGACGTAATGTCGGGGGACGCCATGCCCGCGCGACCTCATCGTGGCCGCACACCAGTATTGCACGCGCTATAAGCACCGGAGGAATTTACTCGTGTTTTAGCATCAATTTTTGATTATCCACACCCGGACTTCTAACGGGGTTGACGGATTTTCGGCAGCCGCGTATAATGGGGAGCATACAGAGAGAGGCGAATAACGGTTGTACGGCTGATTACATCCAAATAATTTCACCATTATTTGCGAGCATCGTTAGTCATCGCAAATTAGCTCGACATCCCTAATAGAGGAGGTTATTTTAGGGTGTGTTTGTTTTTTTAATTTTTGGACTTGACATTTTTAGCTTTTAATATATTTCATATTATCGTCATTTTATGCAGATAATTAAGAAGTATTTCCCGAATCATAAGACACCGAGATCCCCGATTCCGAATCTTGCCGAGGTCCAACTCTCGTCTTACAAATGGCTTTTTGCAAAGGGCTTGCGAGAGCTTTTTGATGAGGTTTCTCCCCTGAAAGAGGATTTCGGAGGTTGGGAAATGGCTCTTGAATTTGTGGATTACTATCTTGATGAGCCGAAATATACGGAGCAAGAGGCGCGGGAAAAAAATCTTTCATATGAAGCTCCGCTTCGCATCAAGGCGCGCCTCACAAACAAAAAGACAAAGGAAGTGAAAGAACAGGAGATTTATCTCGGCGATTTTCCGCTCATGACGTCCCGGGGGACGTTCGTCGTAAACGGCGTTGAGCGGGTTATTGTTTCTCAGCTCATCCGTTCTTCCGGGGTCTATTTCACGAGCTACATATCGCGCGGCAAGCGGTATTTTGGCGCAAAGATTATTCCGAACCGCGGCGCGTGGATTGAATTTGAGACCGATGTTGACGGATCAATTTGCGTAAAAATCGACCGCAAGCGGAAGATCCCCGCAACGGCAATTTTCCGGGCATTCGGCCTTGTCGATGAGGAGAAAATTCTTTCGCTACTCGCGGATATCGATACCGGAGAGGTCTCGTATGTAAGAAAGACGCTTGATCGGGACGCATCAAAAAATCAGGACGAGGCGTTTATCGAAATTTACAAGCGCATCCGGCCAGGGGATCTGGCGACCGCAGACAACGCCCGCTCGCTCATTACATCAATGTTTTCTTCCGAGCGCTATGACCTTGCAGAGGTTGGGCGCTACAAATTTAATCAGCGTCTCGGCCTCACAAAGGATCCGAAAAAAGTCCGCACCCTCGACAAAGACGATCTTGTAGCCGTTATGCGCGAAATCATCCGATTAAACAACGCGTCCGACGGCGCGGACGACGATATTGACCACTTGGGAAATCGCCGCGTCCGGGGCGTCGGTGAACTTTTGCAGAATCGTCTTCGCGTCGGCGTTGCGCGCATGGCTCGCATTGTCCGCGACAGAATGTCTACTTTGGATCCCGCGATGATTACGCCGGCACAACTCATCAATGCGCGGCCCTTTACCGCGGCGGTAAAAGAGTTTTTTACTTCGTCTCAGCTGTCGCAGTTCATGGATCAGGTAAATCCCCTGTCCGAGCTCGAACATAAGCGTCGTCTGTCCGCTATGGGGCCTGGGGGGCTTCAGCGCGAGCGCGCGGGGTTCGAGGTCCGCGACGTCCATCCGTCCCACTACGGACGAATCTGTCCGATTCAAACCCCGGAAGGCCCGAATATCGGACTTGTGGGACACCTCGCAAGTTATGCCCGACTCAATGAATTCGGGCTTATCCAGACGCCGTATGTGAAGGCGTCGGGCGCCCGACTTACCAGCGAAGTCGAATATCTTGATGCATCGTCCGAAGCGAAATTCAACATCGCTCATGCGGGTATTGTTGTTGACAAAGACGGGAATATTCTCGAAGACCGCGTTGAAGCGCGCGTACGCGGAAACCCAGGCCTTATCGAAAAAGATAAAGTCGATTACGTCGATGTATCTCCCCAACAGGCGATTTCAATCGGGACAAGCTTAATTCCGTTTCTTGAACACGACGATGCCAATCGTGCGCTTATGGGTTCAAACATGCAGCGCCAAGCCGTTCCCTGCGTCCGGCCCCAGGCGCCGTTCGTGGGAACGGGCATTGAGACGCGCGCGGCTCGCGACTCGGGCCGCGTGATTCTTGCCGAGGAGGAGGGCGAGGTCGTCCTGTCCGACGCTCGAGAGATAGTTGTGAAAGAAAAAACGGGCAAAGCGCACCGGTATGATCTTTTGTCTTTTTTGCGAACAAACGCATTTACCGCGATTCGTCAGCGGCCGCGGGTCAAAGTCGGCGACAAAGTGAAAAAGGGCGACATTCTCGGCGATTCATCGTCAATCGATCGTGGAGATCTTGCGCTCGGGCAGAATATTCTCGTCGGATTTTTGTCCTGGTCCGGGTCAAACTACGAAGACGCAATCATCATTTCCGAACGGCTCTTGAAGGATGACCGATTTACTTCAATCCACATTGAGGATTTTTCCATTGACGTCCGGGATACGAAACTCGGTCCCGAACTTACGACCCCTGATATTCCGAATGTCGGAGAGGAAAAACTGAAAAATCTTGATGAGGAGGGCGTTGTCCGGATCGGCGCAGAAGTGCGTTCGGGCGACATTCTTGTCGGAAAAATTTCCCCGAAAGGAGAATCGGATCTTACGCCGGAAGAAAAACTTCTGCGCGCGATCTTCGGCGAGAAGGCGCGCGACGTGAAAGATACGTCCCTGCGTCTTTCCCACGGCAAGCGCGGCCGCGCGGTCGCTGTCCAGGTGTTTTCGCGCGAGAAAGGCGACAAGCTTGACGCGGGCGTCATCAAGCAGGTTCAGGTTGACGTTGCGCAGATGCGGAAAGTCGCGGTAGGCGATAAGCTCGCGGGCCGGCACGGCAACAAAGGCGTCATTTCAAAAATTCTTCCGGAAGAGGACATGCCCTACCTCGAGGATGGGCGTCCCCTTGATATGATTTTAAATCCCCTCGGCGTCGCGTCGCGCATGAACCTCGGGCAGGTTCTTGAAACGCATCTAGGATGGGCGGCGCATGAGCTCGGATACCATGCGGTTGTACCGGCGTTGAACGGGGTTTCGGCGGAGGAGATTCGCGGAGAGCTTGTGAGTGCCAATCTCCCGGAGGACGGAAAAGTGCATCTCTATGACGGCAGGACCGGAGACAAATTCAATCAAAGGATTACCGTGGGCTACATTTATATCATGAAGTTGATTCACCTTGTCGAGGACAAGATCCACATGCGCTCCATTGGCCCCTATTCTCTCATTACTCAGCAGCCCTTGGGCGGGAAAGCGCAATTTGGAGGACAGCGTTTCGGCGAGATGGAGGTGTGGGCGCTCGAGGGGTATGGCGCGGCGCATACCTTGCAGGAAATGCTTACGATAAAATCAGACGATGTCTTGGGACGCGCCGCAACGTACGAATCAATCATAAACGGAGAGAAAATAAAAAAGCCGAATATTCCGGCGTCGTTCAACGTCTTGATCAATGAGTTGAAAGGGCTCGCGCTCAACGTCGATGTGGTGAAGAAGGAAGAGCCGTCGGACGACGGAAGAGCGCGGGAGGTTGCGGCCGCAGAGGTGAGAAAGACACGGATGCGAGAGCGGGTGAAATAATTTTTTACATTAAGTAAATGCCCCGGCGAGCCACTGTGGTATCCGCGAAATGTGGAGGCGGAGGTACAAATTCACGAAGTTTCGCGAGGAAGGAAACCGGCTTTGCCGGAGGTCTCCTCGAGCGAAACGAGGAGAATTTGTCTCCGCCGCAACTCTTGAGCGGAGAGCATAGCGGCGAGTAAAAATATGCAAGAAACATCATTTCGTGACTTCAAAGCGATAACGCTCCGGCTCGCGTCTCCCGAGGACGTTTTGTCGTGGTCTTTCGGCGAGGTGACCAAGCCCGAAACCATCAATTACCGGACCGCTAAGCCCGAGCGGGACGGGCTTTTTGACGAGCGGATTTTCGGACCGGTAAAGGACTGGGAGTGCTACTGCGGGAAATACCGGCGCATCCGCTACAAAGGGATAGTATGCGACAAATGCGGCGTTGAAGTCACGCGATCAATTGTCAGGCGCGAGCGCATGGGGCACATCAAGCTTGCGACTCCTGTTTCGCATGTATGGTTTTTGCGGGGCATTCCGTCTAAGGTCGGGCTCGTGCTCGATATCTCCGTGAGCGGCCTTGAAAAAGTCATTTATTTCGCGGGCTATATTATTACGAAAGTCGATGAAAATGCGCGCAAGCGCGTTCTTGAAGAAATCGAGCGCGAGTATAAGACAAAGACGAAGAAGCTTGAGAAAACCGAAATGTCCGATATTCGTGACGCGAAAGAAAAGGCAAAGGGCGACGTAAAAAATATTCGGTTGAACGAGGTCTTGTCAGAAGTCGAGTATCACCGCCTGTCGCGGAAATTCGGGGAGGTTTTTGAGGCGTCGATCGGCGCCGAATCAATCCGGAAAATATTGGAGGGCGTGAATCTCGATTCCCTTCGGAAAGAGATTGAGGAAGCGCTTCCTCACCAGTCGCCCATGGTCCAGAGAAAGACTCTTCGCCGTCTCCAGGTGGTCAAGGGGATGCAGAAATCGGGAATACGGCCCGAGTGGATGTTTTTATCAATGATCCCTGTGATTCCGCCGGATCTCCGGCCTATGGTCCAGCTTGACGGCGGACGATACGCAACGTCGGATTTAAATGATCTCTACCGGCGCGTCATAAACCGCAATAATCGCTTGAAGCGGCTTTTTGAATTGAATGCGCCCGAAGTGATCACCAGAAACGAAAAGCGAATGCTCCAGGAAGCGGTTGACGCGCTTATTGATAATTCAATCAGGCGCGGCGTGGCCTCACCCGTCGCTTCGCAAGTTCAGCGCCGCCCATTAAAATCCCTTGCCGATATTATCAAGGGCAAACAAGGCCGCTTTCGACAAAACCTCTTGGGAAAGCGCGTTGACTATTCGGGGCGTTCGGTCATCGTCGTGGGTCCCGATCTCTATCTTCACCAGTGCGGGATTCCGAAAAAAATGGCACTCGAGCTTTTTAAGCCCTTTGTGATTCGAAAACTCATTGAAAAAGAACTTGCGCATAACGTTCGAGGCGCCGGACGGCTCATTGAAGACCATGATCCTGGGGTGTGGGAGGCCTTGGAAGAGGTAATCGAGGGCCGATACGTTCTTTTGAACCGCGCGCCGACCTTGCATCGCCTCGGCATCCAGGCGTTTCAGCCGATTTTGATCGAGGGAGACGCAATTCAAATTCATCCTTTGGTGTGTCCCGCGTTTAACGCTGATTTTGACGGCGACCAGATGGCGGTTCACCTTCCGCTTACCGATGAGGCGCAGGCAGAAGCGCGGGATATTATGCTTTCCAAACGTAATCTCTTGAAGCCCGCGACCGGCGACCCGATCGTTGATCCGACGCAGGACATTGTTCTCGGATGTTATTGGGCAACGTCGTTTCGGGATGGACTTCCCGGAGAGGGAAAGTATTTCGGTTCGGAGGAAGACGCGGCACTTGCGTATGATTTCGGCGTGATTCACCTTCAGACAAAAATTAAAGTCAGGATTTTGAAAGAACGGCTCACCGGCGAAGGTGGCGCAAAAGGAGAGAAAGCAACGGAGATTATCGAAACGTCGGTCGGCAGGATTTTGTTCAACCGAACGCTTCCGGCGGGTGTGCTCTATGTGAATCGCCAGGTAAAGAAGCGCGATCTCGGCGAGATCGTTGCGCGTCTCATCAAGACGTACGGCATCGAGGGTACGCCTCCGATTCTCGACAGCATAAAAAAATTCGGATTCACCTTTGCGACACAGTCGGGAATCTCATGGGGAATGGATGACCTTGTGATACCGTCCGGGAAAAAGGAGATTATTGGAGTGGCGGAAAAGGAAGTTTTCGTCGTTGTTGAGCAGTATCGCCGCGGCCTCCTGACTGATAAGGAGCGCTATGACCGCGTGATTGAAATTTGGAAGCGAGTCGTTGATCAGATGACAAAGCTTGTCCCGGATGCGCTTGACCCGTTGGGACCGATCTATTCCATGGTTGATGCGAAAGCGCGCGGGTCGTGGATTCAGATCCGGCAGATGTCCGGACTCAAAGGGCTTGTCGTCAATCCGGCCGGAAAAATTATCGAGCTACCGGTACTCTCGTCTTATAAAGAGGGTTTGAACGTTCTCGAATACTTTATTTCAACCCACGGCGCCCGAAAGGGAACAGCGGATACAGCTTTGAAAACGTCTGCGGCCGGATACCTCACGCGCCGCCTCGTTGATGTCGCTCAGGATCTTATTGTTGCGGAAAAGGATTGCAAGCCGAAGAATGGTCTTGAGATTTTCAAGCGGGACTCGGACGAGGTGAACAAGCCCGTGGGAGCGCGCGCGTTTGGCAGGATGCTTTTCGAGGATGTGAAAGATCCGGCGACCGGTAAGGTTCTTTTTGAGAAGGGCGAACACGTGGATTCAGAGAAAGGAAAAATTCTTGACGAGAAGAAGGTTGAAAAAATTGTCGTCCGGTCTCCGATAACGTGCAGGAGCTTGTCGGGAATATGCCAGTCCTGTTACGGGTATGATCTGGGAAATAATGCGCCGATCCGTTTCGGCGAGGCCGTGGGAATTGTCGCCGCGCAGGCAATCGGAGAGCCGGGAACGCAGCTCACCATGCGAACATTCCACATCGGAGGAGTTGCCGGAGGCGGAGACATTACAACCGGGCTTCCGCGAGTCGAGGAGATATTTGAGGTTCGTCCGCCAAAGGGCCGCGCAATTCTCTCGGATGTCGCGGGAGAGGTGATTGAAATTGTTGATGCCGGACGCGAGAAGCTCATTCGTGTTGCCGCTGATTATTCCGAAGAAGGTCCGGTCTCAAAGAAGACAAAAAAGAAAGGGGAATCCGCTCGCGAAGAGGTGAAGGAATTTCGCATTCCTCCGTCAACGGGAATGTTTGTGCATGTTGGTTCAAAAGTGAAGAAAGGCGACATTCTTTCCGAGGGGCACGCTGATTTAAAAGAGCTTTTCAAGTACGCCGGGAAAGAAGCGGTTGAGCGCTATATCATCAAGGAAATCCAGAAAATTTACTCGATGCAGGGCGCGCCGATTCACGACAAACATATCGAAATTATCGTCCGGCAGATGTTTTCTCGGATTCGAATCAAGGACGGGGGTGATACCGATTTTACCGCAGGCGAAGTCGTCGAAAAGCGGGAATTTCGGAAGGTGAACATTGACGCGGTGAGAAAAGGCATGCGTCCGGCAAAGGCCTCGCAGATGCTCTTGGGCATTACCCGCGTTGCGCTCTCAACATCAAGCTTTTTGTCCGCGGCGTCTTTTCAGGAGACGACTCGCGTCTTGGTTGACGCGGCGGTCCGCGGAAAAGCGGATGATCTTCGTGGGCTTAAGGAAAACGTCATCATTGGGCGGCTTATACCCGCGGGCACTGGATATCGGAAAATACCATAATATTCCCACGAATCTCCTCCGACGTGACGTCGGAGGAGATTTTTTGTTGTAATTTTCGTTTTTTTTTGTATAATAAGGAGTATCATGGCTCGGAAAAACGGGAAGAATCATAAAAAAGAAGAGTCGCGGAAAGATTCGAATTCCGAGCCGTGGCTTGATATTCATCCTGAGGTTAAACAGGTTATTTTTGCGGTCGGAGCGTTTGTGCTCGCCGCGCTTTTTGCGATAAGCTCAATTGGAAAAGGAGGTGCGCTCGGCGGATATCTCTATCGCGCATTTGGGTATCTCCTCGGGAGCGGCTACTTCTTTGCGCCGGTGACGCTTGTTCTCCTCGGATTTTCTTTTTTGTTTTCCGGCCGAAACCGCGTGTTCGCAGTCACCGTTCTCGGTGGGTTTTTATTCTTTCTCGCGAGTTTATTGTCGCTCGACCTTTTTTTTGGTGCGGGAACCGGCGGCGCCGTCGGACGCGCCATGTCTTCCCCGATGCTTGCGCTTTTTGACTTTTGGGGAGCATTTGTGATAACGCTCGGGATTTGGATTGTAGCGCTTCTTCTTCTTTTTAACATTCCGTTTTGGAAGCGTTTCAGCTCGGAAAACGAGGAGGGGACCACGGGGGAAGCGCGTGGGGCGGCAGAGGAATCGCGTATCGCTACGGTCATTGATAATCTAAGCGCGACAATCCAGGGCGCGGTTCTGAAGGTGAAGACCGCAACCGAAATCCCGCTTGCGGGATCGGGAGCGGACGGGTCCGCGCCCGCCGCAAAGGAGGAGGAAGCAAACGGAAATCTTATTGCGCTCCGGAAAATTGCGCGGCGAAATCCATTTTATAAAAAGCCGCCTTTGGAACTTCTCCAGGAAGATACAGGAAAGCCCTCGTCGGGCGACATCAGGGCAAATGCCAATATCATCAAGCGGACGCTCGAGAATTTCGGCGTCGAGGTTGAGATGGGAGAAATATCGGTTGGCCCCACCGTGACGCAATATACCCTAAAGCCCGCCGAAGGCGTAAAACTTTCGCGCATAACCGCGCTTCGCAGCGATCTCTCTCTCGCGCTTGCCGCGCATCCGATTCGGATTGAGGCGCCGATTCCGGGCAAATCGCTTGCCGGAATCGAAGTGCCGAACAAGTCAATCGCGCTTGTCGGCCTTCGGGCGCTTCTCGGGAACGCGGGATTTGCGGCCTCTCCCCATCCTTTGCTTTTTGCCGTGGGTAGGGACGTCGCGGGCTCTCCGGTGTATGCGGATCTTTCGAAGATGCCCCATCTTTTGATTTCCGGAGCCACCGGCTCCGGAAAATCCGTGACGATTCACTCGATTATTATTTCACTCCTCTATCGAAATTCGTCCGATATGCTCCGTTTTATCCTCATTGATCCGAAACGTGTCGAGCTTCCCGTGTATAACGACATTCCGCATCTCCTGACGCCCGTTATCACGGATCCGAAAAAGACCATTCAGGCGCTTCGATGGGCGACAAAAGAAATGGACCGCCGCTACGATCTTTTGTCAAAGAAAAGTTCTCGCGACATCGTCGGATATAATTCATCTCTCGGAAAAGCGGAAGATGAGGAAGCGCTTCCCTACATTGTCATCTTGATTGACGAACTCGCTGATCTCATGGCAATCTATCCTCGAGAAATGGAAGGCGCAATTGTCCGTCTCGCACAAATGGCGAGGGCAGTCGGGATTCACCTTATCGTATCGACCCAGCGGCCTTCGGTGGAGGTCATCACCGGGCTCATCAAGGCGAACATCACGTCTCGGATCGCTCTCCAGGTCGCTTCCCAAATCGATTCCCGGACCATTCTCGATACGGCGGGCGCCGAGACGCTTCTCGGAAACGGCGACCTTTTGTTCATGTCGGGAGATACGACAAAACCCAAACGGATCCAGGGCGGGTTTATTTCCGAACACGAGGTAAAGCGCGTTGTTGATTTCCTCCGGGAAGAATTCGCAGTACCCGAGTACGACGAGGCAATTTTTGAAACAAAGGCGGAGGACGGCGGAAATGGACATGACGACGATCTCGGCGACGACGATCCCCTGATCGCGGAAGCAGAAAAAATTATTCGCGCCGCAGGCAAAGCGTCTGCTTCGTACCTTCAGCGGCGTCTTCGTGTGGGGTATGCGCGCGCGGCGCGCCTCCTCGATATTCTCGAATCACGAGGCATCATCGGCCCTGCGGACGGCGCAAAGCCCCGAGAGGTGTTTGCGAAGTCGGCGGATTCTTTGCATGAGCTCGATAGCGACGAGGACGAAATATAGTGATGTCGTAACATAACCATCATGCCCAGTAATACAACCTCGACAAAGAAGCAAAGAGAATCCCTCACCGCGCGTATGACATATGAAACTATCGAATTTTCTATACTAACATTCCTCGTTGTCCCGACGTACCGTCGGGGCGGTCGAGGTTGATATACTGGGATGCCAAGCGAAGAGACAATTGAATCTTCGGTTGGGGGGCGAATCAGAGCGCGCCGCAAGGAATTGCGGCTCGAGATTGAAAGCGTATCGCATTCGCTCCATGTTCCCGTGCGCGCGCTTGAGGCGATTGAAGAAGACGAGTACGAATATTTTTCCGCAAAGGTATACGCGCTCGGCGTTGTCCGCAAACTCCTTGCCGCGCTCGCGATTGCGGACGCCGAAGGGATCGCGAGGGAATTTTCAACCGAATGGGACGTGAAGAATTACCACGCGAAGCGCGAACTCAAGCCCCTTCCGGAAAACCGCGGAGACGCGCCCGTGCTCACTCCAAAACGCATAGGAGCAATTATTGCGATTCTTTTTTTAATAGCGCTTTCCCTGTTTATCGGATACCGGCTTTTTTCGTTTCTCCGAAAACCCCAATTCGTCCTGGAGTCGCCTCGAGCGCGGGAAATGCGCTTTTCTGATCGGCTCATGCCGGTTCGCGGTTTTGTGGAGCGGGAATCGAATTTGACAGTGAACGGGCGTGAAATTATAATTAATGGCGAGGGAATTTTTTCTGGCTTGGTCGAGTTGCGCCCGGGTCTTAATACTCTGGAATTTCTCGCGACAAACCGTTTTGGGAAGGTGACAAAAGACGTTCGATATGTCAACGTGGAGTAGGAGGCAGAGTGCGGGGTTTTAAGGTGATTTTTAACGAGGATTATAAAAATGAAAGAGGAAAAACTCGATAAGATAAAACTCGTTGAAGCGGCGGTAAAGGAGATACAGAATAAGTTTGGAGAGGGAGCAATCATGAAGCTCGGCGACGCGCCGAAAGTCGATGTTGATGTTATTCCGACCGGGTCGTTTTCTCTGGACGCCGCCTTGGGTGTCGGTGGCATACCGCGAGGCCGCATCGTCGAGATATTCGGGCCCGAATCCTCGGGAAAAACGACGCTCGCCCTCCATATTGTAAAAGAAGCCCAAAAGCGGGGAGGGCTTGCGGCGTTTATTGACGCTGAACACGCGCTTGATCCCGAATACGCAAAGCGGATCGGAGTAAAAATCAACGATCTTCTGATTTCTCAGCCCGATACGGGCGAGCAGGCGCTGGAAATTGTGGAATCGCTTGTTCGGTCTAGTGCGGTAGACGTCATAGTTGTTGATTCTGTTGCGGCGCTCACCCCCAGGGCGGAGATCGAGGGCGAGATGGGCCAACAGCACATGGGGCTTCAGGCGCGTCTCATGTCGCATGCGTTGAGAAAGCTTACCGCGATCGGCGCAAAATCGAAAACCGCCATTATTTTCATCAATCAAATCCGGATGCAGATCGGGATCGTATGGGGAAATCCTGAGACAACGCCCGGCGGAAAAGCGCTCAAGTTTTATTCATCGGTGCGGATTGATCTGCGGCGCTCCGCGCAAATAAAAAAAGGAGAGGAGATCGTCGGGAATCGGCATAAGGCAAAGGTGGTAAAGAATAAAGTCGCCGCGCCGTTTAAAACAGCGGAATTCGATATTTTCTATAACGAAGGAATTTCGTACGACGCCGATGTTCTAAATCTCGGCATGAAGTACGACATCATAAAAAAATCGGGAGCGAGTCTTTCTTTTGAGTCCTTCAAGCTCGGCCAAGGGTTTGACAACGCAAAGACATACTTGAAGGAAAATCCGAAGGTGAGGGATGAGATAATGAAAAAGATAAAGGAGGCGATGAAAGCAGGGGAAGAGGGGAAATAGATTTCGGTAATCTTTTCGAAACACAGAAATCCCGCCCAGCGTGCGGGATTTCTTCAGTGCTCGGCCTCGCTCGTTCTTCGCCTGCTGGCGAATAACACCATGCCCGCTCGGCCTCCGCATGGTTTCGAAAAGATTACCTCATCCTGTATCGAGACGGAGAGGAGAAACGGAAGGTTTGCTCCTTGAAATTTTTGCAAAAAGAAGAGTCCCGAGTGGCATTATAAAATGAAGCACGGCCTCGAGGTTGTTACACCATCAAGGCCGTTTGATTGAGTTGAGGCCGTGTCCTCAAACTTGGTTGAACCTATGCGCGATCACGGCGCGCTTGATTAGGCTACCCGACGTAAACGTCGAACCGTACCCCGCCCAGCTCGGCGGCACCGAGGATGGCCGTCGCCCGGGACTCGGAGCCGTTCGCCCCGAAGTCCACCTCGACGTGGTAGCCACCTGCGTAACGGCGCAAGCGGATCTTCGTCCCCGACGTCGGCGTCCGGAGGACGACCTCCCAGCTTCCGACCTCGACGGTCGAGAACTGGTCGGTTTCCGCCGCCCAGACGAGCCCGATGAGTTCGTTGGCTAGCCCCTTCTGCTCCTCGCTCTTGGCGTTGACCCAGTGGGTCATGGCCTCGGCGAGGGCCGAACCGTCGACACCCTCGGTAAGGGAGCCGAAAGGCCGGAAGGCGGCCTGGAGGGCGTAGCCGACGCGGTCTCTGTTGCTGTCGGACAGGTGAGCACTGATCTTCGTGATCTTCATGGTTTTTCTCCTTTCGCTTTCGCGATACGTCACTGTAGCACCATGCCACAGGACAAGGATTCTATAGCTATAGTGAATGTGTAAATAGCTGCAGAATTCTTGTCCTGTGTTCCACGCTATATCAAAGAGCTATTTTCGCTAATTTGAGAGGTGATTTACCATCTCAAATTATGCTGTAAGTATAGCATACTGTGTCCGTCCTGTCAAGTTAATTGCATCAAAAAAGCTCATAGATATGAGCTTTTCCTGCGATTCCCAATTCTATATTTGCAACTCCTATCTCGACGTATACGGCACGAGCGACAAGTAGCGCGCGCGCTTGATTGCGCCCGCGAGTTCGCGCTGGTGGTATGCGCAGAGAAAGGATTTCCGGCGCGAGTAGATTTTTGATCCCGCGCTTATGAATCGCTTCAAGGTATCAGCGTCTTTATAGTCCATCGGGCGGTTTGTCGTACAAAAGTAACACTGTTTTTTGGTATTTTCTTTCATAGTACAACTACGAAGTTACGAATATGTACGAAAGTACGAATGGCAATTACGGTAGTATTCGTATGTTCGTATATATTCGTACATTCGTAGTAATTAGAAAGGAATTTCTTTAACGTCTATTTCGTCTTCTTCGGTGGGAAGCTCGATAATTGGGGTTTCATCTTCTTTTGTTGCCTCTGGCCGCGGTGCCTGCTCTTGCTGTATTGAGCCAGCGCCGCCGGATTGGCGGGGACCGAGTTGAACGCGTTCTGCAATAACCTCGGTCCGGTAGTGCTTTGCTCCTTGCGGATCCTGCCAGTTTCGCGTCTGAATGCGGCCCTCGACAAAGATCAAACTTCCTTTTTTTAGATACTGGTTTACGATTTCCGCCTGTTTCCCCCACGCGACAACATTGTGGAACTCGGCTTGTTTTTGTTTTTGTCCGGTTTTGTCGGTATAGAAACGGTTTGTCGCAACCCCAAACGAGCACACGGCTTGTCCCGACGGCGTTTGGCGAAGTTCCGGGTCGCGGGTAAGGTTCCCCATGATAAATGCTTTGTTGAGATTCATATTTTTTTAAAACTCTAAATCCTAATATCTAAATTCTAAACAAAACAGTGATAGTAGGATTTATTTCCCAAGTATCTCCTCCAATTTTTTATCCAATGCTTCAAGGTCAAGGCGTTCGTCCGCTTCTTGCTCGCGTTTGGGCGGGACTGCGGCGATCGGTGCTGACGCCGGTCGCGGCATTCGTGGAAACTGCTGTAATGGAATTGTATCTTCCACGACGAGGTGGCGCAAAAGCGACGTCGCGGTTTTCAGTTTTTTCTCGATTGCCGCGATTGCGTCTGGAAGCGCGGTAAATTTTATCCACCCAAAGTATCCGTGATCTTCTTTTCCGATTGGGTATGCAAGGCGCCGTTTTTGTGGAGCATCGGAATGGGAAATTATGCCTTTTTCTGCCTCGATGAGGGCGGCAATCTTCTGGGCCTGCTCCGCAACTGCCTTTTCTGCGGTCGAGGAGTGAAGAATATAGGCAATTTCGTATTTTTTCGGATTTCTCTCCATATTTGTTTAGTGTAGCAAATTCATTAAAAAAATCAAGGGGGGTTGTTCGTATACTCGCTTTCATGTACAACATGAGAAACGAGCAAGGAGGCGTCCAGATGGGAGAATGGGATAGAGGATTCACGCTTCTGGTGATTCGTTATACCGCCATTGTTGGTCCTTTGACACTGCTCTTTATTGCATGCTTCCTATGGCATCGCGCCAAACGGTTGGCGTCTGTTATGCTTGTCGTTTTCCTTCTTTCGGTTTTCTTGGTTCTCGCGATTCCGCTGTGGGGCGTTTGGCTTGATCCATACGTGAGCCACGCTACAACACTGATGATTCTGGGAATTTTCGTCGTGGGAAATGCGGCAAATAGCGGCGTTGGCATGCCACTCTCTTTCCTTGGGAGTGCTGGCAATTCTCTTGCTCTCTTCGCGAATGAATTCGACATACCAGCGCTTGTTTCTAAAGGTACTTTCGTGGAGGGCCGATACACTCTAATGTCCTACGCGACATCGCTTAATTTTCTCGGTGACTGGATTCCGGGTTTGCTCTTTGACGTAGTGATCCGTATAAGTCCAGGCGATGTGCTCTTTATGCTCGGAAGCGCTATTACGCTCGCCGAAGCGATCTTCAAAAATCCTCATAAGGCCTAACGGCCTTTTTTGCTCGATCACAGGGCGCGCAGTCGTACGTCCGCGACTGGATCTAAATTTTAAATTCAATCACATCCCCGTCTTTTACAATATATTCTTTTCCTTCGGTGCGGAGTACTCCAAGTTCGCGGGCGCGCGCCCATGATCCTACCTCGAGGAGCTTATTCCATTCTATGACGTCCGCACGGATGAATTTCTCTTCAAAATCCGAGTGAATTGCGCGGCCCGCCCGCGGAGCGCTTGATCCCGCGGGAATGGTCCACGCGCGCGTTTCGTCCTCTCCGGTCGTAAAAAACGTGATAAGGCCGAGTGTCTCGTACGCAAGGTGGATAAGTTTTGTAAGCCCGCTTTCGTGCATGCCAAGTTCGCGCAAAAATTCCCCTTGTTCATACTCGTCAAGATCTGCAAGTTCTGATTCAATTTTTGCGCTTATAACCGCATAGGGAGTAGAGCCGATTTTATTGGCAAGCGCGTCAGATGGCATCCAAGCCGCCTGCATCATTTCTTCAGACGCATTGAGGATACACATAAGTGGCTTTGCGGTAAGAAGCGCGAGCCCGCTTGCGACTCCGTCAAACTCTTCTGCGGCTTTTTTAGCGGATGGTCGGATATTCCGCGCGGGTGTTACGACGTCAAAAGCATTTTTCAAAGCATCAAGTACTGCTTTTTCTGCGATTGCTTCCTTTTTCCCTGCGCGCACGTCGCGCTCAACTGACTCAAGGCGTTTCGAAACTGTCTCCATGTCTTTCATGACAAGTTCGTATTCGATTATATCAATGTCGGCAACCGGATCTGTTGCACCTGAAACATGAATAATATCTCCGCCTTCGAATACCCGAACTACTTCTAGAATCGCGTCAACCTCTCGGATGTTGGTAAGAAATTTATTTCCAAGGCCGGCTCCTTCTGAGGCGCCTTTGACAAGACCCGCAATATCGACAAATTCAATCGCCGCCGGGACGATTTTTTTGGATTTTGACATTTCCGCAAGGCGCCCAAGACGTTCGTCGGGAACGGCGACGACCCCGATATTCGGATCAATGGTCGCAAACGGATAGTTTGCGATTTCAACCGGCTGTTTCGTGAGCGCCTTGAAAAGCGTGGATTTCCCGACATTGGGAAGTCCCACTATCCCTATTTTTAAACTCATAGTTTGTGTATACTTTTAAGTATTAGTTTTCGTTTCGCTATATATGAACGTGAATCCAGCTGTATTTCGAGAATACGATATTCGGGGAGTTATTGATACTGGCTTTAGTGAAAAGGCGGTTGCCGAGTACGAAAAATGGTATGGCTCATTTCCCGGTGTTACGCTTCCTGATGAGGTTGTACAGGCGATCGGAAAAGCATACGGCACATTTATTCAAAAAGAAAGTGGTAAGAAAGTGATCGTTGGCTATGAAATTCGCCCGAGTGCCGAGCGGATCAAAGAGCTTTTTATTGAAGGCATTCTTTCCTCAGGCTGCGATGTTGCTGATATTGATGTTGCGCTCACCCCACTTGTCTATTTTACGGTTGCGCATGGCGGGTACGACGGAGGGGTAAACATTACTGGCAGCCACAATGTGTACTTTTACAATGGATTTAAACTGATGAAAAGAGGGGTACAGCCCCTTTTTGGCGAAGAGCTCCAAGAAATGAAGCAAATGATAATTGGAGATCGTATCCCAGATTCGACGAGGCGAGGCACGAGAGAATTCCTTGAGGCATTCCCGGTGTATCTCGCGTATCTCACGACTCACATAACACTTTCAAAAAAATTGAAGGTGGTAGTTGATTGTGGAAACGGAAGCGCGGGGATATTTGCTCCTCAAATTCTCCGCAAACTCGGATGTGATGTAATCGAGCTCTACACCGCGCCTGATGCAACATTTCCAAATCATATTCCAGATCCCGAGCAAAGCCAATTTCTTGATGAGCTAAGGGAGCTGGTGGTAAAAGAGCACGCAGATGTTGGTATTGCGTTTGATGCAGACGGTGATCGCGTCGGATTTGTAGATGAGACAGGTGTGTTTTGGGAAGCAGATCTCATAACGCTTCTTTTTGCAAAAGATGTGCTTTCCCGAAACCCGGGAAAGAAAATTCTTTTTGATATTAAATCAAGCTTGTTATTAAGCGAGCTTGTACCGCAGTTTGGTGGCATTTCTCTTATGCATCGTACTGGACACGCGCCGATTAAAGATACACTTCGGAAAGATCCAGAGATTATTTTTGGAGGAGAGAAATCGGGTCATTTCTTCTTTGTTGAGGACTATTTTCGTATTGATGATGGATTATGGGCAGCGTCTCGGATGCTCGAAATTATAGCCCGAGAAGGAGCACTTTCTGCATTGATGAATGCATTTCCAAAACGGGTTGCAACACCAGAATTTAAACTTCCTTGCGCTGATGAAAAGAAATTTGAGGTAGTAAAAAGGATCAGTGAATCATTATCACGCCAGTATCCATCGATTGCAGTTGATGGTATCCGTTTTACCATAAGTCCCACTGGATGGGGGCTTATCCGTGCCTCAAACACATCGCCGTATCTCACCGCACGGGCGGAAGGCGTGGATGAAGAAGAAGTGAAAAAAATAAAATCCATTCTTGCGGATGAACTTGAAAGATTCCCCGAGGTCATAGATCGTCTCGATCGAAGCGTGGTAGCGCGGCTCGGAGGGCGGCTTGGGTGGGTATAGTATATCGAAAAAAAGAAAAAGCGAGGTTGAGTCGCTTTTTCTTAAATAATCTTTCGTGATGTACTATTTTATGAGTCCGAGTTTTCTGCCGCAGTTCTTCCAGTGGTATATATAGCCGTCTTTGATCATGAGCGCCGCAAGGTCAATTTGATGGAATGGGTTTTCAATGTCGTAGCCGTCGAGTTCGTACTTTTTTGTGTATAGCTCGAATGTCGGGACTTTGAATTGGAGAATTCCGTGCGAGGCACCGTTGTCGCCTTTGGCGTCCAGTTTCCATTCTGATTCGCACCGGATAAGATCCCGGATGGTGCTTGGCGCGAGTCCGGCGTTTTCTGCAGCGTATTCCGCGTACCCCCGGATATCGGCTGGTTTCGGGCCTCGGGTCGCAACTACCAGCGGAACCGGATGGCTGTATTCAAGCGTATCACTCCCTGTGGCTTCTTTTGCTTCTCCATGTGTTAAGAGCGAGATCGCAAGTATGAATGCCGTAAGATATGCGCTAATATGAGTAGAGGCAGTCGTCTTCCCGCCCCCCAGCGGGATCCGGTACCCCTGAATTAGCTTCAATTAAAAACCACGGAATACTAACCGTGACCTTCACCCAGTATACCCCCGTGGGAGTAAAAAGTCAAGGTTTATAACTGGTAAATTAACGTTATGGATACTCAATTTTGGCTTATATTAGCGGTTTTGGCACTCGGCTTCGGAGGGATCTTTTGGTACCTTTCTCGCGGGAAAAAAGGGGATCCGGAGGAGGCCCAAAAAGCAGGGGCACTTTTGGAGCGTCTGAGTCAGCTTTCAGAGCAGAATCGGGAATTGAGGCATCTGATTGACACAAAACTGAGCGAAACGCACCGCTCAAACCAGGAACAGCTGGGCAAAACAGCTGATTTGATTCAGGGGATTTCCGGGCAGTCAGCCCGCCTTATCAGTGAGGTTACGGAGAAGCTGACCAAGCTCGACGAAACAAACCGGCAAGTGGTAAATTTTTCAAGTCAATTGCAAAATCTTCAGGATATTTTAAAAAACCCGAAACAGAGGGGGATACTCGGCGAGTATTATCTTGAGACCGTGCTCAAAAACGTACTGCCGCCGGGTTCGTATAAAATGCAGTATCCGTTTTCGAATAGCGTAATTGTTGACGCGGTGGTTTTTGTTGATAAACGAATTATTCCAATCGACTCAAAATTTAGTTTGGAAAATTACAATAGGATACTTGAAGCAAAAGACGGGGCAGAACGAAAGCGCTACGAAAGCGCATTTGTTCAGGATTTAAAAAACCGAATTGACGAAACGTCAAAATACGTAAAACCAGAAGAAGGTACCATGGATTTTGCTTTTATGTTTATTCCGTCTGAGGCCGTATACTATGATTTACTTATTAATAAGGTTGGAGCAATGGGAGACGATACCCGCAATTTGATTCATTACGCGGGACAAAAGCGGGTTATTATTGTTTCTCCCACCTCGTTTCTTGCGTATCTTCAAACCGTGCTTCAAGGACTCAAGAATCAAAAAATTTCTGAACAAGCGCGCGAAATTATCGGGCAGGTTGAAAATCTTAGGAAGCACCTAGACGGATATAACACGTATTTTGATAAACTTGGAAAAAATCTTGGAACAACCGTGAGTATGTATAATCACGCATATAAAGAGTTTGGGAAAATAGACAAGGATTTCTTGAAAATAACCGGAGAAAAGATCGGGATAGAGGCGAATGCGATTTCAGGCCCCAGAGAGAGCGAATGACATTCGGCACTTGATTTGTTTCGAGAGTTATGGTAGTTTGATTTCGATATACATTAGGGAGGACGTATGCGATTTCTCACCGGAGTACTCGCAAGCATCATCGTTTCTTTCATGGTTGGGTTCTTTCCATCAATGGTCAAGGCAGAGCAAAATTCGTGCGATCCGGACAGCGAATCCTATGACGCCCGCGCGTGCTTTGAACATGTGCGTGCTCTTGAAGCGAGTGAAAAGAGTGCAAAGCGCGACCTTGTGCGAGCCCGCCACGGAACAACTGTCGTCGAATCCCGGCTCAAGGCCGCCGAAGCCCGCCACACGAGCACTTCGAACGACCTTCGATGGGATATTGTATCCGGCGCAATGACGATTCGGTCTCTTGAGACAACGGTCAAAATCCTTTCGGAGGAGAAGGAAACCGCTTGGGGGTATGTGGATGTGGTTTCGAAGGTACTTGCCGCGGCCATCGGACTTGCCATTCTCGGGGGAAGTATCGGGTTCTATTTCCTTCGAAAGTCAGTATCTGATTATGATCGGTACGTGGTCAAAGTGCGGGATGCGAAAATTCGCGAGCTTGAGAACACGCTTCGCGTCGAAGCTGACGCAAGGATTATGGCGCAAGGCGACGCAGCAGCTCTTCGCCTCGAGCTGTTCCATAAGAAAGACGTAGCGGCTCTTCGCCTCGAATTGCTCCATAAGAAAGCGGATCTTGCGAGGGTAAGGCAAAACTACGCCAATCTCCTCAAGTACGTGAGACAGGAAATGTCGAGGTTTGTAGCGATTCGCGAAACGCTCTATCGAACGCTCTCGATTCTTCAGGCGAATGGGAGTCGGCTCGAACAGCTTTCCGACCCTGTGCGTCCGAACGCAACTGTCTAAACCAAAGCGGCCTATGGCCGCATTTTTGTTGACAATTGCCGCTTTATTTTCTATTCTACAAAGAGAGGGTTTTGTAACTATCTCAAAATATGTGGGCTGTCATCAGAACCGGCGGAAAGCAGTATGTTGCGGCCCCCGGGAAAAAATTGAAGATCGAGAAAGTTGATGTCGCCGAAGGCGGGAATTTTGTGTTTACCGAGGTTCTCCTCACCGTTGACGACGCTGACAATATCATCATCGGGACTCCGACGGTTCCGGGAGCTACTGTGAATGCAAAGGTTCTCAAACAAGCTCGCACGAGAAAAGTCGTTGTGTTTAAATACCGCCCAAAAGCGCGGTGGCGCAAGAAAAGAGGCCATCGCCAGCACTATACGGAAGTCGAGATAATCGGAATAAATACAAAATAATCCCCGCACCCAAAAGGCGGGGATTATTCATTCTCGGGTGATGTCTGCGGTTGATAGCTTGATAGGAGTTCTGTTAATTCCCTCATCGCATCTGGCGCGCGAGATCGGATCGGCCCTCTTCCGGCAAGCGCTGAAATCTCTGTTTCGAAAACAAATGTTCGCTTCCTATGCTCTCCCCGCAGTCGTGCCTCGCGGTTTATGCGGATAAGATCAATATCGTATGTGGTAAGCGCTCTGCGGATTTGTTCGGGCGTTGGATTATGATTTTCTGGGAGTCGCCGCAAATGCGCCCGGCGACTGAAAAATAAGTGTTCCTCTCCCTCTCCTTGTTCTCCGCCTGATACCTCGTCAACATTTTCAGTGCAGCGGATTTCCCGCAAATGACTCAGCATGACATTTAAAATAAAATTTCCTCTTTGTGAAAGAGTTATTCCTTGTCGGGTTTCCGTAGTTCTCAGCGAAAAGTATT
>Ga0209211_10002470_pt1 | contig 31858 bp, 34 predicted proteins | sample RifGroA2_FD_183992 | JGI IMG/M metagenome (GOLD analysis project Ga0209211, IMG submission 183992) | Groundwater microbial communities from Rifle, Colorado, USA - Groundwater A2 (SPAdes) (version 2) | ecosystem: Environmental > Aquatic > Deep subsurface > Groundwater | place: Rifle, Colorado...
CTATTTGTTGTTGTGTCTTGCCTTCATTGTTCCATTTTAGAACTAGTTCTCGTGTTTGTAGGTTTATCATACCTACTCTAAAATACAACTACTATATAAATTATGCGTTACTTTTGTCTTGTACTATATTTTCGCAACCTTTATAAACAACCCATTACTTTCATAGGTTCTTTCCCGAGTCTAAGCAATTAGGCGAACAACAGGGTTTGGCTAAATACCAGATTCTATCGCTTTTTGATAATTGGGAAATAAAAACAATTTAAATTTGCTAAAATGGAACAACAGCCTCAAGAATACCAGCACTTTGTAAGAATAATGAACACTGACTTAGACGGCAAAAAATCCGTCAAGCAGGGATTGACAAAAATACGCGGCATCAGCATAATGTATTCTAACATGGTCTGCCATTTTGCAAAAGTAGATAAGGCATCAAAAGTAGGCACATTAAAAACAGATGAGATCGAAAGATTGAACGATGTTATCCAAAATCCTTCTAAATATAATGCTCCAGAGTGGCTATTCAACAGGAGAAAAGATCCGGAGACTGGAGAAAACAAGCATGTAGTCTCAACAGACCTTAAATTCAACAATGAGAATGACTTGAAACTGATGAAAAAGATCAAGAGTTACAAAGGAGTTAGACATATGCTAGGCTTGCCTGTCCGTGGACAGAAGACAAGAAGCAAATTCAGAAAGAACAAAGGTAAAGTTATGGGAGTTAAGAGAAGCGCAGCTGCTAAAGCTAAATGATTTTAAAAACTAAATGTGATTCAAAATGGGCGATCCAAGACGATTAAGAAAAAAATATCAAGGGCCATTAAAGCTCTGGGATAAGGAAAGGATAGAGTTTGAGATAGAATTATTAAAGCAGTATGGTCTTAAGAACAAGACAGAGATTTGGAAGATGGATTCTCTCTTAAGAAAATTTAAGGCAGATGCAAAAAAATTGATTCGAGCTTCAACTAAACAAGCAGAGATGGAAAGAGTTTATCTCATTAACAAGCTGCGTTCATTTGGCCTTGTTCCTGAAAATGCTAAGTTAGATAATATTCTTGGTATTGGTCTTCAAGACGTATTGAATCGAAGATTACAGACTCTTGTCTACAAAAGCGGCTTGGCAAGATCAGTCGATCAGGCAAGACAGCTTATCACACATGAGCATATTAAAGTTGGTGACAGGATAATTACCTTCCCTTCATATATTGTCAGCATTTCTGAAGAGCCGCAGATTGGCTTTAGCACAAATTCTTCAATTTCCTCTCAAGATCATATGTTAAGGCAATCTCTTGTATTGCCTGCTAAAAAAAGGCAGATAACATACATCAGATCAAAACATAGGTATGGCAAGACACATACAAAACAAGAGAAAGGGATTACCAGAGAAAGAATAAGGGGTAAGTGATTATTATGGCAGAACCTCAAGCATCAGCAGCACAGACAACACAGGCGCAATCAGCACCTCAACCTGAAGCTAAGCCTCAGCAAGAGCAAGATTCTGCTCCAAGGCCAAGAGATAGATTTGGGCCTATGAGATGGGGGATTGCACACATCTACAGCTCTTACAACAATACAATAATCCATATTACAGATATTACTGGCACAGAATCTATTGCAAGAAGTTCAGGTGGCCAAGTAGTTAAAGCAGATAGGATGGAAAGTTCACCAACTGCTGCAATGATGGCAAGTAAAAAAGTTGCAGAGATTGCACTTGAAAAAGGAATTAATGCAATCCATGTAAAGATTCGCGCACCTGGCGGTCACAACGGTCCAAACAATCCAGGACCAGGAGCACAAGCAGCTGTAAGAGCTTTATCAAGAATGGGTCTTAGAATTGGTATCATTGAAGATGTTACTGCTGTTCCTCACGACACTTGCAGAAAGAAAGGCGGCAAGCGTGGAAGAAGAGTATAAATTAGATTAAAACTATCATTATATTTAAATTTCGATTGTTTTGTATCAACAATCATTGAAAACATTGAACATTATCATTATTTAATTCGGAGGCATAAAATGGAGCTAAAACTTTTACATAAGAGTAAGGATGGCTTAAAAACAACATTTGGGATCAAAAATCTCGATGTTTCCTATATTAACTCTCTTAGAAGGATAATGATGTCTGAAGTGCCTACTCTTGCTATTGAAGAGGTCGAATTCAGGAAAAACACAAGCTTGCTTTATGATGAGACCATGGCACATCGTCTTGGCCTGGTTGTCTTATCATCTGACTTAAAATCATACACATTGCCAGCAGAATGCACATGCAAAGGAGAAGGCTGCGCAAAATGCCAGTTAAAATTAACTTTGACATCTGCTAAAAGTGGAGATGTTGTCAAGGCTTCAAGCATGAAATCAGAAGATCCAAAAGTTATTCCTGTTCATGGAGATACGATCATTGTAAAATTATCAAAAGGTCAGGAGCTTGAACTGGAAGCTACTGCTATCTTAGGCAAAGGCAAAGACCATATCAAATGGAGCCCAGGCTTAGTTTATTATAATTATAAGTCAAAAATTACAGTTAACAACGACACAAAAGATTTTGATCAATTTAAAGCAAAATTTCCTCCACAAATATTTGACAAATCTGGCAAGATTGACAAGAACCTCATACTTGACAATGACTTAGTCGATGCATGCAAAGATGTCAATCCTAATATTGTTAAGGTAGAATATGAAGAAAATTCATACCTCTTCACAATCGAAGCATTTGGTCAGCTGACTACCAAAGAGATGGTTAAAGAGGCATGCAGCATCCTTCAGCAAAAATCAGATGTTTTTGTTGAAAAGCTCAAAGACCTCAAGCTTGATTAGCCTTCCTGATCATATGCGGGGATGGCAGAGCCTGGTCAAATGCGCTACCTTGAGGTGCCAAATAATTTATTGGCAGCAAACTGGTAGTCCCTTAGTGGGTGCGCGTGTTCAAATCATGCTCCCCGCATTCATCATTTCAAAGAAAGAAAAACTAATAACAAAACTAACTAACAACAATCCTAAAAAATCACAATCTAAAACAAAATGGCAATAAATACCAAAACCAACGAGCATTTGCTGAAACTCATAGCAGATTTAAAGAAAAAATCCTATGATGAGAAAGTAAATACTTGGAGCGCTGTAGCAGAAGATCTCAGTAGTCCTACTAGGAAAAGCAGGATTGTTAACTTATACAAGCTCTCTTTATATGTCAATGATAATGAGACAGCATTAGTTCCTGGCAAGGTTCTTGGCTCAGGAGAGATAACTAAAAAGATGACAGTTGCAGCATATTCATTTTCAAAGCAGGCTCTTGATAAGATAAACAAAGCAGGCAAAGCCATTACTATCCAGGAGCTTATGGCAAAAAATCCAAAAGCAGAAAAAGTCAGGATAGTCGGATAAATCAAAAAACCATAATGAGTGAAACTATGATAATCGACGCATCAAATCTTTTATTGGGAAGGATGGCAACTGTTGTTGCTAAGAAAGCATTGTTAGGAGAAAAAATAGATATTGTTAATTGTGAAAATGCCCTGATAAGCGGAAAACGCAACATGATACTTGCTCATTACAGGCATAAGAAAGAACGAGGCACATACAAGCATGGTCCATTCTTTTATTCGATGCCAGACAAATTCGTAAGAAGGACAATCCGTGGCATGTTGCCTTACAGGACAAAAAGAGGTTTAGATGCATACAAAAGAATAATGTGTTATATTGGAGTGCCTTCAGACTTTAAGAGCACAAGCATTGAAACAATTCAAGTGGCAGATTCAGAAAAACTGCCTATCCTCCATACTATAAGTGTTGGAGAAGTATGTAACCAATTAGGGAGAAGCTTAAAATGACAAAACAGATCCACTTTTCAGGAAAAAGAAAAAGAGCAGTCGCTAGAGCTACATTAAGTCCTGGCACAGGTAGAGTAAGGATCAATGAAGTATTACTTGATGCATATCAGCCACCAATGGCAAAATTAAAGATTATGGAGCCATTGATTCTCGCAGGTGATCTAGCTACTCAAGTTGATGTTGATATTAATGTATTTGGCGGCGGCATAAATGCTCAGACAGAAGCAGCAAGATTAGCATTATCAAAATGCCTTGTTGAGATGAACAAAAAGCTTGAAAAACCATTCTTGCAGTATGACAGGCACATGTTAGTCGCAGATGTCAGAAGAAAAGAGACAAGAAAGCCAAACGATTCCAGGGCAAGAGCAAAACGTCAGAAATCCTACAGATAAAAATAAATTAATTTATTATTTTACTAAAATTCAATATACCGGAGGCAAAAAATGATCATTCCAATTCGATGTTTCAGTTGCGGGAAGCCAGTTGCTCATCTATGGGAAGACTTTACAAAGCGCGTAGAGAAAGGCGAAGACAGGAAAAAAGTCTTAGATGACTTAGGCATGGAAAGATACTGCTGCAGAGCATTATTTTTAGGTCATGTAGATCTCCTTGAGACAGCAAGCGAGTTCAAGAAGATATAAGGTATTATATTTTTCTATTTTATATTCTTTTATCTTCCTAACTATTCACTAAACACTTATCCTCTTTATCTCTCTTTTCTATTTTTTAAACCGCAAACTATATATATCTACTTTCTTAGGTTTATTTAATGGCAAACCTTAAAAGAGGCGGCATACAGATAAGTGTATGGAACATTCTCATGCTTGTATTAGTCCTGATCGCGCTTGCAACATTAGGCATGATCATAAAAAACATGATAGATAAGGCGCTTGCTCCATAGAAACAAGCAACCCAAGAAAATGATATTTCGCAGCATACAAAAAAGAGGAATTGTCATCAATACTATAGTAGTCTTAGTGCTAACTTTAATAAGCGCAGGCATGCTCTATGGCGTTTCTACGCAAATCAGTAAAGTTTTATCAGTCGAGTCGCAGGAAAAGATCTGTGCATTTTCAGCAGTTATTTCAGCAAATACTAAGATAAGCGGATCACAGCTTGTCAAAGTAGACTGCCCTATAAGATTGATAACCATTACCCAAGCAGATGTCAGGCGAGAGCTTCCTAAAGTCATGAATGAAATAAAGATATTCAAAGAAGAAGATAATGAAAGATGGGATAGTATAAAAGATGATTATGAAAGAAGCATTATTAGCTCAAGCTCTACTGCTAAATTTTCTTCAGAGACAGATGATTCAGGCACAGATGATAGTAATAATCCAATTACAGGAGGAGCCATAACCTCAACCAATGCCTTTTCTAAACCACCAACAAACCCTCAAAACTTATTGCAATCAGTAAACAAGCTTACTCCAAAACAACTTATCAGCGAAAATGCGCCAGATTTCAGAGACCTTGAGCGCTCTTCATCATTCTCTGTTCCGATACAAATGGAATTTGCATTGCACAGCTTAGTCGGCAACGAGCTGAGAAAATGCTGGCAAAAAACAGGAGAAGGTCAGCTTGACCTGTTCAGCAACTGGTATAATGAAGAAGGCTATTTTAAGTCAATCATGATCCAGGCAAATCTTGAAAATATGCCTGCTACCTGTATAATCTGTTCAAGAATAAAGTTTGACCAGGAACTAAAAGAGGAGTTCAAAGACAGATACCTTAGCTTGGAATTCTGGGCAAGGATGACAAAGCCAAAAAACAAGCAGAAGACACATGCAGAGTATCTTATGGACGATTCTCATAACAAGGAATTATTCTCCCCAAAATGGTATTATAGTGTTGATGAGCCTTTAGTTGCAATGTACGCTAAGATTCCTGCTGCTCAAGTTGGCAAATGGGTTAGTGATGTAGGCAGAGCATCAGCAAAAGCAACAAACTTTATAACTAACCTTGCAGGTGGTTGGGAAACATTCAGGTTAAAGCCTAAAGAAGATCCTGGTGTTGATTTATTATTCCTGACTCCTTTATCTGAAGTTAAAAACATATGCGGCTATATTGCAAATGAAGCGCCTGCAGAAGTTACGTCTTAATCCCTTACTATACAAACATTTTAATCCTAAACAATATAATACGATTAATATCTAAACAACAAGCAGAGCCTAAGCACAATGATCAACACACTAAAAAAATATTACAAGCGCAGAAAAGCAGATGTGGAAATAAATTATCTTGTGCTGATGATTATCGGCTTAGTTGCACTTGTCATTCTCGCGATCATCTTATTCAAGAGTAAGCTAAAGATGGATGATATTGTCGAGACATTCAGAGGCTGGTTCGGCTGAATTTAGCATGAAAAATCTTAAAAAAAGAGGTACATCTATAGCCTGGCAGAAATTAATTGAATATGCCATAGGCGTAATCGTTCTAGTAGTTCTTGGCTTTATCATAGCAGGGCCTCTTATCAAGGATAGCCCTATAGTTGCAAAGATTCTTGGCTTTGCGCTTCCTAAATACATAGAGCCTGAGCAAGGCATAACTTACAGCGAATTTAAGGTCTCTGAACGCATTACAGTAGCAAATTCCCTCAAAGCTCTGGCATGCGGCATCAACACAGTCGCTCTTTCAAAAGATGATATCAGTGATGTTGATAAAATCTACTGCGATAAGGAATATTCTCCCAGTGAAGATATAATAAGGAAGCTTGATATTGTTCCTGGCGATAAAAAGACAGATGACAAGATTGCAGAGCAACTTGCATTAGAGATAGCTGAATGCATGAAAACTTTCAGGCAAAGCCCTACCATAAAGATCCTTCCTTGTGTGCAACTAAATCCCATCGAAAAAACACCAAATCCAAAAACAAATACGCAATCCTCTACTGAACAAAGTACTGCTAATAACAATAATATAATAACTGGCAATGCAGTAGCCTCAGGCCAAGGTTCTAGCTTAACATCAGAATTAGATAAGTTTGGCGATAGGCAATCTGTTAGTGCTGCTAGTCAGGACAAACCAACAGAATCTAAAATTACGAGTTATACTATCAACGATATCCAAAGCAAAGTATGGAGAGAGATAGAAAAACTTGCAAGCAATGGCCATGAAGGCGCAACACAAATATCTTCTTGGCTGCCTGATAGAGGTTTTAATTGGGATATTGGAAACAAGCTCACATCAAATTCTTACATCTGCATTACAGACAGCTATCAGGTTCATGTAACTGAAGATGCTAACATCTGCGGCCTTAAGCAAAAGACAAAATGCACAGATAATGCAGTAAGCATAAAAAGAAACTATGGCTCTACATGCATGTACTGTGAAAAATCCAAAAGACTAACAGATGCAACTGCATTGAGCACCAATAAGCAAGAAGCGATAAAACAACTTACAGAAGCAACAACTAGATGCTGGAAAGATTTTAGGAAAGGAGACTCATCATCAAGAGATCTAGATTCTTATGAAAACAGGCATTGCGCAAAATTCAGGATTCCTCCAAAAGATTCTGCTCAAAATAAAGATTCTAATAATTTTCAGATTACAGAGGAAGATTTTTGCAACGCACTTGCAAAAGAAGGCTCGACAGGAGATGATTTGACTGGCAGAGGCTCATGCTCTGAATCATGGTGGAATATTCTTGGATTAGTAGCAGAGCAGTATGAATGGAAATTAAAGGGCCCGATAAAGCCAGTGGATGAAGAGACTTACTTATTTATTTGCGGAGACAATAGCGGAAGTTTAGGTGGTATAGTAAGTGTCGGCAATGAAGTTTTCTTAACACAAAACCCAGACATAGACTGCCCTGTAAAAAAAGAAGAGAACATAGTCAATAAATTCAAATGCAATGTAGTTGGCTTTGAGCTTCCGCAAGACATCAAAGATGAATCATATGCAACTAATTATATCAATTCATTTGGCGACCCAAAATATCTTGCATACTACCAAAAATTCCCTAAAGAAGAGGAATATGCATGGCAGTATGACCCAAAAACAATAATCTCCTATACGCTTGGCATAAGGGCAGGCTTTGCAGTTGTTACTGCAGCATTTCCGTTAGCAAAATCTGCTATAAAATCTGCAATGGCAGGAAAAAACGTAGATAAAGCTGTCCGCTTAGCCCAATCATTAGACAAGCTCGAAGATGCTGCAGCAAGAAAAGAGACGATTGAGCAGATAGTCAAATTAGTAGGAGCTAGTGATGAAGGCATCGCAGCTGTATTAAAAACATCTATTGCTTCACAGGCTTATCTTGCAGAAGCTTTGACAAGCCATATTACAGATGATCTGCTTGCAAAAATAGCTGCTGAGACAGCAGAATCTGCTACAGGCAGATTAAGCGAACAGAGTATTACTAAGATAGCTTCCTCATTCAAAGATGATCTGGCAGAGCTAGGCATAGAAAGCGCATTTTTACGCGCAGAAGCTCTTGCAAACGTATTAAAAGGAGGAGGCAATAAAGAAGCTTTAGAGATTCTCTCTATCCAGCTAGGCAATGATGTTACTGCTTCTTTAGCTGCTCAAAATGTAAAACTTCTTGGCTATGCATCAAAAGCAACCAATAAGATCGGCTTTGAAAAATTCTTAAAGACAGCACTCTCTCCTGAAAATTTTCCTGAAACTCAAAAATTGCTTGACTCCTCATTTAAATCCCTGAATGCGATCAAGCAAAGCAATCCTTCTTTAGTCCAGGGTGTGGTGAATAATCTTGCAAAAAATACCAAAGACACAGTTGTTTCTCTTGCTAAAGACGGCACTCCATGCATACTTGCAGCAGGAACTTTAGGATTATCAACTGCTGCAGTAGTTGAGAGCTATGGCACTTTAACTCCACTGGCATACCCCTTAATTAAAAAAGCATTTTCCTTAGGCGCAGCTCCGTGCGGAAGAGCAGCTATTAACAATTATTTTCCTCTCATGGTCGGTGTAAGCTTTCTGATGCAAAAGCAGGATAGCAAAGAGCGAAAATACGCTTCTATCGGTGAAAACAAGATAGGTGTTGTACAGCCAGCAGCATATGTTACAGACCCTGTATTGTTCACAGTAGAGCGGGCAAAAAACCATTATATCATCATGACAAAAGATGAAACACAAGATCCTAATAGATTATTTTTTGCAAGCCCTTGCAAAACTGATGTAGCAATAACTCAAAACTATTGTTTTTGCAAAGTTAGCAATAATGATGCATATTATGAAGTCACTGACCAGAACAATGCACAGGCTATATCTACTGCAAGAAAACAGCCGATCGAGAAGATACCAGATTCAAGCATGGAAAGAGATTATCCCTGGCCTAATTGGGATAAGTTAAATGAGCAAGAGCGTTTTCAATATCTCTCTAGCTGGTCAGAGAGAACAGCCGAAGAACAAAAAATAGAGCAGGCAACCAGAGCTATCTCTTCAAAAAAAGCATTGATGGCATCTTCACTTACACCAGGCCTGCGTGTCTTTGACTTAATACTTAGGCAATACCCTTCAGAATACTCTTTGTTACTGAAAGAAGTTATCCCTGATAAGCTCACATTCCTAAAAACAGTATATGAGCTCACAGTTAACGTCAAAAACTACGATAGTGATATCCAGCCTTGGCAAAAAGAAGAATTTGATAAATTGAGCCCAAAGATCGAAAGCTTAACACCTGAACAATACAAAGATTTTATAGCAAAATTTGCAGAGTTCGTAGTAAATCAGAATCTTGCGATGAGAAACCAGGTTGAAACATGCCCTTATATCAGGCAAGAATATAAATGCATAACAATAGGTGACTTTACATATTCAGGAATAACGCTGCCAAAGAGAGTAGTCTCAATCTTCCTAGAAAAGTTTGAGGAAGAAGAGCTGCCTAACCAAGACACTAGTTACTCTCCTGCGCAATACATCTCTCCTCTCTTTAACGCACAAATTTTAAAATTTAATTATTATCAAGACAAAAAAAATATCGCTACAAAAAGCATAATCGAAGCTCGTGCAAAAGCATTGTTCAGCAGCAAATACTTTGATGATAAGATGAAGGAATTTTCTTTTAAATTGTATAAATACACCGGAAAAAACAAAGCAGATGCAGTTAAGGTTTGCAGGGATATTTCTCAACAATCAGTTCCTAAGAAGTTCGGCATCTCTGCTGCAGAATTTACATATGAAGCAGTACCTTGTATAAGCGTAAAGCCAGAAAATATACAGCAATACACAAATGAAAACTGGAACGACGGAAATAATTACTGTTATTCTGGAGATAATCCTAATCTCAAGATAGCAAGTTCAATTTTATCATGGACATCTATAGTAGGCGGCATAGCTCTTACCATAACAACTGGCGGCGTAGCAGCTGCTGTAATTCCGGCAGCATTAGAATTAAGCTCAGTTGCAATGGACTTCATGGTAGAAAAATGCACAACCTGGCCAAATCATCAGGCACAAGGCATTATAGATTGTGCTTTTGGCGATTGGATATGATTATAGTAACTTCTCAACATTCGAATCGCCTAAAAAAGGGTAACGACTGCCAATTTTTGACGAACACAATTCCAATTAACTATCCTAATGTTGCGACGGGCAAGGTCTTTTAGTTACTCATCAACTAACACAACACACAATACATTTTCACTAACACTACTATTAACTAAGCGTAGAGGAGGAGGAGTAACTCTTTGAGAATCTAAGCTAGTGTTCGTCGGCAGTCGCTACCATTTTTAGAGAGGTAAAATTTAAGGTGACTATTAATTTTCAAGAAAACTGCACTATCGTGCTCTTGTCATCTTCCCTAAAATCTCCGACAATAACTCCGCCATAATGCGTTGCATAATTGTATGCAAACCTTTCTGGAGTATCTCTAAGCTCGTTCATATAGATGCCTTTAGCGACCTCTTTAGTAAAATCAAATTCTTTTTCATTCTCAAACCTTTTACCGTAATAGAGCTTTGTAGGTACATTTATTTTCCAATCCTCATCTAAGAAAACATATATTGTCAGCTTATCTTCATTCTTTTCTTTCTGTATCCTCTCTATCACAAATGCCTCGCTTACACCATCATCTGGGTCCATATTTTGGTTAATCCGCATCAGCACTTTTCCAGAATTATCCCTAAACTCCCTTCGGAAAGCCTGTCCTTTATACCAGCCGTTATAATTAAAGACTGTTCCAATCTCTTTTGTGATATACTGCTGGCCATTTGTATCAACAAAACTTTCTCCTTTAGTCACCTTATCAACACTGATCTCCTTGACATTTCCTTTTTCCTCTACCCATGTATCTGGCATGTTCTGATACAAAGGCAGCGCAGGCTTTTGCCCTTCCATATAAAAGTAAACAAAGAGGCCAGAAATAACCACAGCTATAAAAGCAATAGATATCCAAATTTCAGCTTTCACCCCTTTCTTAGAATCTAAAAAAGCCATACGTTCTTGTTTGGCTGGATAATTTATAAATCTTTCCACAATATTTATATAGTTACATCCTGTCTATTTATCCATGGATTCGAATAGTTTTATCAAAAGAGGCAAGAAGGCAGACCTTTCTATAAACATCATTGTAATTGCCATAATTGCTCTGCTTGTCTTAGTCGTGATCATCTATATCTTTAATTCGCAGACAAAAAAAGTTACAGGCGGATATACTGGTATCACAGACAAGGCATTAGCCCCAAAATGCGAGGGATTCTTGGGCGAGAACGGAAATTGTAAAAAAACTTCCTGTGATCCGAAGGAAGAGTCAGAAGTTCCTCTGCCTGAGAAAGCAGCAGGCTGGCAGGATTGTGATGAAAAAGGCGCAGCTTCATGGAAATGCTGCAAATCAAAAGCCCCTGAAACATAATTGATATCTTACTGACATTATACTCTCCATATTACAACCTCATCAATGATTTCCTCAACTAAACTATGGCAACATGCAAAAGATTTTCAAAGAGGCTAAAATCAGGTTTTCTGACATTAGACGAAGTAGTTAAATTGATTTTAGCGTTAGTGATTAGCGTCTCCTTACTAGTTCTCATTTGGCAAGGCATTGGGTGGTTCATGCCTGAAAAAGTATCAACAGTAGAAGTCAAGAACCTAGCTATTGAGATAACCCAGCTAAGAGATGAGATAGACAACACTAACTGGGAGCCAGGCGATAACAAGATAGTATCAATAACTCTCCCTGTCCAGCTCAAGCAAGGGCTTACCCTAGTTACTTATACTTATTCCAAGGATCTTCCTCCCCCCTCAGAAAAATGCAAGGAAGTCTCATGCTTAGACTTAAAGAAAGGAGGCGCTACAGTCTATGTTCATCCTCTTCCAAAATCCATAGTCTTTGCTAAGAATGAGATAATTTTGCACGGAGACAATAAGATAACTAACCTTAAAATTGACTTGGTAAGAGATGATTCCAAAAACCAATATGTTGCATCAATTCAGCAAATTTCTGAGCAACAACCTATTCCACAAACACAAGAGCCTGCCCCTGATCCTGCTCAAATAACCTAAATTTGAATGAATCTAACATGCATCCTAAACTACTCACCTCTAAAAAAAGCCAGACAAAACCATATGAAGTATTGTATTGGGTAGGGCATTTGCTTATTCTTGTAGGAGTTATATTCCTTCCTTTGTTCGCATTTGCCAACTCAGTCGGCAGCTCATCAGAATTTGACAAGAATTTCATTGCACGTGATCTAGCTCTCTTCATAGATGCAGTACAATCTCTTGATAGCGATGCAGTGATAGAATACCCTGCGCCAAAGGAAATAAAAACATTTGAGCTGAAGCATAATCTGATAAGAGTAGGCACAAAGGATGATTCTAAGCCAGTAGCATATCTTATTCTTGCAGAAAAAAGCAAGGCATATGAGCCTACACTACTTAAGGAATCAAAAATTACACTTGCAGATAACGAGGTTCTTGTGATAAAAAAGCAAGGCAAGATAATAAGCATAGAACAGAAAATTAAAACTATCTGACTAGAGGTCCAAAACTCAAAAAAATGCAAACTAAATCCTATCTCAAAAAAATCCAGAAAAACCTGAATAAAAAAGCTTTAGAGGACATCCCTTTATTGTTCTTCACAGTGATAATCCTAGGTGCAATACTCCTATTTATCGTCCTTATAAAAAATGCCTATCTGACAGAAGCATATGATCTCCATTCAGCAGAGCAAAACTTGGCCTCTAATCTCCTCGGAAACTCTGGATATGGCATGATTATTGAAGATAACAAAATTAAAAGCGCAAGCTCTTCTGCATATCTTTTAGGCAATCTATTGGATACCTCAAAGCTGACTCAGGATTTCCTAAAAGATGTCCTAGACCTAGATCAAACTGAGACTGCATTTAAGATAGAGATATTTGATCTTGCAGGAAAAAGCATATCGGGGCCTTTCTACTCTAATCCTGATAAATTCCAGCTCTATTCTGAGCTTTCTTTCTCATCAAAGTATGATGATACTGAGTCAAAATATCTTGTTAAGCTTCCTGATCCAGACAAATCTATTCAGCTTAAAGATGCAATCTTGGTTATCACAACATCCTATGCTACACACAGATAAAAAACAATAATAAAAAATTAAAAAATGCTAATCACTAAACTAAATAAAAGATCGCAAATCTCAAAAGGTCTGATACTTACTTTAGTTATATTGGCTACTATTATAGTAGCTATTGGCATATTTTTCTTTATCTCAGGCTATGGCACTAAAGTAGAACAAAAAATCACTGCAGAAAACATAAATCTGCAGAATGAGATTCTTCTCTTAAATCTGCTGAAGACAGATGTAGGGCTAGATAGCCGTAAGATCTCAGTTACTGAAACGATAAATTTATTGATGTTTACTGAGAGTGAGAATCCTGATCCTGCTAATCCTCCTCTACAAACTTTGCAAGAATCCGCGGCAGAGTTGATCTCGCGCTTAAGCTCAATCCTTTCAAACTTTGGTTACGATGGAGAGAAAAAAGTCTGGCAGCTTGCATTATACAAGAGCGATAAGACAAACAATGAAATTCATGAAACTCCTTTTTTTACTCTTTCACAAAAATCTGATCTGTCTGGCTTAGATAAACGCACAGGAGAAGCAAAACTAGAGCTTCCAAGCATCTATGAGACTCAAGAGAAAAGTTTCATAATTGAACTAGCAACATTAGAAGATTAGATTATTGTCTTTATTATCAATAACATGAAAAAAAGAAACAGGCTATTAAGGAACAAGCGAGGCTTTGAATCATTTATCCTGGAATACGGGCTTCCGTTCATATTCCTCATTGTAGCTATAACTCTATTCATAAGGATAACCCAGAAAATAGAGTCTCAGCATGCGTTTGTAGGCGAAAAAGCATTTGCCTTATTGACATCAAAAACAGAGCTTAGTGCCCTTGAGCTTAAATATCATGAGCTTGCCAAATATGGTTTATATGGTTCTCTTCATGAGTTTGCCTTCAATGGTGCATTGCCTTCTCTAGCGCTTAAAGAAAAATGCAATGTTATAGATGATTATTCCAAATGGACAAAATACGATGCATCAGAAAAAGAATTTATTCTATGTTATCCTGAAAACAGTCTGCTATCCAATTTAGAAAGCCTATATTCACAAAGATTAACAGCTTTTTTGGCGCAAACGCTTCCAAACTTAAATGCTAAACATGAATTTGAAATAAAATCAGATTTAGATGGTAAGACATTGGCTATCAAAGAAACATCTCAGCAGCAGGCAGTCATCCGCTTCAAAGATACAGGCAAGCTTTCCAGATCAATAAGCCTAGATTATTCCCTACCTTATGACTTTAGCATCTATGGCAGATTGATTGCATTCTCAAAACAATTGATAAACAAATGCCAGGTATATTCTGACCAAAAAATAAATGCATGCATTTCAGCTCAAGTCTCAGATTTCAACAAGAGAAACTCTCTCTCATTAAAATCTATAAACACAGATTCTCCAAGAACATTAAAATTTGACTTGGAAGATAACCCTCTTCCTATATTTGAAAACAGCAAGTTTGGATTAAAGCCGATTATCTACAAATTTGCTCTTGACATTCCTGATCCAAAGCTCAAGATCGAACTGCTTCCTGACCAAGACACTATAGCAACTGGTACTCAGGCAAGATTCCTTCTTACACTTTCAAACATGCCTGAAAAACTGACAGCATTTGCAGATGATTCAATGATTGCATATCTTAAAAAGCAGCAAGGAGAGGAATTTATAAAGATAGAAGGCAGCACAATAGCATTAGGCAACTTGGATTTAGATAAAAATTTAGGAGGCTATATTCTTCCATTCAACACATTTGAGCGAGGCAGCTTCATCTTATCAATTTTGGTTCTAAAAGATTTGGATTTTGCAAGATTAAAACAAACTGAGGAATATGCAAGCAAAGCATTTGATGTAATTGCTGTAGAACAATAAAACATATAAATAACACTTGATATATCAAAATAATTCTTTTCATAAAACACAAAATACAACCAATAACTCAGGTGACAAAGTGATAAAGCTGCCATTGGAAGAGATTCTCTACAAGATCAAGGAAAAAACTTCCCTTTCAGACCATGAGATAAACCAGAAGATAGATGACAAATTGGTACAGCTTTCTGGCCTGATAAGCAAGCATGGCGCAGCTCATATAATTGCAAACGAACTTGGTGTAAATCTTTTTGAAGCAGTTTCTGGGCAATTGCAAATAAACAGATTGCTTCCTGGAATGCGCAACATAGAGACAAAAGGCAAAGTCCAGAGAATATTTGAAGTTCGCGAGTTCCAATCAAAAACCAGGACAGGAAAAGTAGGAAGCATAATGCTGGGAGATGAGACAGGAACAATCAGGATAGTATTCTGGAACAATCAAGCAGACCTGATCTCTCAACTAAAAGAAAATGATGTTCTCTCTCTAAGCGATGGCTATGTCCGCGAAAATCTTGGAAGAAAAGAGATCCATCTTAATGACAGGTCAAAAATTTTCATCAACCCTGAAGGCATAACAATCGGCGAGATAAAGAAATTTACTTCAACCAGAAAAAAGATCGCCGAGCTAAGAGAACAGGATGAAAATATAGAGATCCTCGGCACAATAGTGCAGGTATTTGACTTAAGGTTCTTTGAAGTCTGCCCTACCTGTAACAAAAGAGCAAGACAGCATCAAGATGGTTTCTTATGTGAAGAGCACCAGAAAGTCACTCCAAACTATTCTTATGTAATGAACCTGATACTAGATGATGGCAGCCTGCCAGACGGAACTATAAGAGTAGTATTATTCAGAAACCAGGCAGAGAGATTGCTAGGAAAAACTCCTCAGGAGCTTCTTGTCTATAAAGATTCAGCAACCTCATTTGACGAGACAAAGAATTCTTTGCTTGGCACAATAGTCAAATTTATCGGTAAAGTCAACAAGAACCAGATGATGGACAGGATAGAGTTTGTCTCACAGCTTGTATTCCCAAATCCAAATCCAGAGGATGAGATAAAAAGATTGGAAAAAGAGATTGCTGCGCAATAATTCTATACCATATATACACATAAATTTCCTAAAAAGTGACGGCAGCCAATTTTTGCGAGCACAAATAATAGTGACTAAAATAAGTTACGACGGGCAATGACAACTAATTACACCTCCACTAACACATCACGCAATAATCTTCTAGTACCACATCTAGCAACTAAGCGTAGAGGAGGAGTAACTCTTTGATATTCTAAGCAAGTGGTCGCAGGCTGCCGTCACTTTTAATCTGTAAAGATTAAGGCGACTCGTGAATTCTATATAATATATACACCTAATTTAAATTCTAGCTTTTCTTATCTCATATTATGCTCTTCAAAACTCATCTCATGTTTGGAATATTCCAGATTACATTGCTTTACTCTATCTTCCCATCGCTCATCACAAACCATAACATCTACTCCCAAATTATTTTCTGCGTGATTTTATTAACCTCAACATCATTGCCAGACATCGACACAAAAGACAGCAAGATCAGCAGAAAAATTCCAATAATTCCAACAATAATCTCAATTTTCACAATTCATCGCGGAATTATCCATTCAATCTATCCAATAATTATCCTCTCTGCTGTTTTATATCAGTACAGCAGTTTCTATACCTTGGCATTTATCCTCGGCTATTCATCACACTTGATACTAGATGCCTTAACAATACAAGGCATAAACTTTCTCCATCCATTTGCGCAATTTCATGTAAAAGGCTTCATCAAAACAGGCTCAATATTTGAGCTGATTCTTTTTATTTCATTAATTGCTATTTCTGCAGTTCTAGCCATTTCCACTGGACATCTTTAATCTCTATTTTAATACAGATAAACCTCTTTAAAGGCAATTTGCAGGGGAGCACTGGACACTGGACATTCTTGGTCAGAATTTATAAACCCCAGAGCCCTATCAATATACAGCATGTAATGACATGCATGTTGAGAAAGACTCTGCAACTTCACGAAAACGCAGATGTTTTTAACTCAAATTTTGAAGATCGTTTTTAGCAATAAAAGCGATTTTACAAAACCCCACTCCCCTGGCTGCAACCCAAGTTGCAGCAATTTTTCTCTTTTTAAAGGGAAAAATAAAGGGAGTTGAAACAAACCGAAAAGAAAGGAGGACAGAAAATGTCAACAAACAACACACCAAACCTGCCAGAGGCAAAATTCAGTACTGGCGCAATAACAGCAACCGTATGGAAAAACCCATCACAATTTGGAGATGATTTCAGGACAGTTGCTTTAGAGAGAAAATATAAAGACAAAGATGGCACATGGAAAAGCACAAACAGCATGAAGGTCAATGATCTTCCAAAAGCATGGCTAGTGCTTCAGAAAGCATATGAGTTCATAGTGCTTAAGAACAACGGCACAAATGCAGCTTCTTCATTCAATGAGCATATGAGTACAACTTCTTATGTCGAAGAACAGATTGCTTAATTTTTTTATTTTTAAGCATAACAAAAAACAATAAACTTAAAAAAAGGTGAAACTAATGAGACCAAGAAGAAATGAACAAGAACAGGAATTGATAGAAGTCAGCTTAGAGCCTGGCGAAGACGGGAAAGTCGAGATCATGATCGAACCTCAAAATGAGATAAAAACAAAAAAGCAGATTGCACTTATAGATCTACCTGGAGTAGGCCCTGCTACAATCGAGAAGCTTGAAACTGTAGGATATACTGATATTATGTCTGTGGCAGTCGCAACACCTGGAGAACTTATAGACGCAACCGGAATGACAGATTCTGCAGCAAAAAGATTGATTGCAATTGCTAGAAGCTCATTAGAGATGGGTTTTGAAAGCGGCGAAGAACTCTTAAAAAGACGTGAACTTGTTGTAAAAATTTCAACAGGCAGCAAATCGTTTGACCAGATGCTTGCTAACGGCGTTGAAACAGGTGGCATTACAGAAGTTTTTGGAGAGTATGGCTCTGGTAAATCACAGCTTGCTCATCAGCTTGCAGTAAATGCTCAGCTTCCTCCTGAAAAAGGTGGAGTAAATGGCACAGTTGTCTGGATAGATACTGAAACAACATTTAGACCTGAAAGAATTAAGCAGATTGCTTTAGCTGCAGGTTTAGACCCACAAGTTGCATTAAGCAACATCAAGGTCGCAAAAGCATACAACTCAGACCATCAGATGTTATTGGCAGAAAAGATTGAAGATCTGATAAAAAAACAAGGCGTCAATGTAAAGCTAGTTATCGTTGATTCATTGACTGCACATTTTAGGGCAGAGTTTGTCGGTCGTGGTACATTAGCAGAACGTCAACAAAAACTTAACAAGCATATGCATGTCTTATCAAAGAACGCAGATCTGTATAATTTTGCAGTCTATGTTACAAACCAAGTCATGGCTCGACCAGATGTGTTCTTTGGTGATCCAACTCAAGCAATAGGCGGCCATATTGTTGCACACAACAGCCATACTAGAGTCTATGTGCGCAAAGGCAAGAAAGGCACTAGAGTAGCTAAATTAGTCGATAGCCCATGTCTAGCAGATGGAGAAGCAACTTTCCAGCTGACAACTGATGGGATAAGGGATGTTTAGCTCCCTTATTTTTTTTGTTTTTATAATCTCGACAAAGATATGGAAAATTCTTGTTTAAAAACTAAATTATACTTTTTTAGTGATAAGTATGAAACCAATTAAAAATAAAAAAGAACAGCATCTTGAAAAGCAATTTCTTGAAGTTATAGGACTTATTAAGAAAGCTAAATCTAATGCACTTAAAACTGTTAATACAGAACTCATAACATTATATTGGAAAATTGGAGAATATATCTCTCGGAAGATTCAGATAGCAGAATGGGGCGAAGGTGTCGTAATACAACTCGCTTCTTTTATTCAAGCTAAATGCCCTGAATTTAAAGGTTATTCTGATAAGAACCTCTGGCGAATGATGCAGTTCTATGAAACCTATAAAAATACAAAACTCTCAGCACTGCTGAGAGAAATTAGCTGGACGAATAATCTTCTCATACTTTCTAAATCTAATACACCTGAAGAAAGAGAATTTTACTTAAATTGATGCATTAAAGAGAAATATAGCTCTAGAGAGTTAGAAAGGCAAATAGATTCTGGGCATTATGAAAGGAGTATTCTCTCTGGAAAGAAACTCTCACCGGTGGTGAGAGAATTAAAGCAGGATCTTGCTAAGATATTTAAAGATACTTATATCTTAGATTTTTTAAACCTGCCAAAGAACCATTCTGAAAAAGATCTACGAAGCGCCTTAGTTGAAAATTTTAAGCATTTTGTATTAGAGTTTGGAAAAGACTTTGCTTTTGTTGGAGAAGAGTATAGGATTTCAGTTGGCAATAATGATTATTTTATTGACTTATTATTCTATCATAGGGAATTAAGGTGTCTTGTTGTGTTTGAACTGAAAATTGATGATTTCAAGCCTGAGTATTTGGGAAAATTAAATTTTTATCTTGAAGCGCTTGACAGAGATGTAAAAAAGAAGCATGAAAATCCTTCTGTAGGAATAATATTATGCAAAAGCAAGGATTTAGAAGTTGTAGAATATGCCTTAAGTAGAAATATGTCTCCAGCTCTTGTCTCTGAATATAAAACAAAATTGATTCCAAAGAACTTGCTGCAAAATAAGCTACATGAATTATTTATTCAGGAAGAAGAAAAGCTTAACTGAATCATTCTAAATAAATCCTAATCCAAAAATAAAACCCAAGAAAAAAACTAAATAAAAAAAACAAAAACTTCTCTACAACTCGTTTATTGTCACAACATTGACACTTGTTTCGCCTGGCTTTACTTTTGAGTCCATACCAACAACATGCTTGACTTTTACTTCTTCAGCGATCTTTGTCAATGGCCTGTCAATGCTGCCGTCTAAGACAATTGCATAAAGCTCTGTGTTCAGGCTTTTAATCGTTGTAGCTAGCTCAGTCAATGGGACTTTGCCAAGTATATTCAACGAATTATCAAGCACATAAGCTCCTCTTGTGCCTATAAGATCTTCAAGCATTGTCTTGAATGATTTCTTCTCTTCCGGAGAAAAATTTGTCCTTGGCGTTGCAGCCATCGGCCTTTTCACGAATCTATATGGCTGCTGAGATTGCTGACCTTGCATTGAAGAAGGTTGTCTTGAAAAGCTTGGTCTTGGTGCAGTTTGTGGCTGCGGTTGCTGAGAGAAACTTGGCTTTGAAACAGTTATCTCAATATCTGGCTCTCCTACTTCCTTTTTATCGGAAAATTTATGGGCAGGCTTGCTTTGCTGAGTAACTCCTAAATCCATCCTAGCTTGTTCTGCAGTTATTCTGCTTCTTAATGCCATATGGATTTCTTTTTTTGTGATTTCTTCAACTTCCTTGCCATCAGGAGCTTTTGTCACAAAATCAATGTCAGATACAGTAAGCAATTCTTTCAATATCAGGTCTCCCCCTCTATCTCCATCAACAAAAGCAATAAGCTCTTTCTTCCTGCTTAATTCTATCACTGTCTGCGGTACACTTGTTCCGTTGATTGCAATTGAGTTCTTGATTCCATGCTTCAGTAAGTTTATGACATCTGCTCTGCCTTCTACAACTATTACTTCATCACTATCATCAACAGCAGGACCTGCAGGCAATCTGTCTTTCCCATATTCAACAATCTCCATGACTCTTACAGAAGATGCTACTTCATCAGCAAGCTCCTGGCTGTCTGGCATTGTTGTGTCCTGTAATTGCTTTAATAATTCCTTTGCCCTTTCGATGACAAACTTTCTCTTTGAAATCCTGACATCTTCAATATTTGTTACTCTTATCTTTGCATTGCAAGGACCAATTCTCTGTATGATCTCTAAAGCAGCTCCTACTATTGCAGTTTCTGCCTTGTCTAATGAACTTGGAATTATTATCTCTCCTTGTGTCTTGCCGCTTCTGGTATCGACATTTACCTCTATTCTTCCAATTCTTCCTGAGCGCTGCATCTCTCTCAGTTCAAGATCTGCTCCTAACAAGCCTTCTGTCTGGCCAAAAATTGCGCCTATGACATCTGGCCTATCAACCACGCCTTCTATAACTATAGTTGAATGAACTATATATTTTGAACTTACTGGACTTATTTTTCCCATGTTACTCTCCTCCTCTCACTGTTTTATTTTAGTATCACTCTTTTGAAAATTCTCAAAGAAGCAGCTAACTTGCAACCAAACTCACATTTAATTACTTAAACTATTGTACTTATCATATCTTAATCCAAGTACCTTAACAGAACAAGAACATATCCTAACTAATAACTGTTAATATACTCTAATTCAATTAACCATCTATTAGTAAACCGATAAACATGAACTTGCCCTATGCGAATTTGATGTTTTATTTGCTTTATACTAGCTGCTTTGAGTAAATAATCGTGATATAGGCATTTACGCCCAAATAAAGGTATTGGTGCCCGTAACACTAACTCTCAGACTCATTGCCTGATTTCCGAAAAAAATAAGCTCTCTTTCGGCGGCTAGAAGATAGTAGCATCTTCTTTTTGCCTGAATCTAACGCTCAACCGAGGACTCTCGTGACGGGCTGTAATACACGTTTGTGTCTCTTAATCATGGCTTAGTACGTTTGTACTGCTCTTAAAAGGACCCATACGCATATATTTTTGTAATTCTAACTAAAGCATGAGCCATATTTAAATATTGTGGCTGATTTGAGTAACACTACTCTACAATAGTTAAACTACCAAAACCTTTAAATATAAGTTCCACTTTCCAATAGTAACATAATTGGTTTGGGGGTTTCATTTTCACGGTTATCTAAACACCTCTTTTCCCCTGCAAGTGCTGTCAAAGGCATTTGCACGGGGTTTTATATTCACGTTTATAATCACCTCTTTTTCCTTGGTTATGGGTTCGCAAGAGCCCTTAATCAGGGTTTTTAATAAAGTGGAAATTCTTAAGAATTCTTGTTAACGTTTTTTCCCATATTAAATATTGAACATTATCGTTTTAAGTACACAATTTTTAATGATGATAAAGAAGGTATTTTTTCACATTAAGATATGTCTCCTGATTTCCGAGATACCATTTTTAGACACTTATTCCTATCCGAATAATCTCCCTCCTTTGGTAATGTATCACAATAATCTGGTTTTAACTTATCAATTGCATATGCCATTATACAATGATATTTATTGCCACTAAAACCACTATCACTCAAAGAATGTGATATGCTTAAATTATTAGATTCTATAAGGTCACAATGAGATATATCATTTGTGTATTTGGCAAAAGAAGTAATGCATGTTGCAGCAAAATCATCTTGTGTAGGGATTATTGTATCCTTATATGGTGTTTTACAATAATCATCACCCTTAAAACCTATAAATGTATTCAGATTCCGTTTTGAATCTAAACAAAAAGAGGGGTCATTAGATTTTGCATATTCAATATATAACTCATTAAATTCTCTCCCACAACTTTCATACTTAAACAAACTAGAAATAAGTATAAGTTTAATTAACGTTGTCAAAATGAAAAAAACTGCGATTATTATAACGATAATCTTGAATATCTTCTTAATATAATCATTTGTAATCTTTAATTCAATAAATGAATATGCCATTACCAAAAAAAGCGTTATTATTACAACAGAACAATATGATACAACTTTATACAGACTTTCACTATTCATAATCAATAGGTATATCAAATTATTTGTAAAATTTACGACAACAGTTGATGGAAGTAAGAATAACAGAAATAACCACAATTTCTTTTTAATAATATTAATAAAATCAAGCATAAATACCTTATAAATAATGTATTTAATAAAACTTGCGTTTTGCTAAAGTTCCAATTCTAATAAAAGTTTTTTTGAATTGCACACAACACATTTTAAATACCCCTTCTATTTTATCGTCTTAATATGGGCAGACGCGGCTATAGAGAAGAATGGAAGACATTTGGTAATGTGTTTGATGAGTTTACGATTCAGACACTTAAGAAGTTCTGCACACAAAGACATTTTGATGGTATCGAAAGCCCTATCTCTATAGGGAAAGAAGCAAACATATTTACTGCGATTAAAGACGACCATAAGATAATCCTCAAGATCTATCGCTTAGAAACATGCGATTTCAACCAGATGTATACCTATATCCGTTCAGATCCACGCTACCAGAATCTTAAAAAAAACCGAAGGCAGATAATATTTTCATGGGCTCAAAGAGAATTCAGGAATCTCTTTAAGGCAAGGGAAGCAGATGTCTCTGTCCCAACACCTATTAGCTATCAAAATAATGTTTTATTGCTGGAATATATCGGTGATGAAAATCCTGCGCCAAAATTAAAAGATTCTGCTCCTAAAAATCCAAAAAAATTCTTTTCTCTGTTGTTAGAAAACATGAAAAAGATACATTCTGCAGGCATGGTGCATGGCGACCTCTCAAGCTTCAACATCTTGAACCACAATGAAAAGCCTGTGATAATAGATTTTTCCCAAGGGACAATGCTTTCCTGCCATAATGCAGATGAATATCTTAAGAGAGATATAAAAAATGTAGTGAATTACTTCAACAAGCAGGGATTGAAATTAGATGAAGATGATGTATATAAGAAGATAACTGCTGCTGCTAAAAATAAATAGCTTTCCGATTAAAGATAACTACTTAAAATAATATATAACTCATATCCTATTTTATCGTCTATTTATCGCCAAAAAACCATAAGCTTTTAATAAGCACAGCCAAGAAATACTAATTAGCATAATAAAACCAAATAACAATCAGAAAATAACTCAAAAACTGAAATAGATGATATTGACTTAAAATGCCAAGACAAAAGAAAACAAAGAAAGAAGAAACAGATAGCCTTATCGACGAATCTGTAGTTTCAGAAAAAACAGCTGAATTAGACAAAGCTATAGATGATTCTCTCCTCTTACATCAGGCAGATGAAACTGATGCATCTATAGAAGAAAAAGATGAAGACTCAAACTTAGATGATTCTCCTATTCAAACAGCTGGTCAGGAATTCACTTATGAAATAAAAATACCAAAAGACAGGATTGCAGTCTTGATAGGAAAATCAGGCGAGACAAAAAAGAAAATAGAATCAGAGACGCACATAAAGCTTAACATAAACTCAAAAGATGGCGATGTTACTATTTCTGGTGAGGATGCTCTTGGGCTATATACCGCAAGAGAAGTTGTAAGGGCAATAAGCCGAGGCTTTAACCCTGAATATGCTCTTCAACTGCTAAAATCTGATTATTCATTTGAAGTATTTAATGTAATAGATTATGTCGGCAAGAATAAGAATGCCATCCTTAGGTTAAAAGGAAGAATTATCGGCAAAGATGGCAAAGCACGAAGGATTATTGAAGAGCTTACTGAAGCAAACTTATGTGTTTATGGCAAAACAATTGGCATCATCGGTGAGATAGAGAATGTCAGCATCGCAAGACGCGCTGTGCAATCATTGTTAAGCGGAGCTCCGCATGCTAATGTATATAAATGGCTTGAGCACAGAAGAAAAGAGCTCAAGATGAAGAATATGATTGAAAGGCAGATCTAAATTAGCACAAATGCTAAAACATCAACCAATATTTTGCGAGCACAAATCTAAAAACACAACCAAGTAGGGTCGGGCAATGTCATTTAATCTAACACTTATATATACACAATCATTAAGCTCTTCTAATATCACATCTAATTTCCAAACATAGAGGAGACACAACTTATTGCATTAACACAGCGAGTGCTCGCAGGCTGATGTTTTGGCATTGTTTAATGCAACTTAATACGCTTAAAAAGCAAATAAATATAAATAAGCAGATTTCTCTGGATGGATGTACTAAATATATTGTACGATAAATTTAATGATATATCTCTAGTATAATTAAAATTAACATAATATTTTTAATTGTCAACTTCAATATAAAAAAGGTGTTTACTTAAATGGCACAGACTAAGCTTTCAGATGTCAATGATTCCAATAAGGCAATAGCTCATGAGCTTGCAAAAAAGCAGAGAGACATAAGTGTGAGCCAATTCTTTGAAAAAAATCGCCACCTATTAGGTTTTGATAATAAGAAAAAAGCTCTAATGACAACCATTAAAGAAGCTGTAGATAATTCTTTAGATGCATGCGAGGAAGCAAGAATATTACCAGAAGTCAGCATTGAAGTCATCGATATGGGCAATGACCGCTTCCGTGTCATTGTTGAGGATAATGGTCCAGGCATAGTCAAAAAGCAGATCCCTAATATTTTTGCAAAGCTTCTTTACGGCTCAAAATTCCATTCTATGAAACAGCAAAGAGGACAGCAGGGCATTGGTATCAGCGCAGCTGTATTATATGCGCAATTAACTACTGGACGCCCGGCTAAAATTGTTTCCAAGATCCATCCAAAAGAGCCTGCGCATTATTATGAGCTTCACATCAACACAAATGAAAACAAGCCAGAAATAGTAAAAGAAGACCAGGTAGAATGGAACAAAGAGCATGGCACAAAGATTGAGATAGACTTAGAAGCAAGCTACCAATCTGGAAATCAATCTATAGATGAGTATCTCAAAGAAACTTCTATCGTAAATCCTCATGCAACAATCATCTACACAAATCCAAAAGCAGAGCAGATAATATTTCCTAGAGCAACACAGGATCTTCCTGCACTGGCGCAGGAGATAAAGCCGCATCCGTATGGAGTAGAGCTTGGTATGATGATCCATATGCTCAAAGATACAGAAGCAAGAACTTTGCAAAGCTTCTTATCAACAGAATTTACAAGAGTAGGGTCTGGAACTGCAAAACTGATCTGTGAAAACTCAGCATTGCTTCCAAATACAAGACCAAAAGATGTTACCAGAGAAACTGCAGAGAAACTCTTCCAAGGCATACAAAAGACAAAATTAATAGCTCCTCCAACTGATTGCATCTCTCCTATCGGGCAGGAACTTCTTGAGCGCGGATTGAAGAAAGAAGTCAACGCAGAATTTTACGCAACTACTACAAGACAGCCAGCAGTCTACCGTGGAAACCCATTTGTCGTCGAAGCTGGAATTGCATATGGCGGGCAGCAGCCTGCTGAAGAATCTATCCGTGTAATGAGATTTGCTAACCGTGTTCCATTATTATACCAGCATGGGGCATGCGCAGTCACCAAATCAATTGTGCAGACAGCATGGAGAAATTATGGGATGTCACAATCAAGAGGCGCTCTTCCTATAGGTCCTTGCACAGTAATAGTGCACATAGCATCTGTCTGGGTTCCGTTCACAAGTGAAAGCAAGGAAGCAATCGCGCATTACCCTGAAATAATTAAGGAGATAAAGCTTGCACTACAGGACTGCGGAAGACAGCTTGCATCTTATGTCAATAAGAAAAAAAGAATCCATGCAGAATCAGCAAAGCGTGATTACATAGAAACATTTATCCCTCATGTCAGTGATGCATTAAAAACTTTGTTGGGTTTTAAAGATGATGAAAAAGAAAAAGTTGAGAAATATCTGAGAGAGATCCTTGAGAAACATCGCGGTCAGCTTGAAGATATCGACTTTGACCCGACCAAAAACGTTGAGTATGACGAAGAGATGGCAAAGATCGGCAAATCTTCTGAAGATATTGAAGATGTTCATGTCGAAGAGGAAGTTAAGAAAGGCAAGAAGAAAAAGGATGAAGAGAGTGATGAATAAAGGAGGTTCAAAAAAGTTTAATTTTAGCTTGTTGTGGTGTCGAGCGGAGCGAGACATCACGATGGTTTGATTAAACTTTTGTGGAGCAAAAGGTTATGGCAAAGAAATCATCAAGTCAAGAAGTGCTTAAAGGAATATTGGATGTTGCAGATGGTATTTACAAATCCATCCTGAAAAAAAAGCAGCCAGAAGTCCAGTCTCCTTTAAGGGCATTAGCAAATGTAAAGTATGATCCTAAAGCAGGATATTTTGAGCTTCTTGGCAAGATGAAAGCAAGAACTCTAACAGCGTCTTCTGTAAAGACATTTGCGCAAATGCTTAGGATGTTATCCTTATCAAAAGATCTTGTTGGCACAAATGATATTGCAACTAAGAGAGAGGCATATTATGTGAGTAAAAATTGGGGTGAAGCTAGATTTAATGAGCAGCCAGAATCAGATTCTGTGATGGATGATATTGAAGCAATGCTGATGGTTAACAGAGAGCAGATTGGCTTTATACCTGAAGAAAAAGGCGGAGAAATTGCTGGCAAATTAATTGTAATTGATGAAGACCAAGACACAGGAAAAGAGATAAGGATAGACTGCACTAAATTTGGTTCAGGCGCTTACTCTGTCCCTAGTACAGTCGAGCATCTGAAATTTGAGACAGATGCAAAGTTTATTTTAGCGATAGAAACTGCAGGTATGTTTCAAAGATTAGCAAAGCATAATTACTGGAAGAAAGCTAACTGCATTTTAATTTCTTTAGGAGGAGTCCCTTCTAGGGCATGCAGAAGATTCATTAGAAGATTGAGTGATGAGATAAAGCTGCCTGTGTATGTATTTTGCGACGGTGATTTTTACGCGTACGCTAGCATATACAGAACCCTTAAAGTAGGCTCAGGCAATGCTGCTCATATCAACAAATATTTTTGCGTACCTCATGCTAAATATTTAGGTGTTACGCCTCAAGATATAATTGACTATAAACTACCGACACATCCTCTAAAAGATGTAGATATCAAGAAGGCAAAAGATGTAATCAAAAATGATCCATTTGTCAAACATTATAAAGAGTGGGAGAAAGCAATTAACTTACAACTCTCAATGAAAGTCAGAAGTGAGCAGCAGGCATTGGCAGCTTGGGGATTGAATTATGTTATGGACACTTATCTACCTGAGAAACTGAAAAATTCTAAGACATGGTTGCCTTAAACAGCTTTTAATCCACTTCCCACTGGACAAACACAGGCAAAATATATAAACTAAAAATATTTCTATTTTTCTGCCAAATAACTTATACATAGGTTAAGCTTTCAAATTATAATTTCATCTGAAGTGAAATCATTTACACAAGCTTTACTATGTTTCTACTATGAAAAATACAAAATATCTCATTAATATTTGCAGGTTAGTGCCAGAAGAATGGCAAGTAACAGAATTAGAGAATAATCTGATTAGAGTCTCGTATTCTCATAAAGGCAGTGGCTTGCAGCCAAAATCATTCACTCTCAGAAAAATCCTAATTTTTGATGATGATTTCATCACAGGAATTGCCATGTATTTAGGAGATGGCAAATTAAGCAGGGATTTGAATCATTTAGATTTTTGCTCTATTGACAAAGATATGATCTTATTTATGATAAATTTCTTTGAAAGATATTTTCACTTAGATAGAAACACCTTTTCAAATTCATTATACTATCGAAAAGAAACAGAAAATATGCTTAATGATTGGTCAGATTATCTTAATATTTATCCTTTAAAAATAAATGTATATCATTCAGATAGAAATAATCACGAAAGTTTTTCCTTTCAAATAGGCGGAAAAATATTACGAATACTGTCTGGTAAGATAGTTTTGCAAGTCTTGCTCTTAGATTTCTTGCAAAATGAAAATCTAAGACGAGCATTTTTACGAGGGATATTTGCAGCAGAAGGCACAATAGCTATAAATAAAAAAACAAATTACATTGTATATATGGAATTCTTCTTACATTATGATGAAAATCATTTAGCAAATAAAATTCAAGAGGCTTTAAGGTATGAAGGAATTAAATATATTTTACAAAAATATCCAAAGCGTAATTGTCAAGGAATAAGATTAACACATTGGAGCAATTACTATAAATGCTGGAAAATTGGACTATTTGACCTAAATGAAAGAAAAAGACAAAAGTTTTTTGAGAAAATGAAGAAAACTAGATTTAGCTGCAGAATAATTCCTCAATTAAAAGCAAAGATATTAGATACTAATCTAAGCCAAAGGCAATTAGCTTTTAAGCTTGGTGTAACACCATCAATAATCACTCATTTGAAAAATAGAGACATGTTCGTAAACATTGAATATTTGATTAAAATCTCTACAGTTATTGGTATTTCTCTCTCAAAAATCAAGCAAAATATAACAGAATTCAGAGTAAACGATGTAACAACAATAGACGACAAAGAATTCATTGACTTTGCATTTGAGGTAAAGAGCAATTGTTAAATCCAAAATTCAGAAACCTTAATATACCTTCTATCTCTTCATCTCCATCATGAAAAAATGGCTTCACAAAATAGAGGTGATAGTAGATAAGGCTATTCTCCCATGCATTGCAGTATTGCTAGTCATAATCGTTCTCGAGCTTTTTTTTAGAAACATTGCAGAGCATTATCACACAGCAATAAGCATTGCAGATTATTTTATTGTTAGTATATTTGTTGCAGACCTTGTATTTAAGTATCTTAGGGTAAGGCAGATTCCTTTATTTCTTCGCACATACTGGCTTGACATACTTGCAGTATTTCCGTTTATATTACTATTTCGGGCAGTTGAAGGCGTCTATGGATTATTTGTTGCAGGAGAAAGCATCGAAACATTTGCAAGCCTGCAGTCTGTCTTCCATGAAGGTCTAGAAGTTGAGAAAGAAGTTGCAAAGATAACAGAGGAAGCAGGCAAAATAACAAGAGGCGCAACCAGAATAGGTGAGCAGGCAACCCAGCTCAGCAAAGGCGCCTCCCAGATAGCTACGCAAGGAGAATTAGTCGGCAAAGAAGCAGGACGATTAGTTAGAGAAGCCGAAGAGGCAGGAAAAGTAGCAAGAACAATAAGATTTGCGAGATTTTCCAGATTTTTAAGAGTATTCCAAAGATTGCCAAGATTGTTAAAGGGAGTTGCATTTTTTGAACGACCTACAGGCAGGCATCATGTCCATGAGTTTATCAAAGCTAGGCATTATTGATTAGAATAACTGAAAATAATCTAATAAAATAAAAATTAAGTAAAAATAATCCCGTAACCTTAAAACATGACAGCACCAAAACACCACATCTTTCTTATCTCAGATGGCACAGGAGAGACTGCAGACACATTATGCAGAGCAGCATTATCACAATTTGACATCAATAATGTTGAAGTACATAAGATTACTAAAGTCAAAACTATAGTTGCAATCTTAAATACGGTCAAGGATTCTGCAGAACACAATGGCATAATCTTTTACACTATAGTCGCAGAGGAGCTTGAAAGGACTTTGCTGAAAGAATCAAAAAAGCATAAAGTCAAGGCAATCTCCTTGTTAGGGCAGATGTTAAAATCACTCTCTTCATTTTTTAAGACAAAAGCAATAGCAAAGCCAGGTGAATTAAGAAAAATAAATGAAACATACATCAAAAGATTAGAGGCGATTAATTTCACTGTAAAGCATGACGATGGACAAAGATTGAATGAATTATCGCAGGCAGATATAATCCTGCTTGGCGTCTCAAGAAGCTCAAAAACACCAATAAGCATTTTTCTTGCGCATAAAGGGTATAAGGTCTCTAACATCCCTCTAGTAATCAACCAAGAGCCTCCTCAAGAACTATTTGACGCAGACCAAAAAAAAGTTTTTGGGTTGATTGTAGATCCGGAACTATTACAGGGCATAAGATTTCGCAGGCTAAAGCAGTCTGGTCAAGGCTCTTCCAAATATGCAGACTTAAAACAAGTTTCTGAAGAGATAGAATCTGCAAGAGCATTGTATTCTAAAAATAAAAGATGGCATATAATAAACATAACAAACAAATCAATTGAAGAAGTCTCTAATGAGATAATCGGCTATCTCTCATGATTATTATTTTTATTATCATTATAAAAACAGTATATTCTTTGCAAAAATTTGGCGGCAGCTGCCATATCTCTACCAAAAACATAAACATATTTAAATAAAATAAGGATTATACAATTATTATGCAATCCCAAATCAACATCAAAGAAAAACTAAGTGAAGGCTATATCCAAGCTAGAGTCATCATTGAAGTTCTAGGGAAGCCAAAAGACCATGTTGAGGAAACAATCCGAGGATATGTGCAGAAGATAAAAGATGAAGAAGCAGTCTATGTTGTAACAGAAAGTTTTGAAGAAGCCATTGAAAAAGATAAGCTCTGGAGCACATTTGTCGAGCTTGAAATACTCGCAAAAACCATCCAAGACTTGATTGGATTTTGTTTTGATTATATGCCTGCGAGCTTAGAGATTTTGCAACCTGTCGAATTTAAACTGAAAGATGTTGAAATCTCTAATTTCTTAAACGATCTTCAGCTGAAACTGCATGATGTAGATATGAAAGTCAAATATCTAAACACAGAGAACGGTTTTATCAAGCAGAACATGGCAAGGATATTACAAAATACTATAGCAATCCTGCTTTCAAGTTCAGAAAGAGATTTAAATAACCTTGCATCACTTACTGGAGTAGATGTAAAAGAGCTGGAAACATTTTTAGAGCAGCTTGAGCAGAAAAATATAATCATAAAAAAAGAAGGCAAATATTCTTTGGTTGAAAATGGCTGATAAATCACCGCAACAAGTACAAGAGCAGCACTCTCAAATCATAAGCCAGCAGCAAGCTTCGCAACTTCCATTGCTATTAAGGATAGAAGCTTTATTATTTGCAGCAGCTAGGTATGTTACTATAGAAGAGCTTTCAAGCCAC
>Ga0209211_10002471_pt1 | contig 31857 bp, 32 predicted proteins | sample RifGroA2_FD_183992 | JGI IMG/M metagenome (GOLD analysis project Ga0209211, IMG submission 183992) | Groundwater microbial communities from Rifle, Colorado, USA - Groundwater A2 (SPAdes) (version 2) | ecosystem: Environmental > Aquatic > Deep subsurface > Groundwater | place: Rifle, Colorado...
TCGTCGGCTTCGACAACGTCGCCGCCGATCACGCCATCCCGCCGGCGGCCTTCCTGCTCGGCAACGGCCAGCCGTTGCGCATGGTGAAGCTGGTCGAGCCGCGGGTGGAGGGCTGCCGCGTGGTGGTGGCCGGCGACGGTGGCGACTGGGTGCTGTCACTGTCGGCGCGCGAGCTGGCCACGCAGCCGTATCCGCAGCGTGGCGGCCAGTTGGCGGTGGGCGTCGATCGCGCGGCGCTGCTGCGCTGGTAGCGCTTTGCGGCGCCAGCCAGCGGCATGCGGTCGGTGCCGGGCTTGAGGCGGAACAGGTGCCGGGCGCGGCTTTTGGTGTAAACTGCCACGCCTGTTTCCGGATAATTGCAGAAAGAACGCACCATGAAGCCGCATATTCTCGACACCCTCCACCAAGCCCGCAACGCGCTGGACGCGCTGCTGGCCAATCCGGCGGCGCTATCTGCCATCGGCGATGCCGGTGATGCGTTGGTGAATGCCTTCCGCCAGGGCAAACGGGTGTTCAGCTGCGGCAATGGTGGCTCGATGTGCGATGCGATGCACTTTGCCGAGGAGCTGTCCGGTCGCTACCGCCTGAACCGCAAGGCATTGCCGGCGGCGTCGATCAGCGACCCCAGCCACATCAGCTGCGTCGGTAACGATTACGGCTACGAGGCGATCTTCTCGCGCTATCTGGAGGCGCACGCCGGGCAGGGCGACGTGCTGCTGGCGATCAGTACCAGCGGCAGCAGCAAGAACATCCTCGCCGCGGTGAACGCGGCCAAGGCGCTGGGCGTGACCGTGGTGGCGCTGACCGGCCGTCCCGGTTCGGTGATCGGTGAGCTGGCCGACATCGACGTCTGCACCCCCGGCGGCCAGTACGCCGACCGCGTGCAGGAGCTGCACATCAAGGTGATCCACATCCTGATCGAGTCGGTGGAGCGCGAGCTGTTCCCGGAAAACTACGCCTGATTGTCATCGGCATGAAATATAAAGCCTGCTCGTGAGCAGGCTTTTTTTTATTCAATTGCGACATGGTGTTACAGCTTTTCCGCCGTGACAGCTTGATTCTATTCTGGCTTTAATTGAGCAGAATTGGCATCAATGCCGTTCTGGCGGATTTTGCCACGACCTGGCTTGGGTTTTGTGCACCTAAGCATACGGATTTTGTCATAAAATTGCTTATATGCTATGTCTTTAGCAACTAAGTAAAAATACTGGGTGCGAAAAGATCGCATTGCACTGGGGCCGGGTTGGCACTAGATATCAACAGTGATGTCATCAGGATTACCCCTGCCGACGCGCTCAACCCCACCGGAGCCACCCCCATGCTGCGCAATCCCACCATCGGCCAGCGTCTCAGTTTTCTGGTCATCGTCCTGCTCGCCATCGCCGCCTTCCTTGGCGGCTACGGCATGTATACCCAGTCCAAGATTCTTGCCGACTTTTCAAGCACCTATAACGATCGCGTGGTACCGCTGCAGCAGCTGAAGCTGGTGGCGGACGGCTACGCGGTCAGCATCGTCGATGCCGCGCACAAGGTCCGCGCCGGCGCGCTGAACCGCGACGGTTTCCTCGCCAACCTGGATCAGGCGCGTACGCAGATCCGCCAGCAGTGGCAGGCCTACCGCGCCACCGAGCTGACCGCGAACGAGCTGCAGCTGGCGCAGCAGGCGGAGCGCAGCATGCAGGCGGCCGACCATACCGTCGACCGGCTGCGCGAACTGGTGGTGGCCGGCGATAACGCGGCATTGCAGACATTTAATGACGCGCAGCTGTATCCGGGGCTGGATCCGGTATCGGGGCGCATCTCCGCGCTGATCGACCTGCAGCTGAAGGTGGCGGCGCAGGAATACGCCGCGGCCGAGGCCGACGCCGCCTTCTGCGCGCGGGTGTCGCTGGCGCTGATGCTGCTGGGCATGGTGCTGGGCGCGGCGCTGGGCTACACCATCATCCGCCGCCTGCTGTCGCAGCTGGGCGGCGAGCCGAACGACGTGGTGGCGCTGGCCGGGCGCATCGCCAACGGCGACCTCAGCCTGCAGCTGCCGGTGCGCGGCGGTGACCGCCACAGCATCGTCGCCTCGATGGCGCAGATGCAGCAGGCGCTGATCGCGCTGGTGCGCAACCTGGACGGCATCGTGGCGCGGCTGACGGTGAATGCGTCGGAACTGGCGGCCGCCTCGGAGCAGGTCGCGGTCAGCGCCGAGGAGCAGACCCGCTCCGCGGCGTCGATGTCCGCCGCGGTGGAGCAGCTGTCGGTGAGCATCGCGTCGGTCAGCGACAATGCCCGCGATGTCGCCACCGACGCGCAGGCGTCCGGCAGCCTGGCGCAACAGGGGCAGGGCATCATCGAGCGCACCGTGCACACCATTCACCAGGTGGCGCAGCAGGCGCGCGACGCCAGCCGCCAGGCGGACCTGCTCGGCAACAAGTCGCAGCAGATTGCCAATGTGGTGCAGGTGATCCGTGACGTGGCGGAGCAGACCAATCTGCTGGCGCTGAATGCGGCGATCGAGGCGGCGCGTGCCGGCGAGCAGGGCCGCGGCTTTGCCGTGGTCGCCGACGAGGTGCGCAAGCTGTCGGAGCGTACCGCGCAATCCACCGCCGAGATCAGCAGTATCATCGGCGAGATGCTGGACAACAGCCAGCGGGTGGTGGCCGGCATACACGGCACGGTCGGGCAGATGGAAGACGGCCTGCAGCAGAGCCAGCAGGCGCAGGGCGCGGTGGCTGGCATCGGCGACAACGTTGGCCGCATCAACCACGCCATCGCCGAAATCTCGGTGGCGCTGGTGCAGCAACAGGCGGCCGGCAGCGGCATCGCCGGCAATGTCGAGCAGGTGGCGCAGATGTCGGAGGAGACGTGCAGTGCCGCGGCACAAACGGCGGCATCGGCCGGTCAGCTGGAGCAGATGGCACACGAGTTGAAGGCCGCCATCGACTTCTTCTCGCTGCCGGCCTCCACCGCGCCGACGCGCGACACAGCGTTCGCGATGCCGCTGGCCAGCCGGCTGCAGCCCGCCTGATGTCGCACTAGCCGGACCGTAGCAAGCGACACGGCCCCATTTGGGGCCGTGTTGTTGTTGTTGGCGCTCAGAACGGTTTCACGATCTGGCACGCTCGCGCGGAACAAGGCGAAAACGGCTGAGGCAGCGGCGTTTACCCCGAGATAAACAAGCATGCCGCCGCCGTTTTGAACGCGGCATCGCCCCGTTGATATCCGTCGCAGCAGATCGTGGACAGCCTCTCAGGCGGCGACGGTTTCCTGCGGCTGGCACACGTCCACCCAGTGGCCGTCGACCACGGCGACCAGCTGCGCCAGGCTGATGCGCACCGCGGTGTGTACGTCACCGGCAGCGGGCAAGACCTCGTCAAAGGCCTGCAGCGAGCTGTCCAGATACACCGGCAAGTCGGTGGCGAGGCCGAACGGGCACACGCCGCCGACTGGGTGCCCGGTCAGCGCCTCCACCTCGGCGGACGGCAGCATGCGGCCCTTGCCAAAGGTTTCCTTGAATTTGCGATTGTCGATGCGGGCATCGCCGCGCGCCACCAGCAAGACCACCCGGCCATCGCCCAGGCGGAACGCCAGCGTCTTGGCGATGCGTCCCGGCTCGACCCCGTGTGCCTCGGCCGCCAGCGCCACGGTGGCGGTGCTGGTTTCCAGTTCGATGATGGCGATATCCGGCAGGCGGGCGGCAAAAAATTCACGGACGGATTGCAGACTCATGGCGACCTCGGCTCGATGGCGAAGCGCTTATCTTGACAAGGTCGACGGGGTTTGAACATCCCCGGTAACCCAGGCGGGCAGGGGGTAATGGCGCGGTGACAGCGTGCCGGCGGGGGATGCCGGGCGAGCCGGCTGCCGCGCGCCTGAGCCCTCGAGATGCTGCGACGCAGGGCGCAAAGGTTGGCCGCAGCGCACGGGGGCCACAGCAAAACCGCCGCGAGGGCGGCGGTTTGCTTGGCGGAATCGGCCGGAGCGGCTCAGTTGCGGGGGCTGCGGTCGCGTTGCTGCTGTTCAAGTAGCAGCTCTTCCTCGGTTGGCGGCCTGCCTCTGGATGGCTGCCGTTGCTGTGGCGGCTGTCTGGTTTCCGAATCCTGTTGCCGCTGCTCGGTGCGGGAGCGGTTCGGGTTGCCCTGCGGTTGCCGCTGCATGTCGGGTCGCTGTTGCGGCTGTTCGATCCGCGGTTGGCCCGGTGCGGACTGCCGTGGCGCGTCCTGTTGTGGCTGGCGGCCTGGTGCTTGCCGCACATCGGGGCGTTGTTGCTGCTCCATCCGCGGCTGGTTCGGCGCGGGTTGCCGTTGCACATCCGGTGCAGGCTGGCGGCCTGGTGACTGCCGCACGTCGGGTCGCTGTTGCTGCTCCATCCGCGGCTGGTTCGGCGCGGGTTGCCGTTGCATGTCCGGTGCAGGCTGGCGGCTTGGCGATTGCCGCACGTCGGGGCGTTGCTGCTGCTGTTCCATCCGCGGCTGGCTCGGCTTGCCTCGCTGCTGGAAATGCTGCTGCGTTACCTCTTCGCGTGGCTGATAGCGGTAATACTGCGAGCGGATCTCGCGCAGCTGTTCGGACGAGCGCGGATAGTTTCTTTCCGAATATTGCCGCTGATAGTGCGGCAATGGTGCTGGGGCGGGTGCGGAGCGCTGATCCCAGCGGTCCCAGTCACGATGGCGTTCGCTCCAGTCGCGCCCCCAGTGTTCGTCCCAGCGCGGCGCGCGGTCGGCACGCCAGTAACGGAAGTACATCGGCGGCCGGCGATAGTAGCGGATCGGCACCCGCAGCACGAACAGCGGCATGTATTCCGGTTCTACCTCCCACCACGGCCCGTTGTACCAGTCGCTGGCATACCAGCGGTCGTCCTCGTAGGCCCAGTACAGGCCGTCGTAGAAGAAGAAATTGAAGTTGAGGCGGGGGGCGTAGTAAACCGGATAGCCGGGCACCCTGACCATGGCCGGATACGCCGGCAGGTTGATGCCTAGGCTGATGCCGGGCAGTTCGATGCCAATGCCGATACTGAGCTGGGCGTGGCTAGGCAGCGCCGGGAACAGCAGCATGGATAAAGCAAGCAGGAGATAGCGCATTTCGGTTCTCCAGTAGGATAAACAGCCATCGTGGCGACGACTGTTGTGACCGAGGCTTGCCGACGAAAACGAGATCGTGGGCACTGAATGGAGCTGGAACAAACGAAGGCGAGAGCAACCAGTCCGCGTGAAGGCGCCAGCCATACCGGTTTCAGCGCCCATCAGGCTGCCAGCAGGGCCGTGCTCCGCCGTGTCGGGAACCATGCCGCCGCGACAACCACCTGTTGCCAGACAAAGACGGCTCCGTACGGAGCGAGCAATGAAAAAAAACACACTGTGTAGCCGAGCCATGAACCCAAGCGCGCCCTTGAACCAAGGGTGAATTAACAACGCTTCATCTTTACATTCTAGGCCGGATACGCAGCATTGCGAGGGCTACCGGCGGGCCTCGCCCGCAAGGCCACGCCGCAGTCGTCATGCTGCAGCGCTATCTGCCGCCATCCACCCGCAGCGCGCGCGACCACCTGGCCATCGCTTACCGCTGGCCAGGCGGGGGGCGGGCGAACAGCCGCCCGCGGCCGGCCAGGTGGCCGCGCGGCGCCAGGCCCCGTGCGGCCAACCTTGGGCTAGTGCTTGTCGCTACCGTTCACACTCAGCATGAAGGTGCCTTGCGGGCGTATCGGCAGGTAGCGCTGGTAGAAGCCCAGATAGGTGGATGCCGGGTCCAGATCCTTGAACAGGTCGGGGTAGAGCGTCTTGGCCAGGTACTGCAGCAGCGCCGCATCCATGATGCTGCGGGTGGCGCCGTGATACACCGCATGCACGCGGCCGTTTTTCACAGCCGGCAGCCCGGACCAGCCCGCGCGCTGGGTGAAGCCTTTCAGGCGTCGCAGCACGTTGTCGGCCGGGATGGCCTGACCGATCTGCATCGCGGTCGGACTGGTCACGTTTTCATAACCCGCAATCAGGATCACTTCCGGCTTGCTGGCCATCAGCTGCTCGGGGTGGATGGCGCCCCACGACTCCACGAACGGCGCCGCGACATTGTTGCCGCCGGCCAACTGCACCATGGCGCCCCACATGTTCTTGCCGTAGGTGTAGCTGTATTCCGCCGGGCCCTTGTCGCCCAGCTCGATGTAGACGCGCGGTTGTGGCCGCTTGGCCTTGGTAATGCGCTGGGTGATGGTGCCCACCACCTGGCGGTATTCGGTGGCAATGCGCTGCGCCCGCGCCGTCTCGCCGGTGACCTCGCCCAGCACGCGGGTGCTGGCCAGATGCCGCTCCAGCGTCTGCGCGTTGTAGTCGATCACCACCACAGGAATGCCGGCACTTTCCAGTCGTGCCAGCTCCGGCCCCAGCGCCTTGTACTGCCAGTCCGCCAGCACCACCACATCGGGCCTGGTGGCGAGGGCCTTTTCTATGGAGAAGGTCTGGTCCTGCACATTGCCGACATCGGGCACCCGCGCCAGTTGCGGCTTGCGTGCCACGTACATGGCCCAGGTGGCCGGGCGCGACTTCACAAACCAGCCGCGGGACATGCCGACCACGCGGTCAAACGAGTTGTCGCCGCCGACCGCAAAGTAGTCCTCGATGTAAAAGCCAAGCAGGACGCGCTTGGCTGGGGCGTCAATCTTGACTTTGCGGCCAAGCACATCTTCGACCACCGTGGGCTTGGCCACGGACAGACTTGCTGTAGCACACAAGGCGAGCACCGCCGACGCTCTGCCGAGCGACCTGAACCAGGACATAGTTACCCTTTATTTGCATAAAAATAAAAATGATTACCAATTGCGTTTGTAAAGTCAACTCCGAGCGTTCTGCCTCGTGACCGGGCAGGTCGCCATGCGGCAGCTTGTCCGCCGGCTACGCTGCGCCTTGTCGCCCTGCCGCAGGCTGTCGGCCGCACTGTGGCGGGTGACCGTGCGTGCCAGGCTGGCGTAATCCATGCCATGCATTTTGCAAAAATGAGCATGGTTTTTTCCTTGGAGCGGGGTGGGTGGCAGTAAAACGGCCTTTTTTGCCTGATGTCATAGTGGCGGTTGACCTGTAATTAATAAACAAGAATAATTCTCATGTATATTTATCTTCCAATACAGGACAAAGCCATGAAGTGTCATCCCAAGTTCGGCCCGCTGCTCCTTGCCCTGGCCCTGGCACTGGGGCTGCCCGCCGTCACCCACGCCGCGCCGCAAACCGTGAAAGACGTGCTGGGGCGCCAGGTAACAGTCGACCTGCCGGCCAAGCGCGTGGTGCTGGCGTTCTACTTTGAGGACTACATGGCGATCGGCGGCGAAAAAGCGTTCGACAAGGTGGTGGGTATTTCGCGCGAAGCCTGGGAAGGCTGGCGCCCGGCGAACTGGTCACTGTTTGCCGCCAAGCGCCCGTCGCTGAAAACGGTGGCCGACGTGGGCGAGGTGGAAGTGCAGACCTTCTCAGTCGAAAAGGTGCTGGCGCTGAAGCCTGACGTGGTGGTGCTGGCCGACTGGCAGTACAAGGGCCTGGGGCCGGATGTGAAACGGCTGGAAGACGCCGGCCTGCCGGTGGTGGTGGTGGACTACAACATGGAGCTGCCTGCCAACCACTACGCCAGCACCTTGCTGCTGGGCAAGATTGCCGGCGAAGAGGCGCGCGCGCGGCAGATTGCCACTGAATACCGGCAGGCTGTCGAGCAGGTGCAAAGCCGCATCGCCAAGGCCAAGCTGCCCAAGCCGCGTTTCTACGTGGAATTCGGCAACAAGGGCCCGGCGGAGTACAGCTTCAGCTACGGCAAGGGCATGTGGGGGCCGCTGGGCAAGCTGGCCGGCGGCGACAATATCGCCGCCCCGTTCGTGGAGTGGTACGGGCCGATGAACCCGGAGAAGGTGCTGGCGGCGCAGCCGGAGGTGGTGTTCATTGCCGGCACCGAGTCCACCAAGAACCCGACCTCCATGCTGCTGGGCCAGGGGGTGGCGCGCAGTGTTGCCAGCCAGCGCCTGCAAGGCTTTACCCAGCGTAGCGGCTGGAGCAGCCTGCCGGCCGTCAAGAACAAACGGGTTTATGGCGTGTACCAGGGTGCCTCGCGCTCGGTGCTGGATTACACCATGGTGCAGTTCATGGCCAAGGCGCTGTACCCGTCGCTGTTCAAGGACATCAACCCGGAAGCCAACTACCTGAACTTCTACAAGCGCTACCTGCCGGTTGCGGCCAACGGTACGTTTACCGCCGGCATGTAAAAACCTGTTCACGATCTGCTGCGCTTCGGCGATACCGCGTTGAAAATGGCTTCGGAATGCTCATTGACCCGATGTCAACTCCGCTTCCTCAGCCGTTTTCGCCTTGTCTCGCTCTAGCTCGCGAGATCGTGAACACGTTCTAAACCCGGTTTTCCTGCCGGGCAGGTTGGCCGCAAGCCGGCTGCCCGTTTGCCATTGTTCCACGGATCGTATTCATGACCGATATCTCTGCGCTGCATACGGCGCTTACCCGCCAGCGGCAGCGCGAACAGCGCCGCTGGCGTTTCCTGTTGCTGTTCATCGCGCTGATTGCCGGCAGCCTGCTGCTGGATGTGGCCACCGGGCCGTCGCTGCTGTCGCTGCGCGAGGTGGCCGCCACGCTGCTGTCGCCCGGCGAGGCCGACGCGATGACCCGCGCCATTGTCATGGACATGCGCCTGCCGATTGCCCTGATGGCGCTGGTGGTCGGCGCGGCGCTGGGTCTGGGCGGTGCGCAGATGCAGACCCTGCTCGACAACCCGCTGGCCAGCCCGTTCACGCTGGGCCTGGCCGCCGCCGCCGGTTTCGGCGCGGCGCTGGCGCTGATCAGCGGCGGTTTCGGCCTGCCGCCACTGATCGCCATCCCCATCGGCGCTTTCGTGTGTTGCATGTTGGCCGCAGGCCTGCTGTTCGGCCTGGCGCTGATGCAGCACGTGAGCAGCCAGACCATCATCCTGGCCGGGATCGCGCTGTTGTTCCTGTTCCAGTCGCTGCTGTCGCTGCTGCAGTTTCTGTCCTCGCCTGAACTCAACCAGCAAATCGTGTTTTGGCTGTTTGGCAGCCTGATGCGCACCACCTGGGATGCGCTGTTGATTACCACTGTGGTGACCGTGGTCTGTGCGCTGCTGCTGTACCGGGATGCGTGGAAGCTGACCTGTTTGCGGCTTGGCGAGGCGCGTGCGCGCAGCCTGGGTGTGGACGTGACCCGCCTGCGCCTGAAGACGCTGGTGTTGGTGGCGCTGATGACGGCGACCGCCATCAGCTTCGTCGGCATCATCGGCTTCATCGGACTGGTGGCACCACACATCGCGCGCATGCTGATCGGCGAGGACCAGCGCTTCCTGATTCCGCTGTCGGCGCTGTGCGGTGCCTGCATGCTGTCGGTGTCGTCGGTGCTGTCCAAATCCATCATCCCGGGGGCGCTGTTCCCCATCGGCATCGTCACCGCCATCATCGGCGTGCCGTTCTTTATCTGGCTGATCCTGGGGAAGGGGCGCAAACGTGCTTGAACTGAGCAAGCTCTCGTTGTCCATCGGCAAACAATCGCTGGTCAGCAACCTTAACCTGCAACTGGCTGCCGGCCAGCTGCACGTGATCATCGGCCCCAACGGCACCGGAAAGACCAGCCTGTTGCGCGCGCTGTTTGGCGAGCTGCCGCTGCAACAGGGTGAGATCCGTTTTGGCGGTCATACGCTGTCGCGACTGCATGCCGCCAGCTGGCGCCGCCAGTTTGGCTACATGCCGCAAAACATCCAGCTGGAACTCGACCTCAGCGTGCTGGAGGTGGTGGTGCTGGGCCGCCTCGACAGCCTGAGCATGCGCCTGTCGGACGACGACATCCTGGCTGCGCTGTCGGCGCTGCAGGCGCTGGGCATCGCCCATCTCGCCGATCGCGCCATGCACTCGCTCAGCGGCGGCCAGCGCCAGATGGTGCTGTTTGCACAGGTGCTGCTGCGTGACCCGCAGATCATGATGCTGGACGAGCCGGTCAGCGCGCTCGACCTGCAACACCAGTTGCAGCTGATGGAGCACCTGCACCACCAGACGCGCGCCAAGAACTGGGTCAGCCTGGTGGTGCTGCACGACCTGAACCTGGCGGCGCAGTTTGCCGACCAGCTGATTGTGCTGGCCGGCGGCACGCTGCAGGCCTTCGGCCCGCCGTCCGAGGTGCTGGACGCCGGGCTGATCCACCGTCTGTACAGCGTGCCGGTGGACATCCACCACGACCGCGACGGAAAACCCTATATCCGTACCCTCAGACAAGCGAGCCTTACCGCATGACCTACCTTGCCCGTACCCTGCTAACGTTGGCCGCAGGCCTCTGCCTGAGCCTGCCCGCCAGCGCCGCCGAACACGTGGTGCGCATGCTCAATATCGGCAGCGACGGCGCCACCATGGTGTTCGAGCCGGCCTTTGTCCGCGCTGAAGTTGGTGACAGCGTGCGCTTCGAGCCGGCCAGCAGCGGCCACTATGTGCGCAGCCTGACCACGCCCGATGGCGTGACGCCGTGGAGCAGCACTGAAGACCAGCCGTTTACCGTGACCCTGCAACAGCCCGGCCTGTACTTCTACATCTGCCCGCCCCATCTGATGATGGGCATGATCGGGTTGATCCAGGCTGGCGAGGCCGTCAACAAGCAGGCTGCCAGCGACAAGATGCAGGCGCAGAAGGGCCGCATGTATAGCAACAGCCAGCGCATTGACGAGCTGCTGGGCAAGGTGCGCTAATTGGCGGCACTTAAGGCCAGCCTGCACGGCTGGCGCGAACTGAGCCCGGCCGCCCGCCTGCTGGTGGCCAACGGGCTGGCATTCAACCTCGGCTTTTACATGATGATGCCTTACCTGGCGCAGCACCTGGGCGGCACGCTGGGACTGGCCGGCTGGGCTGCCGGGCTGATCATGGGCATGCGCGTGTTCAGCCAGCAGGGCTTGTTTCTATTGGGTGGCACGCTGGGCGACCGCATCGGCTACCGGCCGGCCATCGTGTGGGGCTGCCTGATCCGCAGCCTGGGCTTTGCGCTGCTGGGCTGGGCCGATCAGCTGCCGCTGCTGTTGCTGGCCGCCTTCCTCACCGGTTTTGCCGGTGCGCTGTTCACCCCCTGCGCCCAGGCCTACCTGGCTGCCGAATGCCGCGATGGCACGCAACGGCAGCAGGCCTTTGCCCTGCACAACCTCGCCAGTGAGGCCGGCATGCTGCTGGGGCCGCTGGTCGGCATGCTGCTCACCAGGCTGGACTACGCCGTCACCGGCGTGGTGTCGGGCTGCGTGTTCCTGCTGCTGACCTGGCTGCAATGGCGCCTGCTACCGCCGCAGCAGCTACGGCATGAACTGGCGCAGCAGGCGCTGGCCCGGCCGGCCCCGGCCGCAGCAAGCGTTTCTGCGCAGTGGCGCAGCATCGTGCACAACCGGCCGTTCCTGCGTTTTTCGCTGTGTGCCAGCGCCTACTCGCTGCTGTTCCACCAGCTGTATCTGGCGGTGCCGGCCTTTATCCACAGCCAGCAGCACGCCACCGGCCTGCTGGGCAGCGTGTTTACCGTCACCGCCCTGATCGGCGTCACCCTGCAACTGCCGGCGACGCAGCTGGTGCAGCGGCGGCTGGGCGTCGCTCGCGCGATGGGGCTGGGGCTGGGGTTGATGGGCTGCAGCTATCTGGCCATCCCGTGCTTGGCCGCATGGCCGGTGCTGGCCACGCTGCTGCTGGCCAGCTGCCTGTCGCTGGGGTCGATCCTGTGCTATCCGCTGTTCTCCGCCCACCTGCCGCACTACGCCACGCCGGGCCAGCTGGGCAGCTACTACGGCTTCTACGCGAGCCTGGGCGGTGTGGTAGCGCTGCTGGGCAACGTGCTGATCGGCAGCCTGCTGGGCGCGGCGGGCAGCACGCCGCCGCTCGTCATCTGGTACGCACTGGCCGCCAGCGGGGTGGTCGCGGGCTGGCAGCTTTACCGCCAGCTGGCGCGCGCTCCGGCTCATCCGGACGGGGTGGGGGGCAGATGAACCGGCGTTGCTTATGGTGTGGCTGATAGCCGGAGCGGGGCGCTTGAATGGTGGTCTGGACGGACAAGCTACGGCCGGGTGCGTGGTGGCAGGGGAGGGTTGGCTGCCAAAACAGACATTCAGTTACCAATAGACCAACGGCTGCTTCCTGAAGAAAAGCAGCCGTAACGGTTTGTTTACTTAGTCACGATAGCTGATGCCGTTTGGCCCCGCCCCGACCTGATAAGTACTGACCACGCGGTGTTGACGGCTATCAATCACCGATACCGAGCCAGCCTCGATATTGCTGACAAACACATACTGCCCGTCACTGCTGATCGCCACGCCGTGTGCACCGGGGCCGGTTTTCACCTCGGCAATGGCTTTGCCGGCGGCCGGGTCGACAACCGATACGCGGTCATCCGGCTGCTTGCTGTTGCCCTGGTTGGCCACGAACACCTTGCTGCCGTCCGGGGTGGCGTACATCTGGATCGGGTTGCGGCCAACCTTGACCTTGCCAGTCAGCTTGCGGCTGGCGGTGTCGATCAGACCGAGGGCGTTTTCGGCGCTTAGGGACACGTAGGCCTGCTTGCCATCAGCGGAGAAACCAACCTGCACCGGGGCGTTGCCCACGGCGATGCGCCCGGTTTCCTTCAGGTTGGGCACATCGATGACCGAGACACTGTCGCTCTTCACATTGGCGACGTACAGGATGCTGCCGTCGGGGCTCAGGCGCAAACCATGCGGGTAGGTACCGGTTTTGATACTAGCAAGCTGGCTCTTGCTTGCCAGGTCATACACCTGCACGGCGTTGTTGCCGGCATCGGTGACAAAAGCCAGCTTGCTGTCGCGGTCGGTAACAACGTGCCCCGGGTGACCCGCCACCGGCAGGACAAAGCTTGGTTTGCTGCCCAGCGGCAAGTCAAAAACCTGCAGTTCACCAGCACTCTGGCCGCTGTCATGGTGGCCGGCATGGATATTCATGCCCACCGCCAGCAGGCGTTTGCCGTCGGCACTGACCTGTACATTGTGTGGGGAAATCTCCAGCGGGATGGTGGTGACACTACCATCTGCCAGCGTGATCTGGCTGATGGAGTTGCCACGCTCGTTTGCCGTAAACACGGTGCCGGATGGCGCCGCCAGCGCGGAGGTGGCGGCCAGCGAAAAGGCGAGCAGCAGTGATGCAGGAATAAGCTTGCGCATGAGGGGTTCCTTTAATGATGGGGTATCTGCCCCTTGGCGGGGATGAAGGCGGGGGTGTGCTGTCGATAGGATTGGTAACGCTCGCCAAACTGCGCCAGCATGTCGGCCTCTTCGTGCAGCGCGAGGCGGGAGTAGATCCAGACCAGAATCGGGAACATCAGCAAGGTCACCAAGGTTGGCCACTGCAGCAGAAAACCAAACATGATGATGACGAAGCCGACGTATTGCGGGTGCCGAATGCGGGCATAGGGCCCCGCCGTCGCCAGCTCATGCCGGCGCTGGGCGTGATACAGCACGCGCCAGGCGGCAGACAACAGCCAGAAACCGGCGAAGATCAGCACGGTGCTGAGTAGGTGGAATGGCCCCCAGTGCGGATTGGCACGCCAGCCAAACATCACTTCCAGCAGGTGGCCATTGTCGTGTGACATGAAGTCGATGCCGGGGAAGCGGCTGCCCAGCCAGCCGGACAGCAGGTAGATGGTCAGCGGGAAGCCGTACATCTCGGTAAACAGCGCCACGATAAAGGCGGAAAACACGCCCAGCGAGCGCCAGTCCCGTGCCGACTTGGGTTTGGTGAAGCTGAAGGCAAAGATGATGAAGACCAGCGAGTTGATCAGCACCAGCCCCCATAATCCGTAGGCCTGCATGTGCTCGTTCATGGCTGTTCTCCATCCTTGTCTTGATGATGGTGACGTGGCGCCCCGCCATGGTGATGACCGTGGCCGTGATGCATGAACAGGTGCATCAGCGGGCAGGCCAGCAGCAACAGATACGGCAGCGCGCCCAATACATGCGCCCGGTGCTCGGTGAACAGCAAGAAACCGGCCACCAGTACAAAGCCGATGAAGACCCAGTGGCTGCGCTTGCTGTGCGGATCATGGTGTTCAGGCATGTCAGACTCCTTTGCCATGCGGGCTGTCATGCTCATCCGGTTTGTTGGCGGCGACTGCCGCATCAATCTCGGATTCCGCCTGCCGTGTCAGCCGGTAGCTCAGCCAGATCACGCCCCACGGACATGCGGCCAACAACAGCGCCAACAACAGCGTGCCAAGTGAAAAGCCGAAACGCAGCAGCACAAACACCATGATGGCAACCGCCAGCACCGCACACAGCTGATAAGCCCGGGTCTTCATGATGCCGCTCCTTCCGCCTGGGTACTGATGCGCACGCGCTTCAGCAACGCTGAGTTGACGATGACGGAGAGCGAGCTCAACGCCATGGCGGCGCCGGCCACCATCGGGTTCATGAAACCCAGGGCGGCGATGGGGATGCCGATACTGTTGTAGATGAAGGCCCAGAACAGGTTCTGCTTGATCTTGCGCATGGTGGCGCGGGACAGGCGGATGGCGTTTCCCACGTCGCGGACATCGTTGCGGATCAGGATGATGCCGCCGGTTTCCTTGGCCACGTCCGAGCCGGAGCCGATGGCAATGCCGATGTCGGCAGTCGCCAGCGCCGGGGCATCGTTGACGCCATCTCCCACCATCGCCACCACTTCGCCTTCCTGCTGCAGCTGCTGGATAACCTTGACCTTGTCCTCCGGCAGTACTTCGGCAATTACCCGCTCGATACCCAGCTGCCGGGCGATGGCGTCGGCTGTGCGCTGGTTGTCGCCGCTGAGCATGACCACCTTGATGTGCTGCTGCTTGAGCAGGGCAATGGCTTCGCTGGCCTCGGGCTTGAGGGTATCGGCCACGGCGATGATGCCGACCAGCTTGTCGCCATAGCCCACCAGCATCGCCGTCTTGCCGTTCTGCTCCAGATGCCGCATGGCGTCATCCGCTGCGCCGGTGGCGATGCCCTGCTGCGCCAGTAGCCGCCGGTTGCCCAGCCACACCGGCAAGCCGTTGACCTGGCCGCGAATGCCCAGCCCGGCCAGACCGCTGATGGCGCTGGCCTGCGGCAAAGTCAGCTGCCGATGGTTGGCCGCACGCACGATGGCCTCACCCAGCGGGTGCTCCGAGCCGGACTCCACCGCCGCCGCCAGACTCAGCACTTCCAGCCCGGAGTGCACATCGAACGGCACGATGTCGGTCACCGTCGGCTCGCCGCGCGTGAGGGTGCCGGTCTTGTCGAACACCACGCAGCTGAGTTTTTCCGCGCGCTCCAGTACCTCGCCGCCGCGAATCAGCATGCCGCCGTCCGCCCCCTTACCGACGCCCACCATCAACGCCGCCGGGGTAGCGATGCCCAGCGCACACGGGCAGGAGATGATCAGCACCGCGATGAAAGCCAGCAGCCCCTGCGGGAAGTCGCCGGCCAGCCACCAGCCGACAAAGGCCAGCACCGCCAGGCTGACCACGGCGGGAACGAAATAGCGGGTCACCTCGTCCGCCAGGCGCTGGATGTGAGCGGTGCTGGTCTGCGCTTCTTCCACCATGCGGATGATCTGCGCCAGCGCGGTATCGGCGCCGATGCGGGTGGCGCGGAAGCTGAACACTCCGGCCCGGTTCAAGGTGCCGCCAATCACGGTGTGACCGGGCTGCTTTTCCACCGGCATGGATTCGCCGGTCAACATCGACTCATCCACCGTGGACTGGCCGGAAATGACTTCGCCGTCGGTCGCGATCTTCTCGCCGGGCTTCACCACCACGGTTTCCCCGACCATGATGCTGCCGGCCGGAATCTCTAGCTCCTGACCATCGCGCAGCACATGGGCAGTGGCAGGCTTGAGGTCCAGCAGCCGGCGTACGGCGGCGGAAGATTTCTTCTTGATGATTTCTTCCATGTAACGCCCCAAAAGCACGAAGGCGATAATCACGGCGGAGACTTCAAAGTACACGTCGCGCTCGGCTACTTTGATCGGCAGCACGTCCGGAAAGAACATCACCACCACGCTGTAGAAGTACGCCACCGAGGTACCCAGCGCGATCAGGAAGTCCATGTTGATGTTGCCGGTGCGCAGCGTATTCCAGGCACCGCGATAAAAGGTCCAGCCGCCGATGAACTGCACCGGGGTCACCAGCAGGAACAACCACATTCCCCAGGTGAACCATGGCAGATTGGGAATGGGCGCCCAGCTCAGCAGCGTGGCACCAGTCGCCAGCCCGAGGAAGGCGCCGGCGCGCAGCACGGCCAGCGCCAGCACCCCGGTCATGGCGATGGTGACGCGGGTTTTCATCGACTTGAGTTCGTTCTCCGGCGACTCGAAGGTGCGCAGGCAGGTCTCGCTGCAGAAGTAGTAGCTACGCCCGCCGCGTTCGCTTTTCAGCGCGGTGGCCTTGTTGACCAGCATGCCGCAGATCGGGTCTTTGGCTTTTTCTCCAGGCTCGGTCGCTGCAGCACTGGGCGCATGGTGAGTATGTTGATGTGCCGCCACTGACACCGTGCCCGCTGTTGCCGATACATAACGCGCGGGTGAGACCACAAACTGCTGCTGGCAGTGAGCAGAGCAAAACCAGTAATCCTGCCCGGCATAGCGATAGTTGGCCGCAGCCTTGCTGCTGTCCACTGTCATGCCACATACCGGGTCTTTGACGCTAGCCATGCTTTCACTCCTTGTCCGGTGGCGCACAGTGCGCCTGGTGCTTACAGCAGCGCGCCAGACACTGGCTCACCCAGCTGAACACCGTGCCAGTGACAAAACCCCACACCACCAGCACCGTCAGCGGGAAGAAAAAATCCCCCAGGCTGAATGGTGTCGATGTTCTGAGCCTGCCAAAGTCCAGTCCGTGAAACAGGGCGTTCAGGAAGGCAACGCCTTGCTCCGGCCACAGCCGGTACAACAGGGCGCAAACGGTGTAACTGATGGCCATGGTGATCGCGAGACTGCGACCGGTATGCCAGTGTGAGGACTTCATCGGGATACTCCTGCGAGAGGGCGGGTGAGCGTGTGGGGCGTGCGCGCTATTCGAGCCACGCCCCACCTGCTGGTGCCCGATTTACTGCATGGGCATCATGCCGCCTGATTGCCCCATCATCTGCTGCATCATGTCCATCATCTTCATGCGCTGGTCCATCATCACCTTAGCGTCTGCGGCCCCCGCGCCCATGCCCTGACACGGCATCATGCCTTTGGCCATCATGTCTTTATCCATGCTCTGCATCATGGCCATGCCCTCCTGCATTGACTGCATTTGCTCAGCCATGAGCTTTTGCCGTTCCTGTGGCGTCTTCGCCGCCATCATCTTGTCGTGCATGGTGCGCATCTTCTGCATCTGCATTTCCATGTTGGCAGGGCTTGGTGGCATCGGTGGCTGTGCGGCCCAGGTTGGCGTGGCCAGCGCCAGTAGCAGCAGTGCCGCAGACCAGGTTTTCTGGTTTTTCATGATTGGATTCCTTAAACGTGAGAACGGATGGTTTTCGCGCAACAGGCGCGAGTGAAGTCGCTACGAGGCAGGGCGTCGTAGTGGTGTGAATGCAAAGCGAGCTAATTGTTGAAGCGCAGGAACAGCAGATGTGGGCGGGGTGGTGTGCCACCGGGAGTGGCAGGGGAATTCAGACGTGTGACGATGGCAGGTGATAGAAGCAGCAATGGCGGTAGCAGGAACCAGGCAATCAGCAGTACAGACAGCAGGGAGGGCATCGCAAAGCTGACATCACCCTTGGCGATGGGGGCGGAAAGCGTCTGGCAGGCTTGTTCGCACAGGGAGGACTCGTCATGAGTTCCGGCATGGTCAGTTGCCGTCAGTTGCAGGGTCTGCATGGTGCCCGGCGTGGCAAAGCGATGGGTGGTTTCCTGCACTTGCCCCTGACAACCAAGCAGCACGCCAAACGCAAACACCAGACACCATGTCGCCAGTAACAGGCGACACAGTTGCCGGGTTCTTGTTTGGGTGAGGCGCATGATGACAGGCTCTCATAAACGTTAATAGCACTATAGACCGCAGCTCACCAACCGGGCTTGATGACGGTCAATCACTTCTGGCGGCCATGGTCAGCTTTTCCGCGCCCGCTTGTTTAACTCGTCGTGCTGGGCGCGTATTTCGCCAGGCCATTGGCTTTTTATCCACGACAGTGCGGCAACAATATCGGCATCGCTCAGTGTGCCCTCATAGACGGGCATGGCCGACTGGTAGTCCGGCATATTGGCTACCTTGGCAACGCCGTACTTGGTCAGCTCAAACAGCATCTCGTCCGGGTGGTGCCAGGTATGCCCGGTCTCGTTGTGTGGCGGCGCCGGCAACATGCCCAGCGCATTGCGTTCGCGCCAGTTGGGCTGGCCTTCCAGCTTGCCGCCATGGCAGCTGGCGCAATTGGCCAGGTAAACCTGCTTGCCGCGCGCCACCAGGGCGGCATCGTCCGGCTGCAGCGTGAGCGATGCCGGCACAGGCCGGCTGCCGGTATACAGGTAGCCGCCCAGGCCTGCGGCCAGCAGGGCGATGGCGATTACCGGGAGGAGGACTTGCTTGCGGGTAAGTGACGGCATGGTTGTATGGTCAGCATCAAGGGAATAAGACATGGCCGGGTCGCCCCGGCCATGCGCATCAGCTGGCGGGCTGAATCTCGGTCACCAGCATTTTGCCGTCTTCATGGCTGACCATGAAGCGGATCCTGTCACCCACCTTGACCTTGTCCAGCAGCGCCTTGTCCCTGGCGGTGAACACCATGGTCATGCCAGGCATGTCCATATGCTGGATCGGGCCATGCTTGATGGTGATCTTGCCGGCTGCCGGGTCGATCTTGCGGACTTCGCCATCGGTCAGCATCGCCATGCTGCTGGCGGTAGCCGGTTGAGAGGCATGGGCAAGGGGGCTGAGGGTAGCCATCCCCAGGGTGGTGGCAAGAATCAGTGCGCGGATAGTCATGTTGTCATGCTCCAGAAGTGTGAAAACGGTGTTGCGGCCAACCTGCGGTAGCAAGCTGGCCACGAAGCAGCATTATTTTTTTGCCACCTTGATCTGCCCCTTCATACCGGCATCGTAGTGGCCCGGATGCAGGCAGGCGAAGTTGACCGTACCCGCCTTGCTGAAGTGCCAGATCACCTCGCCTTTGGCACCCGGAGCCAGCGATACTTTGCTGGGCTCGTCGTGCTCCATGTCCGGGAATTTCTTCATCACTTCGTAGTGTTCCAGCAGTTCCTGCTCGGTGCCCAGACTGAACTCGTGCTTTACCTTGCCAAGGTTTTTCACCACGAAGCGGATGGTTTCGCCTTGCTTCACAGTGATCAGCGGTGCGGAAAAACGCATGTTGTCGGACATGTCGACCTGAATGGTGCGGGTGACATTGGCGGTCTTGCCCGGCTGGCCAATGGCGCTTTCACCGTGGCTGCCCGCGTGGGTGCCGGCGGCGATGGCCGGGGCAATGCTCAGACCGGCCAATAGCGTGGTAATGAGAAGGCGGTGGGTGGTTTTCATGCAGTTCATTCCTGATGGTGATGTGGGGTTAATGCTGTTCCGGGTGTATCCCCGGCTTTTTGGCTTTGACCGTGGCCGCGGCAGGGTTGGCCGTAGCCGGCTGGCGTGACGCAGCCGGCAGTTCACCGTTGTATTCGTAGGCCACCGTGCCTGCCGGGTGCCGGAACCAGCCCGGATCCTTGTAGTTACCGGCCTGCTGGTCCTTGCGTACTTTCAGCACGCTGAACATGCCGCCCATTTCCAGCGGGCCGAATGGCCCCTGCCCGGTCATCATCGGCGCGGTGTTGTCGGGGATGGGCATCTCCATCTCGCCCATGTCGGCCATGCCGCGTTCGCCCATCAGCATGTAGTCCGGTGCCACCTGCTGGATCTTGCCCACCAGGCCGCGGTGATCGACGCCGATCATGGTCGGCACGTCGTGGCCCATGGCATTCATGGTGTGGTGGCTCTTGTGACAGTGAATCGCCCAGTCGCCTTCCTCGTCGGCGACGAACTCCAGCTGCCGCATCTGGCCGACGGCCACGTCGGTGGTGACCTCGTGCCAGCGGGTAGATCTGGGCGTCGGGCCGCCATCGGTGCCGGTGACCAGAAACTCATGGCCATGCAAGTGGATCGGGTGGTTGGTCATGGTCAGGTTGCCGACCCGGATGCGCACCTTGTCGTTCAGGCGCACATTCAGCGAGTCGATGCCCGGGAAGATGCGGCTGTTCCACGCCCAGATATTGAAATCGGTCATGGTGTTGACCTTGGGTGTCTTGCTGCCAGGCTCCACGTCGAAGGCGTTGAGCAGGAAGCAGAAGTCACGGTCCACCTCGTCGATCAGCGGGTGCTTGCCTTTGGGGTGGGTCACCCAGAAGCCATGCATGCCCATCGCCATCTGCACCATTTCGTCGGCATGCGGGTGATACATGAAGGTGCCGGGGCGGCGCGTCACGAACTCGTAAACGAAGGTCTTGCCCGGCTTGATGCTGCGCTGGGTCAGGCCGGATACGCCATCCATGCCGTTGGGCAGGCGCTGGCCGTGCCAGTGGATGCTGGTATGTTCCGGCAGCTTGTTGGTGACGAAGATGCGCACCCGGTCGCCTTCCACCACTTCGATGGTCGGGCCCGGGCTCTGGCCGTTGTAGCCCCACAGCTGGGCGGTGAAGCCGGGTGCCATCTCGCGCTCCACCGGCTCGGCCACCAGGTGGAATTCCTTGACGCCGTTGTTCATGCGCCACGGCAAGGTCCAGCCGTTCAGGGTGACCACCGGGTTGTAGGGGCGACCAGTATTCGGGATCAGCGGTGGCGCGGTTTCCACCGAGGTCTGGATCACCGGCTCCGGCAAGGCGGCCAGCGCCGAGCGCGCCACGGTGGCGCCAACCACGGCAGTAGCGGCACCGGCGAAGAACTGGCGGCGGGATTGATCGATGCTCATGGATAGTCCTTTCAATGGCCCGCCGCGGCAGGGCTGTCGCCGCCACCTGCGGCCAACGTTACAAAGCTTTCCGGCACCTGCCCCAGCAGCAGCAACTGCAGGTCTGCCTCGGCCAGCCAGAAGTCGCGCACGGCGCCGATGGCCTCCACACGGGCCTCGGCCAGTGCCCGGGATTCGGCCAGCAGATCCCAGGTGTTCAGCAGCATGCCGTTGTAGCGCAGCACGGTTTCGTCGTAGATGAGCTGCCGCAGCTTGAGCATGTCCTGCTGGCTGCTGCTGGCGAGGGCGAAAGCCGTGCGATAGGCGCTATAGGCCAGCTCGGCATTGGCGCGCATCATGGTTTGTTCGCTGGCGGGGAGCGTGGCGGCCATGCTCTCCAGACGGCTCTGGAAGGCTTGCTCGGACAGGATGGAAGCCGGCAGCACCGGCAGACCCTGCGGCAGGCTGACGGTCTGTGATGGGCGACGCGTCCACTGCTGCAAGGCTTTCAATACCGCGGCCCGGCTTTGATCGGCCGCGTATAGACTACGCTGCCACTGCTGCATGGCGCTCACCTTCAACAGCTGTTCCCGCGCATCCTGCAGCTTGCTCCAGTTGCCGGTCCGCGCCATGCGGGCGCCCAGCTCGGCTGCGGCCTCCGCCGCCTGCAGCGCTTGCTGCTGGTAGGGCAGGGCCTGCTCGGCCGCCATCGCGGCCAACAGCGTTTTGCGGGTGCCATGCGCGACGTCGATGAGTTCCGCGGCGTCTTCGATCCTGCGCAGCTTGACGGCGGACAAGCCCTGCCACTGGCCGCTGGCCAGCAAGCCAGCCTCCTCAGCGCCCAGCTGCGCCAGAGGCTTGGCGAGGTCCGGGTGGGCCTGCCAGGCCAGCCGCACACCGTCGGCAAGCGTACTCAGCACCAGCGTGGCAGGTTTGGCAGGAGCGGGCGTGGCGGGGGCGAGATGCGCCTGCTCCCACTTCAATACATCGGCGTGGCCGCGCGGAAACTCGGCGACCTGCCGGTTGGCCTGCCGCCATTCGCTCTCGGGGGGCTGCTGTGCCTGTGCCACACCGACCAGCAGTGGCAAGGCGGCAAGCAGCATTCTTGGTTTGTTCATGCTCCGGTCTCCTTCCCGACCAACACGCGGTAAATCTGGCAGCATGGCGGGAATACAGGTTCTGACTTTGGTGCAAGCAGTGTGGCGGATTGAGGCCAACAGCAAACTGACAGCCAGATTACAAATCTGTCATCTGGCGCAGCGGCGCGTTGACGGTGGCAAACTGCCGGCATTGCTACAGGAAACAGCGATGAAGATTCTGATAGTCGAAGACGAGATCAAGACCGGCGAGTACCTGCGCCAGGGCTTGCGGGAGGCGGGCTTTACCGTGGATCTGGCGCATGACGGCCAGGAAGGGCTGCATCTGGCGCTGGAGGGCGGGCACGACCTGCTGATTCTGGACGTGATGCTGCCGGGCATGGACGGCTGGCAGGTGCTCACCCAACTGCGGCTGCGGCACAAGACCATGCCGGTGCTGTTCCTGACCGCCCGCGACCAGGTGGAAGACCGGGTCAAGGGGCTGGAGCTGGGTGCGGACGACTACCTGGTAAAGCCGTTTTCCTTTGCCGAGCTGCTGGCGCGGGTGCGCACCATCCTGCGTCGTGGCCGTGGCACGGTAGAAGCCACTACCCTGCAGATCGCCGGTCTGGAGCTGGATCTGCTGCGCCGGCGTGTCAGCCGCGACGGCAAGCGCATCACCCTCACCGCCAAGGAGTTCGGCCTGCTGGAGCTGCTGATGCGCCGCCAGGGCGAGGTATTGCCGCGCAGCCTGATTGCCTCGCAGGTGTGGGACATGAATTTCGACAGCGATACCAATGTGATCGACGTCGCCGTGCGCCGGCTGCGGGCAAAAGTGGATGACGGCTTCGAGGCGCGGCTGATCCACACCGTGCGCGGCATGGGCTACGTGCTGGAAGTGCCGGAGCCGGACGCATGAGGCAGCGCCTTTCCCTGACGGCACGACTGACCCTGCTCTACGCGCTGGTTTCCGTGCTACTGCTGACCGGGTTGGGCGTGCTGGTCGGCGTAATGATGGACCGCCACTTTGCCGAGCAGGATGCCGACGACCTGCGTGACAAGCTGGGGCTGATCCGCGAGGTGATGAGCACTTCGCCCGATATCGCCACGCTGGCCGACCGGCTGGACGACGTGGTACACAACCACCGCGACCTGTACGTGCAATTGCAGCGACTGGGCTACCCGGTGTATGCCTCCCAATCCCCGGCGGCGTTCCACTTCCCCGCCGTCGATGCGGCCGCGAACCGGCAGATGGTGAGCTGGCAGTATGGCAACGCCAACTATCATGGCATGTGCAGTAGCGGCAGACTGGCCGACGGTGGTCGCACCGAGCTGACCATCTGTGCAGCGATCGACACCGGACGGCATGAGCATTTCATGCAGATGATAGGCCGGTCACTGGCGGTCTACATCCTGCTGTCGGCACTGCTGGGCGGCGTGCTGGCCTGGTGGGTGGCACACAACGGTCTGGCGCCGCTGCGCGCCATGAAGGCCAGGGCGCAAGCCATTACCGGACAGCAACTGGATACCCAGATGCCGGTGGCGTCGGTGCCGCCGGAAATGGCCGACCTGGCCGAATCGCTAAACGCCATGCTGCGCCGGCTGCAGGAGGATTTTCGCAAGCTGTCGGAGTTTTCCTCCGACCTCGCGCATGAGTTGCGCACCCCGATCAGCAACCTGCTCACCGAGACCCAGGTCGCCATTGCCCAGCCACGCAGCGCCGACGAATACCGCGACATCCTGGCTTCCAATGCCGAGGAGTTTCAGAGACTGGCGCGCACGGTGTCGGACATGCTGTTCCTGGCCAAGGCCGAGCACGGACTGGTGCTGCCCAGTCGGGAGCGGATTGCCATCGAGGACGAAGTAGCGGCGCTGCTGGAGTTCTACGATGCGCTGGCGGAAGAGAAAAACATCCGGCTGCAGCAAAGCGGCAGCGGCCAGCTGCTGGGAGACCGGCTGATGCTGCGCCGTGCGCTGAGCAACCTGCTCTCCAATGCGCTGCGCCATGCCCCGGCCGGCAGCGTGGTGACCATCGACATCGCGCAGCAGGATGATGGCAGCACGGTACGGGTGTGCAATGCCGGCAGCGGCATACCACCGGAGCAACTGCCACGGCTGTTCGACCGCTTCTTCCGCGCCGATCCTGCCCGCGTGGCCGGTGAATCCGATGGCGCCGGGCTGGGGCTGGCCATCACCCGCTCGATTGCAGAAGTGCACGGCGGGCGCATCAGCGTTACCTCCGCCGACAACAGCACCTGCTTCACGCTGTGGTTTCCCGCTCAGTCGCCGGTTGCGGGGTGAGCCGTATCCGCATGGTGAGCACACTGCCCGCCATGCCCCTCGGCCAGCCCCTGCAAGATGGGGCAATCCGGCCGGCTGTCGCCGGAGCAGGCATCGGCCAGGGTCTGCAGGGTATTGCGCATGTCGCTCAGTGCCCGGATGCGTTCGTCCAGCTCGGCTATATGGCTTTCGGCCAACCTTTTGACATCGCCGCTGGCACGGCCGGTGTCCTGCCACAGTGACAGCAGAATGCGGATCGGCTCCAGCGGAAAACCCGGATTGCCGCTGCGGGCTTGTCACGCCGTCCAGATTGAATGCGGCCAACGATGGCCGTAGTTGCAGTCTGGACGTTGCCGGATTGGCAAGGTCAATAGGAGGTGTTCGGTATTGGTTGCGGACACCAGCCGTTTGGGCCGATCTCCTTCCCGTCATGGGGGGCATCGGCAGGTCAGCGGCCCGGGCCGTCGCGCAGCTCCATCATGAACAATGGCTGCTTTCACGGTGGAAAGCAGCCATTGCGGTTTCTGGCAAACCAGGGCGATTCAAAGCGCAGTCACGAGCCCCCTTCGCGTTGCCGCCTCGCCCCCATCTCAGAACTCCGTGACGACGGTGACGCCGGCCACTTCGAATTTGTCCATATTTATCAGCACATCGATCGACTGTTCAAGGTTGATCGTCCGGCCGATGAGCTTTTCCGGCGCCAGCTTGCCCGACTTCATCATCGCGAACATCGCGTCATAGCGGTGTGCCTGCATGCCGTGGCTGCCCAGGATTTCAAGCTCGTGCGCGATGACCTTGCTCATCGGAATGGCCGGGGTGCTGTGCTCGCCCAGCATCAGGCCGACCTGCACATGCTTGCCGCGTTTGCGCAGGTTGCTGACCGAGTTGAAGCAGGTGACCGGGTGCCCGAGTGCATCCAGGGACACGTGCGCGCCGCCCCGGGTGATTTCCAGCACGGCCTCGACCACGTTGGGCACTTTGGCGGCATTGACCGTGGCCACCGCGCCGAGGGCGCGGGCGAGGTCGAGCTTGTCCTCCGAAATATCGATGGCGATCACATTCGCGCCAATGGCATTGGCAATCATGATGGCGGACAGGCCGACGCCGCCGCAGCCATGAACCGCTACCCACTGGCCGGCCGAGGTCTTGCCCTGATCCACCACCGCGCGGAACGAGGTGACGAAGCGGCACCCCAGGCTGGCCGCAGTGGTGAAATCCAGTTTTTCCGGCAAGGACACCAGATTGATATCCGCCTGATGAATCGACACGTACTCGGCAAATGATCCCCAGTGGGTGAAGCCGGGCTGGAACTGGTGGTCGCAGACCTGGTGGTTGCCGGAGTGGCACTCTGGGCAATGGCCGCACCCGGCCACAAACGGAACCGTCACCCGGTCGCCCACCCGCCACTTCGTCACCTGCTTGCCGACCGCCTCCACGACGCCGGAGAACTCGTGCCCCGGAACATGGGGAAGCTGAATGTCCGGATCATGACCGACCCAGCCATGCCAGTCGCTGCGGCAAACACCGGTCGCCATGACCTTGATGACCACGCCGCCGGATTCCGGCGTCGGGTCGGGGACGGTCGTCAGTTGCGGCGGGGCGGAAAACGATTCGTAGACAACAGCTTTCATGAGCGGCTCCTGCGTTGAAGTATTCCTTCATTGTGAAGCATTGTCGTGAATTTACCTTTCTGTTTTCGATGGGAATAACGGTGAATATGAAATAGTATTTCGCCAGTGAAAACGGATTGAAAGGTTGTTTCGCCATGGCCGCACTAGACAAAGTGGACATCGCCATTGCCGACCGGTTGCAACAGGATGGCCGGCTGTCCAATGCCAGGCTTGCCGAGCAGCTGGCCCTGAGCGAGGCCTCTTGCTGGCGGCGCCAGAAACGGCTGGAAGAGATGGGCGTGATCGAAGGCTATAAAGCGGTACTGAACCGGCGCAAGCTCGGGATCGGCGTGATGGCCTTTGTGCAGATCGTTTGTACGCAGCACAGCGAGGAGGTCACGGCCGCGTTCGAGCGGATCATCCAGGCCTGCCCCAATGTGCTCGCCTGCCACAACACGACCGGCGAGGCCGACTTCCTGTTGCAGGTCGTCGCCAGGGATCTCGATGACTACAGCCGTTTTGTCGAGAAAGTGCTGAGAAAATTGCCGGGTGTGTTGAGCATTCGTAGCAATATCTCGTTGCGGGAAATGAAGGTGACGAACAAGTTGCCGATTACGGACATCGACCTGGCCTAGACCGGCCTGGGCGACTCGCCCCTGTCGCGCGCCAGCACCCGCACGGACACAGAATGGAAAGAGGCCCCTTTCGGAGCCTCTCTTTGCGTCGAGTCCAAGTGCCGGCTCGTTAAGCCGTCCCGGCGGACCTGATTTTTCCGGATCACGTATTACCAGTTGCTCTCCCGCTCCGGGGTCGCGGTGATGTTGTGGATGGACAGGTCGGCGCCGTTGAATTCTTCCTCGTCGCTTAAGCGGATGCCGACCACTTTTTTCAGCACGCCGTAGACCAGATAGCCGCCGCCAAAACCGATGCCGATGCCGGCCACGGTGCCGATCAGCTGCGAGGCCAGGCTGACGCCGCCGGCACCGCCCAGCCAGTGCTGGCCGAACAGGCCGGCGGCGATACCACCCCAGGCGCCGCACAGGCCGTGCAGCGGCCATACGCCGAGCACGTCGTCGATCTTCCAGCGGTTTTGCGTGAGGGTGAACAGGTACACGAACATGGCGCCAGCGACGCCGCCGGTGACCAGCGCGCCCAGCGGGTGCATCACGTCGGAGCCGGCGCACACCGCCACTAGCCCGGCCAGCGGGCCGTTGTGGATGAAGCCGGGGTCGTCGCGGCCGGCCCACATCGCGGTCAGCGTGCCGCCGACCATCGCCATCAGCGAGTTGACCGCCACCAGGCCGGAGATACCACCGACCTTCTGCGCACTCATCACGTTGAAGCCGAACCAGCCGACGATCAGGATCCAGGCGCCCAGCGCGAGGAAGGGGATGGACGACGGCGGGTGGGCGCTGACGCGGCCTTCCTTGGTGTAGCGGCCACGGCGGGCGCCGAGCAGCAGCACTGCCGCCAGTGCGATCCAGCCGCCGACGGCGTGCACCACCACCGAGCCGGCAAAGTCGTGGAAGGGGGCGCCGAAGTTGGCCGCAAGCCAGTCCTGGATGCCGAAGTGGCCGTTCCACACGATGCCCTCAAAAAACGGATACACCAGTCCGACCAGCAGGAAGGTGGCCGCCGATTGCGGGTGCAGGCGCGCGCGCTCGGCGATGCCGCCGGAGACGATGGCGGGAATGGCGGCGGCAAAGGTCAGCAGGAAGAAGAACTTCACCAGCTCGTAGCCGTTGGCCTGGCTGATGTGGCTGACGTCGCTGAAGAAGTGCACGCCGTAGGCGACGCCGTAACCGACAAAGAAGTAGGCCAGCGCCGAGATGGCGAAGTCGGTGAGGATCTTGACCAGCGCGTTGACCTGGTTTTTCTTGCGCACGGTGCCCAGCTCCAGGAAGGCGAAGCCGGCGTGCATCGCCAGCACCAGAATGGCCCCGATCAGTAAGAACAATACGTCGTTTGCACTTGTTTGCGTCATGCCTGCGCTCCAATGGTGCGTATCCGTGGTGCAGCACGGCGGGCTGCGGATACGAATGCCTGTGATTGGGGCGCTTTCTTGCAAAAATGGTGCCAGCGGGCGCCAGCCTTGTGCATCAAGGCGTCATGACGATGCCTTGCGCTGAGCACTGGTGCGGAGGAGGGCGCTTGCCTTGATTTGGTGCGGATTGATGTGCGCTATTGGTGCGTGCTGCGCTGCGGCCAACGTTGGCCGCAGCCTCAGAACCTGTTCACGCGCTGCTGCGACTTGATCTCGATGGGGTGATGCGGTGTTGGCGGCGGCTTCGGCATGCTTGTTTATATCTGGATAAACGCCGCTTCCTCAGCCATTTCGCCTTGTCTCGCGTGAGCGCGCGCGATCGTGCACTGGCTCTCAGGCCGGCTGCAGTGCCTCGACGCGGTCGTCGCGCTGCAGGATCTGTCGCAGGAATTGCTGCATGCTGTGATCGTCGCTGGTGGTGACGAAGCGGTAGTGCGGCGGCATTTGCGGGCCGCTGCGGCACTGGTGTTGCTGCAGCAGGCGCAGCGTCTGGCGCACCACGGCGTCGGTGGGGTCGATGATGTCGATGTGCGGCGGCAGCTGCTCGCGGATCAGCGGCGCCAGGAACGGGTAGTGGGTGCAGCCGAGCACCACGTGGTCGACGTTGTGCGCCAGCAGCGGCGCCAGTGCCGCGGCGACGGTGCGCCGGGCGTTGGCGCTGTCCAGCTCGCCGCTTTCCACCAGCTCGACAAAGCCGGTGCCGGCCTGGCTGTAGATCTCGGCGTGATCGTGCAGCTGCGCCGCCAGCTGGCGGAATTTCTCGCCGCGCAGCGTGGCCTGCGTTGCCAGCACGCCGATCTTGCCGCTTTGCGTCGACAGCGCCGCCGGCTTGATCGCCGGCTCCATGCCGACGATGGGTAGCGCCGGGTGGCGCTGGCGCAGGTGGCGCGCCGCGGCGCTGGTGGCGGTGTTGCAGGCGATCAGCAGCAGGGTGGCGCCCTGTGCCAGCAGGTAGTCGGCGATCAGCTCGGCGCGGGCGATCAGCTCGGCGTCGCTGCGCCCGCCGTAAGGACAGTAGCCCTGATCGGCAAGGTAGATCACCGGTTCGTCGGGAAGCTGGGCGGTGAGCTCGCGCCACACCGAAAGGCCGCCTAGGCCGGAATCAAACATGCCGATCATGAGGGATTAACTGTTCTGGATGACGATTTTCGGGAATTTACCAGAGAAGTCGCGTGCCTTGTCGCCGACCTTGACCGCCACCTTGCGCGCGATCTGCTGGTAGCGTGCCGCCAGCGCGCTGTCCGGCGCCGCCGCCACCGTCGGGCAGCCGTCGTCGGTGGCCAGGCGGATGCCCAGATCCAGCGGCAGCGAGCCGAGCACGTCGACGCCGTACTGCGCACTCATCTTGTCGGCGCCGCCGTGGCCGAAGATGTGCTCTTCGTGGCCGCAGTTGCTGCACACGTGCATCGCCATGTTCTCGACGATGCCGAGGATGGGCACGCCGACCTTCTCGAACATCTTCAGCCCCTTCTTCGCATCCAGCAGCGCTATGTCCTGCGGCGTGGTGACGATGATGGCGCCGGTGACCGGCACCTTCTGCGACAGCGTCAGCTGGATGTCGCCGGTGCCCGGCGGCATGTCGATCACCAGATAGTCCAGCTCGTTCCACAGCGTGTCGTTCAGCAGCTGCTGCAGCGCCTGGCTCACCATCGGGCCGCGCCACACCATCGCCTGGTCCTCGTCGACCAGGTAGCCGATCGACATCGTCTGCACGCCGTGCGCCGGCAGCGGCACCAACTTGCCGTCGATCACCTCCGGCTTCTGACCCTGCAGGCCCATCATCAGCGGCTGCGACGGGCCGTAGATGTCGGCATCCAGAATGCCGACCGAGGCGCCTTCCGCCGCCAGCGCCAGCGCCAGGTTGGCCGCGGTGGTGGACTTGCCGACGCCGCCCTTGCCGGACGACACCGCGATGATGTTCTTCACCCCCGGCAGCAGCGGCACGCCGCGCTGTACCGAGTGGCTGGTGATCTCGCTGACCACGTCGATGCTCAGCTTGCGCTCGCCGGCCAGCGGCGACAGCCGTTCGTGGAACAGCTCGGCGATGGCGGCGAAGCGGCTTTTGGCCGGGTAGGGCAGGGCCACGCGCACATTGAGGTGGGCGGCATCGTTTTGCTGCACGCTGACACCTTTGCGGTAGGGCTTGTGGGTGTCTTCGTCGATCAGGTCGGCGATGGCATCGAGAATGTCGGTGTCGGTCAGGGGCATGTCAGTAGTCCGGGAAGCGGCGTCGCCATGGACGCCAAACAGTTTGCCGAGTCGGGAAAGCATGATGGGTGATCTTGAGCGGGATGAATAGCCGACTATTTTAATCGGGTTTGCCGCGGGCGAACAGGCTTGCCCGCCGTTTTGGCCGCAGCCGTCATGATAAGCGCTGCGCCGGCGTCGTGCATGCCGCTGTCGGGCGTGGCTGCGGCCAACGTTGGCCGCAGTGCAGCGCTTACTTTTTTGTCATGGCAGCGGTATAGGCAGATTTGCTGGTGTAAGTGGCTGATTCAGCGTAGAATCGACGCCTTTTTTCTGAACCGGCACGGGGTGATGGACCGCGCCACTGTGGTTTCTTTGAGGTTACGTTTTGTCTGAATTTACCAAGATTTCCCGTTTGACCCCGGCGCGGATGCTGTTCCCGCTGGCGCTGGTGCTGTTTGAATTTGCGGTCTACATCGCCAACGACATGGCGCAGCCGGCGATGCTGCGCGTGGTGCAGGAGTTCGGCGTCGGCATCGAGTGGGTGCCGATGGCGATGACCGCCTTCCTGCTCGGCGGCGCGCTGATGCCGTGGCTGACCGGGCCGCTGTCCGACCGCATCGGTCGCCGGCCGGTGCTGCTGGGCGGGGTGGTCTACTTCATCGTCGCCTGCCTCGCCACCTATCTGGTGACCTCGATCGAGGCGTTCATGGCGCTGCGCGTGCTGCAGGGCGTCGGGCTGTGCTTCATCAATGCCGTCGGCTACGCCGCGGTGCAGGAGGCGTTCGAGGAGAAGACCGCGGTCAAGGTCACCGCGCTGATGGCCAACGTGGCGCTGATCGCGCCGATGGTCGGCCCGCTGGCCGGCGCCGCGCTGATCGAGTTCGCGCCGTGGCGCAGCTGCTTCCTGTTCATCGCCGGCGTGTCGCTGTTGGCGCTGGTTGGGCTGTGGTGGAAGATGCCGGAAACGGTCAACGTTGGCCGCGCGCGCGCGCCGTTGCGCCGCATGGGCGCGGACTACCTGGCGCTGCTCGCCGACCGCCGTTTCGTGCTGTCGCTGCTGTGCATCCCGCTGCTGGCGATGCCGCTGATGGGCTGGATCGCGCTGTCGCCGGTGCTGCTGGTGGAAGACCTCGGCATGAGCACTGTCGAATACGGCCTGTGGCAGCTGCCGGTGTTCGGCGGCCTGATCGCCGGCAACTTTGCGCTGGTGCTGCTCACCGAGCGCCTGGCGCTGGGGCGCTCGGTGCTGCTGGGCATGTGGCCGATTGTCGGCGGTCTGGCGCTGATGCTGGGCGGCATCCAGTTCAGCAGCGTGCCGCACATCTATATGGTGGCCGGCATGAGCCTGATGGCCTTCGGCGAGGGGCTGTCGTTTGCGGTGCTGTACCGCTTCGCGCTGATGGCCAGCACGGTGAGCAAGGGCACGGTGTCGGCGGCGATGAGCATGCTGTCGATGGCCGGCTACGCGCTCGGCATCGAGCTGTTCCGCCACGCCTATATCGCCGGCGGCATGATCGGCTTCGCGCTGATGTCGTTGCTGACCTCGCTGCTGTTCGTGCTGGTGGCGCGGCCGCGCGTCCGCCACGCGATGAAGCTGCGCGCGGTGCCGGTGGCGCAGGCAGCCTGATGTTTCGGGCGCAGGGTTTATAAAGGTTGGCCGCAACGCTGTTGCGGCCAACCTTTGTCGTTATAATCGACGGTTTCGTATTGCTTATCGGGATGCATTTCATGACTAAACGCCAGATTCTGGTTACCAGCGCACTGCCGTACGCCAACGGCGCCATCCACTTGGGTCACATGGTTGAACACA
>Ga0209211_10002472_pt1 | contig 31854 bp, 26 predicted proteins | sample RifGroA2_FD_183992 | JGI IMG/M metagenome (GOLD analysis project Ga0209211, IMG submission 183992) | Groundwater microbial communities from Rifle, Colorado, USA - Groundwater A2 (SPAdes) (version 2) | ecosystem: Environmental > Aquatic > Deep subsurface > Groundwater | place: Rifle, Colorado...
TCACCAGCTTTTCCACATCCTCGGCCGCCAGGCCCGGCGATTCGGTATAGATATTGACCTGTACCGGTGTCACATCAGGGAAGGCGTCCAGTGGCAGGCGCTGCCAGCCTCGCGCCCCGAGCAATACGATCAGTGCTAGAGCCACCAGGACCAGGAGCTTGTAGCGCAGGGAAATATCGACGATCTTGTTGAGCATGGCCGTCCCTTAGTCGTGATCGCCGATTTTGGATTTCAGGAGCCGCGCTTTGAGCGCATAGGCACCGTCGACCACCACGGCTTCGCCGGCTTCGATGCCGCTCTTGATCACGAAACGGCCACCGAGGTTGTCCCCGAGTTCGACTTCCCGCTTCTCGAAACCGTCCTTCTCGCGAACAAAGAGCGCTTTCTTGCCTTCCAGCAGGAGCACGGCCCCCGTGGGCACCGTCAGCGCCTTATATGCCGAAGTCGTATCGATGGCCGCATTGGCGAACATGTCTGGCTTCAGGCGGCCGTCGGCATTGGCGACTTCCACCCGTGCCTTGATCGTGCGGCTTTCCTTGTCCATGACGCTGCTGATGTAGGTCAGACGGCCTTTGAACACTTCATCCGGATAGGCGGCGACCGTCACGCCCACCGTGGCGCCGGTCTTTATCTTGCCAAGGTCTTTCTCGAACAGGCTGGCTTCGATCCAGACCACAGACAAGTCCGCCACGGTGAACAGGGCCTTATCCGGCTGGGCGAGTTCGCCCAATACCGCTGTCTTTTCGATCACCGTCCCGGCGAACGGCGCATTGACCGGGAACACCGAGCCAGCATGGGCTGGCGTCACACCCATCAGGCGCAGCTTGTCGCTTGCCGCCCGCAGGTTGGCGCGCGCTTTCTCGTGCTCGGCGCGGCTGCGCAGGTAGTCTTTCTGCGGCACGATCTGGTCGGCGTAAAGCTTCTCGGCCCGCTCGAAATCGGCCTGGGCCAGTCGATACTGGCTGTCGGCCTGGAGATAGGCAGAGTGCGCTTCACCCAGTTCGATACTGTCCAGGCTGGCCAGGGCTTGCCCTGCCTTGACCCGATCCCCGAGCTTGGCGGCGATGCCGACGATACGGCCCGGCACCCGTGGGGCAACATGGGCCAGCCGGTCCTGATTGGCCTGGATGGTTGCTGTCACAGCGATCCGTTCGTGAACTTCCGCTTCCGTGGCATCTTCAGTGCGGATGCCGGCGGCCTTGATTTCTGCATCCGTCAGATGGATTTGGCCGGCTTCCGGTACTTCCTTGTCACCGGCAGCGGTTTTTTCTGGGGCAGTGGCGGGCTTTTCCGTCGCGGGGCTGGCCTCGGGTGCGTTACGGCCGCAGGCGACCAGCACCAGCGAGAGGGCCAGGATGGTTGTCGGGAGGATGCGGTTCATTTGTTTTTCTCGGGGGATGGGTTGGCTTGAGCGGCGGGCCATCCGGCCGTCTGCTCCAGGGCAATGCGGGTCTGGATGAAGTCACCGAGAGCATCGAGGTAGTCGCGGCGGGCATCGAGCAACTGGCGATTGACCAACAGGAGTTGCAGCAGTCCAATCTCGCCAGCCCGGTAGGCGGTTGATGACAGGCGGCGGTTCTCATCGAGGGCTGGCAGGACCGACTCGGCGAGGCGTTTGACGCGGCCTTGCAGGCTCTCCATGCGTTGCCAGAGAGCATTCACCTGGGCCATCACGTCGCGCTCGCTGCTTTGCCGTTCGATCTCGGCCTGGGTCAGTTCCGTTGTCGCCTTGCCGATTCCGGCGCCATTGCGGCGGAACAGGGGCAATGGTACCGAGATGCTCAGACGGGTAAATTGCTCACGGGCGTCGTAAGGGGCTTCCCGGCCGGCACTCAGGCCGACCGTGACATCAGGGTAGGCGGCGGAACGTTCCAGGCCAAGACGGTTGCGGGCCGCTTGTTCCCGATGCTCCAACGAACGCAGCAAAGGCCGTTCGCGGGCCGCAGCCTGCAAGGTCTCCAAGGTGGCGGCCGTCGGTGCGGCCCGCAATTCGCCGGTAGTTTCCGGCAAGGCGCTGGTGGGCAGTTGCAGCGCAGCACTCAGTTCAGCGCGAGCCTGAAGGAGTTGTTCGTCCAGGACAGCGAGCTGGTTGTGGCCGCGCTCGGCTTCGACCATCGCCAGATTGCCGTCGAGCCGGCTGTCTTCGCCGACCGCTACACGCTTTTTGACCGCCGCAGCGGCATCATTGACGGCGGCCAATGCCTCCCGTTCAGTCTCGCTACGGCGTTGCAGGATCAGCACCCGATAGAAGCGCTGCTCGACTTCGGCCCGTACCTGACGACGGATTTCTTCGATATTCGCGGTGACGGCGGCCAGGTCCCGGGCGGCGGCCTCGCGCCGGTAACCGGCCTGTCCGGCGATCTCGAAGGTTTGCGAAATACCGACCGTCTGTTCATTGAAGCGACTGTCCGGCAAACCAGCCTGGGGCACGCGACGACGGGTCTGGTCGGTCGAAAGCTGCGGATTGTTGTAAAGGAGCCCGGAGGCATCCCGCAACTGGCCTTCAGCGGCATCGAGGTTCGCCCGGGCGGCGCGCAGGGTCGGGTTGGTGGTTTCCGCCAGGCGCCAGGCCTCGTCCAGGGTTAGCGGAGCGGCTGCAAAAACGCTGCTGCCAGCGAGGAATAGTCCCGCCAGAATGCCGAGACGACGCAGCAAGCCGCGCTCCCCGGCAGGGGTGTCGAACAACATGGGAGAAACCTTTCAAGCGATGAAGAAACGGACTGCCATGAGGCATCCGCTGACGAACGATGTCGGTTTAGGCTTGAAAGGTGTTTCGGGGCGGACGGAAAAGGCCGTCGCAGGGTTGGGAGGCACCATCGATTGCCCCCTCGCTACTGAAAACGGTTTCGGTAGCGGGCAGACTGATCGTAGGTACGCTGGAATCGAGGCCCGTCAAATGGGTCTGGGCATGACAACCATGATTGCAGAGCTTCTCGGTCGCTGCGTGATCGCCGGCATCGCCGGCGGCGACAGAAAAGCTGATCTCGTCGGACAAGGCATCAGCCATCGCCTCCGCGCCATACCCCCACAGCGACGCGCTGACCAGACAGATGGCCAGCAGCATCGCCATGAGCGAACGCGAGCGGTGACAGAATCGGCGGAACATGGCTGGAGATTATCCTGAGATAGGGGTGATCGCGTCAATAAATTGACTCAACATTGTGCGGATTTACCATCGCAGCAAGCGAAGGCCGTTGGCCACCACCAGCAAGCTGGCGCCCATGTCGGCGAACACGGCCATCCACATCGTCGCATTGCCGAAAATGGCAAGCAGCAGAAATACCGATTTAATACCCAAAGCAATCGCGATGTTCTGCCAGAGCACCCCATGGGCATAGCGTGACAGTCGGATGGTTTCCGGAATTCGCCGCAGATCGTCGTTCATGATCACTACATCGGCTGCCTCCATGGCCGTATCCGTGCCCGCCGCGCCCATCGCCACGCCGATATCGGCGCGAGCCAGTGCCGGGGCATCATTAATGCCGTCACCGGTCATCGCGGTCGGGCCGTAGCGGCGTTGCAATTCCTCGACAGCTGCCAGCTTGTCCTCAGGCAGCAAGTTGCCGCGTGCGTCGTCAATGCCTGCCTGACGGGCAATGCAGGCAGCAGTCGCCACGTTATCGCCGGTCAGCATCACCGAGACCACACCCAGATGATGCAAGTCGGCCACGGCTTCCCGCGAACTTTCCTTGATAGTGTCCGCCACTGCAAAAATCGCCAGCACCTGCTGTTCCGACGCCAGCATGGTGACGGTCCGGCCCTGCGTTTCATGCGTATTGAGATGCGCCTCGATTTCAGCGCTGCACAGCTTGCGCTCCTCGATCAGTCGATGGTTGCCGAGGACGAGGAGTTGGCCGTCCGTGCGAGCTTCAATGCCTCGCCCGGCGAGAGCGACAAAATCGGTCAGGACGTTTTCCGGAAGATTGAGCCCCGTCGCAATGGCTTTCGAGACCGGATGGTCGGAGTGGCTGGCAAGACTTGACGCCCACGCCAGCACCTGCGCTTCTGGGATGGCTGAGGGGAGCACCTCGGTGGCTACAAGGCGGGGTTTGCCTTCGGTAATGGTGCCCGTCTTGTCGAGGGCGATGGCGCGCAGATTTCGCGCCTCTTCGAGATAAGTGCCACCCTTGATCAAAATGCCGCGTCGGGCTGCCGCCGCCAGGCCGCTGACAATCGTTACCGGCGTAGCAATGACCAGGGCGCAGGGGCAGGCAATGACCAGCAGCACGAGTGCTTTGTAGAGCGCCTGCATCCATGCCCAGCCGAGCAGCGGTGGGGTCAGGATAGCGACGGCAACGGCGATGGCAAAGACGGCCGGGGTGTAAATCTCGGCAAAACGGTCGACAAAACGCTGCGTTGGCGCCCGTGTTCCCTGCGCCTGTTCGACGGCGTGAATGATGCGTGCCAGTGTGGTGTTGTCGGCGGCAGCCGTTACCTGGAATTCGAGTATGCCCGTCTCGTTGATCGTACCCGCGAAAACCAGGTCGCCCACGACCTTATCGACCGGGATACTCTCGCCAGTCACCGGCGCCTGATTGACTGCGCTGGTTCCTGCGGTCACCCGACCGTCGAGCGGTATGCGAGCCCCCGGTTTAACCCGCACACAGGCGTCCAGCGCCACCTGGCTGGCCGGAACCTCAAGCCAGGCGCCATCGTTTTGCTGAACCTCGGCCGTATCGGGTGTCAGATCAAGCAGCTTCTTGATGGCATTGCGTGCGCGATCCACCGAACGTGCCTCAATCAGTTCGGCAATGGCATAGAGCGCCATGACCATCGCCGCTTCGGGCCATTGGCCGATCAGGAAAGCCCCCGTCACGGCGACGCCCATCAGGGCATTCATGTTCAATTTGCCCCGCCGCAATGCCGCCAGACCTTTGCTGTAGGTAGAGAGCCCCGCCAGCCAGATCGCCACAGCGGCAAGCGCCATCCCCAGCCCCTTGAAGGGCAGCGTGTCGGGCGCGAAATAGGCCAGGGCTTCAGCGCCTATCGCCAACCCAAGCGCCCAAAGGGCTCGTTGGAATTCACCCAGACTCGTGCGCGCTGCCAATGAAGCTGACTCGGTGGCTGTCGGCAACGAGGTTGGGTCGTAACCTGCCTTGCGGATAGCGGCCAGGGCTGTATTGATATCTTCGGGCGAAGCCTCAATGGCTACCGTACGCGCCGACAAATGAAAACGCAGGGAACGAATACCCTGAATTCCAGCCACGGCACGACGGATATCGTTTTCCTCGTTCGGGCAATCCATAGTTGGAATCCGGAATACTTGGGCATTTTCAGGCGAAGCCGGCCACCCCTCCTTCGGAGCCTCCGGGAGCGACTGGCATCCGCTTGTGCAGGCGCAGCGGTTGGACTCAGTGGAGGGGGGCCTGTCGGCGTGGGTATTCATGGCATTTTCCTTATCGTTGTTACCATTAGAAACCCTTGAGTCGCTACAGGGTCAAGCGACTACAATACAAATTAGTCCTGAACGGTTATGGGGTGGCGTAGCAGAGATCAGTACGGAGGATGCAATGAAAATTGGTGAGTTAGCCAAACTGGGCAGAACCGGCGTGGAAGCTATCCGTTATTACGAGCGCGAAGGGTTATTGCCCAAAGCCGGCCGCAGCGACGGGAATTACCGTATCTATACAGACGCTCACGTTGCGCGTCTGACGTTCATCCGGCATTGCCGTCATCTCGACATGACGCTGGACGAGATTCGAACTCTGCTGCGTTTCAAGGACTCGCCCGAGGAAAACTGCGGAGAGGTCAACCATTTGCTGGATGAGCATATCGGGCATGTTGCCCGGCGAATTGACGAGCTTCAGGAACTGGAACGGCAACTCCGCGATCTCCGAAGCTGCTGCCTGGATGAACGCCAAGTTGCTGCCTGCGGCATTCTCAACGGATTATCGCAGCCATGCTTGAACGAAAAGCCATTAAGAAACCACACTCCTGGCGTGCATGGTTCATTCGCAAACACCGCCGACAAACCGTGAAAGTTCGTTATTAAGCGCTGCGCAGGCGCAAGGCATTGCCGACCACGCTCACGGAAGAAAGGCTCATCGCGGCAGCCGCGATCACGGGAGATAGGACCAAACCAAAGAACGGATAGAGTATCCCGGCCGCGATCGGCACGCCGAGGGCATTGTAGAGAAACGCAAAGGCTAGGTTCTGGCGCATGTTGCCGACCGTTGCGGCGGACAGCAGGCGTGCTCTGGCGATGCCGCGTAGATCGCCCTTGACCAGCGTCACTTGGGCACTGTTCATGGCGACGTCGGTACCGGTCCCCATGGCGATGCCGACATCAGCCCTGGCTAAAGCCGGGGCATCATTGATGCCATCGCCGGCCATGGCGACAACGCGCCCTTCGCTTTGCAGACGCTCCACCAGGGCCAGTTTGTCCGCCGGCTTGACCTCGCCGTGCACTTCGTCGATCCCCAACTTGGCGCCGACGGCTTGGGCCGTGGTCAGGCCATCGCCCGTGGCCATCACGATGCGTAATCCGGCTTGACGCAGGACCAACAGCGCTTCCGGGGTACTCGCCTTGATCGGGTCTGAAACCACCAGCAAACCGAGAATATGGCCGTCGGCTGCCAGATACATGACGCTGGCGCCATTTTGGCGAAGGGCTTCGGCATCCTTGCTGAGTGTGCTGACGTCGACCCCATCCTGGTCCATCAGCGCACCATTGCCGAGGGCCAGTCGCTTTCCACCGACCGTACCGCGCACGCCGATACCGGTGGCCGATTCGAACAGATCGGCTCTTTCAAGGGCGAGGCCGCGTTCCCGGGCAGCCCGGACGATGGCGTCGGCTAGCGGGTGCTCGCTGCCCTGGTCGAGACTGGCGGCAAGACGTAGTACCTCATCCTCCGAGATTCCTGCCGCGCCCACGGCGCGTTCGAAAGCCGGCCAGCCTTCGGTCAGGGTGCCGGTCTTGTCCACGATCAAGGTGTCCACGTCCCGCAGCCGCTCGATGGCCGCCGCATCCCGGAACAGGATGCCCTGCGTCGCTGCCTTGCCGGTAGCGACCATGATCGACATCGGCGTGGCCAGCCCGAGGGCGCAGGGACAGGCAATGATCAGCACTGAGACGCCGTTGATCAGGCCGAAGACCCAGCCCTGTTCGCCGCCGAAGGTGCCCCAAGCAAAGAAACTGAGTAGCGCGATGGCGACCACAACTGTCACGAAGTAACCAGCTACCACATCCGCCAACCGCTGCATCGGCGCCTTGGAACGCTGTGCTTGGGCCACCATCTGGACGATCTGGGCGAGCATGGTCTGGGAACCGACCTTCTCAGAACGAATCACCAGGCTGCCGGAGGTGTTCATGGTGGCACCGATTACCTTGTCGCCTGGCCGCTTCGTCACCGGTAGCGGCTCGCCGGTGAGCATCGCCTCATCGATGGCGCTGGAACCTTCCTGTACCACACCGTCCACCGGCACTTTTTCGCCAGGACGTACACGCAGGGTATCGCCGACATGGACATGCGTTAGCGGCACATCCTCTTCCGTACCGTCGGAATTGATCCGGCGGGCAGTTTTCGGCGCGAGACCGAGCAGCGACTTGATGGCGGCCGAGGTTTGCGAACGGGCACGTAATTCGAGCATCTGGCCCAGCAAGGTCAGGGAGATGATGACCGCAGCCGCTTCGAAATAGACGCCAATGCGGCCATGGGCAACGAAGGACTGGGGAAACAGGCCAGGCGCTAGCGCCGCCACCACGCTGTAACCGAAAGCCGCGCCGGTACCAAGGCTGATCAGCGTCCACATGTTGGGACTGCGATGAACCAGCGACTGCCAGCCGCGCACGAAGAACGGCGCACCGGCCCAAATTACGATGGGCAGGCTGAGCAGCAGTTCGCCCCAGGTCCGCACGAACGGCGGCAAATTTCCGAGCCGATGCCCGGCCATTGCCAGGACAACGACGATCATCGTGAGCGGCAAGCTGCTCCAGAAACGGCGGCGGAAGTCACGATACTCGACGTTGTCCTCCTCCTGCTCGAAGTCGGGCAACATCGGTTCTAGGGCCATGCCGCACTTGGGACAGGTACCCGGGCCGATCTGCCGGATTTCCGGGTGCATCGGGCAGGTATATTCGGCGCCGGGAACAACGGACTCCTCTTGCTTGGGGCCGAGATAACGCACCGGTTCCGCATCGAACCTGGTTTTGCATTTGGCGCTGCAAAAACGGTAGTGGATGCCATCGAGATCGCTCGCGTGGGGCGACTCGGGCTTTACCATCATGCCGCAAACGGGATCGATGGAGGGGTTCTGTATTTCTCCGACGACCGACGACAAGTCGCTGTTTTCATGATGCTGCCCTGAATGCCCGTCGCTCATGGATACTCCCCCATTACTCAATACCGACCTTGCGTTGTTCGATACGCACATACGCCGTGATGTGCGCGACATCATCGGGTGTGACCTGGGGTAATGGAGCCATGTCGCCAAACTGCCAGTGGTGGGCGCGCACGCCGTTTTTGGCGGCGAGTTGGAACGCGGCATCGGCATGGTGCGATGGTTCATAAATGCGGTGCAGGAGTGGTGGCCCCTTGTCCGAGCCTTTCAAATCCCCACCATGGCAGGCCGCACAATGTTTCGCGAATAATGCCTTGCCAACTGCCGGATTGGGCATCAAGCCAGGGCTAGGCTTGGGTATCTGCCAGCCTTGAGCGTGAACCGATAGACTGGACAAAATAAGTAGTGCGGCAGTGAAGTGCTTTCTACGAGTTCTGATCATTGCTTTCACCTGTTTTACCGTGTCCGCCGTGACTCCCATGTCCGAAAAAGTGCATCAATGGACAGAGCAGAAGCAGTCCATACACCCATAGCCCGGCCAGGTGTTCCCAGTGTTCACGAAGGATGAAAAAAACCAGAATAACGGCGACCATGGCAATGATTACCACGCTGCGTGATCGATACCACGGCTCGGGATGATGGTTGGATTCCAGATTCATGGATTGACTCCCTGATCGTGATTGAGACTGGATAACATGGGGCAGCGTGTGCGGCACGAGCGGAATGCTGATCGCAAAATGAGAACAGCATTCCGTTGCCTCTGAAACCGTTTAGTGCGAATGGCCCGCGTGCGAGTCGCTCCCGGAGCCTCCCCCATATCCACTACTGGCACACCCACCCAGCAGCAGTCCGACTAGCGTTACAGCAACCACCAAGAACTTCTTCGACATTACGTTCTCCTTGCGTTAATAAATTCATGACTCAATACCGCGACTCAGGCGCCACTGTTTAACCAGCGCGTATATCGCCGGAATCACTGCGAGGGTCAGTACCGTCGAGGAAATCATGCCGCCAACCATCGGCGCCGCGATGCGGCTCATCACTTCCGAGCCGGTGCCGGTGCCCCACATGATGGGCAAGAGGCCGGCCATAATGGCGGTTACCGTCATCATCTTCGGGCGGACACGCTCCACTGCCCCTTCCATGATGGAATCGTAAAGATCGGCAACGGTCGGGGTGTTCCCTTCGAGCCGACATCTATCCTTCGCTTCCTGCCAAGCGTGATCGAGGTAGATCAGCATGATTACTCCGGTCTCGGCCGCCACCCCGGCAAGTGCAATAAAGCCCACCGCTACTGCGACCGAGACGTTGTAGCCGAGCCACCACATCAGCCAGACCCCACCGATCAGGGCGAAGGGCACCGAGAGCATGACAATGAAGGTTTCAGTCAGGCGCTGGAAGTTGAGGTAGAGCAGCAGGAAGATGATGAGGAGCGTGACCGGGATAACGACCTTCATCTTCTCCTTGGCCCGCTCCATGTTCTCGAACTGGCCGCTCCAGGTGGCGTAGTAGCCGGCCGGGAGTTTCACCTGGGCCGCCACCGCCTTCTTGGCGTCAGCCACATAGCTGCCGATGTCCCGGTCGCGGATATCGACGTAGATATAGGCCGAGAGCAACGCGTTCTCCGTACGGATACTCGGCGCGCCCTTGGCGACCACTACCTTGGCCAATTGACCCAGGGGAATCATCACCCCGTCCATCGTCGGCACCAGCACTTCGCGCGCGATCTGCTGCGGGTCGCTCCGCAGTTCCCGCGGGTAGCGGACGTTAACGCCGAAGCGTTCGCGTCCCTCGACTGTCGTGGTCACCATCTCACCGCCCAGCGCGGTTCCGATCACGTCCTGCAGATCACCGATGGCCAAGCCATAGCGGGCCAACTGCTCCCGATCCGGTTCGATGTTGATGTAGAAACCGCCAGTGACGCGTTCGGCAAACGCCGAGGTCGTGCCGGGAACCTGCTTCACCACGGCCTCGATCTCTTTGGCTACGCGCTCGATTTCGCCCAGGTCCTTGCCGAAGACCTTGATACCGATTGGCGTGCGAATACCGGTGGACAACATATCGATGCGTGCCTTGATCGGCATTGTCCAGGCGTTGGCCACACCAGGGAACTGCAGCGCCTTGTCCATTTCGGCAATGAGCTTGTCGGTGGTCAGGCCGGCGCGCCATTCGGATTCCGGCTTCAGGTTGATCACCGTCTCGAACATCTCGGTCGGCGCCGGATCGGTTGCCGTGTTGGCGCGTCCGGCCTTGCCGTAGACCGAGGCCACTTCCGGGAAGCTCTTGATGATCTTGTTCTGCGTCTGCATGAGTTCGGCCGCCTTGGTGATCGACATACCGGGCAAGGATGCCGGCATGTAGAGCAGTGAGCCTTCGTTCAGGGTGGGCATGAACTCGCTGCCAAGCTGCGAGGCGGGATAGATCGAAACAGCCAGCGCCACCAACGACGCCACAATGGTGACCTTCTTCCAGCGCATCACCCAGGCGATGATGGGACGATAGATCCAGATCAGGAAACGATTCACCGGATTCTTCGCCTCCGGCATGATCTTGCCGCGGATGAAGAGCATCATCAGCACGGGCACCAGGGTGACGGAGAGTAAAGCGGCGCCTGCCATCGAGAAGGTCTTGGTGTAGGCGAGCGGCGAGAACAGCCGGCCCTCCTGACCTTCTAGGGCGAACACCGGCACAAAGGAGACGGTGATGATGAGCAGCGAGAAAAACAGTGCCGGCCCAACTTCTTGGCACGCCTTTATCATGGCCGCGGTGCGTTCGGCGTTGGTATGCTCCTCGGGCAGGCGCTCCAGATGCTTGTGGGCATTCTCGATCATCACGATGGCCGCATCGATCATGGCGCCGATGGCGATGGCGATGCCGCCCAGGCTCATCAGATTCGAATTCATGCCCAGCGAACGCATGGCGATGAAGGAGATGAGGATGCCCACCGGCAGCATCAGGATGGCGACCAACGCGCTGCGCAGGTGGAGCAGAAAAACGATGCAGACCAGCGCGACGATAATGCTTTCTTCCAGCAGCGTGCCCTTCAAGGTGTCGATCGCTCGGTGGATGAGTTCTGAGCGGTCATAGACCGTCTCGATCGTCACTCCTTCCGGCAAACCGGCACCGATTTCGACAATCTTGGCCTTCAGGTTGTGGATCACTTCCAGCGCATTCTGACCATAGCGCGCCATAGCGATTCCCGACACCACTTCGCCCTCGCCGTTTAGTTCGGTCAGGCCGCGCCGTTCGTCTGGCGTCAGTTCGACGCGTGCGATGTCACGGATCAGCACTGGCGTGCCCTTGTCGCTCTTGACGACCAGCATTTCAAGATCGCCCTTACCCCGCAGGTAGCCTTTGCCGCGGACGACATACTCGGTCTCGGCCATTTCCACCACCCGTCCGCCAACATCACGGTTGGAGTCGCGGATCACCTGCGTCACCTTTGCCAAGGGAATGCCATATGCGCGCAGTTTCACCGGGTCGACCGTCACCTGATAGGTTTGGACGAAGCCACCGACCGATGCAACCTCGGAAACACCGTGCGCCTTAGTCAGTTGATAGCGCACAAACCAGTCCTGGATGGTACGCAGTTCGGCCAGGGTCTTGTTCTTGGCGAGCAGGGCGTACTGGTAGACCCAGCCGACGCCGGTGGCGTCCGGTCCGAGCGAAGGCGTCACCCCTTTGGGTAGACGCCCGGAAGCGAAGTTGAGGTATTCCAACACCCGCGAGCGGGCCCAGTAAATATCGGTGCCATCCTCGAAGATGACGTAGACAAACGAGGCGCCGAACACGGAAAAGCCCCGCACCACCTTGGATTTCGATACCGACAGCAAGGCGGTCGTGAGCGGGTAGGTCACCTGGTCCTCGACCACTTGCGGCGCTTGACCCGGATATTCCGTATAGACGATGACTTGCACGTCCGAGAGGTCGGGCAGCGCATCGATCGGGGTATTCACAACGGCATAGATGCCGCCGATGGTGATGAACAGCGTGGCGAGCAGAACCAGGAAGCGGTTCCGGCCCGACCATTCGATTATTTTGGCCAGCATGGCAACTTCCCTTTAATGACCGGCGTGGGGATTGGTCGCCGTTCCGGCCTGAGCGGCGGTTGTCGGCTGGATACGGGTCACCACCCATTCACCGGGCTTGCGTTCCACAAATTCGAAGGAAACCGCCAAGCCGGGCTTCAGCCCAGACAAGAGTGCGGGGGTTGCCACGAGAAATTCCATGGTCATGCCTGGCCATTTCAGACTGTCGACCGGGCCATGGTTGAGCGTGATCATTCCAGCCTTGATATCGAAGCCCTCTACCGTGCCCGTTCCTTGGTGACCTACCGCCGCAGGCTTGGCAGCTTGGTGCTCGGCATGTTCACCGGCTGGGGCTGCTGCTCCATCCTGTTTGGGCTTGCCACCGTGACTGGCGTGGCCAAAGCCACCAACAGCCGCCTTCAGATTGCTTTCCGCATCGATCAGGAAGTTGGCAGCAACAACGACGGGTTCGCCGTTCTTGACGCCTTCAATTACTTCGACATAGCTGTCGCTACGCTCTCCCAGTTTGACTTCACGGGGTTCAAAGCGGCCTTCCTTGGCTTGAACCAGGACAATACGTCGGGTGCCGCTGTCAATGACGGCGGAGGTTGGCACTGTCACGACCTGGCCTTTGGCGCCTACCGGCAGTTCCACTTGGGCAAACATGGCAGGCTTGAGCAGTTGACCAGGGTTGGGTAGTTCCACCCGCACCGGTACAGTACGGGTCGCCGCCGTCAGGGTCGGATAGACGTAGGTGATCGTGCCTTCGAACACTTTATTCGGGTAGGCGCCAATTTTCACGCTGGCCTTGGCGCCGGGTTTGACGAGACCAATATCTTGTTCGAACACATCGGCCACCACCCAGACAGCAGACAGGTCAGCCACCTGGTAGAGTGCATCTCCGGGCATGAAACGCATACCTTGCAACGCTTTTTTCTCGGTGACGATGCCGGCGACCGGTGAACGGAAGGTCAATGTCCGTTTTGTCTCACCGGATTTAGCCAGAGATTTAATCTGCTCGTCGGAGATGTCCCAGTTCCTTAGGCGCAGCAGGCTCGAATCGGCCAGTTGCTTCATCCCTGATTGTGCTTGCCCGCCGGCTTCCTTGAGCGACTCGACCCCTTGGGCGGCAATGGCGTATTCGCGCTGGGCAGAGACCAACTCTGGACTATAAACCTCGAACAGGGGTTGTCCCTTGCCCACGGGCTGACCGGTGACATTGACATGCAAGCGCTCGACATAGCCTTCAAATTTTGGGGAAATCGCGTAAATGCGACGCTCATCCAATTCAATACGCCCAGCGGCACGCACTACTTTGTCGAGGGTGCGGAGTTGGGCCTGTTCAGTCCGTACACCTAGTTTCTGGACTTTCTCGGTGCTGATCTTGATCTGATTGGCAGACGCCGGCTCATCGTCCTCTTCACCCTCGTAGACCGGGATATAGTCCATGCCCATCGGGTCCTTTTTCGGGATAGGCGAGGTATCGGGCAGCCCCATCGGATTGCGGTAGAAGCGCAGTTTTTTCTCTTTCTTCGCCGGCTCGGCGGAAGCCGCAAGTGTCGGCGCTGCTGCTTCACTGTGGGAAGTGCCACTTTTTCCGCCCAGCCAGTAGCCGCCGCCAGCGGCAACGGCTATGGCGAGCACGCCGATGGTTATTCCTGCGCCTTGTTTCATAAATCTTCCCCTAAAATTCGTTCGATTTCGGCGAGACGCGCCTGTCCTTCGGCTTGCGCCTTGATTTGATTCAGCCGGGCCTGGCGGATTTGTCGCTGGGCGTCCAATAGCGTTGCAAAATCCACCTTGCCGGTCTCGTACCCGGCCAGGGCCGCCTTGAAGGTCAGCTCGGACTGTGGCAGCAGGCTGTCGGTCGACAACATTTCGGTCCGCCGTGCGGCATCCAGCCCGGCAAGATTCTCCGATAAGTCTGCCAGGAGCTGGTTTGCCGTTGCATCACGGCGTGAACGTGCAGCCGACAGCATGGCCTCGGCTTCACGTTCTTGGGAACGTCGCGACGACTGCTGCAAGGGAATGTTGACCTCCATCATCAGGTCCCATTGCTTGACCGAGTTCTGGACCTGGTTGGGCACGATCCCGAAGGTAAAATCGGGGTAGCGGTTTTTGAGAGTCAATTCGCGATTTTTCTCGGCCGCCTGGATACGTGACACTTCGGCCGAGAGCATCGGGTTGCGGGCCCGTGCCCGCTCCTCAAGTGCGACATAGTCCAGCTTCGCCGGGGCCGGCAGCGGCTTTAAACGGTCGGGCATGGCGAGCGGTGCTGTCGTTGGGCGACCGAGAAGTGCGTTCATGCGCGCATGCAGATGGTGATGTTCGGTTTCGACAGCAATCAGTTCATTGCGCATCGAAGTCTGCTCGACCTGGGCGCGAATGACATCCTGCTGAGCTGCCAGTCCGCCCGCATAGCGCACTTGGGCTATTTTTTCCAGGCGCAGCATCAGGTCGAGGATTTCCCGAGTCAGACTCTCGCTCTTCGCCAGGTAATACATCTGGGCATGGGTCGTCTTGATCTTGGCGGCAACCTCACTCCACGTCCCGAAGGCACGGCCGCGGGCACTCTGCGCCTCCAGGTCGGCAATTTCGCGTTTGAGGTCGCGCTTTCCGAACCAGGGAACATCCTGCATCAAGGTATAGCGCGTACTGCCGGTACGGCTCGGTGACAGTGTCGGGTTCTGTTCGCCACCCTTGGTGATGTCCATCAACTCGGTGCGTAACTTGGGGTCGGGCAAGGCGCCGGCGGGGCCAACCCGCTCAGCGGCGGCCTCGGCCTCGAAGCGCATACCGGCATACTCGGGGTTTCGCGTTTTGGCGAATTCGAGCAGGCTGTCGACGGAACTCCCGATGACCGGCTCCTCAGCCCATACGGGCATGCCAAAGCCAATGGCCAACATCAAAGCAATAAGGCGCACGGGCCTCCGTGGTGGCATACAACCTCCCTATAAAATACGACGGGGCAAGCAGACAACAATCATTCCGAAGCACCGCCCCGGAATGCCATCGTACTGTTTTTTTATTTGACTGGCTCGAAATGGACGACCGTGATGGCCCCGTTGACATTGTCAGCCATGAAGCGAATCTTGTCGCCTGCCTTCATCTGATCCAGCCAGCCCGCTTCCTTGACCCGGAAAACCATGGTCATGGCCGGCATGTTGAGATTCACCAAGGGGCCATGCGACAGGGTGACTTTCCCTGCTGACTTATCGACTTTCTTGACCTGACCATCGACCATCTGCATTTCGGCCGAGGCGCTGGCATGCGCCGACATATCATGCCCCATATGATCGCCGGCAGCTTGAGCGGTGCCGGCCCCCAAGGCTGCGAGGGCAATCAGTGACGAGGTGATGAATGCTTTCATATATTTCTCCAATTGAGATAAGGTGGATTAGTGTTTGGCAAAGACTTCGGTGTCACTGCTGTTTCTGACCAGCAGCGTGTTATAGGGCATCGGCTTGGGGCCTTCCATCCCCGGCGACCCCGGCGGCATCGAGGGAACGGCCAAGCCGATGGCTTTGGGTTTCTCCTTGATCAGACGCTGAATATCTGTAGCGGGCACATGTCCCTCAATCACATAGCCGGCGACTTTGGCGGTATGACAGGATCCCAGGTGCTCGGGCATCCCGAGTTGCTTCCTGGTGCCGGGGATATCGGTGACCTCGTGCGTACGAACCTCAAAACCTGCCTTACGCAGATGCTCGGCCCATTTTCCACAACAGCCGCAATAGGGGCTTTTATAGACATCCACGGTTTCCGAGGCCTGGGCATGCAGCATACCGCTCAGGCCCAGCAACAAAACTGCCAACAAATTGGAACGTATCCGGGTCATGTGATCACTCGCCGATAAATGGGATGGGTGCAGTATGCAGAGCCGAGACCAACAAAATACTGACTTGGAAATTACATTTCTGTAATTTCCCTTAATAACTTGAGCTAGTGGGCATGATCTCCGTGATCATGCTTACCATGTGAGTGGGGGTGTGATTGCGTTTTGTCCTTCGACGACGACAGATGGTCATCTGCTGCGTGATGGTTCTCGGCATCGGCCGCAGTTCCCTCATGGTCATGACCATGCTCTTCCAGACCGCCGTGCGAGTGGCCATCGCTCGCCGCCACAAGTTCTTTATACTGCGTGGATGAAAGTGCAGGCATCGATCGCACGAAGGCAACGAGGTCCCAGATCGCCTCGTCATCCATACCGCCTTTCGACCAGGCCGGCATCCCCGAAGCCTTGATGCCATGTTTGATGATCCAGAACTGACGGGCATCCTGACGTTCAGGAAGGCCGCCTGCAGCAGGCTTTGACAGATTGGGCGGCGTCGGATACAAGCCCTTCCGGATTTCTGAGTCAACTGCATCCGGCGAAAGGTGGCAAGTGACGCACATGGCATCGTAGTTGCCTGCGCCGCGCCGAACGCGCTCGGCATCCTCCAGATCTGCCGGAACCTTGATGTCGTCGGCGCTACTCGCGATCGATCGCTCACGGGCAAATTCGATTGCACGATAAACCGCAGGGCTGTGAGGCGTATCAGCCCCCATGTCGATAGCGCCTGAAAATACAACCGTAGCGCCAGTAATGGCCCCCAAACCCAAAGTCCCGAGCACGCCGATTAAAATTTTGTTCATGATAATTTCCAGTATTTGTGAAGAGATAGTTAGTGAGCGTTATGCCCTATGGGTTTTCTGACGACAACTTCCTGTTCGGATAACTTGCCGGCAACGGGCATGGACGAACCGCCTTGTGTTTTGGCTCGGGCAAGGTGGTCGACCGAACCAGTCCATTCATAAGCCTGCGTACCCTTGGGCTGTTTGTACCAGCCAGGATCGCGATAGTCGCCCGATTTCTGGTTTCTGCGAACCTTGAGGACCGAGAACATCCCACCCATTTCAACGCCACCATACGGCCCTTGGCCGGTCATCATCGGCAGCGTGTTGTCGGGGATTGGCATTTCCATCTCACCCATATCCGCCATGCCGCGTTCGCCCATCACCATGTAGTCGGGGATCAGGTCGGTAATCTGCTTGACCACGCCTCGGTGGTCGACACCGATCATGGTTGGCACGTCATGCCCCATGGCATTCATCGTGTGATGGCTCTTGTGGCAATGGAAGGCCCAATCGCCTTCCTCGTCGGCCAGGAACTCGATTTGCCGCATCTGGCCAACAGCGACATCCGTCGTTACCTCGGGCCAGCGCGAACCGATCGGTGTCGGGCCGCCGTCGGTGCCGCTGACCACGAATTCGTGACCATGCAGGTGCATGGGATGGTTGGTCATCGTCAGGTTACCGATCCGGATGCGGACTTTGTCGCCTTTTCTGACATTCAGCGAATCAATGCCCGGGAAGGCCCGGCTGTTCCAGGTCCAGAGATTGAAATCCAGCATGGTATTGACCTTCGGCGTATAGCTGCCGGGATCGATGTCGTAAGCATTCAGTAGAAAGCAAAAGTCGCGGTCAACTTCTTCGATCAACGGATGCCCGCCACGTGGATGGGTCACCCAAAAACCCATCATGCCCATGGCCATCTGGGTCATCTCGTCGGCATGTGGGTGGTACATGAAGGTGCCGGGGCGGCGGGCGATGAATTCGTAGACGAAGGTCTTGCCGACCGGAATCTGCTTCTGGTTCAGCCCCCCAACACCATCCATGCCGTTGGGCAGGCGCTGACCGTGCCAGTGGATGGTGGTGTGTTCGGGCAAGCGGTTGGTCACAAAAATGCGCACCCGGTCCCCTTCGACGACTTCGATCGTCGGCCCCGGACTCTGCCCGTTATAGCCCCAGAGATGCGCTTTCATGCCCGGGGCGATCTCGCGGACCACCGGTTCTGCCATCAAGTGGAATTCCTTGACGCCGTTTCGCATCCGCCACGGCAGGGTCCAGCCATTTAAGGTCACGATCGGGTTGTAAGGATGCCCATTCGGAGGCAAAAGCGGGGGGATGGTGTCCGGTTTGTCCATGGTCACCAGTTCGGGCAGTGCCGCCATGGCAACGGAGCTGACCGAGGCGGCGGCCACGGCGCCGCCAGCCATTCCCAGGTTCTTAAAAAATTCGCGACGAGAAGTCATATTCGAGTCCTTTTGCGAGATCAGTGGTCGGCACGGCCGGTAGCTGCGACGGCAGCGCGGGAAGCGGCATTCAGGGAGGGTTTGCCGATCATGGCCATCTGCAGATCGCCCTGGGCAATCCAGAAATCCCGTAGCGTCTCGATGTAGCTGTTCACGCTGGCGATCTGTGTTCGCGCATCGGCAAGCAGATCGAAAACGCCAACGAGCATGCCGTTGTAGCGCAGCATGCTCTCCTCGGAAATCCGCTTGTGAAGGGGCACGATCTCGTCGCGATAATGACGGGCAATGTCGTAGTTGCTCCGATAGGTGTGATAACTCTCTCGTACCTCCGAACGGGCATTCGTCGCCGCCTCGGCCCCCCGTTCGACAGCTTGCATATAGATGGCCTCGGCCTTGGCCACCTTGGCGCTACCCCAATCGAAAATCGGCAATTCAAAACTGATTTCGTAACCTTTCTTGTAGCCGCTGTCTCGTGTGCCCTCAAGGACGCGGGCTGGTCCAACCTCCAAGACATTGATGAAGCGGGTGGCCTTGGTCAATCCCAGGTTCTTGGCCAGCGCTTCGGTTTCGAGGCGAATGGCTTGCAGGTCAAGGCGTTGATCGAGTGCCGCCTGTTCCAGTATGGGGAGTTCGTCGACCGCCTTGGGCAAGTCGGGGAGACGTTCGGGCAGTTGGAAAGCCGATCGGTCCGGCACTCCTAGCGCTCGGGCCAGGCGCTCCCGGGAAGCGGTGGCTACCTGTTCCGCCCGCGCCAGATTCAGGGCTGCATCGGCGTAATAAGCCTGTTCACGAGCCTGGCGTAGCTTGCTGAAGTTGCCCACCCGTGCCATCCGGCGGGCCAGTTCGGCTCCGGCTTCTGCAGCCTGTTGGACCTTGCCCAGGTAGCGCACCGACTCTTCAGCTGCTACGGCGGTAAAATAGGCTTGGCGTGTTTCTGCGGCCAGGCGGGCTACTTCTATGATGGCCAGGCGCTGCGTTTGCTCGAAATTGCGCTGCTCAACTTGAACCGCTAGCGGCATGGTGATCAAGGCAAAGATATTGAAGGTCAGCGCCTGCTCAATCTTGTATTCGCGAATGCCATTTTCAGGCTTGCTGGCCCGTAGCATCGAAAAGTGCGGATTGGGGAGCCGCCCGGCCTGCACCAAATCCGCTTCACTGATACCCAGATCAAAAAAGGCTGCCTGCAGCCCCCGATTGTTGAAGAGCGCCAGTTGGATGGCATCGTCGACCGCTAAAGGTTGTGCCAAGAGTTCATTGACGCGGGCTTGCAGGGTCGCTCGCTGCGCGTCGCTGCGCGCCCACTGGACTTCCTTGCCGAGACGCTCACGGGTGGCCTGTTCCACACTGTAGAACCCGCCGTCATTCGAGAACGTGGTGCAGCCGGCAAGGGCGGTCAGGGCAGCAATGGAAAAAGCGAGCTTGCCGCTGCCATGCAATATCCGGGATAGATCGGTAGGCATGGCTTATCGCCTCCCACCAGGCGTGGTTTTGGCGTCGCCTTTTGAATGTTGATGGGATTCGGAGGGCGTCAAAATTTCTGTATCGAGATGCCCCATATGCCCGCGCAGCCGTCCCATATCGTCATTGGCCTGGCGCCAATCCCGAAGTGCTTCGCCCGACATGGGTTTGTAATCGTCAAAGACCGAGCGATAAACAACCTTTGGAATCGATGCCGGCGATTCGAGACCAGCGGCCCATACCGGACTCGTGGCGATGACGAGGGTCAATGCCATATATTTCATGATGCCTCCGCAGGGGAAAGAGGAGTTTTGGGAATCTGATGCTCCCATGGTCGACATCATGCTTTCGCGAAACCAACAATCTGCTGACTCGCTGATTACATTTGCGTTATTTTGGTAGTCGGTGATAAAAACAACGGAAAATGGTTTCTCAATAGCCAACTATTTGGTGGAGAGAGACATGAAAATTCTGGTAGTTGAAGATGAGCCAAAGACCGGGATCTATTTAAAACAAGGCTTGGTAGAGGCTGGCTTCGTGGTTGATTTGGTGGCCAACGGCTTGGATGGGTTACATCTGGCGCTGACTGAGGCGCATGACTTGGCAGTGCTCGATGTCATGCTACCGGGCATTGACGGTTGGCAGGTGTTGCAGGGAATTCGACGAGCAGGAAAGGATATCCCCGTCTTGTTTCTGACCGCACGTGATCAGGTGGAAGATCGGGTCAAAGGATTTGAACTGGGGGCCGATGATTATCTGGTCAAGCCTTTTGCTTTTTCTGAACTGTTGGCCCGCGTCCGATCACTGCTACGCCGTGGCGGAAAAGCCAAGGAGTCAGAATTTTTGCGGGCACTGGACCTTGAACTCGATCTTTTGCGGCGCCGGGTGACTCGCTCAGGGAAGCGTATCGATCTGACTGCCAAGGAATTCGCCTTGCTTGAATTACTCTTGCGCCGGCAAGGAGAAGTGTTGCCTCGTTCGCTGATTGCCTCTCAAGTCTGGGATATGAACTTCGACAGCGACACCAATGTGATTGAAGTGGCCATTAAGCGCCTTCGGGTCAAGATCGATGAGGGCTTCGAACCCAAGTTAATTCGTACGGTCCGGGGCATGGGCTACGTGTTGGAGATTACTGAGTGAGCCAGACACGGAGTCGATCGCTGACGCTTCGCCTGACGCTGTTGTTTACGTTGGCGTCGGCACTGGTACTGTTGCTGCTCGGGGTGCTCATCGGGCGATCGGTGGAACAGCATTTCGAAGAGCAGGACATGGATGCACTGTCCGGCAAAATGAAACTGGCCAGGCATGTCCTCGAAAAGGCACTGGCAAAACCAGGTAACGAAACGCTGGCGCAACAGTTGGATGAGGCGCTGACCGGGCATCACGGTTTAATCATTGCCGTCATTGGGCCAGACCGGCAACGCCTGGACGACAATCTCTCGCTGGTACTTCCCCCTGAATTACTCGGCGAACGGGCGATTTCGGGCCATGGCCAGCCTTATATGTGGACCGCAGACGATGGGCTGGCGTGGCGCGGTATTTCGGCCTCCGTGGCGCCAACCAATGGTGGGGCACCGTATATCATCGTGGTGGCCACCGAAATGGCACATCACGAACAATTCATGAGCTCCTTCCGGAGAACGTTGTGGGTGTTTATGGCGTTGGCCGCCCTGACCATGGGTCTGTTGGGCTGGATTGTCGTCCGGCGAGGGCTGGCGCCGCTACAGACGATCAAGCGCCAGGCTGCTGAGATCACGGCCAATCGATTGAATACCCGCCTGCCGATCGAAACGATTCCGCTTGAACTAGCCGATCTGGCGAGCACCTTGAACGAAATGCTGTCTCGGCTCGAAGACTCGTTCCAACGCCTGTCGGATTTCTCATCCGACCTTGCTCATGAGTTGAGAACGCCGGTCAGCAATTTTCTGACACAAACCCAGGTCACGCTTTCGCGGACCAGAACGGCCGAAGAATATCGGGACATTTTGGCTTCCAACGCGGAGGAGTTTGAGCGCCTGTCCCGAATGATTGCCGACATGCTTTTTCTGGCCAAGGCCGAGAACAAGCAGATTATTCCGCACCAGGAACAAATCGAACTATCCGCAGAAGTTGCAGATATATTGGAGTTCTATGGGGTACTGGCAGAGGAAAAGGAAATTCATCTGTCGGTCGTCGGGCACGGCACTGTTTTCGGCGACCGTCTGATGCTGCGTCGTGCGATCAGTAACCTGCTTTCCAACGCACTGCGCTATACCCCAGAAGGTGGAACGGTGACGGTCCGGATCGAAATGCAAGGCGACGCGGAGATTCAATTGACAGTGGAAAATACAGGGCCATGTATCGCGCCCGAGCATCTGCTTCGCTTGTTTGATCGTTTTTATCGGACCGACAGTGCGCGCCAACGAACAACCGAAGGCTCAGGCTTGGGACTGGCCATTACGCGCTCCATCTTGATCGCACATGGTGGAGATGTCAGCGTAAGGTCGGCAGAAGGCATTACACGATTCACTCTGTCCTTGCCTGTGAGTGGGCAGCTATAGAAATCCAGCGATGAGTCGAGTCGCAGCTAAGCCTGAAACTCTCTCACATCAGGTCTATATCAGAGCAGTTTCTTAGAATAGTCATAGTGGGCAATGCCGACTTGATCTAAATCGGCCTGCCAATGCTCAAGCAAGTCTCCGAACTCGTCCAAGAGATTGGATGCCTTAGTATTTTGGGGGTTAGATTCCTTTTTAAGTTCGGAACGGAGTGTTGTCAAGGCACTAACCATTGAATCGTGGACCTGCGACATTTTCCAAAGCCGCTCGCCTAAATCCCAAGCTTTCGCCTCTTTGTAGGCCGCATGAATGTAGCCAAGGAGAGTCTTATCGTCCTCATGCTGAGATAATGCTCTCATTTGTTGCAAGATGATCTGTTCGGTTGGAGCGGTGAGTTCCTTCCGCTCAACGAACTCACGAATGCCTTGAAGCATATTGAAGGCCATGTCGGTAAAGTAGCGGTGCCGAAACATGTGAAGGCAAACATTAACCTTTAGGCCGGCCAGCTTTGCAAGATCATGCATGTCATTGGTGAGAGTGTCGTCAGATAGAGGCTTCCCATGAACAGACAGGAAAAGATTTCCTGGGTCCTTTGTTGCGCCCATGGTATTTTTCACGAGTAGGGCGCGATGCCCTTCGATGAACTTTATGATCGGGACAAGTTGTGTCTTCAGGATTGGTATCTCCCGAACTTTCTGCTTCTTTGTCTTTCTTACCCGGACCGATAGTGAGCCGCATTCATAGGCTTTTCTGATGGCGTCAACCGTAACGCTGTTCATTTCGATCCGACGGACTCCTGTTGCGCGTGCAAGTTGGATCATCGTCGCTCTTCTTCGCTTTACATAAGCAGACTGGGAGCTTTCTATATTTGCTTGGAAAAGCTTTTCAATATGCGGCGTCGTAACTGGGAAGCGTTTCTTGGGGGTGTCGGCGGTGGGCAGCGACGGATGGTCGTAGAACTCGGTTGAGTAACCTCGCGTGTTGCTGGTGCGAACAATCAGATTAATTTGGGCCAGATGGGAGGGACTCTTCGAGATGAGATTTGGTATTGAGAAGATATCTTGAAGCCAAATCAAAAAATGAAATGCGCGTCGGGCGATAACCCGAACTTGGGATGCTCCACGTGCCCTGTGAAGAATGTGCTCTTTGAGTGTTGTCTCATCCTGAAGTTGTCTGACAAAGTCAACAATTGCGCTGTCGTCGAGATCTTGGAATGAGACTGTTCGAACGCTACAGAATCGGACTAAGTGCGAGAGGTTCTTGGCATACGTGACAAGCGTCCCTGAATTGCCTTTGTATCGGCTGCCGGGTGAATACAGGGCATTTAGATACAAAGTAACTGGAATGCATACGCTTCCATTGGGCCAGCAAACAATTGGTGCGTGGGAGTGTCTGCCAACTATGTTTAGTCGCGACCTACTTCCTTGCGGTGGCGGTGGATGATTTGGTAAATGGTAAAGTTTGTGCTTGACCATTCTTTCAATGATCCACAATCTTAAGATGGGGCTTGGGCAAGGCCAATGCTTGTTCGAGGTGCTCTTTAAGCAGACGTTCCTCGTTGGCGCGATTGAACTTGCCTTCGCTTGCTCGACTAATGATATTTCGGGTGATTCGAACCAGATCGTTGTATCGTTCGGCAAAGTCAGAAACACTATCGACTAGTTGTTGCATTCGAATTTCGGTTATCTCCATGGCCGGCGGTGTATCGGCACCGAAGCCCGGAGATTGTGGCCTCTTTTCTCCATGTGTTAAAAATGCATTGAGGACTTCGCAACGAATGTGATCCAGTTTTTGGAAGCCACCAGGAACTACGACTCGATCTGCGGTTTTTTTCAGCGTGTTGAGCGACATTGGGCTGACCACGAGCGACTTGCTGTCGTCGAGCAAGAAATTGCATGAAAACTTGGCGAGCTTTCCTTGTGATTTGCATGCGTCATGTAAACCGACAGGCGTGTCGTTTGGCGCAGAGATCGCATGAAGTAGTAATTCCAGCAATGAAAGAACTGATGCCCCATTTATTTCCATTGCTTTGATTTTGTGTGCAGGTGGCTTCATGAGTTCACATATGGAATAAAGGCTTGTCGTATTAAAATTTGAGGCATTAGTTGCTTATTATTTTTCTTTAATAAGCCATATTAATTTGTAGTCTTTTCCGTTCTCATCGGTAAAAAAACGAGGGGATATATCTAGGTTTCCGTCAGAAATCAGGATTTCAAGATAGGCAAGCAAATCGTCTTCTTCAACGAGAGAAAAATCCTTCCGGCCAAAGTGCTTCTTGACGATGGTCTTGATTAAGTTAACTGAAGACTCGGTTTCAACATCGAGTTGCGTGTTGCTATACAACACATCAGCGGCATAGGCTGCCTTTATCCGTACCAATTCCTTATCATGGCCATCAAAGGATTCGAGGATATAAATCCAAGTTTGCTCAGCATCGATGTGGCCAAGATACCAGCCGATTGTGCAGAGATCGGAGAGGCCGAACTTGTAGAAGAAGGTGTATGCCCAAAAGCGTCTGAGTTGGTGGGCTCTGAGATACCATCGCTTACCGTCGCTATCAAGCGGTATTTCTATGAAATCGGAAAATACATCCAGAATGCGATTAAACGTTCCTTGAGATAGTTTTGCACATTTATCGAATGTGGTTACGAAGCCAAAAAATAAGTCGGTGCTGGATTTTTTATCTAATTCACGCCAAGCATTGTTTAGCTTCTTTATTTGTAAAATAGCACGTGCTGCAATGTTGGGGATGCATCGAGATAACTCTCCCTGGACGGCGCCAAACAAATTTTTCCCCAGCTTGAATCGAAGATACCACCCCGTGCCAACGACCGTTTCAAGGCAATCCTCCGGAAGCCCCTTGATCTCGATTTGTCGGCGTGCGGCTGTCGTGCCGATTATGATAATGGTGCTCGCGAGAAGAAGTGTCAGTGCATCCGTTATACCCATGCCATTTCGGAGGAACTCAGCTTTGCCGTTTCCTCCAACTTTGTTGAACCGAGGATAACCCCGGGATTCGAACACGCTAATAATTTGTGTGATGTTTAGCGGTGATAGCGACTCTGGAACAGGAATATTTTGTAATATCTTCTCGGAATAATAGGTTATGCATTGCTGGTTGTAACCCAAAGCAGAATCAGCTTCCCGTAGCCGTTTTAATTCACATCGAACACGTATCGCATAGTCAACCAAACTGTCACCATAGTTGATAATGAATCGGACTGCGTGCCCAAGGGCGTGCATTGCAACGTTCGCTGGAATGGTTTTTGTATGTCCCTTGGGGGCTAGATCTAACTGATGAAGAGAATCAAGACTTACGTTCGAGAGTGTAGAGGTCGGTGGCAATCCATCGGTCATGTGGCGGGTAATACGTCCGAGCTTCAGAAGCATTACATTGCATTCATCAATGATTCGTTCGTTATATGGTTGTTCGTCCTGTTCGAGGCGTTCTCGTAATGTCTTTTCTCCAGCCGGAAGATATTCTTTGACGTTGGATGGTGAAAATTCAAGAATTCCAGGATTCGAGATCGAACTGAGTGCCCTGAAAATCGCTTGAAACGCATCTGGGAGACTATCTGCCTTAACATCTAGTGAGGCTTCTTTGGCGAAAAATACTTCTGCAGAAAATTTACCTTTGTAGCCACCAACCGGAATCTGATATCCATTGCAATATAGCCATGCTTTTAATAAAGCAATTTCTTTGTGTGAAAAGGGAAGTTTGGCATCGAAAGAGGACGAAAGGTCGTAGGGGATACCTTTAAGTTTGCATAGCCTGAAATATTGCTCCTTGTCTTCGGTCTTGTTCAGGTTATCGACAATTCTCTTTAAAGCATTAATGAAACACGACATATAGTTCAGGAGTTCTGCTTTGCCACCTCTGGCAAGTGGCAGTAAGAATCCATCCTCGATGTCCTTTGAATCGATCAATGAGAATAGCTGTATCCTGGTTTGGAATATGTCTTCATTTAAAAATGCCCATTCGGTAAAATCTAATATCCAACAGAAGAATTGGTAGTGATGGAGGAAGCTGCAGGTTCTACTTACACGCGGATGTCTAAACAGAAGGACGATTTTTTTCAGTCTGTTCAGTTGAATGCGTAGATCATTCTTTGCGTGATAAGAGGGGTTTCGGGGAGTGGCATTGTCGTTCAAGATCCGGCTATCGGATGCTTTTGGTTCAAGTCCATTGGATGTAAGAAACAATCCATTGGGCAACAGTCTGTGCCAATCAAAACGACGTATTCCGTCTTGGTTGCTCCGTATCACCCATTGATTATCGTAGAAGTCATTTTCTAACCAAGATGGATTCGTGTTTTCTATATCTTTTCGAATTCTAATGTCATTGATGAAATCTAGATTAAGGAATCCTAGGTTGTATGCCTCGGAGCGAAGTTTTTTCATGGGGTTTATTTATACTATTACTGAGTTTGAAATAGCCAAGGCCGCCTTGAAGATGGCGAGATGTTCTTCATTCGGGTAGTTTTCAGAGCTCAATAGCTTTCTCAAACCGAATGAGAGCTGACTCCAGAAAATGGTCGGCGCTCCCACGCAAGATAACTCTGCTGCTGCGCTGTTATCCATTGAAATCAGCTTTTCATATCTGAACAAGGCTGCCAATCCTTGGACTGATAACGCTATGTGGGCCAATTCCGTAGGGTGGGTTTCCGAGGCTGGTGTTTCGTCAGATGGGAACGTCAACTTGATCTTGCGATCGAGTTCGGCGAGCAGAACGTCCGTTCTATTGGTGTCGATGCGAAGAACATTGGTCAAAAAGGCTTCTACCTCTTCGGTCGTCCGAAAATCCACGGCTTCGAGAAGATCGTATGGCTGACCATAAGATGCGACGATTAGCATTTCGTTCTGGTGTTGCCGCGCTTTTCGCTCCCTAAGCAAAGCGGTCAATTCGGGGGGGATGTAGTGCCGCATTGCAGTCTGAACACTGTGGTCTAGCGCACGGGCAACTTGGTGCCAGTCTCCCTCGGATTCAATGTACGCAACTACTGAATGCGTATTTCTGATTGACGAAAAAGTAATGCCATGGAGGTCGACAAGGTCATCGTTGGATTTGAGCAGTTGCTTTAGTAGCTTACCGGTACTACTAGTGCCCTTAAGAGGGCGTGGGGTACCAGCATATGTATCCGATTTCAATCCTATGAACAGCGAAAAGCAGGGACGCCCTTGGAGTTTGCTGAGTTCATCACGATATCTTGCGGTTCTCTCTTCGAGAAATGCAAGGGCGCTACGGGTTTCCGAATCCAGTGCCGCCGATTTGATGGCGTTAGCGCGTCGCTTGTCCACGCTGATACGATCAATGCCATTGTTGATTGGCGTGATGTCTTTGACGGAGATACGTAAGACGGGATCGAGATTGCTAATTTCCTTGCATCTGCAAAACAGCAGCAAAACAAAAGGAATTAAATTCCGATGGGTCATGACTCCAAAATAATTTTGAATTTTGTCGATTGGGTAATGCCTTATTATTTCAAGTTCGCTGAATGCGAATTTTCCAGATAATGAAACATAATCTCGCGGGATATATCCATCGTAGTGCTTCCTAACCCACCAAATTAGATTGTTTATCCCTTTTTCATAAGATGGTGAAAAAATATGCAGAGATTCGCTACGCCAGTAGGAAATTGCTTTTCTCTCGATTCCTGATTTTGTTACTGTTGCACGTCTATTTGTTAGTTTGGAATTGCTTTCTATTAAGAATCGTTCGGCTGGGTCTCCGGGTGAAAGTTTATCAAGTATCTTTACATCCGCATCTTTGGCAAGGTTTGTGCCTATCTCATAATTGGCTACCAACCTTCCGATTTCACTTAGTGCATGTTTTTCAAGTTTTTGAAGATTTATTTGAAGGTGTTTTTTTAGTTCTGCCACTGCATCATGGGTAGTAAATGATAATGACTCCGTAGCGGCAATTTTATTAAAAAAATCTCCAGATTTTTTCTTCTGGTGTTGGCCGACAATATCGATCTCAGAATCTTCTCTGTAATCGCTAGGGGCTGCGCTTCTCTGTTTTGGGAATACAAACCATTCCCAGGCGGGCAAAATTTTCGAATTTTGACAGAATTTGATGAAGTCGCCTTGGTTTGTCCAGTGCCTTTTCAGTGTTTCCAGATTCGATTTTTGGGTAGCAGGGTTTTGGGTGAAGAACCACTCAAGATAAATGAGATGGAGTTCATCAAGATCTTCTGAGTTGGTTAGGTCGTAGTTGGATATGTCGATGTCAATGTCCTTGATGCATAGACCCCATCGTTGTATTTGATGTGCGTAGCCATGCGTCGGGTATGCCCTTGTCTTAGAGAAGGACTCCATGGCGGTTTTTATACGATGAGCGAACTCTTCGCCAAATGCTAATAGTGCTGACATGTTCGCTGAAAAGGTTCTTTCGCCGTCTTTATTTGTCAGTTGAGCGATGACGGTCGTAGAGTCTGCTACTGGCTTTCGAGGTTTCATAAGTGACGATTGTCAATAATTAATTTGCAGCATAAGATCATGAAATAATATATTATTAGCCTAGATGACAACATATGTGTTCTAGGGAAATGATCGAAGTCGGCGTCGATGTGCCCAATGCCAGCCTGATGGTCATTGAACACGCCGAGCGTTTCGGCCTGTCGCAACTGCACCAGTTACGCGGCCGGGTCGGACGCGGCAAATACGAATCAAGCTGCGTGCTGATCTATGCCGGGCCGCTCGGCGAGATTGCCCGCCAGCGTCTGAAGATCATTTTCGAGAACACCGATGGCTTCGAGATCGCCCGCCAGGATCTGCAGATTCGCGGTCCCGGTGAATTCGTCGGCGCCCGGCAGAGCGGCGTGCCGTTACTGCGCTACGCCGATCTCGAAATGGATGCCGATCTGGTCGAAATGGCCCGCGACGTGGCTGAGGAAATGCTGACCGGGCATCTCGATTTGGCCGAGCGCCACCTCAAACGCTGGCTCGGTTCGCGGGAAGAACTGCTCAAGTCCTGACGCGATTGGCCGAGGCGATGATGCCGTCGCTCAGCGTCTTCAGCGCTGCCATCGCCCGCGCTTCACGCAGATAGATCATGCCGGTCGGAACCAGACTGAATTCGTCGGGCACCGTTTCGATGACGAGGTCGGCAGCATGGCTCGATTGCTCGACGACGCGGCGCGGCATCAGCGTCCAGCCGAGGCCGACGGCAATGCAGCCGAGGATGCCTTCGAGCGTACCGAATTCCATGGCATCCGAAACGGCATGGCCCTGGGCGCGTTGCCAGGCGACGGCGCGGGTCCGGTAGGCGCAGCCTTCGCGGAAGAGGATGAGCGGCAACAGGACCGGATCGGTGCCGGCGGCGTGCACCTGGACCAGTTCCTCGACGACCAGTTCGTCGAAGCGCAGATCGGGATGGATGACCGGGCCGGCGACGAAGGCGCAGTCCAGCTTGTGGTCGAGGACTTTGCCGGTCAACGTGCTGGTCGTGTCGGTCGTCACCCGCAGTTCAAGGCCCGGGTGTTCGGCCCGCACGGCTTTGAGGGCGCTTGGCAGATGCAGGGCGGCGAAGGTTTCCATGGCGCCGATGCGCAGTTCGCCGGCGCTTTGGCCGACCTGCCGCACGGCGCTGGCCGTCTGGCGTTCGAGCATGAGCATCCGGCGCGCGTAGTCGAGCAGCACCTTGCCCGATGGAGCGAGTTCGAGGCCGCGACCCTTGCGGAAGAACAGTTCGGCGCCGAGTTCTTCTTCGAGCCGCCGGATGCGGCCGGTGACGTTCGATTGCACGGTGTTCAGCTTGCGTGAGGCGGCGAGGATGCCGCCTTCTTCGACGACGGCCTGAAAGGTGCGGAGGGCGACGAGTTCCATGGTGTATCTCTAAATAAGAATGGTTCGTTCAAAACAAATCATTTGAGTTGATACTTTACTCTGTTTATTGTTCGGGTATCAATAACAAAGGGAACATCCCATGAACTCACAGAGAGAACGCTTCAAGGTGCTGGGTGCCGGGATTTTCAGCTTGCTGCTGACCTTCGGTGTTGCCCGTTTCGCCTACACGCCGCTGCTGCCGATCATGCAACAGCAGGCTGGCCTTGGCCTGGCGGAAGCCGGCTGGCTGGCGGCGTTCAATTACGCCGGCTACCTGAGCGGGGCGCTGATTGCGTCGCTGATCAGCGATCTGGTGCTCAAGGACCGGCTGTACCGGATCGGTCTGGTCGTCGCCATCGTGAGCACGATCATGATGGGGCTGACTGCCGATCCATGGCTGTGGATGGCCTCGCGCTTCATCGCCGGGCTGTCCAGCGCGGCCGGCATGCTGCTCGGCACCGGGCTCATTCTCAACTGGCTGATCCGCCACAACCATCGGCCGGAACTGGGCATTCATTTCGGCGGCATCGGCCTCGGCATCGCCGGCTGTTCGATTGCCGTGTGGTTGACCAACGGCTGGCTGGACTGGCGAGAGCAGTGGTTCGCCTTTTCGGCCATTGCCTGCGTGCTCATCGTGCCGGCGCTCGCCTGGTTGCCGGCGCCCGATACCAGCACGGTGACCAAGAGCGGTGCGCCGATGCGCGACAACCCGCCCAGCCCGCTGTTCCTGCGCATCTTCATGGCAGCGTATTTTTGCGCCGGTTTCGGTTATGTGATCAGCGCCACCTTCATCGTTGCCATCGTCGACGGTTTGCCTGGGCTATCCGGGCAGGGCGCGCTCGCCTTCCTGGCCATCGGTCTGGCGGCGACACCGGCCGCCTTCAATTGGGACCTGATCGCGCGCTATACGGGCGACATCAATGCCCTCATCCTCGCCGCCGTGCTGCAGATTGTCGGCATCATCATGCCCGTTGCGGTGGGCGGGCTCTACGCCACCCTGTTCGGCGCCCTGCTTTTTGGCGGCACCTTCATCGGCATGGTCAGTCTGGTGCTGACCATGGCCGGGCGCTATTACCCGACCAAGCCGGCCAAGATGATGGGCAAGATGACGCTTTCCTACGGCGTCGCGCAGATCATCGGCCCGGCCATCGTTGGCTGGCTGGCGACGCGGCTCGGCAACTATTCGATCGGCCTGACCATCGCGGCCGGCGTCATGGTGGTTGGCGTTGTCCTCTTGGCTATACTGAAACTTGTCGAAAAGCGGGACGCCACCCTGGCGCTCGAACCCAGCTTGCAGAACTAAACGGAGACCAGACATGTTCAAGGGAATTCTGATTGAGAAGGATGACGCCGGTTACCGCGCGTCGGTACAGGACATCGATGAAAGCCAGTTGCCGGAAGGCGACGTGACGGTGCGCGTCGACTATTCGTCGCTCAATTACAAGGACGGCCTGGCGATTACCGGCAAAGGGCCGGTCGTTCGCAAGTTCCCGATGGTGCCGGGCATCGACATCGCCGGCACGGTCGAAAGCAGCAGCCACGCCGACGTCAAGGCCGGCGACCGAGTCGTGCTCAACGGCTGGGGCGTCGGCGAAACGCACTGGGGCGGGCTGGCCCAGAAGGCGCGGCTCAAGGGCGACTGGCTGGTGC
>Ga0209211_10002473_pt1 | contig 31851 bp, 33 predicted proteins | sample RifGroA2_FD_183992 | JGI IMG/M metagenome (GOLD analysis project Ga0209211, IMG submission 183992) | Groundwater microbial communities from Rifle, Colorado, USA - Groundwater A2 (SPAdes) (version 2) | ecosystem: Environmental > Aquatic > Deep subsurface > Groundwater | place: Rifle, Colorado...
AAGAATTAATGTAAGAACTAATATATTAAAGTATCTATTTTAGTACAGTGCCAGTTTTCGGAGATTTCTGGTATTTTTGCCTATTATTATATTAGGAACAAAACGACAAACTAATGACAAACATTCCAAATTACCATTATTATTAACAACACTTGTAAATCAAAATAGAAACATTTATATAGTTTAACTGTTTAACAGTTTAATTGTAAAACAGGGGGTAGAAAAATGGATATTGATTTAGTTAAAATGAGTCCAAAAGGACAATTAGTTGTGCCTCAAGAAATTAGGGAGAAAGGTGGCTTTGCTTCTGGAGATAGGTTTGTTCCTTTTCCTATAAAAGGTGGTGTGTTGTTTAAGAAAGTAAAAATACCTGATGTGAACTCAGAATTTGAAAACTTAAGCAGTGAAATTGAAAAGCAGTTTAAAAAACAAGGTGTTTCTCCTAATGATGTAGATGAGGCAGTGAAATGGGCAAGACAAAAGTCCTCTTAGATACTAATATTCTAATTTCTGCTTTAGGGTGGAAAGGTAAACCTAAAGTGATTTTTGAAAAATGTTTACATGGAGAACTTGAATTAGTCACTTCTTCTGAACAGATTGACGAATTGCAAAGGGCAATGGATTATCCAAAATTCAACTTCACAGAAGAACAGAAGATAACATTTGTCTCAATAATTTTAGAAATTGCAACGATGGTTGAAATAACAGGTAAATTGGAAATCATCACCGAAGATATGTACGACAATATGATACTTGAAACTGCTGTTGCAGGAAATGCTGGTTATCTTATCTCTGGTGACGATCATCTATTAAAATTAAAACAATTTAAAGACGTGAAGATTGTTACTCCAAGTGAATTTTTAGGGATATAATCAAAATAGAAAAAGAAAGAAAAATAACTTAAAACAAGCAAATTACCTTTTATTCCCATAATAAAAGAACTTCTCTATCGATACACTGTCACTATTATAATTGCCTGTTCTTGGGTGGCTGCTGCTATTATTGTTTGCTACAACAGCAGGCTTTGCTTCGACTTTCACATTGTTTTCTGACTCTTTTGATCCTAATGTTGTTTGAGTTTCTGCATGAGATCCATTATTTAGGCGTTTTTCATTCTCTGCAAGCTGTGTTTGTAAATAAGTGAATTTTATTTCTAACCCTTCTATCTTTGCGTTTAGCTTACCTATTTCATCGCCGAAAAGATCGCAGAATTTCTGAAGAATTGCTTCTGTTTCCTGTTTAGAAAGTATATTTTTTGGCAGCTGCACTTGTTGTACTGGAACTTCTTGAACTAATTGCTGGCCATTGCCATTGTCAACAACTACTTGCTTGGCAGATTCCTGCCCATTTGAATTATCATTATATGCCTGTCCATTTACAACACCAATCATCTGCTGGTTTCTGTTGACATATAATTTATTTAAATAATCCATATCTTCGCCGCCATTAATTGTTCTTGCAAGGTTAGCTGCTTCTAATCTATTCATTGATATTCCGTGCTTTGTTAATGTACTAGCTAGGCTGTTAACCCTTTTTAGTTTTGCAATGTCCACAATATCATCCATTAATCCCACCTTCTTTTTTAGTATATTTATTATGTCCTATACCCAAACATACACACGAATATTGCACAATTAAAGGATATCAGTATATATTTGTGTATATTGGTATATCTTATCGTGATGTAGGTTATATTTAAATGTTTTGATTTTTTGGAGATTTTCTAAGTTCCTGCTTTTTTTGTAGACGTGAAAACTTAAATTATATATACTACTACCTTTTTATTGTCTAATTATGAAACTAATCTCACAGGGCGCAGAGGCAAAAATATATTTGACAGATTCTAAAATAATTAAAGACAGGATTAAAAAAGACTATCGTATACAAGAGATAGATGAAAAGCTAAGAACTTTCAGAACAAAAAGAGAAGCCAAAATTCTTGAAAAATTGCATAAGTTTGGTTTTGTGCCAAAAGTTCTTGAATGTGATGATAAAGAAAAGTTAGTTATTGAATATATTGAAGGACCAAAATTAAGAGATGTTTTAGATGCGATATATTTTAAAAACAAATTATCTGCGCTGGAAATATGCAGAGAAATCGGCAAAAAAATTAAAATTATGCATGACAATCATATTATTCATGGTGACTTAACGACATCAAACATGATGCTTAATTCAAATATTCTGCTTGATTCGAGAGAGAAGTCTGACAATCAAGACAACAATCAAGTCTACTTTATTGATTTTGGCCTAAGCTTTGTCTCACAAAAAGTTGAGGACAAGGCAGTAGATTTACATTTATTAAAACAAGCGCTTGAGAGTAAGCATTATAAAATATGGAAAGAATGTTTCGACGCTGTTCTTGAAGAATATGCTAAAGGGGAAGGACACAAAGATGTTATTTCTCGTCTTGAAAAAGTTGAAGCAAGAGGAAGGAATAAGGCGAAAGGTAGTTAAATTTCTAAGTTTCAATCCCTTTTTTCCGCTCACAATCCTGTTTCCAGCTCTCCACACGTTTGTGGGCGCAGCCATCGTCTTATGAAAAATTAAAAAAGGTGCTAGGTGTTGGGTGCTAGGTGCTAGTGGCGATAATTCATCGTAACTAGCACCCAGCACCTAGAACCCAGCACCTAGTTTTCATAGTGAACGTTTGGCTGCGCCTTGGAACTAGAAAAAATAAATCTTTTTAAACCCCGCATTATTTCTCGTTTAGATTATTGTTTAAATTAGTTAGAAATGAACACAAACAGTGGGGGTAATTATAATGAACATCGGAATAATTGGCGGCAGCGGAGCAAATGAAGTTATTGAAGCATTTGGTGTAGATGCTAAATTGCATACTACTGACAAACATGAGTTAAATGGCGTAGATTATATTGATTTCAGGCATAATGATAATTATATTGTGTTCATTCTCAGGCATGGAAAGGAGCATACAAGAGATCCTGCAAGACTTGATCCACGGCCAATAGTCAGAAAACTTGAAGAATTATTAGGCAAAGATGACAGCCAAAGATTAATCATTCAAACAAGCGCCTCTGGAAGTTTAGACACTTCGATTAAACTAGTCGATGAAGGCGGCATTGTTGTATGCTGTGATGTTATGAGAGGTTTTGGTTTTACAACGACAACCTTTAGCGGCGAAGATGGAAAACCCCTTCATGCTGTTATGGCTAATCCATTCTCAAAAAAAGCAAGAATACTCGCATTGGATGCAATTGCTAAAGTTGAGGGAGCAAGAGGTTATGACGGCGGCATTTACGTCAACAACCAAGGCAATCAGTTCGAGACTGCTGCGGAGATTGCAGCGCTTTATAGTTTGCTAGATACACCTGCATGCAGAGTAGATTTTTACGCTGAAGCATTAGACCAAAATAAGGCGCAATTAGACAACTTAAGACGTAAAAATCCAAGCAATCTTTTAGAAATAAGTGCGCTTTGTGGCAAAATAACTCATTATGAATCACAACTCGCCATGTACCAAGCGCTTTCTAATTCATTAAATGTAACACAGGCAACTGTTTCAATGAATGCAGCCAAAGAAGTGCCATTGCTGAAAGAAGCTGGTTTTAACCATATTGTTTTGCTGTCATTTCCTGTAAATTATGGTGTCGGCTTAATTCCAGACGAGAAAGTTGATCATGAGAGAACAATCAATGCAATAACAAAGGCAACAAGACCATACATTGCACCGGTGTTAAAAAATATGATTGAAATGGCGAGGGAGTATATTAAATGAAGTATTTTCGGCAGAGTATTTTAGATAAGACATGTTAGATAATGATTTTATTTTAATCATGTGGTATTTCGATCACGTACTCTTATATAAGGTTTTTTAGAGCATGGTCTAATTGGAAAACAAGTAAATGCATTGTCATTGTCAATTAAAAGAATTTCAAAATAATCAGCGAGAGTATTTGCGATAATACCTGCATGTTTTACATTCGCCCTTTGCTTATCATAACTTTCTATTGCTTTTTTTACACAAAATCTGTACGTTGAATCACCAATTGCAGTACTAATATAATCGTTGATATCGAAAGTACGTAGGAAAACCAAATCTAAACCTCGAGCATCCATACTTCTTAAACATCTGCGGTAATTAATTGGCTCATAAAATTTAAAGCAGTTAACAAGCTCATCTTTTTCATAAGCTGCTACATATAATCCTTTAAATTCTAATCTTACTTTTCCATGTCCATGAGACTTTGAGACAAATATTCCTTTTTTTCTCTTCTTTTTCTGATAATTAGTTAGAATAACTGTTCCATCTGAAGAGGTTGTTGCTTCTATATCACCTTTAATAATATAACTGATACTATTCCATCCTTTGAATTGAAGAGGATTTTTCTGCCATCTTTCTTTTAATTCCTGAAAAACAATATCAGAAAGCTCTTTTAAACTAGTTTCATCTTCTTTATTCATCTTTTTCTTTGCATCCAACATTCTGTTAATTTTTCTTTTTTCATTTACTTCATCAAGATTTAAAGTTTCGAAAAGCATTTCCCCAGATAAGTTAAATAAATATGTGTCTTCTCTTTGAAAAAAAACAACAATATATTGATCACTGCTATCAGGACCAAGCCTGATCCTTTTCCCGCCCATTGTTATTTTTCCATGAGAGTCTGCTCTCCTAATGGCAACTCCGCTTGAATGTTGAAATAACTTATTTCTAATAAAAGGTACAAAGAAAAAATCATTGTAATCATAATGACGTGCACCGACAGAATTAGTATCATGCCACCCAAAATATAGTCTTTTATCGCGCACTATTCCTATAACCTCAAGTTTGGGAAAAGCATATTCTTTTTGTGGTGAATCCTCTATATCTAAACGATGGCTGTGTAATGTATAACATCTATCTAAAAACCTTATAGGATATGCAATATACGTATGTCCGCCTTCTACTCTTCTTGCAGAGGCAAGACTAAAACGATAGAAACTGTGAAGTATTGCTGTTTGTTTTGGCCATCCATCCAATAATTCGTTTGTAAAATGCCTATCAATTGCTTCAGACAAAAGCTGGTCTAATGCTTGAGCGTATGAATAAGAACAATTAAATGTCCCTTTGGTTAAATCTCTTAGCTTATCGACTAATTCAGAAGCAAAATCTATTCTCTCTTTATTGTCTGACAACTCTTTTAATCTTTTTTCAAGACTGTCCATTAAAAAGCAAGGAATGATGGATGGATTAAATAGTTTATTAATGCGCCGTAATTCTCTGTTATCAAGACTAATGATTCATTTGATTTGCAATAACAAAATTGATCAAATATTAAAGTTCGCCACTATATTTGACCTGTAATAATAAAAATCTAAAGAGAACATTTAGAGCGCTTAGTATATTTTGGTGAAGCAACAATTTTAGGTATTGCTGGCAATGATGTAAACTCGCTGTTTTCTTCCTTTAGTAATATTTCATATCGTTCCGTAACATTATTCATGATTATTCCAACATATTTAACAGATTCAATTGGTTTGCCGTATCGTTCGCTAATCTCTTCTGCAGAAAATATATATCTCGTGTTTTTAATAGTGCGAATAATGCCGGCCTTTCTCCAGCTAGCGCGGTTTTCACTTAATGTGATAATAGAAATTAATCCTAACTCGTTAATTTCTTTTGACATTGAATATTTTATATGTATATTTTCAGGGTATTGATGTGCATTGATTATTCCTTCGGCATTATATACTGCAACAGAATCTCCAGCAAATACGAATCTTATCCTCTTGTCAGGATAATCAACACCAACGCAGACTTTACTTATGGTTTTACGTTTTTGAATGTGTGGAAAATTAACATCTCCCAACCTGTCTGTTTTAGCAATTAATTCACCATTTATTATATATATCAAACCTGAATGGTTTTGATAATATTCTGGGCAGTTCTTCCACCTATGTTTTAAATGTCTTACTAACGCATTAGACTTTTTTTGTGCTCTAAATTTCTTTATTCTTTCTTCAATGTCTAATGCTTTAGAGATTCTTTTTTTTTCAAAGGTTTCACTAACACTCAACCTCTCAAATAACATTTCTCCTTCTAAATTAAAATAGTAATTCTCACTTCCCCCAAAAAAGACCATTACATAAGTATTAGCATTTTCGTATCCTAAATTAATATCTGTTTTTGTGAGAGAGAAGCTTCCTTTTGGGTCAGTTTTTTTTACTGCAACACCAATGGAATTATTAAACGTGTTTCTTTTAAAAAATGATGAGAAAGGATAACTCTCAAGGACATATTCTTTTGTTATTTTTTCTCTTCGATTAGATTGGTTTGCCGGAGGTTCTGCAGATGTGTTTTCATTGTTCTTCTTAGTATTTTCATTCTCTTTTGCACCATGACTGCCATTATCAGAAGGCACATAAAAAGAAAATGTAAGAAGTTTTCCTTCTAATGTTGCGTTAACTGGGAGTGTTTGTGGTGATGTACTATTCTCTTTGATATTTAGAAGTCTAAATGTCCTTCCTAAGAATATAAGGTTGTAAGCAAAATAATTGCGATTATCAACACTATATTTAACAGGTTTCAATTCAAAGTGATATTCTCCTTCTACAACAGCTATTTGCGGATATCGTGCAGATGGGGTTTCTTCTAAAGATTCACGTTCAATAAGTTTTACTATTAACTTGTCTAGCGCTTCAACACATGCATATGGAAAACAATCTGAAAGGTTAATAACACTTGCAGTTAATTCTTCATGAATCGCCCCAAGAAATATTTTCCTTACGCAAGGATGTGATAATCTTTTCAGTCTTTTTTCTAGACTGCTTTTTTTTCTACTGCTTTTAATATCTATATTTGTCATATCTTTTTCTTGTACACTTACCATTAAATAGTAGAAACTGCGGTTGTTATAAAAATGTTTTGTTGGGTATATTTACGATTACTCTGTTCTTAATCCCTTTTTTGTTTAATATTGTAGATTATTAATGTACACTATTTATAGTAACTCATTTTTGAGTAGCATAAATTTTATAAGTAAGTAATTAACCAAGCATTATATGGTGACCAATTTTTACACGAGAAAAAGTATGGGTGAACAAAGTGGTAAACCAATTATATCAATAAACAGTGCTGATTATTTAGCCATTTTAATTTATTTATCGCAAAAGATTGGTTTTAATAAAACAGCTATTCTAAGCACAGTAGAGATTGCAAAAGACATGAATTTTTCCCAGCAGACTGCTTCTAGAAAAATGCAGGAGCTTGAAGAGATGCAATTCATCAAAAAAGAATATTCTCCAGATGGGCTGAAGATTGGATTGACTGAAAAATCTGCTGAATTCCTAAAGATGAATTATAATCAGTTGAAAAACCTCCTTGAAAAAAAGACAGCATCTACAATTATAGGAATTGTCACTTCAGGCATTGGCGAGGGCAGGTTTTACGTCCAGATTCAGAAATATAATCAGGTGTTCACAAATTTACTCGGAAAAAAGCCGTTTCCAGGCACACTTAATATTGCCGTCGACAAAGATGATTACAGAGAATTTCTTCTTAATCAAAAGTTTACAAGGATTGAAGGTTTCCGAACTAAAGAAAGAAGTTTCGGGTGGATTGATTGTTTCAGAGTAAAGATTAAGCTGGAAAAAATTAACAAGCATATTAATGGGTTTATAATAATGCCTGAAAGAACAACTCACCCAGAAAATATTGCAGAGATTATTGCTCCTGTTTATTTGCGGGGAGAATTAAAGTTAAGAGATAATGATAAAGTGGTGATTGAATAAAATCAAACAATAAACATGACTAAAACAATAGGAATCGCAGATACAATGTTCGCAAGAGTGGATATGTTTAAGACAGCAAAGAAAGCAATAGATGACAGCACAGAAATTATTAAAATTGAAAGATATACTGTGCCTGGCGTGAAAGATTTGCCGGTTGCATGCAAAAAACTTTTTGAAGAGTACAATTGCGATATTTGTCTCGCATTGGGAATGCCGGGTGATAAGCCCATCGATAAAACCTGCGTGCATGAAGCATCGCAAGGATTAATTAATGTGCAGCTGATGACAGGAAAACATATACTTGAAGTTTTTGTTCATCTCGACGAGGGAAAAAGCGAAAAAGAATTATTTAAAATAACAACCAACAGAACATACGATCATACACTTAACGCGATTGCATTATTGAAAAGTAAAACTGCATTATCAAAAAATGCAGGCAAAGGAATAAGGCAGGGGCATGAAAATGCTGGTGCAATAGATTAGCAATAAGTAAACTTCCCAATCGCAGCAGAGCTGCGGGGCTTTATTTTGCCAACGCTTCAGATGGGAGGTTTACTCTTAAAAATGGGTCACAGCAGAGCTGTGGGGTTTATAACCCAAGTTTTTTGAATTAATCTTATTTGATTTGTGAAAATTAAAAACTATAATGAAATGGGGGTAAATAAAATGGCAAATGAAAAGATAGGAATTGTAGTAAGTGATTTTAACGCCGATATTACACGCTTGATGGAAACACTTGCAAAACAGCATGTTGAATTTTTAGGCGGAGCAGTTGTAAAAGTTATACATGTTCCAGGCGCATTTGACATACCTTTGGCTGCTAAAATTCTTGTTGAAAACAAAGAAATCGACGGTGTTGTAACATTGGGAGCAGTTATTGAAGGCGACACAGATCATGATAATATTGTTGCGAACAATGCAGCGAGAAAGATTGCAGATTTAAGCATAGGATATAACAAGCCAGTTACTCTCGGTATTTCAGGCCCTAAAATGTCGCATGCCGACGCTGTGAAAAGAACAGAAGAATATGCAAAACGCTCTGTCGAAGCCTGTTTTAAGATGATAAGGGCAATAAAGGAATAATTTTTGTTTTTTGTTGACTAAATATTATTAATAGAGAGCTTTGAATAACCCTCTTTTTATTTGATTTTCAAAGCGGCTCTATTAAATGTTTTGAGGATTTTTATAAGTTATTCAAAACCTTCAATATTATAAGAACAATCTTTATCTTTTGTTGACTGATGTTATAACCCATTTTTAGTGAACCTTTTGTTAATAAATCATGAAAAAAACAATTGAAGAATCATGAAAAGAATAATTAAAGAACTTCAAAAAGGCAACTTTGTCATTGTTGTTGACGACAAAAACCGCGAAGATGAATCTGATTTAGTTATTGCCGGCGAATTTATCACTCCAGAAAAAATTGCATTCATGCTCGACCATTGCTCAGGCATAATTTGCGTGTCAATGACTATGGAAAAAATAAAAAAGAAGGGCATACCGCTTGTGGAAAAAATAAACTTTGATTATGCAACCGCGCCGTTTGCTTTTTCTGTTGACGCCAAAGGTACACACACAGGTGTAAGCGCTTATGACAGATTTCTTACTATCAAAAAACTCTGCGATGATAATGCATCATTAAAAGATTTTAAAATACCAGGACATGTTTTTCCTCTTTATGCTAATCCAAACGGCTTAAAAGCAAGAAAAGGCCACACAGAAGCAGCAGTTGAATTAATGAAATCAGCTGGCTTGAAGGAAGTTGCCGTAATATGTGAATTGATGAATACAAGCGCAAACTGCGGTGACAAAAAAAAGTTAGGAACGATGATGAGAGGGAAAGATGTAATTATTTTTTCTGAGAAATATGATATCTCTTTTATTTCTATAAATGATATGCTGAAATAATTTTTTGTGTTGGTTGTTGTTTGTTCAATAAACTTTATTAACTAGCCTTTTCTAACAACAAGTTATGTTTGAAGATATAATTAATGCATTCAAAAAAAAGAACATTGATGTTATTGCAGTTAAAACTAGCGAAGAAGCCTGCACAAAGATTTTAGAAATGATTCCTTTAAAATCAAAGGTTGGATATTCTGGAAGCATGACCTTAGAGAAGATTGGTATTTTGAATAAGCTAAGAAACCATGATTGTGTATTCTACGACAGGGATAAGGTAACTAAATATACTAAAGATTCATATCAGCTTGGGCATTTAGCGCAGCATGCTGATTATTTCTTGTCGAGCAGCAATGCGATAACAAAAGACGGAAAAATAGTCAACAGGGATAAAACAGGCAATAGGGTATCGTCAATGATTTATGGTCCAGAACACGTTATTATTGTTGTCGGAAAAAACAAGATTGTTAAAGATTATGATGCAGCGATTGAGAGAATAAGAAATGTGGCAGCGCCGATGAATGCAAAACGGCTGAAACTAAATACACCATGCGTGAAAACAGGAAAGTGTATGGATTGTTTGCTGCCAGAGTCAATCTGCTGTTCAACAGTGATAATTGACAAACAAGTAAATAAAGAAAGACTAAAGATAATTCTTGTAGATGAGGAATTGGGTTACTGAGGTTTCATATTCAAATTTCAAATTGTTGGCATTTATTAACCATCTATCTTACACATTAGCTTGAGATACAGATTTAAGTTCTGGCATTTGATAATTAAATCCTAACATTTCTTCTGTTTTTCTGCGCCTATAAATATATCTTGAAATAGGGATTCCAATAGCTATTGCGCCCATCATTATACTACATTTATAATCCCCTTTCTCAATATAGCTTGCACTAAAAAGGCCAAAAACTAAGAAAGCTGATGTTCTAGCATAATCATAAAATGTTGAACCAAAAAGCTTCATTCCTCTTTTTAAACCATTTAACAAACCATCGTGACTATACTTCTTAAAGTTATGAATAAAGTAACGTAACTTTATTTGTGCCCTAATATCAAATATTAAATTAATATATTCATTATACATAACTCGCTCAAATGAGTGAAGATATTTGTCCACATGAGAAAATACTCTCTTAACTTTAGAAGGAGCTAATTGAGATAATTTTCTGTCTAAATGAGCTTCTGCTTGATGAACTACAGGCTCACAACCCATGGTTATTTCCTCAGCTCTCTCGAGAATACTCTTCGTCTTACTAAATTTTAGCTCGTCATATCTTAATGATGTATCAACAATTCTAAATGCCAATGCAGAATAATAAGTACTAATTATTTTAGCTTCTATCTCAGAAAAATCTCCATTAGGCTTTAGTGTTTTCTCAAGTTTCTCAAAAGCGTTTATTGCTCTAGAAAAATCCTCTAAATCACTATGTACTCCTGTATATTTGAAAGTTTGGTGAACCTTTGAAGATTCCTGTTCTATTTCGTTAAGTAATAAATTTAAAGTTTGTTGCATTTTGTGTTTCCTGTGTATTGACTATTCTACACGTTTTAGCTGGGCTTCATATAGTATAAAATACTCCTTCTCCTTTCAAATAATTTCTTCTCTCTACTTTAGTTTCTGTTTCATGTGCCAGTTTACTTAGGAAATTAATGCAAACATAAAATATATCTTCATGTTTTGGTACAGGCAGCATATAATTTAACTGATCTGCGATTTCATCATTCATAAAACTTGGCTGAAACATTGATTCATATTCGCCCCACTCAACCCTTCTCAGATGTGGTTGGTACATTTCGCAAAATTTTTGTACATGATCTCTTAATGCAAGATGTGCAAAGGTATAATCCTGAAAGCTTAGAATGGCTTTTATCAGCGGTTTTTTGCTTTCTTTATATTTATTCTCTGCTGTTTTAGATATCTTAACCAATAAACCCTGAAATCCTGTTGGCTGGTCATATCTCCATTCATTAAATGCTGAGACAGAAGTTTTCATACCACTCTGTAGTCTTTTAGAAAAATCAAGCATCACATCATATTTTCCTGTTTTTCTAAAATGAGATTCTAATATGCTTTGAAAACTAGCAGTTGCTTCCTCAATCTGTTTCATCCTTTCCATATCAGAAACAATTGATGAGCCTTTTACTTTCTCACCAAACTCAAAAAAACTCAAATAGTTTCCAACTTGCGCCTGCTCAAGCTGTTTAAGATTGTGCTCAAATGTTTCTACTATTTCAGATAATTCCATAGTTAGCTCCCTATGATTCATATAGTTTGTTTTGTCTGTTATTTCACAAGGAAATCAATATGATTTTATTAATATTTGTGTTTTGTAATGGTGTGGCATATAGTCTATCACTATACAAAAACTAAATATTTATATATTGGTATCACTATAATGTATACTAGTTGTGACTTGTCTTTTCGTTTTTGTTATCACATGGTTGGAAAAAACCTAAAATTACTAAACGTAATCAAAACAGAAAAAAGATAAAAAAATCATAATCAAAATTATAATAAAAACAAAATCAAAAAAAGAGGTAACATGAAAATCCAGTTTTTAGGCAGTGCGCAGGAAGTTGGAAGAAGCTGCATCCTTGTTAATGATGCATATCTTTTAGACGCAGGAATAAAAATCGGGCCAGAAGAATCAGAATATCCTCTTGATTTTTCTGAAAAAGATGTAAAGGCTGTTTTTCTGAGTCATGCGCATCTTGACCATACTGGTGCCTTGCCTTTACTAAATCATCTTGGCTTAAAATGCCCAATATATGCAACAAAGATAACCAAACAAATAACAAAAATTCTGCTTCATGACTCAATTCATATAGAAAAGCTTTCTAAAAACCCTGCTTATTCAGAGGAAAACATAAATAATATATTAAGTTATTTTCAATTTGTTGAATATAATAAAGAGTACGAAGAAAAAGGCGATGGATTTAACGCTAAAAAAGAAAACTTTGCAGGGAAAAAAAATAGCTCAGGAAATTCAAGAGTTAAATTCATGCTTTTTGATGCGGGTCATATCCCTGGCTCTGGCTCTTTTCTTCTTACAATTAATGATAATGGCAAAGATAAAACCCTGCTTTATACAGGCGATATAAATTCAATTTCTACTTATTTGCTGGATGGGTTAACTTATGACGGGCAGATTGCTAAGGAGAATGCTAAACACAAATTAAAAACCGCTAAATTAAAAACTGATAGCTTAAAGAATGATAAATTAAAGAATGATAACTTAAATATTGGTAAATTAAAGATTGATGTTATGATCTGCGAATCAACATACGGCGGCAGAGATCATCCTTCCAGAGAAGCACAGGAAAAAGAATTTTTGGATATTGTCGAACGAACAGTTGATAATAAAGGCTCTGTGCTGATTCCTGCATTTTCTGTAGGAAGGGCGCAGGAAGTCTTAATAATGCTCAGCAAAAGAAGATTTGATGCGCCGATTTTTCTCGACGGCATGGCAAAAAAAGTGACAAATATCCTGCTTGATGTCCCTGCTTATATTAAAGATGTAAAACTGCTGAAAAAAGCAATTTCTAATATTGAATTTGTTAAGGATTTCAATCATAGACAAATGATTGTCAAAAATAAAGGCATTTTTGTGACAACTGCAGGAATGTTGGATGGTGGACCTGTGATGGACTATATCAAATATGTTTATGACGAAGAAAACAGCGCTCTACTTTTGACAGGCTACCAAGCAGAAGGAAGCAACGGCAGAATGGTTCTGGAGCAGAAGAAGGTTATTGTAGACAACAAAATGCTGAATGTCAAATGCTTTGTAAAGAAATTTGACTTTTCTGCCCACTGCGGACAAAAAGAATTGCTGCAGATGCTTAAGAACATTAATCCTACCCATCTTATCATTAATCATGGAGATATAAAAGAGATGAATGCGCTTGCTGAAAAAGCCGCATTTATTGAAAATATTCATATCCCTGTTGATGGCGAGATAGTAAGAATCAATTAAAAATTATGGAAAATCGGCGCAAAACCGCTACCTTTAGGTTGGGGATGTAGCGCCGATTTTACATTCCAAAAACTCGCCTATCAGAGCGAGAGGCGTATGTCAGAAACTACGTTTCTGAGCACATTGAAATGTTTCGCATTTACAATGAAACTGCGGACTTTAGTCCGCAGATAGCCTCGAGCGGCGAGTTTTTGTTATCCTCAATATTAATGACTAATGACTATTAATATTAAAAAAAATTAGAAGAACATAAAAAAGTAGAAAAAAGTGGTGAACCATGAACATACTAATAAAAGAATTCATTGATTCAATTGATGAAGAAGAATTGTATAAACTGCAGTATGACCTTAGCAAAGGCAGCATTGCGCTTAAAAAAACAGTTGAAGAAAAGATTAAAGAAATAGAAAACAGAAAGCGAAAACACTGCGCTGTATGCGGCGAGGAATTGGTCGAAAAAGAAGGCGTTTATACACTGATATTCCCTCATGAAAACCTGACTAAGAAAGCAAGTTTTTGCGCGACAGACTGCATGGAATTTTTTTTAGGAAAATTAAAGTCTGCAAATTCAATAATTAAAGCGAATGAAACTGAAAAAAATAAAAACGAAATGAATAATAGCGAAATGAAAAATGAAGCAATAAGCGAAGAAAATATAAATAAGTTAAATAGGTAACTCAAAGAATTATACTCCTAAAAATTGGTATTTTACAAAAATCAAAAAATTATACTCAAGAGGTGATATGATGGACGGCAAAGTTAAGAGTAACGATGAAATTTACGAAGACTGGAAAAAATTTATAGATAACAAGAAAAAAAATCAGGAGTAAATTGTTTTTATATTTTTATTATCTATTTCTGTTTTTTGATATATTTTCCTTTCTACAAATATTTATAAATTAGCATGTTATTCTATTATCTTATGTTTGATGAAGAAGGTATTCCAGAGGATATTGCGGAATTCAAGGAAATGTACATGGTGCAGAGCTACCAATTGATTTGTTCTAGATTGAATCACGTCGGAATAAAAATAAGACGATACAAATATACTGAACTAAGAGCGAGTTAAGACTTTATTTTTATATTCTATCTGTTTGTTTTTAGTTGTTCTTGGCATGTCCAACAAAGTTCACTAAGATTTATTAGTAAGACGTTTGAGGTGGACGTAAGACGTGGGACAGTATTCAGCGAACATCAAAACGTCTAACGTCAAACCATTAATTCATGAGACGGTGGCTGCGCCCACAAACGAGTTGTGAGCAGTAATTGATATTAAGAAAATTAAGAATAAAAAAGGAAATTTAAGATATGATATGTCTTCTATACACAATAAGTTAAGAAACATCAACAAATATGAGTTAATGGCTCTCCTCAAGGGAGTGAGTGGGGGTGTATCCAGAATTAAGCTGGTATGAGGAGCAGCCATTAAATTCATCATAATTTTAATGACTAATAATACACTATAACTCAACTACTATATAAATGTTACGTTTTAGTATACTGGTGTAGGCTTTCGTTTTGAGTCATTTTGAATCATTTTGGCGCAAAATAAAGCTTAAAACTAAAAAACTATTTAAATAACCTCCTTTTTCAACAGAATACTATGGTAATAATACATTATAGATCAAAAAGAAAGGCTTCAGGCGGAAGATATAAAGCACATAGAAAGAAAAGGCTATTTGAAGCTGGAAACTCACCAACTTTCCCAACACTTGGCGAAAGAAAAATTAAAGCTGTTAGAACCAAAGGCGGAAACATTAAAACTAAATTAGTTCATGACGAGTTCATGAATGTAACTGATTTATCAACAAAGAAGAGCTTTAAAGTAAAAATAACTAATGTTACTGATAATCCAGCTAATAAACAATACACCAGACAAAACATACTAACTAAAGGTGCTATTGTCCAAACAGAGAAAGGCAAAGCAAGAATTACTAACAGGCCAGCACAGGATGGATGCGTCAGCGGTGTGCTGATTTCTTAGGAAGTATTTTTATTGATTCATTATAATTGTTTTTTGCTCATGCATTTATTAAAAAAAAATTCTTTAAAAAGTAAAAAAGAAAAAGTAAATAATGATTAATTTATTTCTTATCAGCATATCTTACAGGTGTTCCCATGGCTGAGCCAGGCTGGTAATGAACAACTGCGTTTGCACCCATTAAATAAGCTTGTATCCTTAAGTTTAAGGTATCGCTTGCTCTCATAAAAGTTTCAGGTCGAGAAGTTTCAACTCGTTCAAGTGGTCTGCCTAATTCTCTCGAGACTTCATCAACTGTGCCTTGGAAAACTCTAACATCCTTAACTCTTTCTTCTGCTTCTGCTAAATTTGCATGGATGTATTCTCTAACTGTTTGTTTGTATTTTCTTATCCTGTCTTTTCTTACTTCTGTTACACATATATGATAAAGACCAAGAGTAAAAAGAGTACCAACTGCTCCATCAAATGAGTCAGGTGTCTTAAAAGAAGTTTTACTTTCTCGTCCAGTGGTTCTATCTATTATTATTTCACAATAATGTGTATCTATATATCCCAGATAAGTGCCCAAAACATGCACTTTATCATTAAAAACTCTTACAGCTTTTATCTTATCTAATCTACCCTCAAGAGAGTCTAAAAAATCTTTTGTATTGTCGTCTAAATCCATTGGAACAGTTGGCACATCTGGTATTTGCATGTTAATCCCTCCATCTAATGATTTTTACTTAAGCTGCTCTTTTACAATTTGCTTGAGTAGCTGCATACTTTACTGGCGTTCCAATGCAATAATTAGGGTTATATCTTATTGGATTATTTTGATAATGAACAATAGCTTCTCCGCCAAGTTGGTAAACTCTAATTCTTAACATTAAGGAATCGCTACTTCTTACGAATGTTTCTGGTTTATGTGTATCAACCTCTTCTAATGACCTTCCTAATCTTTTTGCTACTTCTTCAGTTGAGCCCTGATATATTTTTATATCTTTTACTTTTTCCTCTGCATCCTTCAGATTAGCTCTTTTATATTCTTCTTTCTTTTTATCAAATTCTTTGACTGCTCTAAACTTCCAATTAGTAAACGAATTTTCAGTTACTCTACCTGTTTTTCTATCTAATTCTATTACATTATATTCAAGTACAAAAATATTATTATTATAAGCAAGGACATATACTGTGGAATCGTCAACTTTCACTGCTGTAATCTCATTCACATCTAATCTACCCTCAAGAGATTCTAAAAAATCTTTTGTATTATCGTCCAAATCTATTGGAACAGTTGGCACATCTGGTATTTGCATGTTAATCCTTCCATCTTAACTTTTCCTATTATTTTTTAAGAAGTAATGTAAGTGAATTTATAAATTGTCTTAAAAAATCGTATCTTTTTAGTTCCAAGGCGAAGTCACCCGTTCACTATGATAAAACGGTTATTCGTTCTTCGTTTTTCGTTCTTAGTTACGAATGATGAATAGCGAAGAACGAATAACTAAAATTTTTTCATGAGACGGTGGACTGCGTTCCCAATGTCATTAAGTTAAGGAAATATTCGGTTTTGTTAAGCCATGACAAGCAGTTTGTCCTGCTCGAAATCCGAGCGGATGCTCAAGATTTAAAGCATCTGGGGATTTGGAATCGCTTAACTTAATGACATTGACTGCGTCCCTAGTTCGTGTTGAGAACAGGAGAAAAAAACTAAGAAATAAGATTAGCTACAAATACAAAACTTCAAGTAAGAGCAACTTCTTCTTTAACCCATTTCTTCTCCTTTTTCAGCACGTCTTCTATTGCTTTTATTGCAACCTCAACCATTTCATTTGTCGGCTCTTTTGTTGTTATTTTCTGGACGAGCATTCCAGGCAGCATTAACATCTTCATTATTTTATAATTGCTGAATTTTGATGTCATCTTCAGGAATTCATAGCTTATTGCTGCCAAAGGAAACAAAAATAATAGTCTTGCGCTTATTAAAATTAATTTTCTCCATATTAATTCAAGGTTAATTATATTCGGCCATATGGTTGTGACAATCAGCGGCACAAAACTGAACACAAGAACACCCAAAAGGATTACGAACAGCAAAAAGCTTGTTCCGCATCTTGGATTTTTTGTGGAGAATTTCTGGCAGTTTTCTACATTGAGTTTTAAGCCTGCTTCATAACAATTAACTGCTTTGTGCTCAGCTCCATGATACTGAAAAACTGTTCTTACATCTTTCATCAGGCTCATTGCCAAAAGATATGCAAAAAATATGAATAATTTAATGATTCCGTCGATAAAATTAAACATTAATGAATTCTTTTCTTCATGGAAACCAAGAAGAACTGTTATTGCATACGGGGCGACAACAAACAAACCAATGCCAAAAACCAATGAAAATATTATCATGAATGTGATTGAAAGCACTGAAAGCTCTTCTTTAAGTTTAGATGGCTTATTTGCTTTAACTTTCTTATTAGGTTTAATTTTTTCATTTACACTTTTTTCAACTTTTTCGTTTTGTTTAACTTTTTTATCTTCTTCATTTTCGTCTTTTGTATCGTCTATATCATCCAATACTTCATTTGCGCTTATTGTTAATGAGGTTATTCCAAGGATTAACATTTCAAATAAAGTTACAATCCCCCTGACAAAAGGCCAGCTTAATATCTTATATTTTTTTGAGGCAGAAGAGTAAGGAACAGCTTTAACAATAATCTTTTTGTCTGATTTTCTCACAGCAACAGACACATAATTTGGAGATTTCATCATCACCCCTTCTATTACTGCCTGCCCGCCAACATTGCAAATGTTTTTTTCTGTCATTGGTTTTTATCATAATGAGTTAGTATAAAAATGTTTTTCTTTTTTGGAATAACACACACTCTTATTAGGATAAACAATAGTATTTTATTAAGATAAACAATAGTATTTTATTAAGATAAACAATAGTATTTTATTAAGATAAACAATAGTATTAATGATTAACAATATTTATATAACGCTTCTAAACCCAGATATGTGTACAAATAGCAGTAATATTATATTTTAGGTGAATTAGAATCATGGAAAAGAACACTTACGAACTCAAAACAGGGCTTGCAAAGATGCTAAAAGGCGGTGTGATAATGGATGTTGTTACAGCTGAGCAGGCTATAATAGCAGAAAAGGCTGGGGCGGTTGCAGTTATGGCTCTTGAAAGAGTTCCTGCAGACATCAGAAGAGATGGCGGCGTTGCGAGAATGTCTGACCCAAAACTAATAAAAGAAATAAAAAAAGCAGTTTCTATTCCTGTAATGGCTAAAACAAGAATAGGCCATTTTGTTGAAGCACAGATTTTAGAAGCATTAGAGATTGATTATGTTGATGAAAGCGAGGTTTTGACTCCTGCAGATGAGGATGGTCATGTCAACAAACATGCATTTAAAATACCTTTTGTCTGCGGCGCAAGAGATTTGGGTGAAGCACTGCGAAGAATAAATGAAGGCGCTGCGATGATAAGGACAAAAGGCGAGGCAGGAACAGGCAATGTTGTTGAAGCTGTTAGGCATATGAAAAAAATGACATCAGAGATTACAGCGCTGAAAAACATGACGCATAATGAACTGGAGCAGAAAGCAAAAGAGTATCGTGTTCCTATGGAACTTGTAATCAAAGTCAAAGAACTGCAAAGATTGCCAGTTGTTAATTTCGCAGCAGGAGGGATTGCAACCCCTGCAGATGCAGCAATGATGATGCAGCTTGGCTGCGACGGTGTTTTTGTAGGTTCTGGCATTTTCAAAAGCAGCGATCCTGTAAAACGCGCAATGGCAATTGTGCAGGCAACTACTCATTTTAACAATCCAAAAATCATCGCAGAAGTAAGCGAAGGTTTAGGCGATGCAATGCATGGGTTGGAAATAAATACATTGACTACTAAAATGGCAGAGAGAGGCAAATGAGGTTTTTTGTAATTAAATATTTACTAATATTTTTACTGAATGTGATAATATGAAAATAGGAATTCTCGCTTTACAGGGAAGTTTTAATGAACATAAGATGATGCTTGATAAACTAGGAAAACAAGCAAAACAAGAGACTGAGAAAAAACAAAAAATTGAAGCTGTAGAAGTAAGACTACCTGAACAGCTTAATGATATCGATGGCTTAATAATTCCAGGTGGTGAATCGACGACATTAACACAACTTCTTGATAAATATAATTTTGATTTAAAAAAATTTAATAAACCCATTTTTGGAACCTGCGCAGGATGCATTGTTCTGGCAAAGTTAGGATTGTTGAACATTAACGTCAAAAGAAATGCGTATGGTTCACAATTATATTCATTTGTTGACGATATTGAAATTACATTTGAAAAGAAGGGAATGAAAGAAAAAATTAAAGAAATATTTAGGGAAAGATTCAAATGTGTTTTTATAAGAGCGCCAAAGATTATTTCAGCAGGAGAGAATGTTTCTATTCTTGGTGAGCATAACAATGAGCCTGTTCTTGTAAAACAAGGAAATATTCTTGGAGCAACATTTCACCCTGAATTAAGTGAAGATACGAGAGTTCACAGATTTTTTCTTGATATTGTTAAGGAAACTAATTTTAAATAGTAAAAAAAATAAATTTGCGTTAAATATATAAATTATTCATCTATTTTATTTGTTTATCATGGAACTAACGCTTTATCTTGACAAAACAGTTGAGCAAAACGCTGCAATATATTTTGAAACTTCAAAAAAGGCAAAGAAAAAGTTAGAGGGAGCAACAGCTGCCTTAATAGAAAGCACAAAGAAGCTTGCAAAGCTTGAAAAAGAAAAGAAAGAAAAAGATAAGGTTAATCAACAAACTGAACAAAACTTGAAAACAAAAACTAAATCTGAATGGTATGAGAAATTCAGGTGGTTTATTTCAAGCGAAGGTTTTCTTGTTATTGGCGGAAGAGACGCAACAACCAACGAGATAATTATCAAAAAATTTACTGATAAAGAGGATATAGTCTTTCATACAGATATGGCTGGTTCACCTTTCTTCGTCATAAAATGCGCACAGGAAAAGAAAAAAGGCAAAATTCCAAGCGAGATTACTTTGCAGGAAACAGCGAATGCAACAGCTATCTTTAGCCGTGCATGGAAACTTGGCATGAGCACATTGGATGTTTTCTATGTCAGCCCTGAGCAGATAAGCAAGACACCACAATCAGGAGAATACCTTGTAAAAGGAGCATTTGTTATCCGCGGGAAAACAATATACCTTAAGCCTGATAAAATGGAAGTTGCGATAGGCGTTAAGCATGGAATAAATACGCATGAAATAGAGAACATTGCAAATGAAACCCAAATTAATGGCAAAGAAGTTAATAGCGATAAAATTAGCAGCAACAAACTTGGTTGGCTTGGTGGCAACAAACTCATCTCTGGCCCTGAAACCTCAGTAGCTAAACAAACAAAAGATTATATTGTGGTAGAACAGGGAAGAGAAAAACCAAGTGATATCGCAAAATTATTTAAAAAGAAATTCGGCGGCGAAATTGACGACATTATAAGAATACTGCCAAGCGGCGGGTTTAAGGTTAAAAAAAGATAAACTTTGTGATTTAATGTAACTTTAACTAAAATTTTCTCATTTAATCTGCAATAATAACCTATTTGTTTTTAATCGTTCTTGGCATGTCCAACAGAGTTCACTATGAAAACTAGGTGCTAGGTTCTGGGTGCTAGGTGCTGGTGGCGATAATTCATCGTAACTAGCACCTAGCCACTAGCACCCAGCACCCATTTTAATTTTTCATATGACGGGGGACTGCGTCCCACAAACTGGTTGAGAGCGGTAAATAATAAGAAGAGCAGGAAAAAGAGTGAAAAGCGAGAAACATAACTTCAACTTCTCTCAAAGTTATCATCCTATTTAAATAGATGTTATGCTAATTATATTTATTATGACCAAAATAATAAATTTTACAATAATATTACTTGTTGTTTTTTCAAGCATCTTGTTTTTTGGATGCAGCAAAGAAAAACCTATAATTGTAGATGATACGCAGGCAACACCAGACGGAATTAATACTATTGTTGATGCAAATAATCAGTTTGCTTTTGATGTTTATTCAAAGCTAAGCGAGAATAATGAGAATGATGCAGGCAATGTCTTCTTTTCGCCTTACAGCATCTCGACAGCATTGGCAATGGCATATGAAGGTGCCAACGGCAAAACAGCTGAAGAGATGAAAGAAGTGCTTTATTTTCCAGAAGATAATCTAGTAATGAAATCGTCATTTGCACAATTATATAATCTATTAAATAAACAAGATAAGGAATACAAGCTGAGCACTGCAAATGCATTATGGGCGCAGAAAGATTATGTTTTCTTAAGGGAGTATATAAATACAGTCGAGCAATATTACGGGGGCAAGACAACAAATCTTGATTTTGTCAATGAAAATGCCAAGTCTGTTAAAATTATAAATGAATGGATTGAAGATCAGACAAACGACAGGATAAAAGGAATGATACCGCAACTTTCACCGCTTACAAGGCTTGTGCTTACAAATGCAATTTATTTCAAAGGGCAATGGCTTCATGAATTTAAGAAAAAAAACACAAAGGATATGGACTTCAAGATAACATCTGACAATATAGTCACATCATCAATGATGTATTATTATGATGATAAGGTTTCCTTCAATTATGCTGAAACAAATAAGATGCAGATTCTTGAACTGCCATATAAAGGAGAAGAATTGTCTATGATTGTCTTCTTACCAAAAGAAAATGATATGGATGTATTAGAAACTTCACTCAATGTTAAAAAACTAGGAGAATTTAAAAGCAAACTTCACAAAGAAGATGTTATTATATATCTTCCAAAATTCACGTTCGAGACAAAATATTCACTGCCTGAAACATTAACCAGTTTAGGCATGAAAAGCGCATTTGTTTCACAAGATGCAGATTTTTCAGGAATGGACGGAACAAAAAACTTATTTATCGGAGACGTAATTCATCAGGCATTTGTTGAAGTCAATGAAGAAGGAACAGAGGCTGCAGCAGCAACAGCAATTGTGATGGAATTCAAGTCAGCAAAACAACAAGAACCAAAAATTTTCAAGGCAGACCACCCTTTCATGTTTATTATACAGGAAAAATCAACAGGAACTATCTTGTTCATGGGCAAGGTTGTTGAGCCAACAAATGGATAAATAATTTAAACACCAATTACTTTTACAGATTAATGGCGCATAAAACTTCAAAAAAAAGGAAAAATACATCATTAATCACAAAGTTAAAAAATAAAATTGGGTGGTTATATTATCTTTTTATTATAATTTATTACTTATTTTATTATCTTTTTTATGTAATCCACTTAATTTTCAAGTGGATTATAACTGCATTTGTTTGGATGTTTAATTTTTTTAGTGAAACTACTGATAAAACAATAAAATATACTGAAAAAAGAAAGATTGAAAAAAAACGCTTGGAACTTTCAGCAAATTATGTACCTTTTAAGATTATAGAAACTGATTCCGGAACCTTTACAAAATTTGAGGAAAAACTATCAAAAAGCGACTCAACCATAGGTTTAATATTGGGGGCAAGAGGTTCTGGAAAAACTGCGATTGCAGTCAAGCTCATTGAAAACATTTACACAAAAACAAAAAAAAGATGCTATGCATTGGGTTTTAATGAAGAAGATATGCCTGCATGGATAAACATAGTATCAGATATTAAAGAGATAAGAAATAATTCGTATGTTCTTATAGATGAAGGCGGTATCTTGTTTAGCTCAAGGCGCTTTATGTCTAACCCAAATAAGCTGCTAAGCGAATTAATACTTATTGCGCGGCATAAAAATATAAGCATACTTTTCATATCTCAAAACTCAGCAAATTTGGAGATAAATGCGATTAGGCAGGCTGATTATCTAATTCTTAAAACATCTTCATTACTTCAAAAAGATTTTGAAAGAAAAAAAATAAAAGAGATTTATGAGCAGATAGGTGAGAGATTTAAAACCTATTCTTCTTTAAAGGGCATAACTTATATTTATTCAGATGAATTTTCAGGTTTTGTTGAAAACCAGCTTCCTAGTTTTTGGACAAAAGAAATCAGCAAGTCTTTCAGAAAAGAAGAAGAACAATCATAAACTTAATAAAATCCGTCTAATTCTTAACATAATAACAGGGCCATGGTCTAGCGGCTATGACGTCGCTCTCACACAGCGGAGGTCACGGGTTCGAAATAAGTTTTTAAATAATTTTAAAAAACTATGAAAATCCCGTTGGCCCTATCTGCGGCTGTGATCTAATGGCTATGATTCGAGCTTCCCAAGCTTGCTATTCGGGTTCAAAATAAAAAGTAAGAAGTAGGAAATAAGAAGTAAGAGGTAAAAATAATAATTTACTTTATACCTCATACCTTAAACATCTTACCTTTTTATGAAAGTCCCGGCAGCCGCATGTTTTATTCAATTTATATTGAATATACTTTTTAATTGTACAATCTTAAATTAGTAAAATCGTTGAAGGTGAAGTGACATGAGAGAAACATTAGGAATACTAGAATTATTTCGTGAACATAAATATAAAAACTTTATTGCTGGCACAATGGCTGCTTTGCTTATTGGCGGCGGGATTTATTCTGGTTGCACCAGCAAAAGAGAAATAAAAGACGCAGTTGTCACGAGAATATATTCATGCAACACAACACCTGGCGATGATTACAGATGTCTTGTTTTAAACAACCACGTTTCTCCAATAAGATTTGAAAGGGCAGATGTTGTGGACCTTATAGAAGGTGCACGGTTAGATTCTCTTAAATATAAACCAAGCATTTTTGGCAGGGATAAAGGGCTAGAATATACATTAAAGCAATAATTTGTTGTGTGGTTTTTTATTTATAGTGTTCTCCACATCTCTCTTATCATTAATTTAAAAAAAATGGGTTATAAACCCCACAGCTCTGCTGTGACCCATTTTTAAGAGTAAACCTCCCATCTGAAGCGTTGGCAAAATAAAGCCCCGCAGCTCTGCTGCGATTGGGAAGTTTACTTAATCCTCTAATTTAATCAATTATGCCAAATATGTTCATAATTAAAGAACATTTTGTTTATTATAAACAATCGTTTTGTTTTTTATAAAAAAACAAAAAGTTTATAAATAATGAACATTATAATTTGAAGAAATGAAGAAAAACATGACTTATAAGCTATTTACTAAGAAAAACATAGATATCCTGCTGTTCTTATCGAAAAATTCTGCGCATATACGTGATATTGCTGATTTATCTAAAATATCGCCTGCAAAGGTGCACGGCGCTGTCCAGCTTTTTAAAAAATACAAATTAGTCAGCGAGAGGAAAAAAAAGAATATGAAAATTATTGAATTAGACCATGATTCATTGCTGTGGAAGCGGATGAAACAATTGTTGGAGATGGAATAACAATGATTGAATGCGTTATTCAAGGAATGTTCAAGGCAAGGAGTATTGATAATTATAATTTATTAATGATTGTTGTAATAATAATATAAATAATAATCATATACAAAAAAGGTGAAAAAAATGATATCAACAAAAGAAATGAAAATATTAGAAGAAAATTCTGAATACTTTGGTGTGTCAAAATTAGATTTAATGGAAAATGCAGGGAAAAACTGCGCGGATTATATAAAAACACATTTTCCTGGCAAAAGTGTTCTTGTGGTGGCAGGACAGGGCAATAACGGCGGTGATGGGTTTGTTATTGCAAGGCATCTTAACTGCAAGATTTATTTTTTGGGAGAGGAAAGCAAACTGAAACATGAGGCGCAGGTTAATTTCAGAAAATTAAATAAATCACAATTTGTGAATGATGTTATAGAAACGCATATTATTGTCGACTGCATTTTTGGCGCAGGATTTTCTTTAATTGGTGGGCTTTTTGTTAATGTTGGAAAGCAGGGCATTCCCGAGCCCTATTTTTCTGTTATTAAAAAAATTAACAAAATAAAGGCTTACAGAATATCAATTGATATTCCCTCTGGTTTGGATGCTGACACTGGCAAATGGATTGGCAAGGCTGACGGGTTTGTTAAAGCTAACTTGGTTTTAACACTTCATGATATAAAACAAGGATTAAATAAGTCTAAAACTAAATTCAATACAAAGATCATTCCAGTCGGCATTCCTGAGAAAGCAATCACCTGTGTCGGTCCTGGCGATATAAAAGCAGTGATACATGAAAGAAAACCAGAAGCGCACAAAGGTGATTTTGGCAGAGTTTTGTTAATTGCCAGCTCTGAAGAATATGCTGGCGCATCTGTTCTCGTGACAAGAGCCGTTGTAAACTCATTGGTTGCATTAAGGGCAGGAACTGATTTGGTTACAGTTGCTGCTCCTGAAAAAGTAGGATGGCTTATACACAAATATCTTCCAGACATAATTGTCAAAAAATTTCACTGCAGCTTTTTTGAAGAGCAGCATGCAGACGAAATATTAAAGATTGCCCTAAACCACAACGTTGTTGTTATCGGGCCAGGGTTAGGAAGGCAGTCTGATAATTTTGTTAAAAAATTTGTTAAGCTGGCAATGAAACATAAAGCATACGCAGATAAAAAACACAGTGCTTTTCCTAATCTAGTCATTGATGCAGATGCGCTGAAAGCAATAAAGATTAATGACGTGAAAGGCGCAATCCTTACACCGCATTCAACAGAATTTGAATTATTGACTGGAAAAAAACTCCCTGCTGAGCTTGACAAAAAAATTGAAGTTGTGAGAAAATGCGCCAATAATAATATTATTATCCTCAAAGGCAATCCAGATATTATTGCATATAAAAATAAAGTTAAATTAAATTATACTGGAAATCCTGCGATGACTGTTGGTGGAACAGGTGATGTTTTGGCAGGTTTGTGCGCAGGTTTAATCGCTCAGTCAAAACATTTTGAAGACGACAAAAGCAAACAAATCGCTTATGATCAATTAGGCAGCGCATACGCTGCAGCATTTGTCAACGGAATGGCTGGCGACAATATTGCAGAAGTTGTTGGCTATGGATTGATTGCAAGTGATTTGCTGATGGAAGTAGCGAGAGTGATTAAGAAATACCGAAGATAAAATATAGTTAATAATCAACAATCATAACAAATAAATTAAAAAATAAATTATCACAAAAACAAATAAGAACAGAACAAAGGCAAGACAAAAATGGAAAATCATGTATTCCTCGACATTGGCCTTATTATTATAGTTGCTACACTTGTTGCACTTCTGGCAAAGAGATTCAGGCAGCCTTTAATTCCTGCTTATATTATTGCCGGCTTGATAATTGGTCCGGGAATAGCTTATCTTGCTAATATCCCTTTTATCAGTAATTTATTTTCACTGCCTGAAAATTTTAATGTCATCGCAAACAATGATTTAATTTCCACCTTATCAGAAGTTGGCATTGCGCTGCTGTTGTTCATTGTAGGATTAGAAATTAACTTAAAGAGTTTCAAGGATGTAGGAAAAGTAACAACATATGGCGCTTTGACGTATACAAGCTTAATATTTTGTTTAGGTTTTATATTATCCAAAATATTCGGCTTTGGCAATATTGAATCGATTTATGTTGCATTTGTGTTTGTGTTCAGCAGCACAATGGTGGTCGTGAAAATCTTATCAGACCGGCGGGAGATAGATACGCTGCATGGCAAGATTATAATCGGATTTTTGCTGATTGAAGACGTGATTGCAATATTTGCCTTGTTTATATTGACTACACTATCTGCTTTTTCATTTTCTTCTTTATTTATCACATTATTTGTGGCAACAATAGTTATAGTCGCAGTTATTTTGTTAAGTGATCATTTACTGCCAAAAGTTTTCAGATTTGTGGCTGATTCAAAAGACCTTTTGTTTTTAACTGCATTAGGTGTTTGTTTCTTATTTAGCCTTGTTTTTTACAGTATTGGATTTTCAATAGCAATCGGCTCATTCATAGGAGGAATTATTCTGGGAAATCTTCCTTATAATTTTGAAATTGTCGGGAGAATAAGGTCTTTGAGAGATTTCTTCTCGACATTATTCTTTGTAAGCTTGGGAATGCAGTTAGAATTAAAAGGAGTTGTATCATTATTGCCTTTCTTTTTGATTGCCCTTGTTGTTGTATCTCTTATTAAGCCGTTTCTAACAATGTGTGTTGTAGGATTATTTGGCTACAGAAAATATACTGCTTTTAAAGTTGGCACATCTTTGTCGCAGATAAGCGAATTCTCATTGATATTAATAAGCCAAGGTATGTTATTAGGCTATGTTTCAAGTGATGTGTTTTCAATCGTCGTGCTTCTTGCGATAGTCACTGTAATTATTACAACATATTCTATGGATCATACGCTTGGTATTTATAATAAAATAAAGCATTTGCTTGGTTTTCTTGAATCAACAGAAAGGCTTGATGAAACAAACCATCATTATAAGAAACAAACCAATGATGTTATTCTTTGCGGCTGCGACAGAATGGGCAGAAGCATCCTTCATAAATTAATTGCTGACAAAACCATGCCGTTAGTAGTTGATTATAACCCAAATATTATTAAAAAACTTCAAGCTCAAAATATTCCGGCAATGTACGGTGATATGACTAATGAAGAAGTCCTTGAGCAGATAAATTTCAAGAAAGCGAAAATATTGATAAACACCGTCGGAAATCTGGATTCATCCTTAACATTAATCAAATCAGCAAAAAAACTTAATAGAAAGTTATTAATAATTGACTGTGCCAATCGTGTAAATGAAGCGTTGCAGCTGTATAAAGAAGGCGCAGATTATGTTATCCTTCCTCACTTTTTAAGCGGAGATTATGTTTCGTTTTTATTGGGAAAAAAAGCTTTGGGCAATATACAGTTAAAACGCAAAAACCATATAAATGAACTTAAGAAACATAAAGATCACTTTTTAGAAGACAAACATATTGAAGAGGGATTCCATTTGTTTAGTTAATGAATTTGGAATTATCTAATGTCGGATGCAATGATGAGAATAATGAAAATAAATAAAATAATAGTGGGAATGAATGAGAATGATAACAATAAAAAAATGATGAGAACGATGAGAACGATTATAGGTTGATGAGGTAAAATATGGATACACACTTACTTAAAATCAAGGCAAAAGCATTAAGTCCATTAGTCAGAATAGGAAAAGCTGGTTTAAATGAATCTGTAATTGAAGAGATTAAAAAGCAATTACATCTTCACGGGCTTGTTAAAATTAAATTGCTTAAATCAAGCATACTTGGTGAGAAGAAAGAAGTTGTAGATGAGCTTCTTGCAAAGACTAACTCGCAGCTTATACTTTTACAGGGAAATATGGTTACAATTTACAAAGAGAATGGGAAAAAATAAATAGTAGATTGACATGTTAAGAGAATAAGAAGCAGATTAGGGAATAAGAAATAGATTAGTTAAAAAAGCAAAAAAAGAGGACAAATGCCAGTAAGCTCTGAATTATTAAAAAAGTTTGGATTTGATGAAGAAACGACAGAATTAGGCAGAAATAATTATGGCATTATTGTTGAAGGACCTACTGGTTTTCCTAAACCAAAGGGCGTTAGGCGTGCTGTTCTTCAGGAATTTAACCAGTCGATTGAAGAAATGTATTTCTGGTTGCTGGAAGAGATTAGGCAAAGCCAGGGATTTAAGGATATTACTAAAATCACAGATATTTTTTCTGCCAGCGAACAGTCTGCTTTTTTTGGCAGTGCACAGCAAAGGTTAGGATTGCAGCAGGATAAAGTAAGCCAGTTTTTAGCTACAATTGGCAAAATGGTTAAAGAGCTTTTTCAGCTGGTTAGAGAATTAAGAATACTCGACGAAAGATTGGGTTATTATGTAGACAGTTCAGATGCAACAAGCAAGAGCAGGGAAAGCGCAGAAATTACTTTGAAAGGAATATGGATTGACTTAATTGAGCAGGGTGCAAAGAATCCTGCATCTGTATATGGTATGTCTCGTGAACTTCAATTTACAACTCTGCCAGATCTATTTTTTTCTATTAATCCTCCAACAAACAGAGATGTTGACGAATATGTAGATAAATTGGATTTCAACAGAAAAGTCAAAGAAGTTCTGAAACGAAAATTAAGGACTTACCTTGAATGGAAAGAAAGGACGCATCACGAGTTAAAAAGTAGAAGATTGTTTACCCTGAAATATTTGAGGCAGCATTTTGATATTATTAGAATGTATATGACTTGGGTCAAGCCTTACCTTAAAAATATAAGAAGGTTGCAGCTGGCTGAACGTCAGGAGTCGCCTGATTTAATAAGTGCCTTTGAAGGATCAATAGTTGAGATAGAATTGCTTTTGAAAAGGTTTTCTAATAATATGGATTTAGATAAGCCGATAAAACATAATACAGAGATATACGCAGTGATTATAGTATATATTTTTCACAGAACAAAACCAACAATGTCTTACCAGCAGGAATATCAAAAAGGGCCAATGCATATTGGTTTAACAGATCTGCAAATGAGGGCATATGCATGGAACAAGAAAAAGATTGATAAGTACATTAAAATGAAAGAGCATGAAGATATGCTGCTTCTTGAAAGTGTAGATGACTCTGTAAAAGCTGCAATGGAAGCATTAGGCGATGAGCTGGAAAAATATCTTAAAGAAGCAGGTGAAGAGATTACAATGCCAAAAGAAAAAAAGATTGATCTTAAGAAACCGCAGACTATTTACGATCCTTTCTTTGCTGTATTTAGGGGAGCTTTTGAATTGTTCGGGGTTAATTCGCATAAAAAAGAAAAAGAGCATTCTCATCTAAATGAAGCACAATTAGAAATAGAAAAAGATATAGCAAAAAAAGATGCGAATGGAACTCTTTGGCAGCTTTATAAGAATTTTAAAAAGAAGAATAAATGCTTGAATTGGTAATTACTTGTTTGTATTTGTCTCGTTCTTGGCATGTCCAACCCGTTCACTAAGATAAATTAATAAGTCATTTGTTATAGGTCGTTTGTCATCAGCTGTTTTTTACGTTTTTCCGTTTACGACTAACGACAAACGACTTACGACAAACAATTATTTTTTTTCATGAGACGTGGGACTGCGTCCCTAGTTACGGGTTGAGAGCGGAAAAAAGAGATTGAGAGCGAAAAAAGAAATTGAAAAACAAAACCTAAGCTAAACAAAAACCCCCTTTTTATTCTCAATATTTATAAATCCCAATACCTTTCTTTTGGGGTATGGCAGCTTTAAACAAAGAAGAACTTTTGAAACTAAGTCCAGCAGAAAGAATAGCGCATTTAAAAAAGCTGGAAGAAGAAAAGAAAAAGGAGCTTGAAGAAGCTGAGAAACTATTGAAAGAGACTGAAAAAGAGATTTCTGACGCTATTTCAGATGCAAAAAAAGAAAAGCCTCTGGAAGAAATGATTGGCGGTAGACACAGGCATGTTGAGGATGAAGAAAACGCTCCTGAACATCGTGAAGAGATTCATCCACCTAGCATGGATTATAGGCCTAAAGTAGATTATGCACTTGATTTGTACCAAAGGATAAAGACCTATGCAGACAGAGAAGAGCCATTAAACAATGCAGAAAGAGCAAGTGTTGAATCTATCTATGGGACATTTAATGACGTCATTAGAGAAGCATCAGAGCATGAGGAGAAGATTGAGCACATTTCTAGCAGTGTGAAAAGATTGGTTAAAGATCTTTTAGGGGAGTATCATTCTAATTTAAAGTATGATTCTGAGTAAAGTATTTAAATTATAAGTTCTATTAATTCGTTATAAGTATTTATTCACATAAATTAGTTGTACTAAATCAACTGTGTGTTAAATAAACATTTTATTAAAGAAGGTGCTAACAATGGCAAAAAGAGGCAAAACAGGCAAATTAAAAACCAGTAACTTTTTATTAAACAAACATAAAATTAATCCAGTAGAGAAATATTTGATATTTGGCATTCTTGTTGTTGTCGTCTTAATTATAGTATTGCTGTTTAACATGAATTGGTTTGAGAAAACCTCAGATGATGGAACAGAGCAAGCTCTTGTCGGAGAGGATCAAGCTCTTGTCGGCAAAGCGTTCAGCTATACTGGGTGTGAGAAGCTGCCATGTCTTATTAAAGCCAAAGAAGATACGTTTTATGGATTCAGTTATAAAGATGTATTATACAAATTCAGAGTAAAAGAACTTGATGCAGCCAACGAGAAAATTAAATATGAGATTGCCCTGATGGAAACAAAAGAGGAAGAAGGTGTGGCAGACATATTTATAGACCACATGAAAGTTGTCAAAGTTGAAGAGCCTTATATTTATTTTGAATTTA
>Ga0209211_10002474_pt1 | contig 31841 bp, 28 predicted proteins | sample RifGroA2_FD_183992 | JGI IMG/M metagenome (GOLD analysis project Ga0209211, IMG submission 183992) | Groundwater microbial communities from Rifle, Colorado, USA - Groundwater A2 (SPAdes) (version 2) | ecosystem: Environmental > Aquatic > Deep subsurface > Groundwater | place: Rifle, Colorado...
GCAAGAGGTCGTGACCAAGGCCAAGGCGTCGCCAAATACCGTGATCTACGGCACCGAGATGGGCGGTTTCTCCCATTTGCAGGGTTTGATGTTCGCCAAGCAGGCCGGAGTTCAGTTGAAGTTTGTCGATGTAGGCTCGGCCTCTGACAAGATCACCTCGCTGCTGGGTGGGCGCATTGATCTGGCGTCGATTTCGTTTGGCCCGGTTAAGGACTACGCCACAACGGGTGACATGGCCATGGTGGCGCAGTTCAGCGAGGCGCGGAACCCCTTGCTCGGCGACATCAAGACGTTCACCGAGCAGGGTCTTTCCTTCGACATGGAGAAGCCCTACATCATTGCCTTCCCCAAGGGTACCGACCCGGCCATCATGAAAAAAATGGCTGACGTGATGCAGCAAATCACCAAAGACCCGGCCTATGCCAAAGCGTTGGAAGACGGCTTCAAACAGCCGGTCTCGTTCATGCACACCAAGGAAGCTGTGGCACACCTGAACAAGGTGCGCGATGACCTCATGCAGTACAAGGACCTGTTGCGCCAAAAGAAATAAGACGCGCCCGAAACGGCTGGTCACAAGCCCGGGTGGCTTGTGATCACCTCTCACTGTGGATGGACCGGAGACCGACATGGCCGACAAAAAGAGATTTGAATTTTTCCTGGGGTTGATCATGCTGCTGGTCGGCCTGGGGTATTTGTGGGTCACCGCCAACATCCCGCGCAAACACGAGGGCATCGACGCGTCGTTCGTGCCCTATATCTTGGGCTCGCTTTGCAGCCTGCTGGGTGTGCTGCAACTGCTGGCAGCAGTCAAGCTGAAAGCCACATCCGCCAAAAGTGACTGCAACTCTAAGGCGGACTACGCCACCGTGTGGAAAACGCTAACGCTGATCGTGGGCTACGTGGCGCTGCTGAGCTGGGTGGGCTTTCCGATCATGACCGTGGTGTACCTGATCGCGCAGTTTTATGTGCTGACCCCCGCTGACCAGAAGCCGCGCTGGTTGCTTTATGCGGTCATCGCGTTGGTTTCGGCAGCGTTCATTTTTCTGCTGTTCCGCAACGCCTTTGACCTGATGCTGCCCCTGGGGTGGCTCGACTTTGCGACCGAATGACCGAGGCACACCATGCTGGACCTGTTTCAACAAGGCTTTGAGGCCGTTTTTACGCTGCAAATTTTTGGCCTGGTGCTGTTTGGCACCGTGGTGGGCATCATCTTTGGTGCCATACCGGGCCTCACGTCCACCATGGCGGTGGCACTGTTTCTGCCCATCACCTACACCCTGGGGCCGGCGGCGGGTATTTCGCTGCTGGTGGCTCTGTTCATCGGTGGCACTTCCGGCGGCCTGATTTCGGCCATTCTGCTCAAGATTCCGGGCACACCGGCCTCGGTGGCCACCACCTGGGACGGTGGCCCGATGATGGAGCGTGGTGAAGGTGCCAAAGCGCTGGGGCTGGGTGTGGTGTTCTCATTTTTGGGCACCATCGTCAGCATTGTGGCGCTGGTGTTCATCGCCCCCACACTGGCCAAAATGGCGCTCAGTTTTGGCCCGCATGAGTACTTTGGTATTGCCATCTTTTCGCTGACGTTGATTGCCTCGTTGTCCAGCGGCTCCATGGTCAAGGGGATTTTCTCCGGGCTGATCGGTTTTATGTTTGCCACGGTGGGCATTGCGCCGGTGGATGCAATTCCGCGCTTCACTTTTGGCCAAGTCAATCTCAACGGCGGGTTCGAGATTCTGACGGTGCTGATCGGCGTGTTTGCCATTGCCGAGATCATCAAGGTGGCTGAAGAAGTCAAGTACGAGAAAAAAGCCACCATCAAGCAAATCAGCATGAAAGGCATCAAGGGCTTTGGGTTTTCGATGGCTGAGTTTTACGCCCAGGGCTGGAACTTTGTCCGCTCCTCGTTGATCGGCATCGGCATCGGCATCCTGCCCGGCATTGGTGCGGGCACCTCCAACATCCTGTCCTACATCGCGGCCAAGAAGCAGTCCAAAACCCCCGAAAAATTCGGCAAGGGCATCAATGACGGCGTGGTGGCCTCCGAGACCGCCAACAACGCCGGCATTGGCGGTGCCATGATTCCGCTGCTGACGCTGGGTATCCCGGGCGACGCGGTCACCGCCATGATGCTCGGTGGTTTCATGATCCACGGCATCCAGCCGGGGCCGCTGCTGTTCGTGTCGCAGGGTGCGCTGGTGTACACCATCTTTGCCGCGCTGATTGTGTCCTCGGTAATGATGTTGGTGTGCGAGTTTTACGGCATGCGTATCTTTGTCAAGCTGTTGGCTGTTCCCAAAAACATCTTGCTGCCGATCATCCTGGTGCTGTGTGTGGTGGGTGCGTTCGGGCTGGGCAGCCGGATTTTTGACATCTGGACCATCCTGATCTTTGGTCTGATCGGTTATGGTTTTGTCAAGTTTGGCATTCCGCAAGCGCCGTTCATCATCGGCTTCATCCTGGGGCCAATGGCCGAGACCAACCTGCGCCGCGGCCTGATGCTGTCAGACAACAACTTCATGGACTTTTTGACGCAGCCCATTTCGGGCACGTTCATCGGCCTGGCCATCTTGTCCATCGTCTGGCATGTGGTCCAGGTGATTCGGGGCAAGCCGGGTGGCGTTGGGGCCTGAGCCGCCAGCCACGGGCACCCCATGGGCTTGTATTGACCCTCCTACTTGTTATTGACCAACCACTTGACTGATATGAAAATCACCGCTGTCCGTGTGACCCCGATTGCCATCAAAGACCCGGCCCTGCTCAACGCAGCGGGCGTGCATGAACCCTTTGGCCTGCGTTCCATCATTGAGGTGGTGGGTGCCAACGGCCTGGTGGGTCTGGGCGAAACCTATGGGGACGCGCCGGTGCTCGATCTGCTGACGCGCACCGCGCCCAGTCTGGTGGGTCTGTCGGCCTTTGACGTCAACGGCATGCTGGCGCGTGTGGCGGCCCATGCGCCCAAAATTTCTACCGGCCATGTCGAAATGGAACTGGCCCCCGGCTCCCTGGCCGGCAATTTGGTCACGAGTGCGTTTTCCGCCTTTGAAGTGGCCTTCATGGACTTGCAGGCGCGCACCATCGGTATCCCGCTGGTCGAATTGCTGGGTGGCGCGGTACGCAACAAGGTGCCGTATTCGGCCTATTTGTTTTACAAGTGGGATGCCTCGGTGGACCCCGAATACGCGCCCGACCCTTACGGCGAGGCAGTGAATGCCGAGCAGATCGTCAAGCAGGCGCAGCAGATGATTGACCAGTATGGCTTTGAGAGCATCAAGCTCAAGGCCGGTGTGTTCGAGCCCGATGAAGAAGCCGATGCCGTGCTGGCTCTGCGGGCGGCTTTCCCGAACCACCAGTTACGCATCGACCCCAACAGCAACTGGTCCATGGCAACCAGCTTGCGTATTGCCAAAAAGCTCGACGGTGTGCTGGAGTATTACGAAGACCCGACCCCTACGCTCGAAGGCATGGCCGAGTTGCACCGTGCCACCAACCTGCCGCTGGCCACCAACATGGTGGTGACCAACTGGGCTGAGTTGAAACGTGCGATTGAGCTCAATTCGGTGCAGATTCTGCTGTCGGACCACCATTTCTGGGGCGGCCTGCGCGCCACGCAAGCGCTGGCGCGCACCTGCCAGACCTTTGGTTTGGGGTTGTCCATGCATTCCAACTCGCATTTGGGTATCAGCCTGATGGCCATGACGCATCTGGCGGCCTCGGTGCACCACTTGAGCTACGCCTGTGACACCCATTACCCCTGGCAACAGGACGAGGTGCTGGTGGGCGGGCGGGTGCCAATTGTGGGGGGGGGTGTGCAGCTGAGCGACAAGCCAGGCCTGGGTGTGGCGCTGGACCAGGACAAACTGGCCGAGTTGCATGAGGCCTTCAAGGTCTGCCGCGTTCGCACCCGCAACGACGTGGTGCAAATGCAGCGCTTTCGGCCTGACTGGAAGCAGGTCAAACCGAGATTTTGATCACCATGAGGCCAGCGCTTTGCATCATGTCCCCTGTAGGGTCGAATTTATTCGACCAGGCTGACTGAAGTCAGCCCTACAAGAACAGCAAACAACCATGAGCACACTCCCACTCTTTATCCAGATACACCCGTCCGACAACGTCGCCATCGTGGTCAACGACGGTGGCCTGCCGGCTGGTAGCGTGTTTGCCAACGGTCTGCGCTTGGTACAGGCGGTGCCGCAGGGCCACAAGGTCGCGCTGCAGGACATCGCCCAGGGCTGTGCCGTGCGCCGCTACAACGTGAGTATTGGCACGGCGTTGAAAGATTTGCCCGCCGGCAGTTGGGTCAACGAGGTGGTGCTGGACATGCCGCCTGCCCGTTCGCTGGCGGCCCTGCCGCTGGCCACCGTGCAGGCGCAGGCGCTGCCGCCGCTCGATGGCTACAGCTTCGAGGGCTACCGCAATGCCGACGGTTCGGTCGGCACACGCAATATTCTGGCCATTACCACCACCGTGCAATGTGTCGCGGGCGTGGTCGAATTTGCGGTTAAACGCATCAAGGCCGAGCTGCTGCCCAAGTACCCCAACGTTGACGATGTGGTCGGGTTGGCGCACGCTTATGGCTGCGGCGTGGCCATCGACGCGCCCGACGCCATCATCCCGATCCGCACCCTGCGCAACATCAGCCTGAACCCCAACTTTGGTGGCGAGCTCATGGTGGTCAGCCTGGGCTGCGAAAAGCTGCAGCCCGAACGCTTGTTGCCACCGGGTTCGTTCGCCATCCAGGACCAACGCCAGGCCGGCAACGCCCCCACTGAGCTGGACGTGGTCTGCCTGCAGGCAGAGGCTCATGTTGGCTATATGTCGATGATCGACTCGATCATACAAACGGCCACGCGTCACCTGGAGCGCCTCAACGCCAGAAAGCGCGAGACTGTGCCCGCCAGCGCGCTGGTGGTGGGTGTGCAGTGCGGCGGCAGCGACGCCTTCTCGGGCGTCACCGCCAACCCGGCAGTTGGTTTTTGCACCGACCTGCTGGTGCGCGCCGGTGCCACCGTGATGTTTTCCGAAGTGACCGAGGTGCGCGACGGCATTGACCAGCTCACCTCCCGTGCCAGCAGCCCGGAGGTGGCGCAAGCCATGATCCGTGAGATGGCCTGGTATGACGCCTACCTGGCCAAGGGCAGCGCCGACCGCAGTGCCAACACCACGCCGGGTAACAAAAAAGGCGGCTTGTCCAACATTGTGGAAAAAGCCATGGGCTCGATCGTCAAGTCCGGCAGTGCGGCCATTTCCGGTGTGCTCGCGCCGGGCGAAAGCCTGCGCCAGAACGGCATCAGCAGCGGTCTGATTTATGCCGCGACACCCGCGAGCGACTTTGTCTGCGGCACGTTGCAACTGGCTGCCGGCATGAACCTGCATGTGTTCACCACCGGCCGGGGCACGCCTTATGGCCTGGCCGAATGCCCTGTCATCAAGGTGGCCACGCGCAGCGACCTGGCAAGACGCTGGCACGACCTGATGGACGTCAACGCCGGCCGTATTGCCGACGGTGAAGCCAGCATCGAAGACCTGGGCTGGGAACTCTTCCAGCTGATGCTCGACGTGGCCAGCGGCCGCAAAAAAACCTGGGCCGAGCACTGGCAATTACACAACGCGCTGGTGCTGTTCAACCCGGCGCCAATCACCTGATGGCTATGCGACATTTTTCGCAAATTGGATTTGTAGGGTGGACTTTGGTCCGCCAGGTCGACTGAAGTCGACCCTACAAACGACCCTACGAAAGCCCTATTTGCGCTGCAAGTCCACCCGACCCTACCCGTAAACCACCACCTCACGCCATAGCTCCATGACACATCAGCCTACTCCCTACCAACCCTATCCCAACAGTTTCAAGCGTGACCTGCTGGCGGGAAAAAAACGCATTGGCTGCTGGTCGTCGCTGTCCAATGCCATCACCACCGAGGTGCTGGGCGTGGCCGGCTTTGACTGGATCCTGCTCGACGGTGAACATTCGCCCAACGACATGAGCACCTACATCCCGCAACTGATGGCGCTCAAGGACAGCGTCAGCGCGCCGGTGGTGCGGCCATCGACCAATAACGCAGTAGAGATCAAGCGCCTGCTAGACGCCGGTTTTTACAACTTTCTGGTGCCTTTTGTCGAAAGCGTCGATGAGGCCCGTAGCGCCGTGGCTGCCACCCGCTACCCACCGCAAGGCATGCGGGGTGTGTCGGTGTCGCAGCGCAGCAACCGCTACGGCACCGTGGCCGACTACTTCAAGGGCGCCAACGCGCAGATGTGTGTGATGGTGCAGATCGAGAGCATCGCCGGGGTTGCCGCTGCCCACGACATCGCGGCGCTGGACGGTGTGGACTGCCTGTTTGTCGGCCCGTCTGACCTGGCTGCCGGCCTGGGCCATCTGGGCAATGCCAGTCACCCCGACGTGCAGGCGGCCATTGCGTCCATCTTTGCAGCGGCACAAGCCGCTGGCAAACCCAGCGGCATCCTGGCCCCGGTCGAGCTTGATGCACGCCGCTACATGGCCATGGGTGCGACCTTGGTGGCCGTGGGCAGCGACCTGGGCGTGTTTCGCGCGGGGACACAAGCCCTGTGCGACAAATACCGCGACTGATTTTTTTAAACAAAGGAGCAATCAATGCACAAATTAGGATTTATCGGCCTGGGCATCATGGGCAAACCCATGGCGGCCCACCTCATCAAGGCCGGTCACGAGGTATTTTTGACCACCTTGAATCAGGTGTCGGCCGACTTGACCGCCGCGGGTGGTGTGGCCTGCGCTTCGGCCCAGGAAGTGACGCAGCGTGCCGACATCATTTTCCTGATGTTGCCCGACACGCCCGACGTGGCCAAGGTGCTGTTTGGTGACCAGGGCGTAGCCAGTGGCCTGACCGCCGGAAAAACCGTGGTCGACATGAGCTCGATTTCACCGATGGACACCAAAGTGTTTGCCCAAAAGGTCAATGCGCTGGGCTGCGACTACCTTGATGCGCCAGTTTCCGGTGGCGAGGTCGGCGCCAAGGCGGCCAGCCTGACCATCATGGTCGGCGGGCCCCAGGCCGCGTTTGATCTGGTCAGGCCCCTGTTTGAACTGATGGGTAAAAACATCACCCTGGTCGGTGGCAACGGCGACGGCCAGACCTGCAAGGTGGCCAATCAGATCATTGTGGCGCTGAACATCGCCGCCGTCGGTGAGGCCCTGTTGTTTGCCAGCAAGGCTGGTGCCGACCCGGCCAAGGTGCGCCAGGCGCTGATGGGCGGCTTTGCATCAAGCCGCATCCTTGAGGTGCACGGCGAGCGCATGATCAAGCGCACTTTCGACCCGGGTTTTCGCATCAAGCTGCACCAGAAAGACCTCGGCCTGGCGCTGCAGGGCGCGCGTGAGCTGGGTCTGGCCTTGCCGCAAACGGCCGGTGCCGCCCAGTTGATGCAGGTCTGCGCGGCCAATGGCATGGCCGACCTGGACCATTCGGCGCTGGTGAAAGCGCTGGAGCTGATGGGCAACCACGCGGTGGCGAGTGGCAAATAAGAAACCTCTCTGGTTGGTATCCTGTCGGGTCGAATTCATTCGACCATGAACCTGTAAGGCGTTGTAGGGCGGACTTCAGTCCGCCATGGCAGACTGAAGTTCGCCCCACAAAGGTGGTTTTTGGTCCTGCACAAAGACAACGAGTTCGTCGCACAATCCGGCCATCTGCTTTTTTTGAGAATCGCCCATGACCGATCCCAACGCCACCACTTTTGACCCCCGCGCCTTGTTGCGCAGCCTGTTCGATGCAGCCGTGGCGGCGGCCCAGCCTGCGTTGTGCCTGCCGCCGCATTTGCCAGCGCCCCCCAAAGGTCGCACCATCGTCATCGGCGCCGGCAAGGCGTCGGCGGCCATGGCGCTGGCGCTCGAAGCCCATTGGCCGGGCCCGCTCGAAGGCCTGGTGGTGACGCGTTATGGTTACCAGCAGCCCTGCCAGCGCATCGAGATCGTGCAGGCGTCGCACCCGGTGCCCGACGCCGCCGGCCTGGCGGCCTCACAGCGCATGGCTGCGCTGGTGACCGGTTTGACGGCAGATGACCTGGTGATTGCGCTGATCTCCGGCGGCGGTTCCTCGTTGCTGGTTGCGCCAGGCGAGGGGCTGACGCTGGCCGACAAACAGGCGGTGAACACCGCGCTGCTGGCCAGTGGCGCCACCATTTCCGAAATGAACTGCGTGCGCCGTCACCTCTCCAGCCTCAAGGGCGGCCGCCTGGGCGCACTGTGCCATCCGGCGCGCTTGCTCACGTTGCTGATCTCCGACGTGCCGGGCGACTCGCCCATGGACATTGCCTCGGGCCCCACCGTGGTCGACGCCACCAGCTGCGCTGACGCGCTGGACATCATTGCGCGCTACCGCATTGACCTCCCTGCACCAGTGCGTGCGCTACTGGAGAGCGGCCAGGGTGAAACTGTCAAGCCCGGTGACGCACGTCTGACAGGCAGCCAGATTCGCATGATCACGGCGCCGCAAATGGCATTGGAGGCGGCGGCCCAAGTGGCCCGCGCGGCGGGCATCACACCCTACATTCTGGGCGACAGTCTGGAGGGTGAAGCGCGCGACGTGGCCAAGGTGCTGGCCGGCATCACGCGCCAGGTGGCGCAACACGGCCAGCCGTTTCGGCCGCCTTGTGTGTTGCTTAGCGGCGGCGAAACCACGGTCACGATCCGCGACCCGCAAGGCGCCGGCCGGGGTGGCCGCAACGTCGAATTCTTGTTAGCCTTGGCTGTGGCGCTGGGTGACCTGGACGGTGTCTACGCGCTGGCCGGAGATACCGATGGCGTCGACGGCATTGAAGAAATTGCCGGTGCCATGCTTACCCCAGACAGTCTGGCCAGGGCCTGGGCAGGGGGCATGAATCCGCGCAGTTTTCTGGACCATAACGACGCCCACAGCTTTTTCCAAGAGCTGGGCGACTCGGTGGTGACCGGCCCCACACTGACCAACGTCAACGACTTCCGGGCCATTCTGGTGGGTGTGTGATTCAGGCAGTCAAGGCAATTTGTGCCTCGTACAGTGTGTGTTAGGTGTGTTGACAACAGCTACACATTCAACTACCATCGCCACCTCCATTTTCCCCATTTGCAAGGAAAAACTCATGCGTGATGCCGCCATTAATCTGCGTGCCAGGCCGGTGCAGCGTGATCTGATTGACCATGCCGCACGGGTGCTGGGCAAAAACCGGTCCGACTTCATGCTGGAGGCCGCGTGCGACAAAGCCCGCAGCGTCTTGCTGGATCAGGTGTTTTTCAATTTGGACGACGCCAGGTTTCAAAGCTTTGTCCAGATGCTTGATGCGCCCTTGGCCCCCAATGTCGGGCTGGAGCGGCTGATGGCCGTCAAGCCGGTCTGGCAAGCGGCGTGACTGTGGGCTACCAGGCACCACAGCCGCTGCTGCCAACACACCGCTGCGATGGGTTTGCCTGCTCCGAGTCAGTGCTTGACGACTGGCTGATGCGTCGTGCCTATGCCAACCAGCTCAGTGGTGCAAGTCGCACGTTTGTGGTGGTTGATGCGCAGCAAGCCGTTATGGGCTACTACGCCTTGGCTGCGGGGGCGGTTTCGCATCAGATGGCAACCGCCTCGGTGCGCCGCAATATGCCAGACCCGGTGCCGGTGATGGTGCTGGCCAGGCTGGCCGTTGACCAGCGCGCCGAGGGCATCAAGCTGGGCGCATCGCTGTTGCAAGATGCGGTCAAGCGCTGTGCGCTGGTGTCGCACCATGCGGGTATCAGGGCCGTGTTGGTTCACGCCTTGCATGACCGGGCCAAACAGTTTTATGAACACTATGGTTTTCAGGCTTCGCCAGTTCACCCGTTGACCTTGCTGCTGCGACTGCAACAAGGCTGATTTTCTGCATTTGCGGGCGATTATGATCAAGCGATGAAATTTATCATCAGAAGCTTTTTCAGAACCCTGCGCATCGTGCTCGGCCCTTTCATGCAGGTGTGGGAATTTGTGACTCGGCCCAAGGGCGTGGTGCGTGCGCCCGAACTACAGCAGACGGTTAACCAACAGTGCCAGAGCCTGGTGCTGTACCAGTTCACCACCTGCCCGTTTTGCATCAAGGTGCGCCAGGAAATGCGGCGTCTGTCCCTGCCAATTGAGCGCCGCGACGCGCAACACCAACAGCAAAACCGGGACGACCTGCTCAAGGGGGCCGGCACCGTCAAGGTGCCCTGCCTCAAGATCACCGACGCGACTGGTCAAAACCAATGGTTGTTCGAGTCCGGGGCCATCATCAGCTACCTCCAGGGGCGCTTCACGGTGGTTTGAGCCCGAGGGGTGCGCACCGTGGGTGGTATCAGTCGCCCAGCAGCGGCTTGATCCGGTTCATGATCTCGTTGACCAGATTTGACAGGGGGTCTTGTTGCGGCTCTGGCTCGGGTGGCGGCGGTGGTTTGGGGCGTGGAATGTCGAATTCGACTTTTGCGTCCAACCAGCGGTTGCGAAACGCCTGCTGAAACACCTCACCCACCATGGGCAAGGCGCTGCGCGCGCCCTGGCCCCATGACCCCATGGTGACGCTGTTGTCGTTAAAACCGACGCGGGCACCGGCCACCAGTTGCGGGTTCATCATGATGAACCAGCCGTCGGTGTTGTCCTGGGTGGTGCCGGTTTTGCCAGCCACGTCGGCCTGAATGCCGTAGCGGTATCGAATGGCCGCCCCCGTGCCCTCGTCAATCACGCCGCGCATCACGTTCACCAAAGTCAGCGCCTGCGCGCGCGGCATGGCCGGCGTACGTTCGGCAACTGGTGCAAACTGTTCCAGCAACTGGCCATGGCGGTCCTCCACACGCAGCACCAGCTGCGGCGCATAGTAGCTGCCGCCGTTCGCCAGGGTGCTGTAGGCGGTGACCATCTCGATCAGTGTGACCGGGCTGGTGCCCAGTGCCAGCGAGGGCACCAGGTCCAGCTTGCTCTGGCGCACGCCCATGGCTTGGGCTAACGCGCCAACGCGCTTGGGCCCCACTTTTTGCATCAATTGGGCGGTGATGGTGTTTTTGGAATACACCAGGCCGTTGCGCAGGCTGGTGGGCTGGTAGCTGGGCGCCGTCGCATCACTGGGGGTCCACACCTCACTGCCCGGCGACGAGATGGCCACCGGCTGGTCCATGAAGGTATCCGACGGGTTCATGCCTTGCATGAAGGCGGCACCATACACAAAAGGCTTGAAGGTGGAGCCGGGCTGGCGCCGCGCCTGACTCACATGGTCAAACTGCTCCTGGGCAAAGTTACGGCTGCCAACCCAGGCTCGCACGGCGCCATCGCGCGGGTCCAGCGCCAGAAAACCGGCCTGTAACGTGGCAGGCTCCTGCCCGGCTTTGCGCCGGCCGTCGGCCAGGGTTTGCAGGTAGGCCAACTGGCGTGTGACCGCCTGGTTGGCCGCTTTTTGGAGTCGGGCATCCAGGGTGGTGTAGATTTTCAGGCCGTCGGCCTGCAGGTCGTAATCACGGCGGTCAGCCCAGTCGATCAGCCACTTGCGCAGATGCTGGGCCACGTGGGGTGCCGGCCCCGGGGCCTCGATCTGGCGCGCAAAATCAAGTCGGAGCGATCGCTTGGACAAGGCATTGACGCGGGCCGGGTCCAAGCTGCCGTTTTTGGCCATTTGCGCCAGCACCAGGTTGCGGCGCTGCTTGGCGCGTTCGGGGTTTTGTACCGGGTTGTAATAACTGGTGCCCTTGAGCATGCCGATCAGGGTGGCGCTTTGCAGCACGTCAAGCTGGTCGGCCGTGGTGTCAAAGTAGGTGCGCGCCGCCATCTCGATGCCGAAGGCGTTGTAGAGAAAAGGCACGGTGTTGAGGTAGGTTTCCAGGATTTCGCGCTTGGAATACACGGCCTCGATTTTTAACGCCGTGATGGCTTCCTTGAGCTTGCGTGTCAGGGTGGCGGCGCGGCCGATCTCTTCGGGGAACAGGTTGCGCGCCAGCTGCTGGGTCAGGGTCGAGCCACCTTGCAAATCGCCCGACAAGGTGCTGAGCGCGGCACCGGCCAGGCGCCGCAAGTCAATGCCATGGTGCTCGTAAAAGCGGCGGTCTTCGGTGGCGATCAGGGCGTTCACCACGTTGGGCGAAATCTGCTCCAGTGTGACCCATTGGCGATTGATGCGCTTGTATTCGGCCAGCACGCTGCCGTCCAGGGCCAGCAGCACCGACGGCGCTTCGGATTTGGCGCGGCGCAGGTCGCCAATGCCGGGTGTGAACGGAATCAGCAGCAGTACGTAAAGCAGCGCCAGCGCAGGCAGCACCAGGGCTGCCCGCAAGGGGTATTGCCTGGCAGCGGCCTTGAGGCGTTGGAATTGCGCCAGGGTGAAGGCGATGGCGGGTTGGAGGCCTGGGATCATGCGTGGAGTTTATTCTGATGTACCTTCGGGCTTTCGAGGCCTTTGCGCGCTGCCTTTAAACTGCATGCATAGCCAATACTTACCTGGAGTTTTTATGCCTCACCGTACCGCCACCCTGTTTGACCCCGTGCACGTTGGGGAACTGGCGCTGGCCAACCGCATCGTGATGGCCCCGCTGACGCGCAACCGTGCCCCCGATGCCACCCCCAACGCCCTTATGGCGCAGTACTACACCCAGCGCGCCAGCGCCGGGCTCATCATCACCGAGGCCACGGCCATCAGCCAGCAAGGCCAGGGCTACGCCGACGTGCCTGGTTTGTATGCCGAGGAACAGGTCGAGGCCTGGAAAGACGTGACGCGCAGCGTACACGCGGTCGGCGGCAAAATCGTTTGCCAGCTTTGGCATGTGGGCCGTGTCTCGCACACCAGCTTGCAGCCCCATGGCGGCGCGCCGGTGGCACCATCTGCCATCACCGCCAAGACCAAAACCGTGCTGCTCAAGGACGGCGTACCGGTGTTTGTCGACACCTCGGAGCCGCGCGCGCTGCAGGCCTATGAGCTGCCCGACATTGTGCATACCTACGTGGCGGCCGCGCGTAATGCGGTGCACACCGCCGGTTTTGACGGCGTCGAAATCCACGCCGCCAACGGCTACCTGCTGGACCAGTTCCTTAAAAGTGGTTCCAACCAACGCCGCGACGACTTTGGCGGCAGCGTAGAAAACCGTGCGCGTTTTCTGCTGGAAGTGGTGCAGGCCGTGACCGGTGCCGTGGGCGGCGGCCGCGTCGGCATCCGCCTGTCGCCGGTGACACCAGCCAACGATGCCTTTGACCCCGACCCGCAGCCGTTGTTTGACTACGTGGTGCGCGAGCTGGCCGGGTTTGGCTTGGCCTATGTCCACGTCATTGAAGGCGCCACCGGTGGCCCGCGCGTGTTGCCTGATCGTTCGTTTGACTACATCGGCCTGCGCCGTGCCTACCGGGCTGCCGCTGGCAAAGGGGCCTGGATGGTCAACAACGGTCTCGACAAGGATCTGGCGCAACAAGTCATTGGTGGTGGCGCTGATCTGGTGGCATTTGGCCGGCCTTTTATTGGCAACCCGGACCTGGTCGAGCGTCTGCGCAAGGGCAAGCCCTTGGTTGAGAGTGACCGCACCACCTGGTACGGCGGTGGTGCCAAGGGCTACACCGACTACCCCACGCTCAAAACCGCCTGAGCCCAGGCCGTTTTAATTAACTGCGAAGCGGGCGGCCAGCACATGCGACTGGCCCGGTGCCAGAGTAACCTGGTCTGGCCCGGCGTTGCAGGTTTCCACGCACAGCATCTGCTGGTAGGCGCCTGCGGCCATGTCGGCAAAAATTTTGTCGCGCCAGGGGTTCCACACCACGCTGGAACTGCTGCCGCTTTTGCTGACCCGAATGGCGCGCTGTTGCCCCCGGTCCTGGATCACGCAGTCGGCCGTGGTGTTGACGTAAATACGGTCGGTCTCGCCAGTAAATTCAACCGCGCCTGATTGCCTGGACTGGGCAAAGTTTTGCACCTTGTCGAGGTAGTCGCAGCCGTCGAGCCCCTGCACCGCGGTTTGATGGATGTCTGCCACGCAAAAATAGGTGTGCAGCGCATCGGTCAGGGTAATGGGCTGGTCGCCGGTGTTTTGACTGATGAGACTCATGCTCAACGTGGCACCCACGGTGAGCAGCAGTTCCAGGTCAAAGGCATGGTCCCACAGCGCGCGGGTGTCGGCATCGTCTTGTAGGCCGAGGCGCAACACCACCTGCCCGGTCGCATCCAGTGATGCTGCGCGTACCTGCCACAACCGGGTGCGCACAAAGCCATGCGCAGGCAGGCCCTCACGCGCGCCAAACCAGGGCCAGCACACCGGCACACCACCGCGCACCGGCTCACCCGGCGCAAACACGGCCGCTTGCGACAACCAGATGACCGGCGTTGCCCCGGCTGGTTGCCAAGCCAGCAGATGCGCACCTTGCAGTGCCACGCGTGCGCTGGCCAGAGGTGTCTGAATTTCGGCCACAGGTAAATCGCCGCTGCCATTGACAAAATGCAGCGCGCCAGGCAGGCCGAACTGGCGGTTGAGCGTGTCGATGTCTTGGTTCAAAATGAAATCTCCTGCGGTGTTGGTTGGTGATTGTCTCCGCGTGGTGGATCTAAATGATCTTGCGGTGCAAGGTGCTTGCCACGGCCTCCACAGTGCCGCCATTGACCACTTTCAGGTACCGCTGCAGCTTCAAGAATTGTGATGCGTGTACTGAGCGCACCCCTGACTGGCAATAAACAATCACTTGCCTGCCTCTGTCCGGCACAAGTTTGGCGTAGTTTTTCCCAAACTTATCCATGGGAAGGTTCAAGGCACCGTCGACGTGACCCAACGCAAATTCGCTGGGCGTTCGAACGTCGATGATCAAAGCGTTATCGTCATAGGCTGGCGCCTGTGGCGCAGCTTTGTTGGGGAAAAACTTGCTTAGCCAAGTCATGGGGAGTTTGAAAATTGGATGGATGTAACAAGACCTGATGATGGAAAGAAGTCGTAGGACCGCCGAGGCTTTTTAAGGGGGTACGGAAGCCTGATCTAAAGAATTTTTTTCACGTTCCATGAATTCAGTCATTTGCGCCCGATCAGGCAAGCCGTCGCAATCGCCGGGGAATTGCAACACCCTTGCACCGATGGCGTTGCCACGCTGGGCCGCCTCATGCAGCGACATGCCCTCCAGCAGGGCACTGATCACGCCGACCGCAAAGCCGTCCCCCGCGCCCACGGTGTCGACGATTTTTGACACCGTTACGCCGGGGACGGTCGCGCAGCCGTCTTGGCTGGCGACATATGCGCCGTCAGCCCCCAGTTTGATGACCACCTGGGATGCCCCTTGCGCCAGATAAAAATCAGCGATGCCTTGCGCTGTTTTTTCACCGGTTAACAGTTGTCCCTCGGCCAGACCAGGCAACACCAGATCCGAACACGCTGCCAGACGGTTCATACACGCAACCATCTCCTTTTGCGAAGCCCACAAGCGCGGCCTCAGGTTCGGATCGAAAGAAACGCTTCTTTTTTCAAGGCGTGCCTGGATGGCCATTTCTGTCACCAGTTCATTGACGCCGCTGGCCAATGCCGCGCTGATGCCCGTGAGGTGGAGGTGCCGTGAGGTTGCGCAATAAGCTGTCGGGTTGTCTGCCGCGCACAAATGGCTGGCGGCTGAATTGCTGCGAAAGTACTCAATGCGCGGGTCACAACCGTCCAATTCGCGCGACTTCAGCATGAACCCTGTCGGATGCTCAAGATCAATGCGCACGTGACTTCGGTCAATGCCTTGCGCGTCCATGAAATCAAGCAGGTGTTCGCCAAAGCTGTCAGCACCCACACGGCTGACGTAGCCGACGCGCAAACCCAGTCGACTCAGACCGACAGCCACGTTGAGTTCGGCGCCGGCCGTCGCCCGGTTAAAGTCATGCACCTGCGACAGCGCGCCGGCTTGTTTGGCCATGAACAAGGCCATGGCCTCGCCCACTGTCACGACATCGAGAACGGTGGCCGTTTTCAAGAAGCGTTCCCCGAGGGTCCGCCAAAGTCGAGTAGCACTTTACAACTCTCTCGTGGCGCGCTCTCGGCCAGGTGAAATGCGCTGGCAACGTCGTGAAAGTCAACTTTGTGCGTGATGATGTGGCTCAGGTCGACCAGCCCCCGCTCGATCCAGTCGATAACCGTTGGGAACATCGCGCAATTCAGGCGCGACGCATACAAGGACAGTTCCTTTTTTGTCAGTTCCTGCTGCGCGATGGCTGACGGTGTGGCGGAAAAGCCCAGGATGCCGATCCGTCCGGCAGGCGCTGCAATGCGCACCGCTTCCTCAAGAATTGAGGGGTGGCACACAGCGTCATAGATCAGCGTCGGCCCCCCTTCCACGCCGCGTTGTGTCAGGGCCTCGGGAAGTGTTTCACGGGAGGTATTGATAATTTCGTCCTGCGTTGCACCACAGGCCAGTGCCAGTGCCAGGCGTTCGTCCAGATGGTCGGTGATGAAGGCCTTGATGCCATAAACACGCTTGAGAACCTGCAGCAAATTGAGTCCCACCGGACCTGCGCCGTAGATCAGGGCAAGGTCACTAGGGAACACCCCGGTTCGTGAGGTGACATTGGCGGCCACCGCAAACGGCTCGATGATGGAGGCGCTGGCCAATGGCAGGTTCCTTGGAATCACGTAGGCATTTTTGGCAGGGACACAAGCGTACTCGCTAAAGCCGCCGTCGCGGTGCACGCCGATGACCTGCAGGCGGCTGCAGACGTTCTGGCGCCCGATGCGGCAGGCGTGGCAGTGGCCGCAACTGATGACCGGGTCAACCACGACCATCTCACCCATGCGGGCGGTATTGACCCCGTCACCGACCGCTTCGATCTGGCCGACAAATTCGTGGCCAATCACGCGCGGGTAAGTGACGAACGGGTTCTTGCCGTGAAAGATGTGCAAGTCTGAGCCGCAGATGCCGGCGTAGCGCACGCGCACGCGTACCTCCCCGGTTTGCGGTTCGGGCAGCGGACGCTCGCACAAGGACATGCTGTTGGGTTTATCGACGACGACGCTCAACATAATGAAAATCCTTTAAGGTTTGCGGGGACGCCTTACCAGTTCCACATGGCGCCATCGTTCAATCGCGCCACCGGCAGGTAGGCGCGTTCGTAGGGGTACCTGGCAGCAAGTTCCTCATTGATGTCGACACCAAGCCCTGGCACGTCATCCATCACGAGGTAGCCGTCTTCGAAGCGGTAGTTATGCGGAAACACTTCGTCGGTCAGCGGCGTGTGTGGCATCAGTTCCTGAATGCCGAAGTTGGGTGCCCACAGGCCGAAGTTGACGGCCGCTGCCATACACACCGGCGAAAGGTCGGTGGCACCATGAAAGCCTGTGCGCACCTGGTACATGGCGGCAAAGTCGGCAATACGTCGCACATGGGTAATGCCGCCAGCGTGCACGATGGTCGAGCGGATGTAATCAATCAGCTGCTCTTCAATCAACGCCTTGCAGTCCCAGATCGAGTTAAAAACCTCGCCCACGGCCAGTGGTGTGGTGGTGTGCTGGCGGATCAGCCGAAAGGCTTCCTGATTCTCGGCGGGGGTGGCATCCTCCAGCCAGAACAACTTGTGGGGCTCAAGTTCCTTGCCAAGGCGTGCTGCTTCGATCGGGGTGAGGCGATGGTGGGCATCGTGCAGTAAATGGGGCTCAAAACCGACGGCCTCGCGTACTTTGCGAAACAGTTCCGGTGTATGGTGCAGGTAAAGCGCCGTGTCCCAGGGTTCCTCCGGGGGAAGCCCTTTTTCTGCCGGCTCGTAGTAGCCTTTGGTCTTGCCGACACCATAGGTTTTTGCCAAACCCGGCACACCCGATTGAACACGTATGGCCTTGAAACCTTCTTCAATATGTTTTTGTACGGCTTCCACTGACTCACTGTGATCCCGCCCGTTGGCATGCCCGTACACCATCAGGCCATTGCGGCTTTTGCCCCCCAGCAACTGGTAGACCGGCATGCCGGCCAGCTTGCCCTTGATGTCCCACAGCGCCATGTCAATGCCGGCGATGGCCGTCATCGTCACCGGCCCCCGGCGCCAGTACGCACCGCGGTAGAGGTATTGCCAGATGTCTTCGATGTTGCGTGGATCACGCCCGATCAGACAGGGGATCACATGTTCCTCAAGATACGCTTTGACTGCGAGCTCTCGTCCATTGAGTGTTGCATCGCCCAGTCCGTACAGGCCGTCATCCGTGAAGACCTTGACGGTAATGAAATTTCTGCCAGGGCAGGTCACGATGATTTGGATGCGTTCAATCTTCAAGATGGGTCCTTGGTGGCCGTCAATCGGCAAAGTAGCTTTCAGGGGCTTGTTGTCTTAGCGCCGCCAGATGCTCGCTAATGTGGTTGATATGCATGGCAACGCTGGCGCCAAGGCCTGCCACGTCGCGCGCCGCCATCTGGGACAGCATTTGTTCGTGTTCATGCAGGGCTCGCTCCGCATGACCGCTGACGTGCCCCAGCAAGAGCCAGCGCACGCGGTCAAATTGACGCTTCATGGGCTCCAGCATGGGCCAGACGTGGTCACGCCCGGCAAATTCGAACAGGCGCCGGTGCATGCGTTCGTCGAGTTCAAAAAAACGATCGGTTTCACCGCTGGCGACAGCGTTGCGCTGTTGTTCGACAAGGCGGCCAAACTCGGAAATTTGTTCCGGTGTGATGGTTTGAACCAGATGAACATGGTTCGCGCACTCGAGGGTGCTGCGAACAAATCGCCCCTCTTCAATCAGTGACAAGCGCACTGGCGCCACGATGGTGCCAACCTGCCGGTAAATCATTACCAACTGCTCCTCCGCGAGTTGTGCCATGGCCTCTCTCACGGGTGTTCTGCTGACACTGATGATTGACGCAATGGTGGCCTCAGACAGCGCCGTCCGCGGCGGAATTTTTCCCCGCAGGATGGCTTGCTGCAGGGCATCATGAACCTGGGCCGTGTAAGAGCGCTGCATGTCGAGCTTGAAACCCGCGAGCGCATCGACCAGCACGCTGTCAGGCGCAACGGGGTCGCTTTTGCTTTTACGGGTCGAAGTTCGGGTCAGCATCTTGGTCGGTTGGTTTGAATCTTGTAGCATGTTACACCATGGTAGTGTGTTAATAAATAGAGTATTTATAGGGGTAAACCCCGATATATCGTATGTTTGTTGCCGATTACCATCCGTTTGTCGTGAATAACACACCATGGCACCATGGCAGTTACTGAAAAACAGAATGCAATCGATGGTGAAAGTGGTTGCAGCTTACCTTGAAAGCGGCCGCAACGAATGCGGCGAGGCGCTGGACATCCGCGATCCCGGCTGATTTTGCTGCTGGATGATTGAGCCAATTGGAGGCTCTGGATGTGTTGTACGGCCACAGCAAAACCGTTATGTCGTTAACTTTTAATCAGGAGAAAAAATGTTTCAAATTTGCAAAAAAATGGCCCGCGCCGTCACACTGACGGCCGTCGCACTGGCCTGCTCCGGCGCGCTGCACGCGGCAGACATCACGCTCAAGCTGGGGCATATTGCCAATGAAGAAAATTCCTGGCACAAGGCTGCCCTCAAATTTGCCGAAGAAGTCAAGACATTGACGAACGGCAAAGTGGAAATCAAAGTCTTTCCCAATGACGCCTTGGGCAAGGAAATGGACCTGATCAATGGCATGCAATTGGGTACGGCCGACATGACCATTACCGGTGAATCGCTGCAAAACTGGGCGCCTAAAGCGGCCTTGCTGGCCATTCCCTATGCCTTCAAGGACATGGCGGAAATGGACAAAGTCGTGAATGGCCCCCTGGGTGACGAGATCAAAAAGGAAATCACAGAACGCGCCAAGGTGGTCCCTTTGGCTTATTTTGCACGCGGTCCGCGCAACCTGACCTCAAAAACCCCCGTTAAATCAGTGGGCGACGTGAAGGGCCTGAAAATGCGCGTACCCAACGTGCCGGTATTCATGCAATTCTGGCGTGGCGTGGGTGCCCAACCGACCCCGATGGCGTTTGGTGAAGTCTTTACTTCGCTGCAAACCGGCGTCATTGATGCACAGGAAAACCCGCTGGCCTTGATCAAGTCGGCCAGTTTTTTTGAGGTCCAGAAATATGTGAACCGCACCGAGCATGTGCGCTCATGGATTTACCTGGCCATTGGTGAGAAATCCTTCAACAAACTCAATGCCGAGCAGAAGAAAGCCGTTCAGGAAGCGGCTCAACGCGCCCAGGTTTATGAGCGGACACTGATGCTGGCTGATGAAAAGAAGCTCGAAGCCGAGTTGAAGGCCAAGGGCATGATCTTTGTTGAAACCGACCAGACCAGCTTTGCCAAAAAGGCGAAAGAAGCAGTTCTGGCTGCGGCCAAGGAAGAAATCAAGCCGACCATCCAGAAGCTCTACGCTGACTAAAACCGGTGTGTCACTTGCCCGAATGGCCCATGGCATGGCGGGCAAGTTGATGCCGTTCTCCATCAACGCAAAGGATTGACATGGTCGGCGCATTGAAAAAACTGGAACAACTGATCAAGTGGGCCATCTTTCTGGTCTTCGCCTTCATGATCGCAGCCGTTGTGATTCAGGTGTTTGGACGCACTTTCATGACGCAACCCCCCATCTGGACCGAAGAGGCTTCCCGCGTCACCTTGCTCTACATCGTGGGTTTGGGTGTGGGCGCCTCGGTCCTCACGGGCGACCTTGTCAATGTTGATCTGGCACTGGTGCTGATGCCCAAGTCAGTGCGCCGAATTTGCGAGCTGACATCGGCGGCGCTGGTTTCGCTTTTTGGCTTCTTTATGGTGCCTGGTGCCTGGGAGTTCACCGTCTCCGGGGCCATGCAAACCTCGCCAACGCTTGAGACCCCCATGCAATACATATTTGGCTCCATGTTGTTTTTTGCCGTGCTGCTTGGCACGTTCGGGTTGGTTAAGTTTCTTGACGTTCTTTTTGCCATCCCTGGCAAGGAATTGACTCCTCCCACCCACTGAGGCCTGACATGGGAATCACTATTTTGTTTGGCACCTTCCTGCTGTGCCTGGTCATCGGTGTGCCCGTGGCCATTTGCCTCGGGGTCTCCTCTGCCTCCTACCTAATTTTTTACGCGGACATCCCACTCGTGGTGTTCTCACAAAAAATCTTCTCCGGGGTGGATTCATTTGTCTTGCTGTGTATTCCTGGCTTCATCATGGCAGGCAGCCTGATGAACGGTGGTGGTATTACTGACCGCATCATCCGCTTTGCAAGTGCCGGCGTCGGCTGGATCCGGGGTGGACTGGGCCTGACCAACATCGCAGGTTCCATGCTGTTTGCCGGTATTTCCGGAACGGCCGTTGCTGAAGCGGCATCCATCGGCGCTGTCATGATTCCGGGTATGAAGAAAGAAGGTTACCCGGTCAGCTTTGCCGCAGCTATTACCGCTGCCGCATCCACCGTCGGGCCGATCATTCCGCCCAGTGTGCCCATGATCATTGTTGGCGCACTGAGCGGCGTCTCTGTGGGGCGCATGTTCATGGCGGGCGCCATTCCGGGCATCCTGCTTGGATTGGGCATGATGATCGTCTGTTACATCATCTCAGTGAGAAAAAACTACCCGCGTCAGGCATGGAAAGGCTGGAAGGAACTGTGGCATGCATTCCAGGGCGCCTTCTGGGCTCTGATGTTGACGGCCCTGATCATTGGCGGCTTGCTCAGTGGCGTGGTCACGCCCACTGAAACCGCCATATTGGCCTGCGTTTACGCTTTCGTGATCGGCGTCTACATCTACCAGGGGATCACCCTGCGCGACGTACCAAAAATCATGATCGACAGCGCCATCACCTCCGCGGCGCTGCTGGCCTTGATCGGTATTGCCAATGTGTTTGGCTGGATCATGGCCAATGAGGAAATTCCGCAAACCATCGCCAAGGCCATGCTTTCCATCAGCACCAACAAATACGTGATCATTCTGCTGATCAACATACTGTTGCTGATCGTTGGCATGTTCATGGAGACCATTGCGGCGCTGATCATCCTGTTCCCGCCCTTGCTGGCTGTAGCAGTGGGTGTGGGCATCGACCCGATCCATTTTGCGACCTTTGCTGTTTTGAACCTGATGATCGGGCTGACCACGCCACCATTGGGCATTTGTTTGTTTGTCTGTGCCAACATCGCCAAAACGCCACTGTCCTCGGTCATCAAGGAAATTCTTCCCTTTTTGGCCGGAAATATTTTTGTGCTGCTTTTGGTTGCGTTTATTCCGCAGTTGTCGCTCTGGCTGCCCAACCTGCTGTTTGGTGCCAGATAAATGGCAAGCGGCGGTATTTGAACGAGTTGGCTGGTTTATTTATTTTGCGGTGGGCATCACGAACTCGGCACCCTTGCCAATGCTTTCCGGCCAACGCTGCATGATGGATTTTTGCTTGGTGTAAAAGCGCACGCCCTCTTCGCCATAGGCGTGCATGTCGCCAAACAGGGAGCGCTTCCAGCCGCCAAAACCATGCCAGGCCATGGGCACCGGAATCGGCACGTTGATGCCGACCATGCCGACCTGGATGCGGCGTGAAAATTCGCGCGCCACGTTGCCGTCGCGCGTGAAGCAGGCCACGCCGTTGCCGAACTCGTGGTCGTTGATGAGCTGGATCGAGGTGGCCAGGTCCGGCACACGCACACAGGCCAACACCGGGCCAAAGATCTCTTCCTTGTAGATGCGCATCTCGGGCGTGACGTGGTCAAACAGCGTGCCGCCCAGCCAGAAGCCTTCGCCACAGCCCTCGCCCGCCGTGGCGCCGTCAAAGCCGCGGCCATCCACCAGCAACTGCGCGCCTTCCTTCACACCCTGCTCGATGTAGCCGGTGACGCGGGCATGCGCCGCCGGCGTGACGATGGGGCCCATCTCGGCGGCCAGGTTGCTGCCGTTGAGCACCTTGAGGGTCTTGGTGCGCTCGATCAACTTGGGGATCACCTGGTCGGCCACGTCGCCCACCAGCACCGCCACCGAGATCGCCATGCAGCGCTCGCCGGCCGAGCCGTAGCCCGCGCCAATCAGCGCATCCACCACCTGGTCGATGTCGGCATCCGGCATCACCACCATGTGGTTCTTGGCACCGCCCAGCGCCTGCACGCGTTTGCCATGGTGGGCGCCGGTCTCGTAGATGTAGTTGGCAATCGGGGTGGAGCCGACAAAGCTCACCGCCTTGACATCCGGGTGCACCAGCAACGCGTCCACCGCTTCCTTGTCGCCCTGCACCACATTGAATACACCGTCCGGCAAACCGGCCTGCTTCAGCAAGTCGGCCATGAACAGGCTGGCGCTGGGGTCGATCGGGCTCGGCTTGAGGATGAAGGTGTTGCCCGCCGCGATGGCCACCGGGAACATCCACATCGGCACCATCACGGGAAAGTTGAACGGCGTGATGCCGGCCACCACGCCCAGCGGCTGGCGCAGCGTCCAGTTGTCGATGCCGGTTGACACCTGGTCGGTGAAATCACCCTTGAGCAACTGGGGAATGCCGCAGGAAAATTCGACGATGTCAATGCCACGCGCCACCTCGCCCTGGGCGTCGGTGAACACCTTGCCGTGCTCGGCGGTGATCAAGTGGGCCAGTTCGTCCTTGTGCAGGTTCAGCAATTCCAGAAACTTGAACAGCACGCGGGCGCGGCGGATGGGGGGCGTGTCAGACCACTTGGGAAAGGCGGCTTGCGCGGCGGCAACGGCGGCATTCACGTCTTCCCCATTGCCCAGGCGCACCTGACGCGCCACGGCGCCGGTGGCGGGGTTGTAGACGGCTTGCGTACGCGTGCTGGTGCCGACGCTGCGTGCGCCACCGATGTATTGAGCGATTTCAGTGGTGTTTGTCGAAGTTTGCATGGTGTGTCTCGTAGGTGGAAAGAGCAACAGGCTGGTGTTGTTGGATGGGGGCAGTTTAGGCAGACCTGCCCCAGACAACAAGACCACAGACTTGAATTTATTGTTCAACATGGTGAACAATAGTGCCATGAACGAGCAAAAAATCAATGAACTCTGGAGCCACCTGCATTGGCTCACGGTGCTGGCGCAGCAAGGCAGCTTCACGGCCGCCGCCGCCCGGCTGGGCGTGAGCAAGGCGGCCATGAGCCAACACATGGCCGAGTTGGAACGCCTGGCCGGGGTAGCGCTGGTGCGGCGCACCACGCGCAGCGTGCAGCTGACCGAGGCCGGCCAGCGTCTGGTGGACGACACGCGCGCGCCTTTCGAGCTCATCGCGCGCAGCTTTGCCGAAGTGCGCGACTTGGCCGGTGCGCCCCGGGGTTTGCTGCGGGTCACGGCGCCGGTGGCCCTGGCGCGCCAGCAGCTGGTGCCCCGGCTGGCTGACTTCTTGCGCGCATACCCGGAGGTGCGGCTGGAGCTGGACATGTCCGACCGCCTGAGCTCCATGACCACGGAAGGCTTCGACCTGGCCATTCGCCACACCGCCGCCCCGCCCGACACCCACGTCGCCTGGACGCTGTGCGCCACGCGCTCGGTGCTGGTAGCCAGCCGCAGCTACCTGCGGCGCAGCGGCACACCCAACTCGCCAGCAGATCTGATCAACCACAACTGCCTGCATTACCCACGCGCGCATGACGCGCCGGTCTGGACCTTTGAGCCCATCCAACCCGTAACCACCGCGAATGAGCCGCCGCAACGGATCACGGTGCCGGTCACAGGCTCGCTGTCGGCGAACAACAGCGAGGCCTTGCGTGATGCGGCGCTGAGTGGTCTGGGCATCGCGCTGCTGCCCGATTTCAGCGCCCAGGCCAGCCTGCGGGCCGGCAAACTGGTGCAGGTGCTGCCGCATTGGAAACCCGTCGGCGCTTTTGCCGAGCAGCTCTATGCCATCCGGCCCTATTCGCCCCACGTGCCGCGCGCCGTGACGGTCTTTGTGGCGTACTTGCGAGAGGCATTTTCAGGTGGGTTTGGCGAGGGGATTGAGGCGCCATCCGACCGGATAGGGTGAGGTATCGGGAGTGACGAACAGGCCGGCAAGAATCGGGCGGTCAACTTGTTGCATCGACCGGTTGAATTCAAGGTTATTCGCCGATTTCCAGCCACGGTCAAGTCAGTGCCCATTGCCGTCACGGGAGGCCGTGGGTTAGTCGGCTCCTGAGCAGCGTAAACGGTCGATCACCTGGAAATTGGGAGCACCCGGTCTTGGCCAGAATCGGACGTTTGTGAGTTGTAAAGAATTCAAATCTGGCACTTAAGGAAGGCCCTCGCCGCACGCTGCCATCATGCGTGGCTGGGCGTCGTGCTAGCTACTTGGGTGCCGCAGGCCTGAGTGGAGCGATCGGACTTTACTCGAACGCCTGATCGCGCTTTCTGTGGTCCGCGGCTTCGTGGTCGCGCTGGCGGTCAACAGAGGCGGCAAAAGCTGGTGCGTGCGCGTTGGCCCAATCGGCGATCTCCGCCTTTGAATGCTGTTTGAGGGCTTCAATCAACGGTATCCGCGTTGCGAGAATATCGGCAAGCGAGCCGCTCCAGCCGTCTGGCCTGAAGCGCTGAAGGAAGGTATCCAGAACTCGTACAGGTTCAGGCGCAACCTCGATGAGCCGCGCGGCCGCAGACGACCAGCCTTTCGCATGATCTTCATCGCCTGCGTTCGAAAAGCGCATCACCCGCGCAAGAAGTTCGTGGCGCGTTTCGGGCTTTTTTGCCGCCCACGCCATCCAGACATCATCTGGAATGTGATCGAGCGCACAGGCGCGGTCGCTCCTGATGTCCTGAAAGATTGTCTGCTCAGCGCCGTCCTCATCGGTCGCCTGCTCGACAAACATATCGAGAATGACGGTAGGGAAGGACTTGGTGAGCGCAGCAATAATTTCGCCCAAATTCGACGCATGAACCTTCCAGCTTTGGATCGCAACGAGGATCCGGTTGCAGAAAACTCGAGCTTGATCCTCATACTGCTGGCTGTCGAACGCCACTTCGATAATTTGGCCGAGCATATGATCGCGGTGCGCCTCTTCCTCCTCTAACTTGACATTCGCCAGGAACTCCCTGCCCATTGCCCTCAGCGATTCACTGATCGGCAGCTTGTCAGTAAGCCTTTTGAAGACCCGCATTCCCAGAATCTCCAAGGCAACACCGTGGCCATCATCCTTGACCATGATCTTCTGCAGAATTTGGCGCAGTTGCTCATCTTTCAGCCCTTCGTGGGCCTGCCCGTACGCCAACTGCTTAAAGCTGTAGATCGGCACGGAAGACATCGTCAGCACCTTCATCATCCGTTCGAATGCCTTGCCATTGACGCCAGCACTCACCTGCCAATCAAGCAGATAGGGGTGAAGACGCGGGTCGGACAGAACCTCGTCCAGCAGAGATTCTGTTTCCCTCGCCGAGCGGTTCATTGCCGACGCCAGAAAGCCGGCAAGTAACTGCGCCCGGCGATTACCTTCCGGAACTTTGAGAAACTCATCCCGCAGGCTGCTCCAGCATTTCGCGAGTGAGCCGCAGCCTGTGGCCAAGCCTTGCCCGAGTGCGAATGTCTTCCGTGAATCCGCTACAACGATTTCACGAAGCAGTGTGTCGAACTGCTGGTGATCCCCCGCGAGCTGCTGGCCGAAATCAGTGCATAGGTCATAAACCTTCTGGCGTGCCTCAAGAGGCTTCAGTTCCTCCTCCTCATCGAGATCGGCGATATCGAGCGCGCCCCATTCCGGCGAAAGTGCATAAGAGCGGATCATCCCGGCAAGATCGCTAGGACGAAGGTGCTGCTCCAGTTCCTCCAGCGCATTCATTGCAGCCTCGGAGAATTTATTTTTACTCCGCCTCATGGCGTTGCGAACGCCGATCCAACCTTCTGGCCACCCACCCTCTACGGCGAAGGCATTTGCTAGCGCGATCACCTCATCGCACATGCCGGTCCGAAGGAGCTGCGAGAGATGGTTCGCCATCACCCGGCGAATACGATCTGATAATTCACGGCAGGACGCTTCCGCTACGCGGCCGACCTCGATAACCTGCATGTACCAGTCCCTGACCTGATCACCATTTTTCGGATGAAGGCCATAGTCGCGCTTCCACGCCCCAAACTCAAACGAGTAGTGCGACCTGAAATTCGATGTCTTAAGCATCTCTCCCAAAAGCGTTAGGCCAAGGTCTTGTATCGCGGCAACGCTGCTCACAAGCAGCGTCTTGACAAATGCCGCCCGCTGGTCGGCGCTAGCATGCGTGCCTGACAGATACAGCCAAAAAAGCGACTTGAGCGAATCGGCTGCGGAATCACGCGCTTTGGAACTCTCACTCAGCACGAATCGCTGGAGAAGCGCCGCGCCACGCTCGAACAGTACTGAATCGTAGGCAAGAGACCTGAGGACCCGTACGATCTGAGCCTTATTGTCATTCTGTTCGCCGAAAAACCAGTCCTCATTGTTCGCGGCTGTTCTTTCGATGAAGGCAAGCGTCGCGACGGGATTGACTGGCGCAATGTTCTCGAAGACTGCTTCGCCCAAAGTATTTAGCTTACCGAGTTGTTCCAACAGGCCGCCCGCCACAAACCATTTCTCGACAAGTACGATGGCACGCTCTTCGTCATGAAGATATCCGATGCGGCGCGAAAGGGATCGCAGCATACGGTCGGACGACCCGTTGACGATGGCATCCTCAATCCTCCGCAGTGGGATGTCTTCAAACGCTCGCTTGGCCAGCCTGTTGGCGAGGGCGTGAGGAAGTATCGCCCGCCACTTCCCTCGCTTCTGCACAAGCTGCCTACGATGAAGCTCAGCAACGTACTTGTGGAGTTGGTCCACGGACTGCCCCGCCAACTTTGCCAATGGCAAAAGCTCCGACTCAATGCCATCCAGCGTCTCGCCGTCGAATGAGTAAAGCAACGCGCATACCTTCGCGGCATCAAGCAGTTCCGAGCTTTGCGCTTTCTGCTGATGGAACAGGCGCTCGAATAGGTCGGTGTCATTGAGCCTTGCGAGCGATTCTCCGTGCTTGGCCGTGTCAGCCAACGCGAAGGCCACACGTGCGTTTCCTTCCGAAAATCTCGCGATGACATGCCGGCTCGGTGGCGCGATAGCCGGATAGCGGCCTTCGAGCATCTTCTCGATGAGATCGGGCGACGCGGGCTCCAGCTTGAAGACGTCGGTATTTTGGGGTTCATCATCGGTAATGTCGTATTCAACCGTGATGACGCTGAGCTGGCAGTTGGAGCTCGTAATTTTTGTAGCAAGCTGTTTATGCAGGTCGATGCCGCAGTTGTCGACGATCAGAACGACGCGGTGGTCCTGGCTGACGAGCCGCAGTAACATCTCTTGCGGAACCGGATCGGGCTCATCGGAAATGTCCGTGTAAAGAGCATCGGATCGCGCCAGTGCACCGAGTCCGATCCGATCATCGAATAGCGCCTGGATGAGGCGAGTCTTGCCAACACCAGAAAGGCCAACGAGACGGACAATGCCTTTGGGCTTGGCGAGGATGTCGCGAAGCATTGCCAGCGCCTGCTCAGCGTTCAGCCCGTCCACGTTTTTGATTGATGGCCCAACGAGCCGAGTCTGAGCGTCCAGAAAATACGGCGCGTCGACCGACCCGGGTGAACTTGACCAGTCTTCAAACGGACGCCAGCCCGACAGGGGGAGTCCGACCTTTTCGCGCACCCACGGGACCAGCCCCACGTGCTGGTTCACCCATGTTGCGATGCGACGGCGGTCGTAGAAGTCGAGCGTGAGTGAGGGGAGCGACGCGAGTCCTTTGACCGCTTCCGCCATCGCGGCCTTTCGGTTCTTCAGTGACGTATCGGAAAGCGAACCTGCGGAGCTGGCGATGATGTAGGCCCCGTCGCTGGTCGCCAGCTCGACGATGCTTGGAAGAACAACACCTTCTGGAGCCATTTCTTTAAGAATCGCTCCACGCGGCATGTCCTGGGCCTTGACCTGAAAACCTGTCACCGCCTTGGGAACATAACCCGAGATCGCCGCGCCAGCCGTGAGCGCCACCCGCACGTCGATGCCGCCGTCGCTCGCATTCTGATGGCCGCCCCAAGTCACTGTGGAGGGAGAGTAACCGTGCACCCGCACTTCGCGCTCACACAGGTAGCCGACCAACGTCCGTAGGTCGGTGTCGTCGAGCTGGGCGATCTGATCGCCTGTAACTTCAAGAATCATCGCGCCATTTTAGGAAGTCTGTCTCACAACTCCTACGAAACGGTAAGCCAGCGTTCCCATAGTGCTATTTCCAACAATCGTCCATCGGATGCAAGGCAGGCGGATCAGCATCACTGGAATCGCTTCAGCCCCGTGCCGCGATGTTTGTGTGCGTGATGCCGTTATCGTCATCCCGTTGCAACTCGAACGTCTGAGGTACCCATCATTGAAGAACTGTTCGTTCCAATGTCCGCAGTGGGTCTCTAGGATCCGTCCGAATAGAAAAGTCCCCGACCCTGAAAATAGATCCTTGCGGGTCATGCCACCAATGGCTGATCAAGTTCGGCAAAGTTGCTGATTTTGACAGCACCGTCCGGGAAGCGTGCAACGACTTCCAATTGACCTCCCATGGCTTCAATATGACTGCGCAAAGTAGACAAATACATATCGGTTCGTTTTTCCATTTTGGCAATGGATGGTTGTTGAACATGCAGCACGTCTGCCAGCATTTTTTGAGAAAGTCCACGTGCTTGGCGCAGTTCGTTTAATGGCATTTCAGCCAACATCGCTTTCGCACTGGCGGCAGAGCGTGCTTGTGCCTGTGGTGTCATGCGAGCGCGTAGCTCACTAAATTTATTAGCCATCGATCAGTCCTTCCTTTCGAAGTTGCTCAATATGTTGGTCGTAGAGTTGATCAGCGACAGGAATGTGGATGTCGTACCAGCGATCATCTCCAGTTTTGTCACCGCCGATCAGCAAAATCGCCGAGCGACGTGGATCAAAGGCGTAAAGCGTGCGCAACGGTTTTCCACCCTGCTGTGTACGAAGCTCTCGCATATGCTTGTGTCTTGAGCCATTGATGCCACTGCTGTGTGGAAAGCCAAGTCCTGGTCCGCGAGCCTCCAGAAGGCGCACGCTTGAATCAAGCGCTTCCTGTTCATCCTCGGACAAGTTCATCCACCAGTCACCAAACTCATCTGTATATTCAACATCCCAAGTCATTTGTGGACTATAGCGAGCCACTTACATTCCGTCAATGGAATATTTTGAGACTTGGCCAAAGAAAAAATCTCCTGTAGATTGAATAGCCGGTTTGGATTAGGCATTTCGGTGAGCTGGCTGACCGCAATGGTCTTAACTTGCCACACAGGCAATCAAGTCATATGGCGTCCCGCTTGAAATGCAAAGGCCGGGAAGCAACATGGCAGACCGGCGTTTGAAGTCTGGAGGCGGAGAACGCAATCAACCCGGCGCCAGCATCCACTCATGCGCCGGGTCGTTCTTGAATACCCAGAAGCGGTTCGGGCCGGCCATCACGTTCAGGTAATACAGGTCATAACCATGCGGCGCCACCACCGGGTGGTAGCCGCGCGGCACCATCACCAGGTCGTGGTTTTCCACGGCACAGGCTTCGTCCAGGCTGCGGTCATCCGTGTAGACGCGCTGGAACGCAAAACCCTGGGGCGGCTTCAAGCGGTGGAAGCAGGTTTCTTCCAGTTGGGTGTCTACTGGGACGGATTCACCTCCACAGCCTTATGCGATTTGTCTTGGTCGTGTCTGAGGTGACTCAGGTTTTTTGGCGGCTTTTGCCTTGACCCCGGCAATGGGTCGAATGGTTAAGCCAATGCGCATGCCTGCTCTTGTGGCCATGTTGACCAGCGCATCAAGACTGAATTCACTGATCTTGCCTTTGAGCAGTTGGTTCATCCGCGGTTGAGTCAAGCCAAGTGACTTGGCCGCAGCCGCCTGCGTCAACCCGCTGTCCGTGAACCATTTGGAGATAACGGCCATGGTTTGAGAGCGCAGCAGCAGATTTTGTGCTTCCTCGGTATCGAAGCCCAGATCGGCAAAGATGTTGTCACTGCCCTTTGTCATTTGAAGTTCATTCATTTTTTACTCCTCTGGTTCACGAGTTGCCGATAACGTGTGCTTGCCAAATCAAGATCAGCCTTGCTGGTTTTTGGGGTCTTTTTTTCAAAGGCGTGCAGCACATAAATGGCCTCCGGAAATTTCGCGGTAGGCCTTTTCAACGCGAATGCGAATTTCCCTGACACCTGCCCCCACCGTCTCCATGGGCTTCCAATCAGAAGGTTCATGACCTTGCTGGACTTGCCCCAACTGATGACCAGTTTCTCTTTTTGCGTCGTTGGAGAAGCCTTTGACAGTGTCAAGACTGTCGCCAAGCCATCGCATTGCTTTTTGCTGGATTCGGATCATGTCGAAATTTTATTCTTGTTTCGGAATAAATAAAATGGCTGAAGACAGGATCATTTGGGCATACTGGAGTCCGTCTCTGACACTGACAATGTTGCCAGAAACTACAAACGTGTTGGTTGAAGCAGCCAAAGATAGAAAAATTCGCAGCGTCGCTGAGCTTTCGCGACTATCTTGACTCAGGCAGCACCACTTTTCGCCACGCAAGCACCGCGTGCAAGCGCTGCTGAAAGCTTGAGATCATCAGTCCCAGCAAAATCAAGCCGATCCCAGCTGTTTGTCCTGTTGAGGGAAGAGCATCAAAGATCAGCCACGCAAAGACAAGCGCAAAAACGGGCACCAACAGCGCCACCGGAGCCACCGCCGCAGCCGAATGCCGCGCCATCAGTGAATTCCACACCCAGTAGCCGAACAGCGTGGTGGGATAGACCTGAAACGCCAACGATGCCAGCGCGACGACACCGAGTTGTTCTGGCAACTGCACGAAGACGCTGCTGCCCGAACTCCAGTAAGCCAAGGCAAACAGCGGCAGCGGTGCAAACAGGCATGACCATGCGACAAATCCCAGTACCTCGGCTGGCTGGATGCCGGATCGTTTCACCAGCAGGTTGGCCGCACTCAGTGCCACGGCCGCAGCCAGCACCAGCTCCACACCCACTGCCGGGG
>Ga0209211_10002476_pt1 | contig 31830 bp, 27 predicted proteins | sample RifGroA2_FD_183992 | JGI IMG/M metagenome (GOLD analysis project Ga0209211, IMG submission 183992) | Groundwater microbial communities from Rifle, Colorado, USA - Groundwater A2 (SPAdes) (version 2) | ecosystem: Environmental > Aquatic > Deep subsurface > Groundwater | place: Rifle, Colorado...
GCCGGTGGAGGAAGGCTATCCCGCCTACCTCGCCTCGCGCCTCGCCGCGTTCTACGAGCGCGCGGGACGGGTGCAGACGCTGGCCGGCGGCAACGGCTCGATCACACTGATCGGCGCGGTGTCGCCGCCCGGCGGCGATTTTTCCGAGCCGGTCACCAGCCACACCAAGGAGATCGTGCAAACCTTCTGGGCGCTTTCGAAAGAACTCGCCGACGCGCGCCACTACCCCGCGGTGGACTGGGTGGAGAGCTTCTCCGGCTATGTCGCGAGTTGCAGCGACTGGTGGGCCGAGCATGTCGATCCGCGCTGGGCCGAGCAACGCGCCGCGGCACTGGGCATCCTGTCGCAGGCCGAGGAGCTGGCGCGCATTGTCAACCTCGTCGGCCCCGAGGCGCTGTCGCCGCAGCAGCGCTGGGCGCTGCAAGGCGTGGCGCTGTTCCGCGAAGGCGTGCTGCAGCAGAGCGCGCTCGATCCGGTCGACAGCTATTGCTCGCCGCAGAAGCAGTTCGCGCTGCTCGACCAGATGCTGAGCATCTACCGGCAAGGCTTGAAGCTGCTCGAATTCGGCGTACCGGTGCAGGAACTGCTGCGCCTGCCGCTGCTCGCCGAGGCGCAGCGCCTAAAGAGCAGTTACGGAAACGACCAGCTGAATGAACTACGCAGCTTCGCCGCTCGCGCCGACAGCGAATTCGAACGCCTGCACAGCGAATATGCGCAACACGGGAAGGTGACGCCATGAGCGTTCAATTCGTAGCCCGGATGAAGCGTAGCGCAATCCGGGAGCAATCTTCAACGTTGAACAGACCTGGATTCCATTTCATTCCATCCAGGCTACGTCTATCCCTCTGGGAGAGAACACAGTCGCCAATTTTTCTCGCCCGAATTGAATCCCATGAACCTCTCCGTAGGGTGCGCTCCGCGCACCATGGTGCATGGAATGCACCCTACAAACCCATTGCCCGCTTGAGGTTCATGGGTAGGGGGCAAGCTCAAGAGGTGGCTCATGAGCGAAAAAGAATATAGGTTGGCATCAGCGGCACGCAACGGCCTGCTCTACATGCGCGGCGTGCCCGACATCGCGCTGGGCGACCGCGTGGTAGTGCGCGACCACAGCGGGCGGCGGCGCAACGGCCAGGTGATACGCACCTCGAACGAGCTGGTGCTGATCCAGGTGCTGGAGGGCACCGACAACCTCGACCTCGAAAACACCTGGGTGCGCTTCCTCGACCAGCCGTTCGAGATCGCGCTGAGTCCTGACATCCTCGGGCGCGTGTTCAACGGGCTGGGCCAGCCGCGCGACGAGCGCCCTCCGTTATTTTCGAAACTGAAGCGCAACGTCAACGGCGCGCCGGTGAATCCCGCGGCGCGCGCCTATCCGCGCGAGTTCATCCAGACTGGCATCTCGTCGGTGGACGGGCTAAACTCGCTGGTGCGCGGGCAGAAGCTGCCGATCTTTTCCGGCTCGGGCCTGCCGCACAACCGGCTCGCCGCGCAGATCGTGCGTCAGGCGCGGCTGCCCGGCGAGGAGTCGCAGTTCGCCGTGGTGTTCGCCGCGATGGGCGTGTCCTATGCCGATGCGCATTTCTTCCGCGAGACCTTTGCCGAGAGCGGCGTGCTGCGCAACGTGACGATGTTCCTCAACCTCGCGGATGAACCTGCCATCGAGCGCCTGATCCTGCCGCGCGCCGCGCTGACCGCGGCGGAATACCTCGCCTTCGATCTCGATCTGCATGTGCTGGTGGTGATGACCGACATGACGCACTACGCCGAGGCGCTGCGCGAGGTCGCCACTGCCAAGGGCGATGTGCCCGCGCGCAAGGGGTACCCCGGCTACCTGTATTCCGACCTCGCGGAGATCTACGAACGCGCCGGTCGCATCCGCGGCAAGCCCGGCTCGATCACCATGATGCCGGTGGTCTCGATGCCTTCAGACGACATCACCCATCCCATCCCCGACCTCACCGGCTACATCACCGAGGGGCAACTGGTGCTCTCCCGCACGCTGAACAACCTCGGCATCTATCCGCCACTGGACATCCCGCCCTCGCTGTCGCGGCTGATGAAGGACGGCATCGGCAAGGACCACACGCGCGAGGATCACGCGCGGGTCGCGGGGCAGATCTACGCGTCCTACGCGCGCGCCCTCGAAGTGCGCAACCTCGCCTCCATCATCGGCGCGGAGGATCTCTCAGAGACCGACCGCAACTACCTCGATTTCGCCGACGCCTTCGAGCGGCGTTTCGTGGGGCAGCGCGAGGACGAGGAGCGCAGCATCGTCGAGACGCTGAACCTCGCATGGGAACTGCTCTCGCTGCTGCCGCCGCAATCGCTGACGCGCGTAGGCGCGGCGGACCTCGTCCAGTACCACCACTGGCAAGGCGCCCTGGCGGAAGAGAAATGAAAAATCATTCAAACATCGATAAGCAGGATACACAGGATTCTTTTCATCCTGCACATCCTGTCCATCCATGTTTCGTCCTGAGCTTGCTTCGATGAAAAACCATTTCAACACTCATACATCGATGAGCAGGATGTGTTTTTATCCTGATCATCCTGTATATCCATGTTTCGTCTGGGCCATGTTTCGTCCGGGTTTTCTAGAATGAAAACCCGCCTTAAAGTCCGTCCGACCAAGAGCGTGCTGCTATCGCTGCGCCGCCAGGTGGTGGCCTTGCAGCACGGCCACGACCTGCTCGAACGCAAGCGCGAGTTGCTTACGCGGCTGGTGCACCAGCGCCTGAGGAGCTACCGAGAACTGCGCCTGACGGTGAGGGAAGCATTGCAGGGGGCCTACCACTGGCTATCCATCGCCCACATGCGCATGGGCAGCACACAGTTGCGCCAGGCGGTGCTGGGACTGAAACCGGCTCTGTCGGTCTACATCCTGCCGCGCAGCAGCATAGGCGTCGAATATCCCACCGTGACCGTAGAGAGTACGCCGATCCAGCCCGTCGGCCTGATGTGGACCGACGCCAGTTTCGACGAGGCGCGCCAGCGCATGACCGACATCGCCGTACTGCTCGCGCAACTGGGCGAGGCCGAGACCGCGCTGTGGCGTCTGCTGACCGAACAGCGCAAGACCCAGAAGCGCGTCAACGCGTTGAAGTACAACGTCATCCCGCGCTACCAGAACACCATACGCCACATCGAATCGGTGCTGGCCGAGGAAGAGCGCAACACGCTGTTCCAGCTGAAAATCATGCGCGACCAGCTGGAAACGACCGGGGGAAATTTGGCTATTTCATCTCAATAACCTGTATTGCTCCCAGCTGAAAAATGGCCGGCGCACGGTAATGACGTCCCCGTTCACCCTACACGGCTACCGCCAAGTTCAAGTACGCCCCCCCAATTACTCCCCCTGCTCCATCTCCCTGCGCAAACGCAGCGCATGAAAAATCGTCGGCACGTCATTTTTCCAGCACGGCAGCACTGCCGAAATCAGCAGGCCTTCGCAATCCGCCAGGATGCCCAGCCAGATTGCCGCGGAGACCCACAGTCCGGCGTTGTCGAACACCAGCAACGAGAAAAATGCCAGGAACAGCACCAGCCCCCATAGTTTGGAGCTCCACATGTGGTAGCTGGCTTCGCGCCTGAATTTCCAGTAGTCGTAGGCGTAGCGCGCGCCTTCGAGCGCCAGCAACAGCGTCAGTGCGGCGGCATGATCCAGGATGACCTGCGGCTGCAATACCCAGACGGCATAGATCGCGGCCACGTAGAAAATGCTGTCCGCGACGCTGTCCAGACGGCGCAGCGTCGGGGTGGCGACATTCAGCTTGCGGGCGATTACGCCGTCGAATATGTCTGACAACAAGGCCACTACCAGACAGACGGCGAACCATTCCGGACGGGGGGCGTAGTGCGCGAGATAGACGAGCAGCGGCGCAAGTGCAGCGCGCAGCAGCGTCAGCCCCAGCGGGATCAGCGCCCGGCGATCCGTCATGACAAAATCATCAGTCACACAAAATCTCCACTCGCCCTTTCCTGCCGTCCACGCGCACCCGCTGGCCGTTGCTCAGGCGCAACAGTACGCCGCGCACGCTCATCACCGCCGGTATCTGCATTTCACGGGCGGTGACCGCGCCGTGCGAAAGCGGGCCGCCGCTCTCGGTGACGACGGCGCAGGCGCTGTAGAACAGCGGCGTCCAGGCCGGATTGGTGGTGCGCGCGACCAGCACGGCGCCCTTGGGGAACAAGGCGAAGTCGGCGGGAGAGCGCACGACGTACACCTCGCCCTCGGCCATGCCGGCGCTGCCGGCCAGGCCGCTCAGCACTGCGCCCGAGGTTTCTTCCTCCACTTCATCCGCCGCGTCGTCCAGATTCCATGCCGGGGGCGCGTCGCGGCGTTGCAGCCAGGCGGACTTTTCTTCGCGTATCGCTTGCGCCAGCGCTGTCCATGTTGCCGGGTCGTCGCACCGCACGGCTTCTTCGAGCGGGCGGTAGTGGGCGAAGAATACGTCCATCGGGTCTTCCACCACGCCGCGCCCGCGCAGGTGTTCGCCCAGACGGCGCAGCCCCTTGCGCAGCGGCAGCGTGAGGCGCGTGGTGTGGTAATGCTCGACGTCGTCCAGCGTGGTATAGGCGCGCACCAGTCGCAGCAGTTCGTGGAAGAAGAAATGCAGCCGTTGCGGAATGCGTGCGTACAGGCCGAGTTCGGCCTCGTGCATCGCCAGCTTGATCTTGCGTTCGCGCTCGCGGGGATGTTCATGCGCGCCCGCTTTCGGCATGCCGGCCATCAGCCGCAGGTTGTCCAGCACCAGCCACGGCGCGTCTACCCAGGTCGGCTGATAGGGATCGAAATCCACTTCGCGGTGGCCGTGGTCGCGCAGGAATTTCGCGAAGCGCGCGCTGAATGCGCCGAACGCATCCAGCCGCCCCGACGCGATCAGCTCCTGCGACGGCGTCGAATCGACCAGCGCCGTCAGCTCGGCGTGGTCGCGGATGTCGTCGGCCATCGCGGCCAGTTCCTTGTTGATGATGCCGGTCTTGGTCTCGGTATGGGCGATCAGCGTGTCGAACAGCGCCGCGGCCTCCTGCGGATTTCCGGTGAGCATCTGCAGCAGCCCATGCAGCAAGCGGTACAGCGTGCGCTGGGTGATCGAGATGGCGATGTTGGGCAGGAAATAATCCGCGCCCAGCCGGTTCACCCGCAATACGTATTGCCAGACTTCCTGCAAGTCCCCGCCCTGCAGGTTTTCGGCACTCAGCTCGCCCAGTGTCAGCAGGTAATAGTCGAGGTCGCGCGACCACTCCAGCGGCAGATCCTGCACCCAGGCGTAATCGCTGCGCAGATGCGGAATCGCGGCCTCCAGTTCGTCCAGATTGCGGATGACGAACGGCATGCGGCGGCCATAGATTTCCACGGCGTTCTGGTTGCCGTAGATGTAATGGCCGAACATCGCGAACCATTTGCCCGAGAACGGCGGATAGCCCATCAGTTTGAACGAGTGATTCAGCGAACGATGGAAGCCGTCCTCGACCATTTCCCAGGCCAGCGGCGTGATCACGTTGGGGAAGCGTTCCGCAGATTCGTCCCGCGTCCAGCGCGGCGGTATGCTGGTGACCGGGCGCGATTGCAGCAGCCACAGTTTGCCGGCACTGATCGCCCATTCGATGTCCTGCGGAAACTGGTACGAGGCTTCGACGCGGCGCATCAGGTCGGCCAGTTCGGCCAGTTGCGCCGGATCCAGGCTGACCTGGCTGGCCGCCGCGCCCTCCACCTCGACTTCGACCGTACCCTGCGCGGTGTTGACGATGCGCTGGGTCTTTTCGCCGATGCTGCTGCTGCGCAAACTGCCGTCGCGCGCCAGCACGAACTGGTCTATCGCGCCTTCGCCGCTGACCACCGATTCGCCCAGTCCGAAATTGGCGTTGACCAACATTTCGTCGATATTGCCGCTGATCGGGTTGATGGTGAAACCGACGCCGGAAACCTCCGAGGGGATCATGGTCTGCACCACCACCGCCATGGTCGCCTGCATCTGATCGAAGCCCAGCCGCTCGCGATAGGCGATGGCGCGATCCTGCCACAGCGACGCGAAGCAGGCGCGGATGCGTTCCAGGATGGCGTCGGCACCGTGTATGTTCAGATAGGTGTCGTGCTGTCCGGCAAAGGCGGCACTGGCCAGATCTTCGAAAGTGGAAGACGAGCGCACGGAAAATGCCGCATCGTCGGCGTAGCCCGCGAGCCGCTGGCGTACCGATGCTTCCAGTCCGGCGGACAGCGGCAATTGTTCGATCTCGCCGCGCAACTCTGCACCCTGCTGCTGCAGCCTGGTCGCGTCGGCGTAATCGAAGGCCGCGACTCGTCCGCACAGGGTGTCCGCGGCATGGATGAATTCGCGGTAAGCCTCGGCGGTGACGATGAATCCAACGGGAACGGGGAATCCGCGTTGCGTGAGCAGGGAAAGGTTCGCGCCCTTGCCGCCGGAAAATTCGTGGCGGCAGGCTTCGGGGTCGGTAAAGGCTAGCGTCAGATGCATGCGGGCTCCTCGTTGGCTAAGGTGTGGCGGCGAGCGATCCATAATGCCCAGCCGGCCAGCAACACGCCGCAGAGCACATCGATCAGGTAGTGGTAACGCAGATACATGGTCGAGCCCCAGAGCCCGATGCAGGGAAGCAGGCACCACCAGAAACGGCGGCGGTTGTGCCGGAAATCGAAACCGAGAATGAATAGCGACACCGCCACATGCAGGCTGGGAAACACGTCCACGCCGGTCGAGCCCATGCTCACCAGCGAGGTATTCCAGGCGGTCAGCGGCCCGGCCGCAAGCGGCGCGTCGAAAGTGTCGCCGAACGCCAGATAAGGCCCGGCGGCGGGAACCAGCGTATAGCCGAGGAAGCCGACGCCATAGAGCGAGAACAGGCCGGCGACGAAGGCCTTGCAGCGCCACACCGGGCCGCGGAAGTGCGTCACGATGCCCATCAGCAGGTAGGGGAAGAAGAACAGGTAGCACAGGCTCATCAGCTCCGTGAGTCCGGGCGTGACCAGTCCTTGCCACAGGATGGACGGCGTGTCGCCCAGCATCGCGCTGTCGATGCCGCGCAGCGCGACATCTTTTTTCTCGTCCGAGATCGCCGGGATGGCGGAGCGCAACTGCTGGAAATACAGGTTCATCGCCAGCGGATAGAACAGCAGCCTGCCGTACAGCGAAACGGAGGTGTTGCTGCGCAGGTCGTAGATGACCAGCGCAAATGCGGCAATCAGTCCCGCGCCGAAAGCCAGCGTGTCGCTCCCCGCTATCCCCTGCGCGGAAAGCAGGCGCAGGAAAGTGACCAGCATGAAGCCGCCGAAGAACAGCTCGTGCTCGTACAGCGTCCGGCTCGGGTTATACATTGCGCGCCCTCATGCACTCTTCCAGCGCTGCGCGCCAGTCCAGCAAGGGTTTGCGCAGCGACGGCGCGACCGCCCAGTTATGCAGGCTGACCGCGAGTTTCTGGACGCGCCGCACCGACATCAGACCGAGCAAACTGACGGCGAGGCAGGCGAACCACCACCCCAATGCCTGGAACAGCAAGGCCGCCAGGAATGTCAGTGCGACCCAGATCAGCAACGAGGGGAACCCGACCAGCAGACGCCAGAGCGCAATGGTGTTGCGCCCGTCGCTGAAGCGCCGCCCGGCCCAGGCTGCGGCCAGCAACACCGGCGCGTTGAGCGCACAGGCAAGCACGACCAACGGCGCGAGGATCGCGAAGAGCAAGGGATACGCCCAGGCATGATGCATGGGCATCAGCGGCACGCCCTGATGCCGCCACAGACGCCTCCCGCTGTCCAACAGTTCCTGCTCCAGCTTAGAGGCATGCTGTTCCGCTTCCGGCATGCCGCTCTCCAGCGCCTTCATCGCATCGAAATAACTGCGCTTGCTGCCCAGCGTCGCGGCATAGGCAATGCGCTCTCGCCGGGCAAAAGTTTCCGCATCATCGGCCTGCACCGCGAGTCTTTCCAGCGCCTGGACGAGGCGCTCGTGCAACACGCGAACCCGCTCCATGCCCTGAATCTCCGGGGGCAAACGGGTGTCCACCGGCGCGCCGGCAACGACTTCGACATCGCTTTGCCAAGCCCAGGCCTGTTCGTAGTGGATGCCCAGAGGAACGACAAGCGGCGGCGTATCGGAATTGTCCAGGAGCCTGACCAGCGTGCGCGCCGCCCCCTTGTGGAAGGGCAAATGGCGATGCCCCAGATCGCTGGTGCCTTCGGGCAGGATGAGCAATTCGCCGCCTTGCCGGACATAGTCCGCGCAGACGTCGATGACGGCATTGCCGTCGCCTGCCCCGGCGGAGATGCCGGCCGCCCTGTCCTTGCCGCGGGAAATTTCGATGCCGTCGAAGAAGATGCGGCCGATCAGGCTGCGGCGCAATTGCACCGAGATCATGAACTCGATATGCGGCAGTTGCGACTTGTACACATAACCGTCGACGGCGCCGTTACGATGCAAGCCCACATAAAGCACCGGACCGACCGCCGGCAGGTTGCCTGCGTTCAGCAGACGGACGCGGCGGTAATAGAGCAAGGTCAGGAACAGGCTTAACGACCGGTACCAAAGTTTTCTCAAATCTTGTCCATTTCAAATCTTGTCCAGGACGGTGATGGTTATGTTGCCGGGTGCCGCCCGCGCAGTATAGAACATCTCTGGTAATTCAGATTTCGTCATTCCGGCGCATAACCTGCGACTTGGCTGGCGTTGTTTGCCAGCTTAGTCGAATAGCTATAACCAATGACTTAGCCAGCGTTTTTTGCTGGGTTAGTCAGATGGCTAGTAGTTCTATCAGTAGTTTCATCAGGCCGGAATACTGTGCTTTCAATCGACTGGGCGCGATTTTTCCTTCGCCGGGTAGAGCCTGCCGGACAGCAGGCTGGCGGAGACAATCAGCACAGCACCTATCCACTCGCGCGCTTGCATTTCCTCGCCGGCGAGAAAATAGGCGGCGATTGCGGCAATCACCAGTTCGGACAGGAACAGCACGATCGCGCGATTGGCCGGCACCCGCGCAATGCCATACTGCACCGCGAAACTGACGGCACACAACACGACGCCGAGCAGCGCGAGCAACAGCCATGAATCGCCGTCGACCGCAGCGACCCTGTTCGCGAGTCCGCCCTGATAAAGCAGATACAGCGCGCTTAACAGGGCTGTGCCGAGCCATACACCGAAGGACTTGGTCTCCACGCTCAGATGCGAACAACGGCGCGCCACCACATTGGAAAACGCAAAGCTCATACCCGCCGACAGGCCTATCCATTCGGCGGCGTTGTTCGGCAACGGCATTCCCAGCTGCGGCTCCCACAGCATCACCACCGCGCCGGCGAAAGACAGGAAAATAATCGCGTAGCCGTAACGATTGAGATGCTCGCCCAGCAGCCAGAACGAGAACAGGATGGTCCACACCGGCGCGAGGTAGAACAGCAGCAGCACCCGCATCACCTCGCCGTCGAGTATCGCCAGCACGTAGCCGAAATTGCACCAACCCGCACTCAGCACCAGCAACACGCCCCACCAGCCTACATGGGAAAGGTCGCGCCACACCCGCGGCAGCAGGAACGCCCCGCTCACCAGTGCCAGAAAATAGGTCAGCAACGTGGACAGCGCACCGTCCACGCCCACGATATCCAGCTCCCGGAACGGATACCAGATCATGCCCCACACCAGCGCGCCGCTCAGCAAACCGGCGACCGGCATTACATTTTGTTTTGATGGCACTGCCCCGCCCCTTATAATTGCCGCTTGGCAAATTCCGCCGTTCCACCGGAATGGAACGACACTACGATGAATCCCGATCTGCAAAAGCTCCAGCCCTACCCGTTCCAGAAACTCGCCGCGCTGTTCGGCGAAGTGCATCCGAATCCAGACTACCGTGCCATCAGCCTGTCCATCGGCGAACCGAAACATGCCACGCCGCAGTTCATCAAGGACGCGCTGACCGCCGGGCTCGACGGGCTGGCGAATTATCCCACAACCGCTGGCAGCGACGCGCTGCGCGGAGCCATTTCCGAATGGCTGGGCCGGCGCTATGGCATCCCCGCGCCCGATGCAAAAAACCAGATACTGCCAGTGAACGGCAGCCGCGAGGCGCTGTTCGCATTCGCCCAAGCGGTGATCGACCGCAGCAAGCCTGATCCGGTGGTCGTCAGCCCGAATCCGTTCTACCAGATCTACGAGGGTGCTGCGCTGCTGGCCGGTGCGACGCCGCATTTTCTGAACACGCTGCCGGAAGAAGGTTTTGCGCTGGACTACGCGCAACTGCCGGAAGAAGTATGGCAGCGCACGCAGTTAATCTACGTGTGCTCGCCGGGCAACCCCAACGGCCATGTGATGTCGCAGCAGGAATGGAACACGCTGTTCGAGATGAGCGACCGCTACGGCTTCGTGATCGCCTCGGACGAATGCTATTCGGAAATCTATTTCGAAGACCGCAAGCCGTTAAGTGCGCTGCAGGCCGCGCGCCAACTCGGGCGCGACGACTACAGGAATCTGGTAGTGTTCTCCAGCCTGTCGAAGCGCTCCAACGTGCCAGGCATGCGCTCCGGCTTCGTCGCCGGCGACGCGTCCATCATCGGCAAGTTCACGCTCTACCGCACCTATCACGGCTGCGCGATGAATCCGGCGATCCAGACCGCCAGCATCGCAGCCTGGAACGACGAGGCGCATGTTGCCGAGAACCGCCGCCTGTATGCGGAGAAATTCGCGCAGGTGGTCGATATCCTGAAGCCGGTGCTGCCGGTATCCCTGCCGGACGCCGGTTTCTACCTGTGGATACGCACACCGATCTCCGACACCGCCTTCGCGCAGGCGCTGTATCGCGACTATAATGTGACGGTTCTGCCGGGCAGCTATCTGGCGCGCGAAGCGCGCGGCGTGAATCCCGGAGAAAATTTCGTGCGTCTGGCGCTGGTCGCGAATACCGCCGAGACCGTGGAAGCTGCTCGGCGCATCGCAGAATTCAGTAACAAAATTCAGGCGTAAGACTTAAGTCGTAAGACGTAAGTTGGCTTTGTCCGCTGCGCGGATTTTGCTTTAACTGAGAACTTACGACTTACGTCTACCAACTTTATTATTTAACAGGAACCCAGCCATGCAAGACTTGCAAAACATCATCGACCTCGCCTTCGAACGCCGTGCCGAGATCACCCCGCGCAACGCCGAATCCCAACTCAAGGAAGCAGTCGACAGCGTCATCAACCAGCTCGACCAGGGCAAGCTGCGCGTCGCCGAGAAGATCGACGGCCAGTGGGTCACGCACCAGTGGCTGAAAAAGGCCGTGCTGCTGTCGTTCCGTCTGGAAGACAACGCCTTCATCAAGGGCGGCTTCACCAACTACTACGACAAGGTGCCTTCGAAGTTCGCCGACTACAACAGCCGCGACTTCCGCGAAGGCGGCTTCCGTGTGGTGCCTCCGGCCGCGGCACGCAAGGGCGCATACATCGCGAAGAACGTGGTGCTGATGCCCTCCTACGTGAACATCGGCGCCTATGTCGACGAGGGCACAATGGTGGACACCTGGGCGACGGTCGGCTCGTGCGCGCAGATCGGCAAGAACGTGCACCTGTCCGGCGGCGTCGGCATCGGCGGCGTGCTGGAGCCGGTGCAGGCCAACCCGACCATCATCGGCGACAATTGCTTCATCGGCGCGCGCTCCGAAGTGGTCGAAGGCGTGATCGTCGAGGACAACGTGGTGATCTCGATGGGCGTGTTTATCGGCCAGAGCACCAAGATCTACGACCGCGAAACCGGCGAAGTCATGTATGGCCGCGTACCGGCTGGCTCCGTCGTGGTCAGCGGCAGCCTGCCGTCTGCCGACGGCAAATACAGCCTGTACTGCGCGGTGATCGTCAAAAAAGTGGATGCCAAGACCCTGAGCAAGGTCGGCATCAATGAGTTGTTGCGAGGAATCTAAGCAGGATACGGGATACAGGATACAGGATACAGCCATGCACGACTCCCCTGTATCCTGCAACCCGCCTCCTGTATCCTGAAATCGAGGTGACAAAATGATCATCACTCCGCTATTGCAACTGGCCGCCGAAAAGAAAGCCTCCGACCTTTTTTTCTCGGTCGGCGCGCCGGTCAACATCAAGATCGACGGCATTGCGATGCCGGTCAATTCGCAGTTGCTCGATGCGGAGGTGGTCAAGCGCATCGCCTACGAAATGATGACGCCGAAACAGATCGCCGAGTTCGAAGCGAAGATGGAGATGAACTTCTCCTTCCGTCTCGACGGCTCCGGCAACTTCCGCGTCAACATCTTCCGCCAGCGCAACGACATCGCGATCGTCGTGCGTCACGTCAGGGGCAAGATCGAGAACGTCGAGGCATTGAAGTTGCCGTCCGTACTCAAGGAGCTGATCCTGGAAAAGCGCGGCCTGGTACTGGTAGTCGGCGCTACCGGCTCCGGCAAATCCACCACGCTCGCCGCGATGCTGGAGCACCGCAATAGCGTCAAGAGCGGCCACATCCTGACCATCGAAGACCCGATCGAATACATCTTCAAGCACAACAAATCCATCGTGAACCAGCGCGAGATCGGCACCGACACGCTGAACTACGAAAGCGCGCTGGCCAGCGGCATGCGCGAGGCGCCGGACGTGCTGATGATAGGCGAGGTGCGCGACCGCGACACGCTGAAGCACGCGCTGATCTTCGCCCAGACCGGCCACCTGTGCCTGACCACGCTGCACGCGAACAACAGCTACCACGCGCTGAACCGCATCGTAAATTTTTTCCCTTACGAGTCGCGCCTGGGCGTGCTGTCCGACCTGTCCATGTGTCTGCGCGCGGTGATCTCGCAGCGCCTGGTGCGCAATACTCAGGGCAAGCAGGTGCCTGCGGTCGAAGTGCTGCTGAACACCTCGCTGATCGCCGATCTGATCAAGAACGACGAGATCGACAAGATACGCGAGGCCATCGAGAAGAGCGTGTCGCCCGGTTCGCAGACCTTCGAGCAGGCGCTGTACAAGCTGTTAAAAAAAGGGGAAATCACCAAGGAAGAGGCGATGCGCAATGCCGATTCGGCAAGCAACCTGGCCAGTCTGGTCGATTTCTCGGAACGCACCAGCACGATGCAAATCCCGGCATACAGACCAGAACAGGATGCCCAGCCGAAACCATCCGCCGACTTCGGCGGCATCAAGCTGAATCTGGACGAACCGAAGTAACTCGGCCAGATGGATTGCACCTTGCCTGCCAACTCGAACGCCCCTCACCTCAATCCTCTGATGGAACATCTAGCCATTCGACTAGGCTGTCCAACAACGCCAGCCAAGTCGCTGGTTATCCCGCCAGCGGGGAGAGCGAAGCGAGGGGGGCGAAGCCAAGCGAACGAAAAGGATCATTTTTTATGACGAAACTGTACGGCATCCCCAATTGCGGCACCGTAAAGAAGGCGCGCATCTCACTCGAAGCGCGCGGCATCGCTTACGAGTTCCACGACTTCAAGAAACACGGCGTCACCGAAGCCATGCTGTCCGGCTGGCTGAAGCAAGTCGGCTGGCAGAAACTGCTGAAGAAGACCGGCCCGACCTGGGGACAGTTGCCCGACGAAGTGAAGTCCTCGATCAAAGACGATGCCTCCGCGCTGGCGCTGATGCTGGAGAAGCCCAATGTCATCAAGCGCCCTGTGCTGGAGCATGGGGGCAAGGTACTGGCGACCGGATTTAGCGAACACGATTACGAGAACATCAAACCCTGACTCGTCCGCAGATTACGCAGATTCGCACAGATTAAAACCGACAACAAAAATTAAACAAAATTGAATCTGCGTTAATCTGCGGATAAGGAATCTTTATGAGCGACACCCTCACTTTAGCCAAACAACTCATCTCGCGCCATTCGCTGACGCCGATGGACGACGGCTGCATGGACATCATCGGTGCCCGCTTGGCACCGCTCGACTTCAGCCTGGAAAAAATGCGCAACAGCGAAGTGGACAACCTGTGGGCGCGACGCGGCAACGACGGCCCGCTGGTCTGTTTTGCCGGTCACACCGACGTAGTGCCGTCCGGCAAAACAGACAAGTGGAACAGCGATCCGTTCACACCGGCCGTGCGCGACGGCATGCTTTACGGACGCGGCGCGTCCGACATGAAAGGTTCGCTCGCCGCCTTCGTCACTGCAATCGAAAAATTTGTCGCGGCACATCCGCAGCATCGCGGTTCCATCGCGCTGCTGCTAACCTCGGATGAGGAAGGTGTAGCGATCGACGGCACGGTGCGCGTAGTCGAGGCCTTGCGCGAACGCAACGAATTGATCGACTACTGCATCGTCGGCGAGCCGACTTCCGTGGCCAAGACCGGCGACACCATCAAAAACGGACGACGCGGCTCACTGTCCGGCACGCTGACCGTCAAGGGCGTGCAGGGCCATATTGCCTACCCGCATCTGGTCAAAAATCCGATCCACCTCGCCAGCCCGGCAATCGCCGAACTGGCTGCGACGGTGTGGGACGAAGGCAACGAATATTTCCCGCCGACCTCCTGGCAGATATCCAACATCCACGGCGGCACGGGGGCGACCAACGTCGTGCCCGGCACGGTCGAAATCCTGTTCAACTTCCGCCACTCGACCGCCAGCACCATCGACAGCCTGAAGTCTCGTGTCCACGCGATCCTCGACAAGCACAAGCTGGAATACGACCTGATCTGGGAGATGTCCGGCAAGCCCTATCTGACGCCGCGCGGCGACCTGGTCGATGCGGTCGCCGCGGCGATCAAGCAGGTGCAGGGGCTGGATACCGAGCTGTCCACCAGTGGCGGCACTTCCGACGGTCGCTTCATCGCCGACATCTGCCCGCAGGTGCTCGAAGTCGGCCCGCTGAATGCGACCATCCACAAGATCAACGAATGCGTCGCGGTCGCCGACCTCGCTGCGTTATCCGAAATTTATTACCTGACGCTGCGCAAGCTGCTGACCGAATGAAATACCTCATACTGATTCTGCTAGTCGCGCTGCTGCTGTGGCTGGTATTCATCGCCCGGTCGAACCGGCGGAAATCGCCATATGACCGCGGCGGCGATGGCAGCAGTTCCGGCGATTCGAGCGGCTCGTCGCATTGCGACAGCGATGGAGGCTGCGGTGGCGGCGATGGCGGTGGTGGAGGCGACTGATGGAGACACAAATGAGCGATTATTTTTCCGGCACGGCACATAATCTGGAGACAGTGCGCGACTGGCTGCGCTTCGCGGTGAGCCGATTCAACCAAGCCAAGCTGTTCTTCGGTCATGGCAGCAGCGACCCCTACGACGAGGCCGCCTACCTGATTCTGCACACACTGCACCTGCCGATCGACCGGCTGGAACCCTTTCTCGACGCGCGCCTGACCTACAGCGAGCGCGCCGAGGTGTTGAACATTATCCAGCGCCGCGTCGAACAGCGCGTACCCGCCGCCTACCTGACCAACGAAGCCTTCCTCGGCGACTTCCGCTTCTATGTCGACGAGCGCGTCATCGTGCCCCGCTCGTTCATCTCCGAACTGCTGCGCGACCAACTAAGCCCCTGGATCGCCGAACCGGAAGAAATCAGCAGCGTGCTCGACCTGTGCACCGGCAGCGGCTGCCTGGCTATCCTCGCCGCCGACGCCTTCCCCAACGCGCTCGTGGATGCAGTCGACCTGTCGCCGGACGCACTGGCGGTGGCCGAACGCAACGTCGGCGACTACATGCTGCAAGACCGCATCGAACTGATCGAATCGAACCTGTTCGCCAACCTCGGCGGTCGCAAATACGACATCATCATCAGCAACCCGCCCTACGTCGACGCCGAATCGGTCGCGCTGCTGCCGCAGGAATACCTGCACGAACCGGAGCTGTCGCTGGGCAGCGGCGACGACGGGCTGGATGCGACCCGCATCATCCTGGCACAGGCAGCCGACCACCTCACCGACAACGGCATCCTGATCGTCGAAATCGGCCACAACCGCGAAGTGCTGGAAGCCGCCTACCCCGACCTGCCGTTCACCTGGCTGGACGTGACGGCGGGCGACCAGTTCGTGTTCATGCTGCACAGGAACGATCTGCTCTGATGTCATCGGTCGAGCATTACGAAAACTTCCCTGTCGCCTCCGTGCTGATGCCAAAGCGCCTGCGCAAGCCAGTGGCGGCGATCTACCATTTTGCGCGTGCGGCGGACGACATTGCCGACGAGGGCGATCTGACCGATGACGAGCGATTGAAGCAACTGCACGAGTTCCACGCCGAACTGAAGCGCATCGAAGCCAACGGTCATGGCAAGTGCGCCAAAACTTGCCATGACCATTTCCCTCACCTCAATCCTCTCCCGCAAGCGGGCGAGGAGGCGAACGAGTCGCTGCGCGAATTTCATGTTAACGATGCTCCGCTGACGCCGCTGTTCCGGAACCTCGCCGCCGAGATCGATGAGCATGCGCTGCCGATGCGCCCGCTGTACGACCTGCTCGACGCATTCTCGCAGGATGTAGTGAAGAAACGTTATGCGAATTTCGACGAACTGCAGGACTATTGCCGCCGCTCGGCCAACCCGGTGGGCAACCTGCTGCTGCATTTGTACGGCGAGGCGACACCGGTCAACCTCGCGTATTCCGATGCGATTTGCACCAGCCTGCAGCTGGTCAACTTCTGGCAGGACGTGGCGAAAGACTGGGCCATCAACCGCGTCTATCTGCCGCAAGACGATCTGGCGAAATACAACGTCAGCGAAGCGCAGATCGCCGCAGGCCAGGTGGACGGCAACTGGCACGCGCTGATGCAATTCGAGGTGGATCGCGCACGCGAGATGATGCTTTACGGCAAGCCGCTGGGAACCATTCTGACCGGCCGCATCGGCCTGGAGATGCGCATGATCATCGCCGGCGGTCTGCGCATCCTCGACAAGCTGGAAGCCGCCGACTACGACATGTTTCACAAGCGCCCGGTATTGCGCCCGTTCGACTGGGTTATCATGCTGGCAAAAAGCGCACCACTCTGACAATCAGCCACATGACTCCCGATCAGTATTGCGAAGACAAAGCCCGCCAAAGCGGCTCCAGTTTCTACCACAGCTTCCGTTTTCTGCCGCCTGACAAGCGCCGCGCAATCACCGCGCTGTACGCGTTCTGCCGCGAGGTGGACGACGTGGTGGACGAATGCTCCGACGCCGACGTGGCGCGCACCACACTGAACTGGTGGCGCGACGAGGTAGACGCGATCTACTCCGGCCGTCCGCAGCATCCGGTCGCACAGGCGCTGGTTCCGATCGTCACACAATTCAACCTGGCTCGGGAGCACCTGCTGGAGATCATCGACGGTATGGAGATGGACCTCGAGCAGGCGCGTTATCCGGACTTCAAGTCGCTGCAACTGTATTGCTATCGCGTCGCCTCGGTGGTCGGCCTGCTGTCAGCGGAAATTTTCGGCTACACCGACCGTCAGACGCTGAAATATGCGCACGACCTCGGATTAGCCTTCCAGCTCACCAACATCATCCGCGATGTCGGCGAAGACGCGCGGCGCAACCGCATCTACCTGCCGATGGATGAATTACAGCAGTTCGGCGTGGCCGCGGCGGACATCCTCAACGCGAACGAAACCGAAAACTTCCACCAGCTGATGGCGTTCCAGATCGAACGCGCGCGCCGCTACTATAAACAGGCCATCGACCATCTGCCCGCAATCGACCGCAAGGCCCAGCGCACCGGGCTGATCATGGCGGAAATCTATCTTGCGACGCTGGATGAGGTCGAGAAAAGCGGCTGCCACGTGCTCAAAGAGCGCGTCTCGCTGACGCCGACCTACAAGCTGTGGCTAGCTCTCAAGGCATGGTTGAAGAACTGAACGTTGGTGTAATCGGCGGCGGCTATGCGGGCATGGCCGCTGCCGTGTCACTGGCCGAACGCGGCATTCCCGTCACGGTGTTCGAAAGCGCCAGACAACTCGGCGGTCGCGCACGCGGCGTTCAACACAACGACACCCAACTCGACAACGGCCAGCACCTGCTGCTGGGCTGCTACCGCGACACGCTGCGCCTGATTGAAAAAGTCGGCGGCAACATCGAGCAGGATTTCCTGCGCTTGCCGTTGCAACTCGATCTGCATGGCGAGTTCTCGCTGCAAGCACCTCGCCTGCCCGCGCCGCTGCACCTGATAGAACAACTAGCCATTCGAGTAGGTTGGCAAACGACGCCAACCAACTCGCTGGTTATGTTGGTCGCACTACTTAACGCGCAAGGACTGACATGGCGCGAGCGCATCAAGGCCGCGCGTTTCATGCTCGCGTTACGCAGCATGAATTTCCGCCTGCCGCATGACATCACCGTAGCCGAACTACTCACCCGGCACGGGCAGGATGCGGATCTGACATTCAAGCTATGGGGGCCGCTCACCATCGCCGCGCTGAACACGCCTATCCACAAGGCATCCGCGCAGGTGCTGCTGAACGTGCTGCGCGATGCACTGAACCGCACGCGCGCCGACAGCGACATGCTGCTGCCGCGCCTCGACTTCACCGAGCTATTCCCGCAACGCGCCGCCGCCTACGTCGAGCGACGCGGAGGCAAGGTGCTGACTTCCTGCGGCGTCGAAGCCATCATCCACACTAATGACGGCTTTGAGCTCGTCACCGCTGCTGGCTCACAGCACTTCAGCCATGTCGTCTGCGCCGCGCCGCCTGTTGTCGCGGCGAAACTGCTGCGCCCGGTAGCAGGACTCGAAAACGCCGTACAGCAAATCGATGAGTTGGAGCATCAACCGATCTACACCGTATACCTGCAATATCCACCCCAGGTGCGGCTGCCGCATACGATGCTCGGTCTGCATCGCCGAGTCAGCCAATGGCTGTTCGACAAGGGCCGCATCGCAGGACAACATGGACTGCTCGCTAGCGTGATCAGCGCGGAAGGCCGCCACCAGGAACTGAGCCAGGAAGAGCTGGCACAAAAGGTCATCGCCGAGCTGCGCGAGGAATTCGATATCACCGACATCCCGGTCTGGTTCAAGGTCATCGCCGAGAAGCGCGCCACTTTCTGCTGCGCACCGAACCTGCAGCGTCCCGCACAACAAACCGCCCTGCCCCGACTATGGCTGGCAGGCGACTACACCGCGGGCGACTACCCTGCCACGCTGGAGGGAGCGGTACAGAGTGGACTGCGCTGCGCCCTATCCATCGCGACCAGTTAGCCGAACCCCACAAAGTCTTAGCGCAACCTAGGAATCCCCCTATATCCAGCAAGGGGCAAATCCGGTCTAATCCGGACGTACAAAATCATAAATGCAGTATAAGGAATATCGATGATTCGTTTGATGGTGGTCGATGACCATGAATTGGTTCGCGCAGGCTTGGTCCAGTTTCTTGGACTCTGTCCTGATGTCAGCGTGGTAGCCGAAGCCGGCGATGGCGCAACAATGCTGGAAAAGCTACGCATCACGCCGGTTGATCTGGTATTGCTCGACCTGAACATGCCCGGCCTGTGCGATGCCGACCTGATCGCCCGATTGCACAGCGCCTATCCTGCCCTGGCTATTCTGGTGCTCAGCATGCACAACGAGACGCAAACCGTGATGCGCGCGATGAAAGCCGGTGCTTCCGGCTACATCAGCAAGAACTGCATGCCGTCGGCCCTGCTGGATGCGATACGCAAGGTCATAGCGACCGGGAAATACCTGCCCCCGAATGTCGCCGAACAGCTGGCCTTCGCCTCGGCCTGCACACGTTCGGGCGATCCGCTTGATACCCTGTCTGAACGGGAACAGCAGATTTACCGCTTGCTGGTACAGGGCGACAGTATCGGCGACATCGCCCGGCAACTATGCATCAGTGACAAGACCGTCAGCACCCACAAAAGCAACCTGCTCAACAAGCTCGGACTGAGAAATGTCGCCGAACTGGTGCGCCACTCCCTGACCCGCAAACAGCCCGCATAATTTCTCCCCTGCCATGAGCCAGGAATCGACATCGGCAAAGCACACCAGAGCGCAGTTTCGCCCGGAACTACTGGCCTCAGTGCTCGTGCTCGCCATCGGACTGCTGGCGACTTATCTGTTATGGCAAAACGCACAGCAGCAACATCTCCATGACTTGCAGGAAGAATTCGACTCCGGGATACGCGAGGCCGAACTGAAAATCGAACGACGTGTATCGAATTCCCAGAATGTGCTGCATGGCCTGCAGGCACTGTACGCGGCCTCGGAGAGAGTCGAGCACAGCGAGTTCGCTGCCTATGCTGCAACTTTGCATCTCGATCAAAATCACCCCGGTATACAAAGCCTGACCTTCTCCTCCATCGTGCCCGCCGAACAGCTGGAACGACATCTGGCCGGCATACGCAAGCAGGGATTCCCCGGCTACAGCATCAAACCGGACGGAAAGCGGAAACTCTACGCACCGGTCATCCATATCGCACCGTTCCAAGGGCGAAACCTGCGCGCCTTCGGACTGGACAACTATGCCACGCCCGAACGCCGCGCCGCACTTGAACATGCCCGCGATTCCGGAAAGGCCAGCCTCTCCGGCAAGCTAACACTGGTGCAGGACGACAACTCATCCCAGTCCGGCATCCTGATGTTCCTGCCGGTCTATCGCAACGGCATGGCCCACGACACGCCAGCCAGGCGCCATGCCAGCATCGTCGGCTGGGTGGCTGCGGCATTCCGCATGAACAACCTGATATCCGGCCTGCTCGATGCCCACACGCGGCACTTCGACATCGAAATCTACGATGGCGCCAGCACGAACGCCGATGCGCTTCTATACGATAGCGACACCGTGCGCGACACCCAAAAATCCACTGCAACATTCCGGCATATCCAGCAAATCGAGGTTGCCGACAGATACTGGACCCTGTCGTTCGCCTCAACTCCCTCCTTCGACGCCAAACTGACCACCCCGGAAGCCGGTATCGTCACGGTGATCGGCGCCGTCTCCAGCCTGATACTGGCGCTATGCACCTGGCTGCTGCTGCGTAGCCGAAAACGGGCCTTGCATGATGCACATCTGCTGCAAGAAGCGATACAGCAGGCCGAAATGGCAAACCGCGCGAAAAACGAGTTCCTTGCCAACATCGGTCACGAACTGCGCACACCGATGAATGCAATTCTCGGCATGACCCATCTGGCGCTGGCGGATGAAACCGAATCGTACAAACGCAGCCGGCTCGAAAACATCCAGTTTTCCGGGGAACATCTGCTGAACACCATCGACAACATTCTCGATTACTCCGGCATGGAATATGGAACGCCGCAATCCCACCCGGTGGACTTCACGCTACGCAGGCTATTGAACAATATTGAAAGTTTCGTAATCCGCAAGGCCGCGGGCAAAGATGTGGAACTGTCTGTCGACATCGCCCCCGGACTCTCTCGCCGCAGACTGCATGGGGATGCCAGAGGTCTGGAGCAAGTGCTGCTCAATTATCTCGACAATGCCGTCAAATTTACGCCACAGGGACACATCATCCTCCGAGTGTTGCAGCAAGAAGAAAACGACGCTTCGTTCAAGCTGCGTTTCGAGGTACAGGATAGCGGCATCGGCATCGACAAGGAAAAACAACCCCAGCTGTATTCCCCATTCTGGCAAGCCGACAGCTCATCGACCCGCAAACACGAAGGGATAGGGTTAGGTCTGGCCATCTGCAAGAAACTGGTCGAAAAAATGAATGAGGGCGAACTCGGTGTGAACAGCACGCCGGGTAACGGTAGTACTTTCTGGTTCAGTGCGCGCCTGGACAAGGCGCGCGCGCGTCGCAGCGGAAACGAGACCCCCGCGACGACGGGAAACTATACCTATATCAAGGGCTCGCGAATTCTGGTGGCGGAAGACAATGTGCTCAGCCAGACGATCATTGGCGGGCTGCTGGAAAGCGCCGGCGCCATGGTGCATCGCGCCCGTAATGGCACCGAAGCACTCGAACTGTTACACCAGAACACTTTCGACTGCGTGCTGATGGATGTGCAGATGCCGGAGATGGATGGCATAGCGGCCACCCGTGCAATCCGCGCCGATCCCGCGTTGGCAGAGCTGCCTGTGATCGCGGTAACCGCCCACGCATCGAAAGAAAACCGCCGCCGCTGCCTCGATGCCGGCATGAATGATTTTATCGGCAAGCCGTTCACCCCCGCGTCGCTCTACGCCAGACTGGCGTACTGGCTGCCGCCGCACCATACGCCAGACGCTGCCCGCCCCTTGCAGCTATCTATCGAAGCAATACCGCAGGATGACCAGGCTTATCGCTCCGGCGACAACGAAATCATCGACCTGTCGACGCTGTCAGAATTGATAGGCAACGACCGTGCGAGGATGCGCGAATTCGCCAACAAATTTGTCGAACTGGCACGAGGCGACATGCCGCAGATCGAAGCCGCACTGGCGCATAACGACCACGAAACTCTGGGCCGGCTGGCTCATCACCACAAAGCCCCGGCACGCATGGTCGGCGCTCAAGGCTTCGCCAACCTGTGCCAGGAACTGTCCGACCACATCAAACAAGCTGCCACCCCGGCACAAATCAGTCAAACCGTCGCCCGAATGCGCCCGCTGCTGGATCGCATCGAACAGCGGGTACAGCAAGAATTGGCTTATTGAAACACTCGCATCGCAACGATCCCGCCTGCCCTAGCACTATTGCCCAACGGATGTATTGACGGAAACGACCACCGTGTTGCCGTTTCCCTGATATTCCAGACTATCGAAACTGGTCGCCCCGAGCCTGAAGCTGTCAGTCGCCGGGCTATTCATTTCCAGACCGAATGTATGCCGTAATCGTGGGGAAACATCGAAATGTATTGCACCACGCGTGGATAATGCACCAGATTGCGACCGCTGCCGTGGGGCAAGGCATGGTCCCAAAGCACAAAATCCCCTGCCGAACCCGGCACCGGCCCCAAACTCTCCAAATCCTGCTCGCGGGGATTCGCCGATGTCGGCAGCGCGCCCAACCACGACTCCAGGCGATGATGAAACCCCGGCACGCAACGGAACGCTCCCTGCTCGGCCGCGGTATCGCTCAGGTACAGCAAACCCTGGATGCCGAAAGGCATAGGCATGGCCAGACTCACATCCCAATGCAATCGGCTCGGGCCGGAAATATCGACGCCATCCCGCTCGGGCCGGTTCAAACTGGAACGATCCACCGTCGCCCAGAGATCGTCGGTGCCCCACAACTGCTCGAACGCCTTGCGGATGCGGCGAGAAGCGCGATTCTTGTTTAAGGCCGGATGCTGGAACATCGACACCCAGAACGTATGCTGCCCGCCATACCAGCTATCCGGGTTATCCGGGGCCATGCCCAGATGCTCCCAAATCGCCAACTCGGCGTCCCGACTATCCTCCCGCGACACCGCGCCGCGCAACACCACATAACCGTTCTCGCGCCAAAAGGCCAAATCCTCCGCCGACAACACCGGAGCCTGAACATCCTCCCGCTCAATCGGATAAATCCGGCACGGCTCGCCCAGATAACTCTGGACCATCCGGTTAAGGCGATCCACCAACTCGGCCCCCGGTCTGCCGCCCAGCTTGCCCACAACCCATTGCTCGAACTCCGCAAAACCGGGCCGTTCATGAAAAAGGTATTGCAGCGGCTCGACAATGCCCACCCCCAAACCTTGCATAAGCGTGAAATCCAGGCCGTACTCATCGCGGACAAATTCCTTATCCAGCCGCCCCCCGACCTCTAGTAGTCGCTTTTGCCAATAGCGCTTCAGATGGAAAACGCCGAGATCACCGGCGGTGAAAAAAGAAATATCAGGTTGGATTTTGGAAGGCATGGTGGTGTGATTGGCCAGTTCGTTAAGAGGCTCAAAGTAAAATGCCGCGACTCGAAAATCAAAAGCTAGTCCAGCGCCGCGAGGCTGTGCAATTTTGCCACCAATCCCGGCAAGCGCATCCAGAAACGTAGGTCGGGTTAGCGCAGCGTAACCCGACACCACTCGCCTCATTCATCTCCAATCCCCTCGAAATCCATCTGCCCTCGCCCCCAGCCCGCCTCATATATCCCTGCCTCGACATAGCGCCGAAAGCTGGAATGCGGCCACGCCATTGGAGAGGTCACATATCCATGCTTCACCGGATTGTAATGAACGTACTCCACATGCCTCTCAAAATCCCGTTCGTCCCGCAGCATGTGCTCCCAGTAACGATGCTGCCATAGCGTCTGCTTCCGCCGCATCGCCTGGCTGGCGTTTGGCATGGAACGCAGCCCGGGGTCGCAATGCTTGGTGAACCACGCTTTAACCAGCCGCCAGCGAGTGGAGAAATCCGCATCACCCGGCGGCAACGTCCAGATGCAATGCAAGTGGTCCGGCAAAACCACTATCGCATCCAGCACAAACGGACGGGTGGCGTGCACGGAACGAAATGCGGACCGCAAGACCTCCACCGCCTCTGTCGAGGCAAATATCGGCCGCCGTTTTTCCGTCACCAACGTGAAGAAGAACGAACCGCCCTCAACGAATGCACGCCGGTATCTCATCGCATACCCCGACCTCGTATACCGCCAATATCCCTGTAGGTCGGGTTAGGCCGCAGGCCGTAACCCGACAGAGCAAGGGAAAAAAGTCGGGTTACGCTGCGCTAACCCGACCTACGGGCTACCACTTACTTCAATTCCGCAACGGCTTCCCGTTCTTCAGCATGTGCTCGATCCGCGCCTGCGTCTTTTCGGTCGCGAGCAGTTCCATGAAGTTCTTCCGCTCCAGGTCGAGCAGCCATTGTTCGTCCACCAGGCTGCCCACGTCCACATCGCCGCCGCACATGGTTTCGGCGATGCAGCAGCCTATGTTGTAATCGTGCTCGGAGATGAAGTCGCCTTCGAGCATGTTGACCATCGCGGCCTTGAGGGTGGCGATGCCGGTGCGGCCGGCGACGGCGATCTGGCGCTGGTGCAGCGGGGGGCGGTAAGCGGTGGCGGTCAGCGCCTTGGCCTCTTCCTTCGCGACATGCAGCAGTTCGAAGCGGTGCATCACGATACGGTCGGACGGTCTGAGGTAACCCATCTCGCGCGCGAGTTCGGCGCTCTTGGCGACTTCGCCCATTGCGATTTGCTGGAAGTAGCGTCTGAGGAAGGGGAATACGTCGATGCGGTTGTCGTTGGCGAAGCGCTGCGCTTCCTGCGCGGCACGCTGCGCCATTTCCTTGCAGCCGCCGCCTGATGGCAACACGCCGACGCCGACTTCGACCAGGCCGATGTAGCTCTCCATGGTGGCTACGATACGCGAGCAGTGAATGGAGAATTCGCAGCCGCCGCCTAGCGCCAGTCCGTCCACCGCGGCGATGGTTGGAACCAATGAATATTTGAGCCGTTGCGACACTCGCTGGAACTTGGCGACCACGGCTTCGACATGCGGCACGTTGCCGGTCGCGGCATTGAGCACATCGCCGATTCCGCCGCCGCCCGCGACGGTGTATTTGACCCGGTTCGCGGCCTGTCTGAATTTATCGAACATGGTCGCGTGCTGCGCCGTTTCCTGCACACCCTGCATCAGTTGCAGCAGGTTCGCACCGTAGGAGAACGGCGGTTCGGTCTGCCACAGGATCAGCGCGCTGTAGTGCGCTTCAGCCTCGTCCACCGCGCGCAGCATGCCGTCCAGCACTTCGTTGCTGACGGTGTGCATCTTGCTCTTGAGGCTTAGGATCGCGATGCCGTCATTCATGTGCCACATCCGCACTTCGTCGATCTCGAACACAGTCTCGCCGTACTGGCGTTCTTCGCCCAGCAGATGGTCGGGGAACAGTTGGCGGCGGTAAACGGGTAACGAGGAGCGGGATTGATAGCAACCCAAATCCTCCCTGCCCTCCGTTGGCGCTCCTGCAAGCCGGCGCGGGGAGTAAGAACCTTGTGCTGTGTGGACACCGGTGCGCGCCGGATCCAGCGCCCAGGCCGGCAACGGCACGTTCGCCATCGCACGGCCGGCGGCGATGTCGGCGGAGATCCAGCCGGCCACCTGCTGCCAGCCTGCGGTCTGCCAGATTTCGAACGGGCCGTTATCCCAGCCGAAGCCCCAGCGCACCGCGAAATCGAGGTCGCGCGCGTTGTCGGCGATGTCCTCCAGGTACAGCGCGCAGTAATGGAACGCGTCGCGGAACACCGCCCACAGAAACTGCGCCTGCGGATGCGGGCTGGCGTGCAGCCCGGCGAGCTTCTTCGCCCAATCGCGTTCGCGCAGGATGTCTTTCACACCGTCGTCCACTCTGGCGTCGGATACGCGATATTCGTGGGTGTGCAGGTCGAGAACGCGGATCTCACGGCCGATCTTCATGTAGATGCCGCGCTTGGTCTTCTGCCCCAGTGCGCCCTGATCGACCAGATAGGCGAACCAGCTCGGCAATTCGAAATGCTTGTGCCATGGATCGTCGGTCAGGTTCTCGCGCATGGTGTTGACCACATGCGCGAACACGTCGAGGCCGACGATGTCCAGCGTGCGGAAGGTCGCGCTCTTCGGGCGGCCGAGATAGCGGCCGGTCAGTGCATCGACCATGTCGAAGCCGAGGTTGTATGCTGCCGCGTGGTGTTTGGTCGCGAGCATCGAGAACACGCCGATGCGGTTGGCGATGAAGTTGGGCGTGTCCTTGGCGCGCACCACGCCCTTGCCCAGCGTCGAGACAAGGAAGGTCTCCAGCCGGTCGAGCAGCCCCGCCCCGGTGTTGCGGCACGGAATCAGTTCGACCAGATGCATATAGCGCGGCGGGTTGAAGAAGTGGATGCCGCAGAAGCGGTGGCACAGCTCTTCCGGGAACGCCTGCGCCAGCTGGTTGATCGACAGGCCGGAGGTGTTGCTGGCGAAGATCGCATGCCCGTTCAGGAACGGCGCGACCTTGCGGTACAGGTCGGACTTCCAGTCCATGCGCTCGGCGATCGCCTCGATCACCAGGTCGCATTCGCGCAACTTTTCCAGATGCTGTTCGTAGTTCGCAGCCGCGATGAAGTTAACGCGCGCGGGGCTCGCCAGCGGGCTGGGATCGAGCTTCTTCAGGTTGTCCAGCGCCTTGTTCACGTTGCCGTTCGGGTCGCCCTCCCCCTTGTCATTCTTTTGGGCCGGCAACTCGAACAGCATCGTCTCGACGTTGGCATTGACCAGGTGCGCGGCGATCTGCGCCCCCATCACGCCAGCACCCAGCACCGCCACCTTGCGTATCTGGAAATCATTCGGCATCGCGATCCTCCAAACAATCGGGGAAGGCAGCGCCTCCCCCAGGAACAACGGCTAGAAGCCGTAAGTGTATTGCACGCTCAGTATATTCGTTGCAATGGAACCGTAGGTTCCGATCAGATTACCATTGGCCTTGGTCGCGGTGTTTTGTACATCGTTGATTTGTGCGTCTCGAATGAACAGGTGGGTATAAGCCACATCGATCGCACTGTTCTTGCCCGGCTTGTACTGCCCGCCGAACGACAGCCAGATGCGGTTCTGATCCGGGATGCGTGCGGTGCGGAACGCATCGGGCACCGGAGTCTGGTCATAGGCCAGGCCCATGCGCGTAGTCCATAGCTCGTTGTAGTGATGGTTGACGCCGACGGCGATGCGCCAGACATCCTTCCAGTTTTCCGGAATCGGCGCACCACCCAGAGTGCTCCCGTCTGGGCGCACGATATTCAACTGCTGAAACACACTCCAGCCGGTCCAGGTCGCATCGGCCATCACGTCCAATTTGTCGTCGAGCCGGTGAAACACGCTGGCGGAAAATGTGTCCGGCATTGTGACTGCCAGCGTCACCGCTCCGTCCGGCACAGCGGCGGCAAGGCCTGCGGCCAGCGGCGCCCCGATCACGGCAGCGGTTGGCCGATTCGTGAAGCTCACCGAGCCGGACAGGTTGTACTTGATGGAAGACCGATACGACACTCCGATGCGTGTTTGAGGTGTGACGTTGAACAAGGCGCCAAAGTTGTAGCCCCATGCAGCATCGTTGCCTGTAATGTTTGTCATTCCTTCATTCTGGCCTGCCGCATTCAGCGCATTAGCTGCAGCCAATCCGCCAGCGCCCCCACCAGCCGCCGTAAAAGCGGCCGCAGCCCAGTTGACCGCACTGGTCAATTCGCCGTCGATACGCTGATAGTTGAGTCCCGCACCCAGAGTCAGCGTATCGCTCACCCGATACGACAGTGCAGGATTGACATTGATAGTTAGTATCTTCGACTTCACGGTCTGGAAGCGACCGATCCAGTTTGCGTCGTAACTGGTCTGCAGGCCGAACGGCACGTTCACGCCAACACCGAACTGCATCGCCGGGTCGATCTCCATCGAGAAATAACCGTTCGGAACATAGCCCCAGGAACCCGGATCGCCGCCGGTATTTCCCAATGCCGCTTGGGCTGTCGCGATTGCTGAACCTGTATCGGTAAACTGGGCCGAAGGACGGATCGCATGCAAGGCAACCGCGACCTGTTTCCCTTTCAGCCGCGACATCCCAGCCGGGTTGTAGTAGATCGTGCTGGCGTCTTCCGCGCTCGCCGCCCCGCCGGCGAATGCGTTGCCCATGCCGCTGCCGCTCTGCTCGATCAGGCTGTATCCCGCGGCAGCCGCGGCGATGTTGGAAACGCTTGCCAACGCGGCGGCAATCGAACAACCCAGCGCCAGTTTCTTGAATGTCATGTTCATTCCTCCCTTATTGTTTTTGTCTAAAAATATTCGCCGCAGGCCTAGCCTTCCGGCGGCACGACGCGGGGCTTGCGGTTCTCGTCCACGGCGACATAGGTCAGCATCGCCTCGGTGACCTTCACGCAAGTCGGACGCTCTGGGTCGCGCTGCGAATAGACCTCTACATCCACGGTGATCGAGGTGCGACCGACTTTGACGATCTTCGCGTAGAAACTGACCAGGTCGCCGACCAGCACCGGCTGTTTGAACACGAAGGAATTTACTGCGATGGTCGAGACCCGTCCTCTTGCACGGTGCAGCGCCGGGATGCTGCCGGCGATGTCCACCTGCCCCATCAACCAGCCGCCGAAGATGTCGCCGGCATAATTCGCATCGGATGGCATCGCCACGACGCGTATCGTCGGCTCGCGCTGCGGCAGCGTCGTGGCTGCCATTTGGTTGTCTGCCGTTTTATTGTCCCGATCCATCGTTAGTGTCCCTCGTACAATTCGCGGATCTGCGCCGCGTAGCGTTGCGCCAGTTCGTTGCGCTTGATCTTCAGCGTCGGTGTCAACAGGCCGTTCTCTATGCTCCATGGTTCGCGCAGCAACAACACGCGGTTGACCTTTGCATAGCCGGGGAAACCGCGCAGGTTGCGCGCGATGCGCCTCAACACCTTGGCCTCTACGCGGCTGTCGCTCAATGCCTCGGGCATGTCGGCGCGGATGCCGATTTCATGCGCGAAGTGCTGCCAGCCTTCCGGATTGACCACGCCGAGCACGATCAGGTAGGGATGCGCCTCGCCGAACACCATCACCTGATCGAACAACGGATCGTGCAACATGGCGATCTCCATGTCGGTCGGCGGAATTTTCTCGCCGTTCGACATCACGATGATGTCCTTGGTACGCCCGGTGATATAGATGTGGCCGGTGTCGGAGATATGCGCAACGTCGCCGGTGTTCAGCCAGCCGTCGGCATCTATTATTTCGCGCGTCGCCTCGGGCTGGTTCCAGTAACCCAGCATCACGTTCGGGCCCTTCACCAGCAGCTCGCCCTGCTCGCCAAGGCGCACCTGCACATCGCGTATCGGCTGGCCGACGCTGTCCGGGAAGTTGTTTTCCAGATGGTTGCCGGTAATCACCGGGCTGGTTTCGGTCAGGCCATAGCCCTGCACTACCGGCAGCCCGAGACCGACAAACACGCGTGAAATTTCCGGCGCCAGCGCCGCGCCGCCGCTGATCGCGGTGCGCAGTCTGCCGCCCAGCCGGTCGAGGATCTTTTGCGCGACCAGCTTCTGCAGCAGCGGCCACAGCAGGAACGACGCCGTCCACGGCCCGCGCCCCTGCTCATGCTCGAAACGAGCCCAGCCGGTCTCGACCGCGAGATGGAACAACTTGCGCTTCAGCGGCGAGCCTTCGTCCAGCTTGGTGCGTATCGCCGCATAGATGCGTTCGTAGATGCGCGGCACCGAGATCAGCAGCGTAGGCCGAAGGGTCTGCATGTCCTCCGACAACTGCGGGATAGAGCGCGCAAATGCCACCGTGGCGCCGGTCATCACCGGCAGGTAGTAACCCAGCGTGCGCTCGAAGGTATGCGACAACGGCAGGAACGACAGGAACAGGTCGTCGCCGCGCACCGCAAAGGTATCCAAACAGGCATGGGCGTTGCTGAGGATGTTGTGGTGGCTGAGCATCACGCCCTTGGGACGGCCTGTGGTGCCCGAGGTGTAGACGATGCTGGCCAGGTCGTCAGCCTGGGCGGACAGCGCGGACTGCAGCCTTGCTGCCTCCGGCAGGAACTCGGCCATGCTCTTCAGGCTGTGATCGTTACTGTTCGGAATCTCGTCTACGCTGACGAAACACAGCACGCTGCGCATCTGGTCGCGCACGGTGCGCAGCGCCTGCCACTGCTCGGCGCTCTCGAACAGCAGTACCTTCACCTCGGCGTTGTTGACGATATAAGAGATATTGTCGGGACGGTCGACGGTATACAACGGCACCACAACCAGCCCCAGCGACATCGCAGCCTGGTCGAACATCATCCAGTACGGGCAGTTGCGCAGCATGATCGCGACGCGGTCGCCGCGCTGCAGGCCGAGTGCGACCAACGCCGCCTGCCAGCGCCCCACCTCGTCGCGCATCTCGCGCCAGCTGTAATCGCGCCAGGCGTTCTGGATGAAGTGACGATACGCGACCTTGTCCGGCGTGCGGCGCACGCGCTCCAGAAACAGCCCGTGCAAAGTCACCGCCTGTTGCGGAGTAATCACGTCTTCTTGTTGTATTTGCATCTCCCCTCCTTGATAAGCAGTCATTCTTCCAGAAACAGATCGCGCTGCAACTCGACGCCAGGCATGACCGCATAGTGATCGAAATCATCCACACCAGATTCCTTCAGCACCTCCTCGTCGATGAAGAAGTTGCCGGTGCATTCGCGACTGTTCCGCGTCAGTATCAGCCAAGCCGCATCGGCTACGATGGCCGGCTTGCGCGACGCGTTCAGCATCGCTACCGGGAAGTTGAATTCGATCGCCGCGGTCGCGATCGTCGTGCGCGGCCACAGACAATTCACCCCAATTGCTTTGACACCATCGCCATCGGCGGCAAACTCGCGCGCCATGCCCAGCGCGCACAGGCTCATGCCGTACTTGGAGATGGTATAGGCCAGATGCGGCGCGAACCATTTCGCATCCATGTTCAGCGGCGGCGACAGGTTCAGGATATGCGGATTGGCCGCCCGCTTCAGATGCGGAATGCAGGCCTGCGACATCAAAAAGGTCGCGCGCATGTTCACGTCCCACATCCGATCCAGCCTTTTCGGGGACGTATCCAGCGTGCCGGTCAGGCCGATCGCGCTGGCGTTGTTAACAAGGATGTCGATGCCGCCGAAGCGTTCGACAGCCTGCGCCACAGCGGACTGGATCGCCTGCTCGTCGCGCACGTCCAGCTGGATCGCCAGCGCCTGTCCGCCTGCAGCTCCCACCTCGGCGGCGACGCTATGTATCGTGCCCGGCAGCTTGGGATGCGGTTCCGCGGTCTTGCCGGTGATGACCACCTTCGCGCCGTCGCGCGCGCAACGCAACGCGATCTCGCGTCCGATACCGCGCGAAGAGCCGGTGATGAACACCACCTTGTCGCGCAATCCGGCCATCATCAGCCCTTGGCCCGCAACTCGTCCGGGGCAAAATCGTCCACCATGATGACCTTGCGGCGCAACGCGTAGTCGCGTTCCAGCAGCAGCGCCTGCTCGGCGTCGATCAGGCCAATGTCCCGCGCTTCGGCGATGCGCTGCAATTCCTCCAGCGCCTTCAGCTTGCCGGCCTTGCGC
>Ga0209211_10002480_pt1 | contig 31819 bp, 15 predicted proteins | sample RifGroA2_FD_183992 | JGI IMG/M metagenome (GOLD analysis project Ga0209211, IMG submission 183992) | Groundwater microbial communities from Rifle, Colorado, USA - Groundwater A2 (SPAdes) (version 2) | ecosystem: Environmental > Aquatic > Deep subsurface > Groundwater | place: Rifle, Colorado...
GAATCTTAGGTTCGATGTATTTATCTGCGAACTTCCGGTAGCAACAGAACCATAATAATTTAGAGGTGATGTAAAAGTTGCAGTAGTGTCCCATTGATAATCATAATAGGTGATACCGGTTAAAGGATTCCAGTCAAGAATTACATTAGGAGCCTGGTTTGTCGCACCGATAGAAGGGCTTACAAGTGTGACTTGATCCGTGGTGGTAAAATTCCAGATAGCTGACCATGAAGACGAATCAATAGGGATAGAAGTTTTTATTGCTCTTACTTGCCAATAATATACTGTTCCAAATAAAAGATTTGAGGTGCTTGCCTGACTTGAACCAGTAACTGTAATAATACTTGCTCCAACCAAAGTGGGACTTGTGTTTAGCTTATATTCATAACCAGTTGCTCCTGTAATTGAAGACCAATCTAAAAGTACGTTAGGCTCGTTATTTATTGAACCAATTGCAGGCGAAGTTAAAGATGGTGTACTTAACAAAGCAAATACAGGCGATAAATAGAATAGAAATAGAATGATAATAATTAATGTTTTCATTTTATTTTTGTCAGTGATTATCGTGCTGACTCCGCACTTTTAGTTATTATTTTGTTTATTAAAGTTTATCTACGGTTGTTTCTATTGGTTGCATATAACAGTTCGCTATTCCCAACGAGTTGGGAGTATATTTATTATATCTACAGTCGTTGTTTTCATGTAAATAATTGAATATGACTGCTATATGCTCCTGTACCTTCAAAATCATCATTAATAACATTATTAATGAATATATCAAATTTTATGGAATAAACCCAACTTTTAAATAATCGTTCAAAGATAATAAATTTTTAAATTCGCGCATTTTTTCACAGCTTTCGTTCTGATGCTTCGGAACGATTTGCAATCTTTTTTAAGCATGTGATATGCATATTATGTTTGTGAGGACACAAACAATGGTGAAAGAATAAAATATAGAATGAAGAAACACGTAATAATTTTATATTCCACAATCGTATTTTTGGTTGTGGCTTGTCCACATTAAGTACAATTTAGGTTTATACTGCTTTTGCAGTTTCGGCAACAACTAATTTATAATTTGTTGCAATAACTTCTGTTACAGTGTGTTTTTTATCATCTTTGTCGGTGTAATGGCGACTTGCAAGTTTTCCAGTTAGCGAAACCCGGCTACCTTTTACAATTTCGCCATTAGCAGCATCGGCAAGTTTATTCCACATAACAATATTATGCCATGTAGTATCACGTACCCAATTACCTTCGCGGTCTTTATGACTCGAGCTTGTAGCAAGCGACATTTTTAATACTTTATTACCGTTTGGTAATGTTTTTACTTCGGGATTTGAGCCAACAAATCCGCTAAGTTCTACTTTGTTAATCATCTTTTCCATAATATTTTTTTTAGTTAATAATAAAAAATGAATTTTAATTTGAGACAAAGATAAGGTGGTCAAAAATCCTTATTCGTCTGTTAATTAAGTATATTCGTTTATAGTCGTGTGTAAACAGTTACAAACGGATATGTTGTTTATTATATGATATTTACAATTTAATAAATAAATTATGAAATAAATTATAAAACCGATAAAATCAAATTTAAAAAATAAACTTAATTTTTTTTTGTAATTTATTTGTGTTTTGTAGTTTGAAAATAAAATTTATTTTAAAAACATGTTCCACAAATGCCTTATATTGTGTTAGCTATAATTTATTTTTATAATTTTTGTGGAAATTTCAAAACTAAAACATCTAACTACCAAAATCAATATTTATTTACAATTAAAATTTTTAAGTCATGAAAACAACAATTTTTTTAACAGTAATTTTTGCAGCCTCTTTATTAATTGCTGCAACAATTGGAACTCCCGATTCAATTTCGGGCGTTGTGCAAGATGCTTCAACAAAAAAAGCATTAGACAAAGTAACAGTTTCGTTATTCAGAAATGGAAATTTTGTTACTTCTATTAAAACAGGAACAGACGGTAAATTTATTTTCGAGAAATTAATTCCCGCAAAATATTTACTAAAAGCTTCGAAACAAAATTATTTAAGCTGGGCTGGACAAGCATTTGATTTTAAGAAAGGTGATTCAAAAAGCGTTACAATTACACTTAGTCAAAATTTGCCAGTTGTATTAGAAGAACAAAAATATAAAAAAGATGAGGCAAAAGGGGTTTCCTCAATTGTAAGTTGCGAGAGACAAATGAACCAATCAGTTGCAGGTTATTCAATGGATTACGATAATGTTGATGTTGTACACAATACCGAAACTTACGATAAAATTAATGATAATGCTTTTAAAGAATCGCTAACAAATCCACTATCAACTTTCTCGGCAGATGTTGACAAAGCATCGTATTCAAATGTTCGTAGATTTTTAAATCAGAATCAAATGCCTTATAAAGATGCAGTTAGAGTTGAGGAAATGATAAATTATTTCGAATACAATTACCCACAACCTACCAATGGCGACCCTTTTTCGATAAATATGGAAATTGGTGAATGTCCATGGAACGAAAAACACGAAATTGCAATGATTGGTTTACAAGGCGAAAATATTGCAGCAACTAAAATTCCTGCAAGTAATTTGGTTTTTCTATTAGATGTATCTGGTTCAATGAGCGACCAAAATAAACTTCCATTATTAAAACAAGCTTTTAAAATTCTTGTAAATAATTTAAGAAACGAAGATAAGGTTGCAATAGTAGTTTATGCAGGTGCAGCTGGTTGTGTGTTAGAATCAACGCCCGGTAGTCAAAAAGAAAAAATTAATGCATCACTTGAGCTATTGCAATCGGGGGGCAGTACTGCTGGAGGTGCCGGCATTAATTTGGCTTATAAAATTGCAAAAGAAAACTATATTATTGGTGGAAACAATCGCGTAATTCTTGCAACCGACGGCGATTTTAACATTGGAGCAAGTAGTGATGGTGAAATGACCAGACTAATTGAAGAGAAACGTAAAGATGGCGTTTTTATCAGCATACTTGGTTTTGGTATGGGTAATTACAAGGACTCGAAAATGGAAAAAATTGCAGATGCCGGAAATGGTAACTATTACTACATTGACAATATTATGGAAGCCAAAAAAGTTTTTGGAAAAGAACTTTGGGGAACACTTTACACAATTGCAAAAGATGTAAAAATTCAGGTTGAATTTAATCCTTCGAAAGTTAAAGCATACCGATTAATTGGTTACGAGAACCGCCTTTTAAATAAGGAAGATTTTAACGACGATAAAAAAGATGCTGGCGAAATTGGTTGCGGTCACACTGTTACAGCACTTTACGAAATTATTCCTGCAAACTCAGATGAACAAATAAATAATACCGACCCTTTGGAATATCAAAACACAAAAGTTACAAACAGTAGTGATATTATGACAGTTAAGCTACGTTACAAAAAACCTGATGGCGATGTATCAATGCTAATTGTAAATAAAATTAAAGAAAACGACCGCAAACAAAACAATTCAAACAACTTCACTTTTGCTTGTGCAGTTGCAGAATTTGGAATGTTGTTACGCGAATCGGAATTTAAAGCAAACTCATCTTATTCGGCAGTAATGGCACTTGCTAAAAATGCTAAGGGCGAAGATAAAGAGGGTTATCGCTCCGAATTTATGAAATTAGTAGAAACAGCCGATTTGCTTAAAAAGTAAAAACAAAAAACAAAAATGTAAAGCGTAGCCAATGCTACGCTTTTTTAATTGTGATTTAAAGACCTTCAGATTTCCTGACATATCCCCGCAATCGTTCGCATCTTGCGAGTGATTGTTAATTTGGCATCCTGCCCCTAATAACAAAATATATTTATTGTAAATTATAAACGGAAATACAATTAAAAATACCAGAGGTAAAAGTAAAACTCAGTCGCAGGATGCGAGCGGGAGAAGAGGTAAATTGTCTGAACTATAATTTTTAGGATAGCTCAACAAGCTCACTACAAGTTTTGATGATTATAGGATTAACGAATTTATTATTAAGAGTAGATGTTTCGCTAATCACTCAACATGACAAAAAAATGAAATCTATACATTGTTAATAATGCTGTTTTTTAAAACTGAAAATATATAAATGGTTGTACGTTACTCGATTTTGTATAAACAAACTGCCAAATACAATGTTTTAATTTGTTTTAAAAACAAATTTAAAATTTGCTATTTTTTTATTTTGCGAATTTAAAATCATTCCATAATAAATTCCATTAGATAATCTGTTAATATCAATAGAATTTAAATTATTTGAAATTGTTGTGTACTTTATTATTTCTCCAGAATTTGAATAAATAAAAAGAGATAAGTCATTTTTATTATATCCACTTATGTTAATACTCAAATTTTCTGATGTAGGATTGGGGTAAACTAATATAGAAAATGAGGGGTTTTCATTTTTAAAATCCTGATTAATTTGAAGCAGTGTAGAATATGCAATAGCGGTTGTTGTTGTATTTGTATAAATAGGCGGATTAAAATCAAAATAAATATTTGCAGTATTTGTAATTACATTTCCAAGTGAAACCCCTTGTTTACATTTTATTGCATATTTTACAAATCCATGACTACTTAATTCATCTTGAGATGAAGGCGGAAGATAAATATTGTTAAAGTTAAAATCAACAACTGCATTTCCATTAATATTCCAATTCACAGGATGACTACTTGATATAACTCTAAATGTACCATAGTCGAGATAACTATTTAATGTGTCAGAAACATGAATATTTGTAGCTTGATAAGTTCCTGTATTCTGAAATCTTATTATATACTCAAGTTCTTCACCACTTTGAGCTTGTTCGGGTGTAAAATAATTTCCTTGAATACATTTTTTGTCATTTGGATCATAAGAACCAATAATTAGTTCATTTATTATAGAGTAATTATCAATAGTATTTATATCGTTTATAATTGGATTTACAGATGAGAAACATTGAATAGAATCGCCAAGTGTGCTTGTTGTTGAAGTAGTTATTGTTACATCAATATTCTGAACATCCATATAGTCCAATAAACTGGTATTCCATTGAATAGTGTTACCAACTATTGAATTAGGTATTATTGATGAAGAAATATAGGTAAGTGAAGTATCCAATATTAATTGAATATTAGGAAATTGAGTTAATGACCCTTTATTTATAATTGAAAGTTGAAGTGAAGTATAAAATCCCGGCACAAAAGGAGTAGGGTTTGTTAAGTCTATTGATAAATCAGCTATTCCGGGAGTTATATAAATTCCGAAATCTTTATTTGAAGCGGCTCCATTTATTAAATAAGAATTTGGTGAAGATGAGGCAAAAGAAACCGGAAGAACAGGTTTTAATGTGTCTCCAATAACATCTGTCAAAATAGCATAGTGGCCTGTTGTATCAGTTGTAGCAACTGTTCCTGCTGTTACCATTTTGACAATAATGTTTGGCATTCCTAATTCTCCTGAATCTTGTATTCCGTTTTGATTACTATCTTGATAAACGGTGCCGGTTATTGTATAAAATTCACCAGATCTTCGCCAAACACTATTATACCATGCACCTGCGTATAAAATACCATTTAATGAAGTTATACTCTTTGTTTTAAATAGATTATTATCTGAAATCGGTTGCCAATTACGTCCTTGGTCAGAACTTAAGTATATGCCATAATTAATATTATTATATTGGACAACTCCAAACCAATTACCATTAATAGAAATAATACTAGTTGGAAAAAGATGTGTTCCCCAGTTAATGTCAATGGGTAGTCCATTAATAATGTAATTTTGCCAAGTGTTTCCGTAGTCTGTTGATAAAGTTAAAGAATCATCCCATGTCTTTCCAACAAAAAAACTATCAACAATTTGGAAATCATTTGATTCTAACTGACATCTTAATAGCAACCAAGTGTTTGAAACAGAGTCAAACCTATATAAATAGTTGTTGTCAATTAATGCCAATACATCAGTATTAGAAGTAAAAATTCTTCCTATAGTATTTAAATATTGATTAGTACATGGTCCACTTATAGGAGGTGGAATAATAGGTAATTGCAACCAAGTTACACCAAGATTGTCACTATAATAGAGTGAATCGCATGAATAAAATATTCTATGATGTAATTTATTAATATAAGGAAACGATTGCCAATATGAAGAATTATTATTGGGGTTATTAACATTACTCCAAGTTAATCCTTTATCAAAAGACCTTAACAAAGAATATGTTGTTGCAACCAAAATTGTGTCTCCATCAAAACATATATCTTTTATTGAATAACCATTTTGGGATAGGAAATTAAACTTGTTCCAAATTTGACCTTCATTGTCGCTGTAATATAAAGAGTTGTATTGATTAATACCCTCTGAAGCGTATAAACGTCCTTGAAAAGATTTAAAGACATTTATATATATTAATCCTAAACCAGTATTTGTAATAATTATTGAGTCTTGAGAATTAACGTGCCTAACAATTCCATCATTATAGGAAGTTTCAATATAATCCCCGTTACTAACATTTAAAGTATCGCCATTTAAATAATTTATAATTGGTCTGGAATTAATATAGTTCCATGTTAAGCCGTTATCAATACTAAAGTAATTCGTATCAAGTTTATTGGTAATAATAAAGATACTATCATTGGAATTTAATATCCCACCCATAGAAATACCTATAGGAGTTACAAAAACACTATCCCAAGAAATGCCATTATTTATTGATCGCATAACTTTTTCATGCCATGGATTCGTGTTAATTTCATCTCCAAAAATAAATACAGAATCAGTCATGTATGCCATAACCGGATAAGTGCTAGTATAAATTAATTGCCATGAATATCCTTGATCGTTTGAAATATGATAATAATACGTATCAGGTGAAGAAGTTGAAGATTCTGCAACAATGTTATTTCCAATTATTCTTAAAAAACCAAATCCATTCTGAATACTGGGGTCTATTGTTGACCAGTTAGTGCCAAAATCATGTGTAATCCAATAAGAGTATGAATCAGTAAAAAGAAAAGTGTTTTGAACTCTTTGAAGTCTTGGCCAAAAACCACCAAAAGGAGTAAAAGCATAAATTGGAGAACTCCATGTGTTTCCACCATTAAAACTAACAATAGAATAGAAAACATAGTTATAAAATGAATCAGGTTCATATACATTATACAAAATTAATACTGTATCATTTTTAGAAGATATATCAACACATATTCCATTTATTAGTGAAGATTTTTGCCATGTTAGCCCCTCATTATCAGAGGTGTAAACACCTATATTTGTACCTGCCCATATTTCATTCCCTACTCTCTCAACACAATAAACATGTCCACCCAATGGACCATTTGTTTGCACCCATTGTGCATTAGTTTTATTAACTAAAAATAAAGTTAATAAAAGACTTAATAATAATGATATAGTTTTCATATTTTAATTTTTATAAAATTAATAATAGTTATTTGAATACAATATATAAGTTTCCTAACAACGAAGTTGAGTTTCCCAATGCATTATATTAAAATTATATCCTGATGTTACGCATGAAATATCCAAAAATAGCCATTTTAACATTTCAAACTGTTAATAACTCTCTTTTCGCAACTAAAATTAGTTCTTGAATACCAATAAATGCTATAATATGCAACAATTCACTTTTTTTCACTTTTTTCAATCAATTTTGGAAACACCTAAACAACCAAATATAATCTTTATTTTCAATAACTTACAAAGTTATTAACACCACTTTATCATTTTAGCTATAAAAAGTGCGTAACATGAGTTATATCTTTAAGACAAATGAACTTATAAGAAAGTTGCCTGAAAAATAAAAGAACATTATTTACAAAACGAAAAATAATTTGAAGTGCACATATAACGTAACAATCAAGAACTCTTTCAAATTTCAAAGAAATCGAAAATGAAATATTTAAAACTGAAAATATATAAATGGCTGCACGTTACTCGATTTAGCTTGAAAAATAATTATAACAACAATTACTGTAATAATAACTTTAAGCCAGATAGGTGTTTCGATAAACCATCCACGATATTTTTCTTTAAAGTTTGAAGGGAGCCAGTGAATAAAAAATCCTGTAAAAATTATGACAAACACGAGCCAATATGAACGAACTACAACTGGGATTAAACTGAATTGAAATGAAAACGCAATTTGATTTAACATTATGCTTACATCGTTTAAACTGTGGGCACGAAAAAAGAGCCATGCAAAGCACACTAAATTAAAAGTAACGAATACTCCAAGCATTCTTAATATTGCACTTTGTTTTTTGTGCGAAGGAAATACCGACAACCAAATTTTGTGCAAAGCTAATGCAACCCCATGAATTGCACCCCAAATAACAAATCTGATACTTGCTCCATGCCATAATCCACCTAATACCATTGTGAGCATAAGGTTGAAATATGTTCTGAATTTTCCTTTTCTGTTTCCACCCAAAGTAATATATAAATAATCGCGGAGCCAAGTAGAAAGCGAAATATGCCATCGTCGCCAAAAATCTGTTATGTTGCTTGCTTTATAGGGAGAATTAAAATTTATAGGTAATCTGAAACCGAGTAATAATGCCACTCCTATAGCTATATCGGTATATCCGCTAAAATCGCAATAAATTTGCAAGCCATAACCATAAACGCCAGTTAAATTCTCAAATCCTGAATATGCCATAGGATTATCAAAGACTCTATCAACAAAATTCATGGAAATATAATCGCTTATAACCATTTTTTTTATTAATCCATTAAGTATCAGGAACAAGGCATAACCAAATTCACGTTTTGTAAGTTTATAATCAATATAAAGCTGAGGTATAAATTCCGATGCACGAACAATTGGACCTGCAACAAGTTGAGGAAAAAATGTTACGAAAAAACCAAAATCAATAATGCTTTTTACAGGAGCTAATTTTTTGCGATAAACATCTATGGTATAACTCATTGATTGAAAGGTGTAAAATGATATTCCAACAGGTAAAATAATGGAATCTATATCAAAATATAAACCTGTAAGTGAATTAGTCCAGTCGGCTAATAAATTTACTACTTTGTAATTTGTTCCTAACAAATTGTTTGTTATGTCAACAAAAAAATACGAATATTTAAAATACGCCAATACTAAAAGATTAGCAGTAACACTAATTACAATTAGAAGTTTTCGTGAAATTTTTGTTTTGCATCTGCCAAGTGCAAGTCCAACTGAGTAATCAACAATTGTTGTAAAAATCAGGAGCGAAAAAAAATATCCGCCCGATTTGTAATAAAAAAACAAACTTAAGATAAAAAGGTAGGTATTTCGTAACCAATGTTTTTTATAAATAATGGAATAGCCAAAAAGTGTAAACGCAAAAAATCCCCAGAAAAATAATGACGAAAAGAGCATTGGTTTTTCGGGGTTGTACAAAAATATTTCTTTTAGCCACTCTATCATTTTTTATCAATAAAGTTATTGTACGCTTTAATAAATGCGGAAAACAACAAATCGCCCTGCAAATAATATCCGTTTTGAGCAAAATGCAATTTATCGCGGGCTGCCATTCCCGCCTTTAGCCAATTTTGCATACTTCCATATCCGCCCATAACATTATACAAATCCCATGTTGCGCAATTATTTTCAGCAGCTACTTTTTTAATTATTTCTGAAACAACTGCTACATCGGGATTGTGGTAACGTCGTCGGCGATAATTATCGGAGGGTGTTGTAAAAAGAACAGGAACATTTGGTTTTACAATTCTTATTTTTTTAATAAGCGAAGTTAAATTTGATGCAAAAATATTTTTATCCCATTTTGTCGAGTAACAATCGTTTGTTCCAAGCGAAATTATTACCCAGTCGGGATTTAACTCGTTAAGTTGTTTAGAAAACAAAGAGCATCTTAAAAATGCATCAACATCTGCTCCGTTAACACCTATTGAGTGATATGTTATACCGGGGTCATCGTTTTCGAGACTAATTCCATAAAGTGTAAACGACTTTTGAATAGTGTCGGTTTTCGTAATTCTAAAAATTATAGAATCGACATAATCATTAAGCACAAATAAAGTGTAACCAATAGAATCGGGAGCAACAACTTCTTGTTTTAATTTGTAATTATCAGTTTCTATTTCAAAACTATTTTGTTTAAAATCCTGAAATATTTTCACTTTGTTAAAATCGTACTTAACATAATCTAAACTTCGGAGTCTTATATATAATGATGCAATGCTGTCGGTTGTAGTTGCCGATGCACCTGACAATCCAAGAGTGCAAGTCTTATTTTTTTCGATATTTCTGCAACCCGTCCAATTGCCTGTTGAGCTATCAAAAAGATTAAAAGCATTGTTAGAGTTTATTAATTTGAATGGAAAAATAAATCCTCTAGATCCTTTTGTTCCTAAAAAAAATGTTTGCAAAAGCTCTCGCATACGCCCCGAGAAAAAATCGGCTTGAATATGCGAATCGCCAATGTGCACAATGTTAATTTGTCCATCGCCTTTTAAAATTAATGTGTCTAATTTTTCGAATAATGTGTTATAGCTGCTACTATCGGCAGAGAATATTATTTTATTTTGATTGTAATTTATAAATGTGTAATATGGAATATTTATAATATCATCCTGTGCAATCAAAGAAAAATTTAAAAATAACAATACACATAACAACATAATAAATTTTGAATTATTATTTTTTTCTTTAAAAACAATATCTGAAGTAACGCAATTATACTTTGCACGGGGTAAATTATTACATCCGATAGCTATCGGATTGAGTTTCAGGTAAGGGGTATAGGGGTATAGGGTATAACCCGCTATCCTTATACCTTTATACCTTATACCTCTATCCCTTTTTGTATTCATGACATGTTAAAATTGAACCCGTTAGCAGTTTATTCACTGTATTTATAGCAATTTGTTATTTTGTTAATGCTGTTTTAATATAATTAACTTTATAATTGTTGTATTCTAAAATAAGTGCATTATAAATCATTTCAGAAACTATTCTTGCTCCACGTGGACTTAAATGAGTAAAATCTTTTGCTGCCATTGGCGGAGCAGCATTAACCCAGCTTGGCATCGAGTTTTTACCACCCATTGCTTTATAAAAATCCCAAAAAGCACAATTAGCTCTATACGCAGCTTTTTTTTGTGCGTCTCTTATTTTTTCGATATTTGGATATGATTCGTAGCCGTTTTCGGTTTTTTGCGACATGTCGGAAAGTCCGATAACAATTATTCCCATATCGGGATGAATTCTTTTTAATGCGGATAATTGTGAATAAATCCAGTTTTCGTAAAATGTATAATCTTCCTGAACATTTGGAACAACGTTCACACCAAACTCACAAATTAAAAGTTTTACATTAAGTTTTTCGTACATTTCTTTTAAAAGCGTTAAATTATTTCTTGTGAAATCGGTGCCAGAACTACCACGAAGTGGAATATTGTCGAAAGCCAAACCATTGTTGCCATCAAAAGCAATTCCGTATATATCCGGACTATCTTTACCCGAAAATTTTAAAGTTAATTGCTGAAAGTTATCTTTTATTTTAAACGTTGTTATATTAAAGTTACTTCCCGATAAAAGAGTTTCAAAACCTAATAACTTATCTCCATCGTATAATTCAACCATTACAGGTTTGCGATTGTTAGCGTACAAGAGTTTTATTTCATTAAATTTGAAACAATTGCCATAAGAAGAAGCCGATTTTTTAATGTCAATTGAAGCTTCATAAATTGTTGAATCATTTGGTAACGAATCGTTATAAACAGGAGCAAATCTGCTAAAACTTAGCATTATACCATATTTATTGTGTTTAATGTTTTTATCAATCTTTCCAAATAAAGTATAACGTTTCCAGTCTCCTGTATTTTCAATATCAACAGCACCGCTGATGTTATTTACTTCAACAAGCGAAATTAAACCAGCACCTCTGCCTCCAAATCTTCCCTGAAATCTGTTTCTTAAAAAACCTGTAATTCTATCACCTTCAATTTGACTATCGCCATAATGCAAAACTCTGATTAGTCCGTCATTTTTTTGTACGTTTTTAAAAAATGGAAAAAGAGCAGTTTTATCGCTGTCGGGAAATTCGAGTGGTTGAACAACTTTAACAATGCTATCCACATTAAGTGAATCAATTAAAAGTGAATCGTTTTTTTGTAGTGTATTTGTACTTAATTCGGTTTTTTTAATGATTTCGGAAATGTCGGCATATTTTATATTGTTATTGGCAAAAAAACCCGAAAGTGCAGGAAATTTAATTTTATAGTTTTTGTAAATTGGTATTCCACCTTTTGGAATTTGCCATGAAATAAGCACTAATATTGCAAAGACAACAATAAGAAAAAGAAGCGATTTAAAGGGTTTCATAATTTTATACTGATACTGTTTGAATTTGCAAGGGAAAAAGTTCCAAGTTCCAAATTCCAAGTCCCAATGAAAAACTAAGAATACAAGTGCTGTTTCTTGGGACTTTGGACTTGGAGTTTGATACTTGGTTCTTGGGACTTGTTTGCATTTTCATGTTCGTTGAGTATAAATGTCGAAAAAGACTATTCTTTAATTTTAATTTTAAGTTTTTGTCCGATTTGTAAACTTCCGGAATTTGTTATACCATTTAGTTTCATTATTTCATCGGCAGTAACTCCTGTGTATTTTTTTGAAATCGTATAACAATTATCACCCGATTTTACAGTGTAATAAATATATTCACCTTTTTTGACATTTTCGTCCAAAACGTTGTTATTTGTTACTTGAACATTATTTTCAATATTAGTTTGTCTTTTGTTTTTGTACTTATTTGCTATATCTTCAGAAACATAAAGAGTAAGTTTTTTTCCTGCTATCAGCCTGTTTTTTCTTATATCATTCCATAGTTTTATTTCTTCTGATGTAACTTTAAACCTTTTTGTAATTAAACCGAAACTGTCGCCACTCCTTATAGTATAATAAATTCTAACTCCTTCAGAATTGTTTCCTGCTTTATTAATGCTTCCATATTGCGATGGATGAATTGAATTAAAAAACAACGAATCTTTATAATTAAAAATGGAGTCTTTTAAAATTATAAATTGCGTAATATAGTCGGCGGGTAACATTAATGGCAAAGTGTCGAAATTGGCAGGGATTATGTCTTTTTTGTATTGTGGATTTAATGCTTTTAATGTTTGAATGGGAATTTTTAACACTTCTGATACTTGCATTAAATGAAGTTCTTTGTTTATCATTATAGTATCGGTAGCTTTTGGGATTTCAATTTTTCGTGGTACAAGTTTAAGTTCTTTATAATTCGACATTGTAAATGCTGCCGCGATGTAAGCAGGAACATAACCTCGAGTTTCGCGTGGAAGCCGCTCATATATACCCCAATATGTTGTTTTTCCGGTTCTCTTTATTGCCTTGTTAATGTTACCCGGACCACAATTATATGCTGCAATAACAAGGTGCCAATCGTGATAAATAGCGTATAAGTCGCGTAAATAGCGGGCTGCTGCATCAGATGATTTTACAGGGTACTGACGTTCATCAATAAAAGAACTTACATTTAATTTATATAATTTACCAGTTGAATACATAAACTGCCATAATCCTGATGCTCCTGCACGACTTATTGCTGTTGGGTTTAAGGCAGATTCAATAATAGGTAAATACTTTAATTCGAGAGGTAAACCATATTTATCAAGTGCTTGTTCAAAAATCGGAAAATAATATTCTGATAAGCCAAGCATTACTTCAACCTGACGTCTTCTTTTTAAAGAATAAAATTCAATGTATTTTCTAACAATCTCATTATAAGTCATTTCGATGTATGTGTTCATGTGCGATAATCGTTCAATATACATCTCATCTGAATAATAAGGCACAACAGCAGTATCGGTTGAAGCATTGTAATTGTTGTTACCATTTGGATTTATTGCTCCCTGAACGTACCAAAGTGATAACATTGAATCTAAATTTCGCGAAAAATCCTGAAAGTCTATTTCGGGATTTGTTATTAGTGTAGTATCGTCAAATTTTTCTTGTGCGTTAATATTAATTGAGAAAACAAAAAGTAAAAATAAACCTCCAAAAACATTCTTCACCATAATAATTTCTTTACATAAATTTAAAAACTCAGATTAATTTTTATTCCCATTGTTGTTTTGTTGAGCCCAAAATATATTGGTGCGGGTTCTATATGTAAGCTAAGGTTATCTGAAATATCAAAATCGTATAAATTTGCATCAACATTAGCATCAACAATATTCATTATGTAAAGACCTGCAGTAAATATTACAAAAAGGTCGCGATAACGGCGATAATAATTTTTCCCGGTTTCGAGTCCGTTAAGTGTAAACTCCATACCATCCATTTGGTATGTTTGAGGAGAAGTAGTGTCTTTATACATTGTTAAATAAGCATTTCTAAATTGTTCATAATTCTTATTGTTTTTATAAGCCATGTATCCTAAGGCTCCTAACCCAACATAAATAACAGGAACTTTCCAGTATTTTTTGTTATAAACCTGACCTGAACCCGGTATAACAACCGACATTAAAGTTGCAAGACAAGGGCTGTGTTTTTTTGTTGAATCAGTTTTTAAAGAATCGTTCTGGCAATTAGAAAATAATGGTAACAGTATAAAAAAAATAAAAAACATTCCGGTAAACGAAATGTTTTCTACAAAATGTTTATATTTTAAATTGTATGGCAATAATTATTTATTAAAAAGTTTGTTAATTAAATTATTAAAGTCATCTTCACTTTTAACCGATAATATTATTTTACCCTTTCCATCGGATGACTTTTTAATATCAATTTTGCAGTTATATTGTTTAATAAGTTTATCGCGTAATTGTTTTAACTCTGATGTAAGTTTTGCACGTTTCGATATGTGCTCATTGTTAGCAATACTTAATTCACGAACAATATCTTCAACTTTACGAACCGAAAAATCGTATCTTAAAATCTGATGATAAATCATAATCTGAGTTTCGGCATCATCAACATTGATAAGGGCTCTGGCATGTCCAACAGAAATTTTTTGCTGACGCAAACCAAGCTGAATTTCGGGTGGAAGTTTTAATAAACGTAAAAAATTAGTTATTGTAGTTCGCTGTTTGCCAACACGTTCGCTTAACTCTTCCTGAGTGAGTTCACATTCTTCAATTAAGCGATTGTATGAAATTGCGATTTCAATTGGGTCAAGGTCTTCGCGTTGAATATTTTCGACTAAAGCCATTTCGAGCATTCCATTATCATCGGCATCACGAATAAATGCAGGTACATCTTTTAATCCGGCTATTTTTGCAGCCCTTAGTCTTCGTTCACCGGAAATCATCTGATATTTGTTATCGTCAATTTTTCGGACAGTAATTGGTTGAATAATACCAAGTGCCTTAATAGATTCGGCAAGTTCATTAAGTGAATCCTCATTAAAGTTAGTTCGTGGTTGAAAAGGATTATTTTCAATTACAACGACAGAAATTTTATTTACACCCGAAAACTCATTTCGTTGAGTATTGGCATCTTCGATAAGGGCTTCGAGTCCACGCCCTAAAACAGATTTTTTTGTACTCATATTTTATTCAAGAATTTTTTCGGAGTTTTTAATTTTTGTCATTTCATTTTTTTGTAAAAGTTCGCGTGCTAAATTTAAGTAACTTGTTGCTCCTGCACAATTAGCGTCATAAAGCAGAACAGGTTTACCATAACTTGGAGCTTCGGCAAGCTTAACGTTTCGAGGTATAGCAATACTAAACACCATATTCTGAAAATGTTTTTTTACTTCATCGTAAACCTGATTCGATAAATTTAAACGTGAATCGTGCATTGTAGCTAAAAATCCTTCGATTTGGAGTTGAGTATTTAAACTTTTTCGGATAATATTTATTGTATTTAAAAGTTTGCCAAGTCCTTCGAGTGCATAATATTCGCATTGGACCGGAATGATAACTGAATCTGAGGCAGTTAAAGCGTTTACAGTAATCAATCCTAATGATGGTGAGCAATCTATAAAAATAAAATCATAATCAGTTTTTATTTTATCAATAAAAGTTTTCATCATTTTTTCGCGGTTTGGCAGGTTAAGCATTTCTATTTCGGCACCTACCAAATCAATATGCGATGGTAAAAGCGATAATCCTTTAATTTCAGTTTCGAGAATTATGTTTTTCGGATTAACATCGTCAACTAAACATTCGTAAATACTTGTTTTAATGTTTTTTACGTTAAATCCTAATCCCGATGTTGCATTTGCCTGCGGGTCGGCATCAACTATTAAAACTTTGTATTCGAGTACTGCTAAGCTAGCTGCCAAGTTAACAGCAGTAGTGGTTTTACCAACACCACCTTTTTGATTTGCGATTGCTATAATTTTCCCCATTTATGTTTATGTTTTTTTAAATTTCCACAAAAATAATTTTAATTTATTAAAGCACGTATTATTAATGTGGTTGTTTATTAACAAAATTAAGGGGAGTGTTAATAAATAGTGTTATAGTTGTCTGATATAAAGAACTATAAATACTTTATTTGCAACTAAATCGGAAATTAAATAATGTTATACTTCGACTATTCGGGTTTGCTAAAAAAAGCAAACTCAACCGTTCAGTATAACAGGATCTAAGCATTTTTGCTTTCGCAAACCTGCCAAGATTCAGTATAAATATAAGTGATAAATAATCAATGTTTTGCGATAAAAGATGTTAATAACTTTTTTACTATTCATTATCAGATAGTTAAAAATATATGTGATTATTTATTCGCATCATTTCTTTTTTTTAATGTTTTTATCTTGTTTATCTTCAATATATTAACCTGCTGAGTAGTTATAGATTTTAACAATTGAAAATAAATTACAATTTTTTTCTTAATTTAATTTGTATATTTGTATAATCATTTATAAAACTAAAAAAAAAATATTATGAAAAAATTATTCTTGTGTGTTTTTGTACTTTCAATAAGTATAATTACACAAGCGCAAACCACACAGGTAGAAATAATGGATTTAGCAGTAAACCCGGGCATACGTGCCGACATTCAGCCAGACACTACCAACCTTATTGTATTGTTTAAGCTCAAAAATGTAAATCTTGCAGCAAAGGCATATTACTATTTTGGAACTGTACAGGATGCGAACGATATATTATCTGTAACAGGCAATATTATAGAGCAAAGCGCAACGTATTATTTACAGGTTAATGGAGTACAAAAGGAAATTTTGGGATATACTGCTACTTGCTTTATAAAATTAAGCGGGCAGCAAAACGCCGGTTTCCATTATTTAACTGTATTTGTAGAAGATAATAACGGACTCGTTACCGATAAACTGTATTTTCACAAGTAATAAATTTAAAAACTTTTTATTATGAAAAAATTTACAATCAGAAAGAAAGTATTAGCATTAATGCTTCTTTCATTAGTTTTTAATTTTTCTTTACAGGGACAAGACACAATAATGGTAACCAAAACCACCGACCCTGACCAGTTTTTATATCGCTATAATTATGTTGACTCGCTTTGCGCTCCTGAAATGCTGGGTACATTACAATGGGCAATACGAAAAGCAAATGATTCGCCTGCTGATTCAGTAGTTATTGTAATTAACATACCGGGTTTAGGTCCGCATGTAATTTATTTGAATAATTATTTGCCTATGTTAATGAAGCCAATAACTATAGACGGTTCAACACAGCCCGGTTATAATTATTCTAATGGACCATCAATAATTATTGACGGCACTTATATTCCATATAACAGTGCTTGTTTCAACACAAGTGGTTCTTCCGGGAGATATGTAATAAAAGGTTTATTAATAAGAAATTTCTATTTAAGTACCGGTATATATATATGGGGTTCTAATTCAAAAATAATAAATAATGTATTCCAAAATGTAGGTGGCTACAACCCGGCGTATTACCGGGCAATGGGAATATATATTGCTGCCCCGCACTGTATAATACAAGGTAATGTTTTTGGTACCGGCATAACAGGAACAGAAAATCATGGTTCTTCCGCCGAAGCAATATATTTACAAAACCAATGGCTGCCGGCTGATAATTGTATTATAGGTGGCAGCGGAGTTAATGAACCTAATATAATAGCAAATAGTGGATGGGCAGGAATTTCCATTGTACAAGGTAAACATAACAGAATAAGCAGAAATAAAATATATAATAATCCAACAGGAATAAATTTAGCAATAGGTGCAGGACCCACGTGGTGGGGCAATGAAGGAAAAACAGCCCCTGTAATTACTTCTGCAACTAATAGCATAGTTTCCGGCACCTCTGCTCCAAATGATATTATTGAAATATTTGGCAGTTCAGGAAATGAGAATATAAATGAATATCTTGGTACTACAATTACTGATGCAAATAGTGATTGGACAATTAATAATGTGCAGACAAGTTTTAATTACATTGTTGCAACTGCAACTGATACAAGTAATAATACTTCAGCATTGTCGGATACTTTAAAAGCATTCCAGGGGTGTATCTATGCGACTCAAACTGCATACCCGCTTAATTCTGTTACATCATCTTCTTTTCTTACAGTATGCACAAAATATAAAATTGATTATTTATTATCAAAGAATCCCGATTCAACATATACTTCTTCGAACATAACAATTAATTTGCCTTATGGTATTACTTTTGATTCACTTTTAAACACAGACACTGTTACAAGTACATCACTCCCGGGTACTTCAAATCCCGTTTTTACAGTTAATTGGTCAGGTAACCAGACTTTAATAAGTATTATTATAGAAACACCGCCGTGTGCACCAGATTCAATTGTTCAAACTACAATAATTGATTCTAATTGTTCTTCTATAACTTCTTTTGTTAGTCCAATTTTACCATTGGTTTCGCCGTCATTATTTGTGCAAAATACAGCAAACGGACCCTTACAGGTTAATACAGGCGATGTAGAAGAATTAGTATTTAAAATACAAAATAACAGCACATACCCTTTAGATATACCTTTAATAAATATTTTACTTTCGCCTGACCAGACAATACAGCTTCTTGGAAATTATTATTTTACAAATTTACCTGACCTGCTGCCACAACACACATTTAATATCTATACATATAATGCTAACCCTGCTGAAATTCCATTTACAGGTAATAATATATCTATTGGTCAGCCTGACTTTAATTATATTTTTGGGGCAGGCGTTAATTCTTTACAAAAAGACTCTTTGTTTTACCTTCATATTCCTTATATAGCTAATTCATGTGCACAGGCAGGAGGCAGTTATATTTTTACATGGAGTTGTGCTTCAGCATGTCATATTGATACTATAACCTCTGAAATTAATATTGTAGCAGGCGGTTCCCCGAATATGCAAGTAAAATTATACCCACACGAAAACGGAACATATTGTCCATCAGGCAATACCAAGACAACGGTAGAAATGGGATTTGAATATAAAAACACAGGTTATGCAATTACAGGAAACGGTGTTCCGACAGGTAATGCAAAAGCTACTAATCTTCAATTGTATATTTTTAATGATACTACAATTGGAACAGTAAATGATACATTTAAAATATTTTTTGGCAGTGATACAGTAAATGTTCCCGGCATTTGGCAACCTGCATTATCAATATATGGTTTAAAAGTTTATTTAATAGACTTTTCCACGTTAGCAGTTGGAAGTAATTTAAATGGAAGTCCTCTGTTATGGAACCCACTTGGTTCGGGCAATACACTTGCCGATTTGGATGGAGATGGTTTTGTTGATGATATTTCAGATAGCGGAACTTTTACAATAACAACGAAATATACATATAAGACTTCATGCCCTTCGGGTTTGACTAATAGTCAATGCTTTAGTAATGCTTATAATATTTTAAGAATCCGTTCAAGATATAACAATCAATGTTTTACGTTAAATTCTAATGATTATCCACAAAATACTTTCTATGTTGGTAATCCACCTGATGGTTATTATAGTTACTCAAATCACGGCTATCCTGTACAAATTCCGCTCCCACCTGATGTGCTTGAAGTAAACCCCGAATTTACAGTAAATATTAATCCCGGTACTTATTTTGAAAACTGGTCTCCGTATGGATTCGATTTTGATTGTCCTAATGGACACCACCAGTTAAAATTAACCCTCCCTGCAGGTTATCATTTAAATACTGATACTATTACAAATGGTCTTACATATATAGGAGCAGGCATTCCAGGCACTTCATCCACCGTTTTTCAAATGCCACTGATTACAGCATGGTGTAATTCAGCATGTAATAATACACCCGGTTTATCGCAAACCCTGAATCCCACAATACAGGAATTTTGTTCACAAGGCAGTATCCCTGCTTATATTTTAATAAACTTCGGACAGCGAATTAATAAATGCAGTTGTAGTAACCAATATTCCGAAACATACCAGTTAAAAGATTCTGCGGGTAATAATATAGCTATTAATGCACCTATTATATTCGGATGTTCAGATACAAATATTGTATGCGGAGGCACACAAACAGTTGACCCGTTTGGGAATACTGCCGATGTATTCAACTCGCAGATGCAGTTTGTCTGCGACACATCATGTTCTTCGTGTGCAACAGGTATTATATGTTCTTCAGGTTCAACATTTCATCATTGTTTAGGTGAATGCGGTTTATATTTTAGCACAGATGCAAATTCATTTACATTTCTCCGTCAGAATGTCGGTTATGAAAACGCAAATCCTCTTTATTATCCCTGCGCTCCGCTATTTAATCCTGTTCCTGCCGTCCCTCCTGCAGGCAGTCTCTCTTTAGCATACCCGGGTGATGTTATTAAAACTACTGCAACAGGAAGTTTTTATGGAACTATAACAAATGAACCTGTACATACCGGTTCTGATTATCAAAACATTTACCTGCAGATAAGATATGATAAATTACCGGAAGCCACTGATGACGTTCTGTTTGACCTTGATACGACACAGGGAAAAATAAGAATTACCAATAGTTCCGATACCACCGGAAATACATTTATTGATATACCTTCATCAGATATAACTTTGAGCAGTTTTGTTGATTCAGGAATAGTTCATCTGAATTTTAATATTTCACAGGCAGGGCTTAATTTTATTAATGATTCTACTGTTTTATTTACTTTTAATGCAGAACTTTTTCTTATTGCAAGAACACATTTAAATAATAGTACAGCACTTTTTTATACGCAGGGAAAAAATCCTTTAACCAGCTTAAGAGCTGAGTTTATGGGAACACGAACAAATATGCCGTTAGTTGAAGACCATTCATGCGATTCGTGGGGAGCTAATTTTACAATGCTTCAGCCCTTTTCAAATGCAGGTATTTATCCAACCGGCAATACAACATGCGATGTATTAAGTGTTCGTTTCTTTTTAGAAACGCAGAGAGCGGAATTTTATTCTGATGATTTCCCTGCTGAATTCAGGGCATACTCTGCACTCGACCCGCAGGATACAATTATAATTCCTCCCGGTTACAAATATCTTTCTTCAACATTTTATATTTTATATTCTGCTTATGATACAACCGGCGGAATAAATGGTTTTGACCCGACAGAAACAAATACTAATCCGCTGTATTTTCCAATTACACCTGTATATTATACCAACAATCCCAATATTACCGACACATTAATTTATAACGGAATTAACAGCTTGGGAATTAACTGTTGGCCCCTTTTGGATTTAAAACGCCATAACGGCAGTCATCCGTGGTATATTATATATGTTAATCTGCAGCCTCTTTGTTATGCATCGCCTACTGCTGATATTAAATTTTCAGGAGGTTTTACCGATAATATTTCAAGCCCATACAGTCAATATAAGGTTCACAGGAATTTTAATTATACAAGTTATGTAAGCCATATTAACCCGTTGTTATCCGTTGTTCCGCCTCAATCTTCAATTGATGCTTTTGATAATAAAGTTACCTTTAATTTTAAAATATGCAACCAGCCGGGGGCTGTTGCAAATTCTTCATGGGTAGCTATTGAAAACAGTTTATCCAATTCTCTTAATCTTTCTTCGGCAATAGTCCGTGATTCTATAACAGGAAATACACTTCAAACTAATATTTATACCGATAACAATAATAACCAGGCTTTATTAGTAAATACAGGAACTATTTTAACAAGCGTATGCAAAACATATTCGCTTACAGCTTCTATTAATAACCCCGATGGTTGTGTAAATGGAAATGATGCAGTACCTGATTATATTAATGTTTTTATTGGTAATGAATGCAATATTCCTTTTGACAGTTTAACATCGCCCGATGCACTATGCAGTACTGATACAACTTATAAATTCAATTTTAAAAGATACCCTTCTAAATTAGAACTGCTTACCGATTCAAATAGTATTCCATTGGCTCCTGTTGACCTCTGTGCCGGCTCTTTAACTTATCAGTTTATTTTAAGCAGTTCGTTATTAGGTACCATTACAAATCCTACTTTCCAGGTTGGTTTACCAAACGGAATTACTGTTAATGCAATAACTTTCACTTATCCGTTTAATAGTACAAATGTATGCAGTCCGCCTGTTTCGGGAAATTTTGGTACACCTGGTAATCCCGGATGGAATATTGATAGTTGCATTAATTTTACCGCTCTTGCTGATAACGGTTTAATTGGAAATACTAATGTCCCTTATAACCAGGTTCTTGTTACTATTACTTTAAACACACATTGCGGTTACAATGTTAACGACTCAATTAAGTTTTATGCAGGAGGAATATCCTCGTGCAGTGAAAATTTAACAACCGACACTATAAAGCATAGTCCAAATATAAATAACATATTACCTGCCGATAATTTAAGTATTGTAACAACAATGACAACAAATGACGGTAGTCCTTTTATAAATTGCACAAATAAAGGCGCTGTAATTATTACAGTAATTAATAACGACACAACAGCTAATATACATAATGATGTGCTTACCGTTAATGTTCCTGCACCGCCTTTAAATCTTTCATATATATTGCTGGGAGGAACTTATGACAGTATAGCCGGCACATTGTCGTGGATAATACCTTCCGGCAGCTTAAACGGTGAAGATTCCCTGCTCTTTTTATATGGTTTAACCACAAACGGTATTATATGCGACAGCTTTTTAATTACACCGGCAATAAGTTATACCTATACTGTAATTTGTTCCGACAGTTCTGTCTGCCCTGTAACATATTCTTATACTGCCGAGCCAATTACAATAACAGCATGCTGTTTATGCCAGGCTTCAGTTAGTTCGCAAACAGGCGTATCGTGCAGCGGTGGCAGTAACGGCACTGCAACGGTAACCGGAACAGCAGGCATTCCGCCTTATTCTTATCAATGGAATAACGGACAAACTACTGCCACAGCTATTAATCTTTCAACAGGTACTTATGATGTTACTGTTACTGATTCTACAGGATGCTTTTCAGTTGTTTATGTAACAATAACTAATGATTTTCTTCCACCGCCGACAACTTCAATTTTTATTTCAGATACAAACTGTATTAAACAAGGAGTTCCGGTTCAGTTTTATACAAGTTCCCTGTCGGGAGAAATTCATACATGGAGTTTCGGTGACGGAACTACGGCAACAGGCGATACCGTTAATCATACCTTTACCGATTTCGGGTACTTCCAAATTAGTTTATCTGCTTCAAATTTATGCGGAAGCGATACATCATGCAATGTATTATTTGTTAACCCTTCAACTTACAACTGCTACACTGTTTATGATATACCCAATGATACTATACTCTCAGGCAATGTTATTTGGTCATCAGATACAATAAAAGTAAAAGGCGATGTATATATTCCAAACGGTACAAGTCTCAATATTGCCAATATAACCGTTCTTTTTGCACCACGTAGCAGACTCATTGCAGGCAAAGGCGGAAGGCTTGTAATTGATAATGCTGTTCTTGACGGTATTGATAACTGCATGTGGCAGGGAATTGAAGTATGGGGACAACCTGATTCAGCTTCTACCGACTCATTACAGGGCAGGGTTTACATAACAAATAACAGTTCTATAACAAATGCCTATATCGGTGTATTACTTGGTAACAGGATAAAATATACATGCAATACTATATTTACAGCGGCTTATGGCAGTTTTAATTCACAAAATAGTGGTGGTGTAATTGTTGCAAAAAATTCAACTTTTGCCGGAAATGCTACTGACATCAGGTTTGTACAAAAATCCAATCCCGATGGAATAGCTAATGTACTTGACACATTACAATTCATTTGCCCTGATACTTTAAAAGACCCGCATTATAATCCTTCAACTGTAAATCCATATCGCAGCGACCGTAACCCATGGGCTACTTTTGCAAATTCTAACCAACGGACATACTGGGGAATAGTTTCGGTATGTATTAGCAACTTAAACATTAGAAAATGCACTTTCAGAAACCTCGAATATGGTATTTCTTCATTAAGTAATCAACAAACTTATGTATCGGATTGTGAATTTAAAAATTTGAGGCAGGGAATACACATTAATAATCATTTGCCAGATATGTTGAACTTTTATGATATTACCTTATGCACTTTCGATTCCATACCCGGTAACACTGCTGGTAATGTGCCAAGTTCTTCGCCCGAAGATAATGGTACTGCCATTTATATTGCAGGTGGCATTGGGGACAAAATAAATGATGGAAACATTTTTAGAAATAATTATCCGGGTACTGCTCCTACTTATGGAATAAAAACCAATCAGGCTTTTGGTTTCGAGATTGCTAATAATGTTTTTAATGGTTTAGCAATTGGTATTACAATTCAGGGTTCTGCTGCCAATGGTGGCAAGGTAATGGCTAAGGCAAGCAGTAGTATCTTTTCATGGCAAGGCAATCAATTTAATCAATGTAAAACCGGAATTACTACAAAGATTGATAATTCAGCTCTTTGTTTGAGGTGTAACGACCATAATAATAATTTAAGTAACTATATTATTAATTGGAAAAACGAACCCGGAAGCATACTTGCCAATCAGGGTTTTACAGGATGGATTCCTAATTTAATTACTCCAGCTAATTCAAGGTATGGAGCTGGAAATAAATTTTTTCCAATAAATTATAATAAAATTGGCTCTGTTTCAACTTATAATTATTACTATCACTCCACAGCAGGTTATGAGCCGGATACAACAGGTTCTCCATTAATTTTGAAAATGCCAACTGGAATTCCGATTTTTACAAAATTAGAATCCTGCCCATTTCCGCCACCATTTAATATATCTATTATTAACTTACCTGTTTCATTAAACGCTCCTGTATTTTTGCGTATTGATAGTTTAAATAATGTGGCTTTAAACCTTGAATCGCAGTATTTAACATTGCTCAATAATGCCGATAAAGGACATACCATTGAATTGCTGAATGCAATTAATGCAGTTCCACCTACAGGACAGTTAAAAAACATGCTTATTTCAGATTCACCCTTATCGGATACTGTGTTAATAACACTGAATAATCAAAATCCATTATCAAACGGCAATTATAAAAATGTAATGGACGAAAACCTTCCTGTTACAAGGAATGTTGTGCCATCGTTCATTAGTCGTGTTGAAACCCTGCCTGCTGGAATAAAAAATCAGTTAAAAGCTAAACAGGCAAGCAATCCCGGAAAAATAACATCAGGTTATCTCGAAACCATGTTGAACCAGGCAAAATTAACCAAGCAGCTCTATTTTAATGAAATTATTTCGTTATTGTTAGAGAGTAACCGCAAAGCTGATGCAATTACTTTATATGAGAAGGAAGGAACACCAACTGCCAATATGGTACTTGCTGCAACTTATTTAAGCGATAGTAATTATTCCACAGCTTCTGCAAAAATCGCACTACTGCCTGATGATAATTCCCAGTATTCACTATGGAAAGCATACTCAACATTATTGCTGAACCACCTGTCACAGGGTAAAACACTCGAAGATTTAGACAGCAACCAGATAGCATATATTAGGACGATTGCTTACGAGTGTCCCGAAGGAATGGCAGTAGTTAATGCAAAAGCAATACTCATGTATCTTTTTATGGAACAGGTTCCCTCATGTTCCGAAAACGGAACCAGAAGTATGAGGTTTGGGAATAATCAGATTATCGAAATAAAAAAATCATATCTTGGTGATAATTATCCCGACCCGTTCAGCAGGAATACCATAATACCTTATTATCTGCCCGAAGGTACTAAAGCAGAAATAATTATAAAAGATGTAACCGGTAGAATAATTTTATGCATATCTTTGCACGAAGGAGAAAATAAACTGGAAATTGACAGTAAAAACTGGGCTAATGGTGTTTATTTTTATGGAATGAGTATTAATGGTGAAAATATTGATAATAAAAAAATGGTAAAAACCGAATAAAATGTCTGAACCACTGATTTTAGAATGATTAATGTGATTTACTATGATTAAAAAGGAATATAAATATTCAGCTCTTACCGAAAAAATAATTGGCTGTGCTATGGAAGTACACAAATTGTTAGGAAATGGATTTCAGGAAGTTATTTACCAACGGGCATTAGCTATTGAATTTGACCTGCAGGGGTTGTCGTATGAGAGGGAAAAAGAAATGCCGGTTTTTTATAAAGAGCATCAAATAGGAACACGCAGAGTAGATTTTCTAGTCGAAAATGTTATTTCGGTTGAATTAAAAGCAATAACACAACTCGAAAACACAAATCTATCTCAAGCAATAAACTATTTAGAAGCTTATGATTTGGAAATTGGCTTATTGCTTAATTTTGGAGCAAAAACGCTCGAATTTAAGAGAGTTATTAATAAAAAGTTTAAACAAAAAGCTCAACAACCAAAATAAATAATTTTAAAATATAAATCATGTTAATCATAAAAATCATTTTGAAATCAGTGGTTCAGACAATAAGTAAATGAAAAAAAACATTCTCATATCAATTCTTCTTCTACAGGTTTTAGCTGTTACTTCACAACAATGGATACCGGATCCAAATAAGAAGTATGCATTATGGATGGGTGGGTGGGAATATGGTTCATGTCTTCTTACTGTAAATGACACCTTGTATTTAAGTGGACGCTTTTTAAAAATTGGCTCAACTAATGCATTAAGAATTGCACGTTATTATAATGGCAACTGGTATCCCTTAAAAGGAGGAGTAGATGGAGATGCAAATTCTTTTCTTTTTAATAATGGGAATTTATATGTTAGTGGAAGTTTTGGTTGGGCAGATAACAAACCCGGTACTATGGGAATAGCCCGTTGGGATGGGAACAACTGGTGGCCGGTAGGTACAAACAGTGATTGTGGTTCATGTTACGGAACAATAGAATACTATGATAATAAAATTTTTTTCAGTGGTAGTAATATGCTTGGTTTGGCTTGGGGAGTTATTGCATGGGATGGTACAAACTGGGTAAACAGGTGTAATTTAGCACCTGTTGATTTATTAAAAAAGTATTCTGCCGATTTATTAGCCGGTTCTGGCTTTTATGGATTGTTTTTAAAATATCTTGGCGATACAAGCTGGTCTTCTCAACCCTACGGCGGAATATATGGAGGTATGTACAAAGCTGAAATAGACACCGTAAATAATTTACTTTATGTTAGCAGTGATTTCGATTGGGTAAATATAAATAATCCTATTCAGTCTCATTATATTGCAATGTACGATGGCTTTGGATGGCATTCTATGGGAACAACTTCAGGATTTATTTATTGCATGAAAATGTATAATGGTTATTTATATGCAGGCACAGATAGTTTGCTGAATAACGGTTCTGTAATAAATTATATTGGAAGATGGGACGGTAACCAATGGAATCCTTTAGGCTCAGGTGTGAATAATGGTGTAAATGCAATGGAAGAATTCCATGATACATTATTTGTTACGGGTGGCTTTAACACCGCAGGGGGCGATTCGGCTTATGGTTTAGCACGTTGGTATATGCCCGATACAAATTGTGCCTTTTTAAAACCAACAATACACACATTAGCTTTGCAGGATACTTTTTATCTCGGTACCGGCAGTATAAATGTTCAGTTTTTTAATAACAATGCATACTCCCAAACCTGGCAATGGAACTTTGGCGACAGCGGAACAGATAGTATACAAAACCCAACTCACACATACACTAATGACAGCACTTATATAATTACCGTTACAGTAACCGAAGACGGCTGTACAAAAACAGATACAGCAACAATATGGGTATTAAACGGCAACAATACAGAAGAATATACCAAAGAAAACCTTAATTTTAAAGTTTACCCAAACCCAACAGGTGGTGATTTTACTATAGAATGTACATTACCACAAAACAAAACCGGAAAAGTAATAGCTTACAGAACCACTGGCTCACAATTAGGCGAACACCCTTTAGAATCAGGTTTTAATAAATTTATTATGCCCGCAGGCAACTGGAAAGATAGTGTAATACTTGTAGGGGTTTATATTGAGAGCAGGCAGGTGATGGTGGAGAAGGTTGTAAAGAAATAAAAAATGTCAGATGTAAGAAGTCAAATGTATGATGTCAAATGTTTATATCCGTACATTTGACCTTTGACATGAAACATCTTACATCTGACATAATCATGCTAATCATAAAAATCAAATAAATCAGTGGTTCAGACAATAACAGCAGGTGATGGTGGAAAAGGTGGTAAAGAAATAAAAAATGTCAGATGTAAGATGTCAAATGTATGAAGTCAAATGTTTATATCCGTTAATATACAGTTGTAAAGAAATAAAAAATGTCAGATGTAAGAAGTCAAATGTATGATGTCAAATGTTTATATCCGTACATTTGACCTTTGACATGAAACATCTTACATCTGACATTTGCTCCGTTAATATACATTTGACATTTGCCATGAAACATCTTACATCTTACATAAAATGTATTCTCACAACGTGCACAATAATAATTTTTATGTATAATTCTGCGTTTTCAAATATACATCAAAGGGATACTCTTTCATCATCATTTTATATAAAATCGGAATGTTTAAAAGAAGGAGTAAAAATTAAATTCAAAAATAAAAGTACTGGTGCTAAAAATTATTTCTGGGACTTCGGCGATGGAACAACATCTACAGCACAAAATCCCTCCCACATTTTTACCGATTTCGGATACTTCCAGATTACTCTGTCTGCATCAAATTTATGCGGTAGCGATACTTCGTGCAATATGTTATTTGTTAACCCGCCAACTTACAACTGCTACACAATTTATGATATACCCAATGATACCATACTCTCGGGCAATGTTATTTGGTCATCAGGAATAATAAAAGTAAAAGGTGATGTATATATTCCAAACGGTACAAGTCTCAATATTGCCAATATAACCGTTCTTTTTGCACCACGGGGCAGAATTGTTGTTGGTATAGGCGGACGGCTTTTAATAAAAAATGCGATTCTTGACGGGCTTAATAACAATATGTGGCAGGGAATTGAAGTTTGGGGAAAAACAAATTTGCCTTCAACCGATATACAACAGGGGAAAGTTTATATAACAAATAACAGTACAATAACAAATGCCTATATTGGCGTATTACTTGGCAAACGTTTACAGTACGAAGAGTGCCACTCGTTTACTGTTCCTGTGGGTGGCTGGGATACTCAAAAAAGCGGAGGTGTAATTATAGCACAAAACTCATTTTTTACCGGAAATGGTGTAGATATTAGATTTATATTGAAAAGCGACCCCGATGGTTCGGCAAACATTATTGATGGATGTTACTTTACTTGTCCTGCTGTTCTTAAAGACGCTCACTACAAACTTAGTTACCCTAACCACTACCCCAATATTCTGAACTCATGGGCTGGCTATGCCAATGCTGACCAGCGAACCGACGTAGGAATAGTTTCTGTAGGGCTCAGAAAATTAAAAATAACAAATGGTACATTTAGAAACCTCGAATACGGAATATTTACTTTCGACAACTTGCAAACCAATGTTTTAAATTGTAAATTCAGTTATCACCGACAAGGCATACGTGTTTATAATACCGTATCAACTATACTAAGCTATTATGACATTTCGGGTTGCACCTTCGATTCTATTCCGGGCAATACCACAGGTGTTATAAGTGCTATTGATGATGGTACTGCTATATACACTTCAGGTAGCTATGGCGACAACATACATGATGGAAATAGTTTTAGAAATAATTATTCTTTAAACTTCACTTCTTATCATCCTTATGGAATAAAAACCAATAATGCTTCGGGTTTTGAAATTACAAATAATTATTTTGATAAGTTAACAAATGGTATTACTGTTCAAAATTCATTTACTTCAGGTGGCAATGTCAGGGCATATCAAAGTTCTGATCCTTTATATGATTGGCTGGGTAATATATTTACTACTTGCAAAACCGGAATTACTACAAAATATGATAATTCAGCTCTTTGTTTAAGGTGTAACGACCATAATAATGGTACAGGATATATTATCAATTGGGAAAATACAACAGGAGGAACTCTTGCAGACCAGGGTTTTGCAAATTCAGGTAATGCACCTGACCAGATTGAGCAATCACGTTATGGAGCTGGAAATTGGTTCGATCCGGATAGAGAAATAGGCTCATTATCTCCTTATAAATATTATTATCATTCATTTCCACCACAATACAAACCAGATGTTTCTGGTTCACCAATTATCACTCTATCTGATATAAATATTGGATTTAATTATTTTAAATATCAATCCTGTCCTTTCCCAAATATTCCATCCTTTATTAATTTACCCGGTTCCTTAAACAACCCAGTGTTTTTGCGTATTGACAGTTTAAATAATGTGGCTTTAAACCTTGAATCGCAGTATTTAACATTGCTCAATAATGCCGATAAAGGACAAACACAGCAATTACTGAATGCAATTAATGCAGTTCCACCGTCAGGTCAGTTAAAAAATATGCTGTTAGCTGATTTTCCTTTATCTGATACGGTATTAATAACACTGAATAATCAGAACCCGCTATCAAATGGCAACTACAAAAACGTAATGAACGAAAGCCTTCCTGTAACAAGGGCTGTTGTGCCATCGTTCATTAGCCGTGTTGAAACCCTGCCTCCTGGAATAAAAAATCAGTTAAAAGCAAAACAGGCAAACAATCCGGGTAAAATAACCATTGGTTACCTCGAAACAATGTTAAGCCAGGCAAAACTGACAAAGCAGCTTTACTTTAACGAAATAATATCATTACTGTTAGACACTAACCGTACAGCAGACGCTGTAACATTATTTGAACGTGAAGCCACACCTGTTGCAAATATGCTCCTTGCTGCTACTTATATAAGCGATAGTAACTATAGTTCTGCAGCAGCAAAAATTGCATTATTGCCTGATGATAACTCCCAATATTCTGAATGGAAAGAGTACTCAACATTCCTTTTAAATCATTATGCACAAGGCAAAACTCTTGAACAATTAGACAGCAGTCAGATTGAATTTGTAAGAACTCTGGCTTATCATTGTCCCGAAGGAATGGCAACTGTTAATGCAAAGGCAATATTAATGTACCTGTATCGTGAAGAAGTATCTGCCTGCCCTTTAAGCGGAACACGCAGTATGAGGTTTGAAAACAATGAAATAAAACAAACAAAAACATTTCTGGGCGATAATTATCCCGACCCTTTCAGCAGGAATACCATAATACCATATTATTTACCCGAAGCAACTAAAGCAGAAATAATTATAAAAGATGTAACCGGAAGAATAATTTTATGCTTACCTTTGCACGAAGGAGAAAATAAATTGGAAATTGACAGTAAGGGCTGGGCTAATGGTGTTTATTTTTATGGAATGAGTATTAATGGTGAAAATATTGATAATAAAAAAATGGTAAAAACCGAATAAAATGTCTGAACCACTGATTTTAGAATGATTAATGTGATT
>Ga0209211_10002481_pt1 | contig 31813 bp, 32 predicted proteins | sample RifGroA2_FD_183992 | JGI IMG/M metagenome (GOLD analysis project Ga0209211, IMG submission 183992) | Groundwater microbial communities from Rifle, Colorado, USA - Groundwater A2 (SPAdes) (version 2) | ecosystem: Environmental > Aquatic > Deep subsurface > Groundwater | place: Rifle, Colorado...
TCATGGGTGTATTTTAGAGATGAAACACCCAATGTCAAGGCGAGACCTTGACATTACCTAAAATGCTTGACTTTTTGATGAAATAAGGTAGTATGGTAACAAATTGTGAGTTTTGATAGTATTTTGATAATTTTTTAGAAAACTTTTTACTTTGAAAGGAGGCCGGAAATGTTTAATAGAGAATTAAATTTTTCGGACATAATTTTTTTGGCGATTTTATGTGGGATAATGTCCATTATTTTTGGTTGTTCATCTGCGCCAAAGACTGTTGTTCCAAAGGTTTATTATTGCCCAAACGAGCATAAAATTCCGATGGAAAATATAAATAAGGACATCCGGGCGATTAACAAATGCTCGGAGTGTGGCGCGGAGTTTCCATTTATTGGGTTGTCTCGTGGTGATGGAGGCGGAGATGGCAGAGGCGGAAATTCTTATCAGAAAGATCGGCAAAAAAATTATGGACCAACCTCCGTTTTCCAATCAAGTACCGAGGTGGAAGTGTTGGAGGCGGAAGGGGGGTTCTTCGAGGAAAACGACTGGGGCTTTACTTGGTTTTCGTGGAGATACCGCGATGTTGATGTTGACAGAGATTATGTCAGACCTCTTTGGAGTAGTCGGTTTAATTATAATAATTGATTTGTTGGAATGTTAATCCCAATGTCAAGGCGAGACCTTGACATTGGGAAGAGCGTTGCTAGATGTTTAGCAACGCTTTTTTATTTTTTAAATTATTCTTACTTATCCACAGGCGGGCGTTAAAAAACGCCAGTTTTATTATTTGAAAATGATATAATAAAGGCGCGGTGTAGAGCCGTTCCTTTGGCATACTTACCGAACAAAAAAATATTGTTTCTTCTTGTTTTCATCCTGCTCATTTTTGCGGGCTGGTTTTACTTTTCCGATTATAAAAACAAGCAAATTCAATACATCGCCGAGCAAGAAAAAAGCCCCTTGGCTGTTGTTTTGGAACAAACAAGCCAGCTAGACGCAGACAGCGATGCCGACGGACTGAAAGATTGGGAAGAATTGCTTTGGAAAACCGATCCGAACAAAGCCGACACCGACGGCGATGGGACAAACGATAACGAAGAAATATCTTTAAACAGAAATCCGCTCAAAGCCGGTCCGAATGACAAAATTTCGGAAAAAGAAGACCTTGTCGCCCAAGAAAAAGCCGTTTCGGACAGCAAGCAAAACACTCTGACCGCCGCCTACGCCAGAAAATTTTTGACGGAATATATGACCTTGAAACAGCAAAAAGGGGAGTTGACGGACGAAGACAAACAAAACTTAGTGAAGTCATTTATGGATAATATGGAGCCGTTAAGTGTAAATGATGAATACAGTATTTCAAACATAAAAATTTCTGCTGATACAAGCAAAGAATCAGTAAAAAAATATTCTGATGAATTAAAAAAAATTTTTATAAACAAAGAGGATGTTTTTTTGAACAATACAGCAGTTTTTGAGCAATTATTAAAAAAACTTAAAAATAAGGACAGCGATTACAGCCCGGAAGTCGTTGTTCTTGGCAGTAGCGCTAATCTTTACAATATATTTGCCAACAGAGTGATGGCAATAAGCAATATTCCCCCAAGTTTGGCAAAAAAACACATTGAAATGGCCAATGGGATTAATGGAACGGCAATGGCTATTAGAAATATGGCCAAAGCTCCGGACGATCCAGTTGTGGCAATGATGGGCTCAGCTTTATACGATAAGCAAATTGAAAGACTTTATAAATCTATCAATGATGTCCAATCTATTTTTAATGACTATGAAATTTATGTGTTTTAAAAAACAATGAAAAGACTTATAAATTACAAAAAATACATCATATTTTTTTTGATTATTTTTCAAGGTTTTTATTTGTTTTCTGGGTCTAAAAAAGTGAATGCTCAAGAGATAGTTTCAGATCCTGGTTCGTACGTTAATCAGTTGCTTGACTATAAATTACAATACGGTTATTTGTTTGGTGTTCAGGCCCCAGTTCAGGCTGGAACATGGTCAGAGAGCATAATAAGCGCTTACAATGCCGTTCAAAATACCATTCACAACAAACTAATAGAAGCAAAAGAATATGTTTTAGACGGTCTGGCTTGGACGGCGGCCAATGTCATTATAGATAAATTCGGCGACGCCTTGGTGGACTGGATAAGAAACGGCTTTGACGGCAGTCCGATGTTTCTAAGCGATCCGGAAGGATTTTTCCGGGACACGGCCAATCAAGCAAGCGGGGCGATTATTGATAAATTGGATATGGAATGGCTGTGCGACCCGCTCGGCAAACTGCGCCTTAACATTGATTTCTTTTTCCCCGGCACCGACCGCGCCAAATATGCCTGCACCTTCAACGACATCGCGGACACTTTTGAATCTTACGCAGACAGAGATGATATTAGCGACTGGATAAATGTCAATGTGAATGTCCACGAAAGAAACATAGTCAGAGCGTACGGCAGCGATTACAGAAACGGCGGGTTCTTGATGTGGCTGTTCACCGCCCAGAAAAAAAACAACGACCTGGGCCGAACCATTCAGACCGCCAATGACGCTTACGCCGCCGCCAGAATAAGCGTCGGGACGGAAAAATTCGGCCTTTCCATAAATGGAGGTTTTTTCGGGTTAAGGAAATGCGTGGAGTATGGTCCAGGCGATGTCTACGAACCGTTTGGAAAAACAGATGCCGAAGCAATCGCCAATCCAAAAGACAAATGCACAAAATATGTGGATACTACTCCCGGACAATTGGTTCAAGACCAGTTGAAAAATGTCGGGGGCAAAGACTTCTCCCGATTGCAGGTGGCCGATGAAATTGACGAAATTATCGGCGCGCTGGCCACCACGATGATGGGCTGGTTGCTTACCGGCGGAAACGACGGCGGAGGCGTGCTTGGCTACGACAGCGGCGCCGATTATTCCGGCAGTAACCGCGACCATTACGGCGAATTAAGCAAGAGCCAACAGACTATCAGCAAGAAATCAAACATATCAAGCCAAATTCAAAACATAAAAAGCAACGAAGAGAGTTACAGTAATTCTTTGGAAAATTACGCCGACGCTTTGTATGGAACCAAGGAAAAATTGGAAATTGTTTTGGCTAAATTAAAGTGCATTAAGGCTACAAGCACTGCCGATACAAGCGATAATGCCGATTGCGACGGAGCGGATGAAGACACTAAAAATATTAGTCTTTCTACTATGGACAAAACCGAAAGCGACATAATTTCCGATATCAGCAAAACGGAAGACCAAATAAGCAGTGTAGACGGCAAAATATCAACTTTTACCGGCAAATACGGTGATAATGCCACTTCTACTTCGGCGCAAGCCCTGGAGTTGTTTGATGAATTTGAAAGCGAAGTGAACAATGCCGGCAGTCTTGGAAAAATAACCAGTATTGTGAGCGAGTATTGCTATTCCTACGACAAAGACAACAAAACAGGAAAAATTTGCGGATTATTTGGCGAAAAATCTTCGGGCGACAGTATGACCGTTTATGTTTCCGCCGAAAGTAATCCGGCGACGCAAGACAGCGCCGGCAACATAAAGACAAAAATTTATTGGAAAGCTCTTAACGCCGAATCTTGCCAAGCCACCGGCGGAGACAGCGACAAAACCTGGAAAAAAACGGATATTTCCACCAGTGGCAGTTACACTACTGCGAGCCTTGAAGACGGCGAATCCAGAACTTACGGCGTGAAATGTACCGATGCGGAAAATAACACCGAAACGGCGGAAGTTTCCGTTTCGGCGGACAGCTCTGCGGTTACCGAAATGTCCGGCAGTTTGTTTGCAAAGAACACTTTCGTCAAATCCGGCGAAGTGCCTTCGCTGTATTGGCTAAGCTCCAATGCCAGCCAATGCTACTTGTATTCCGACCAAGATTCTTTCTCCGGCGACGCCGAGTATGTTACCAGCACTTCTACCGGCTTGTATGAAAACGAAGGCTATTACTTGAAGACATCATTAACCAAGACAACAGGGCAATCTACGGCAACCATCAACGCCGGAGAAACTTTCAAATACAAGCTTATCTGCGGAGATTCCGGCGATAACTACAGTGTTCTTTCCGAATTGGAAATTTCGTCCGAAGACGGCGAGAAAGAAACTTACAAAACCCACAGCGAAAAAGAATATAAAGCGTTAAATAAAGAAGCTGGTAAAATAGAAGGGAAGATGGAAAGTATAGAACTGGAATATTCTTGCATCCTTGACGATTACACCCAATCCGAAGATGTGAGCAACTCGGAGTGCAGCGGTTTTGAGTCAAGTTCATCGTCATCATCAGAATAAAATTATGCTTAGAAAAATTATCACATATTTCCTAATACTCGCGGTGGTGTTACCGGTATTAGCTTCGGCGATTCCGTTGGGCGCGAGCATAAATGTCGCTTTGGCGGAAAGTGTTACAAACGAAGGCAGCAATAACGGAGAAATTTCCAGTCCTTGCGGATGGACGGCAGGACTTTTTTCCGGCGATTTTTTGGACTGTATCGCTTATACCGCCGTCTATATTTCTTATGAGTTCTTTTTGCAGATTTCCATATGGATTACCGGATTGGCAAGCGATATTTTTAATGTGAGTATCCAGTTTTCTCTAACCGGCAAAGCTTTTGACCCGGATGAAAATGTGATGATAAAAGACGGCTGGACAATGGTCAGAGATTTGCTTAATCTTGTCTTCATCTTCATTCTCCTTTATGCGGCGATCTCCACTATTTTGCAATACGGCAATATGGATATTAAAAAAATACTGCCAAGCCTTATTATTGCCGCCCTGCTCATCAATTTCAGTATGCTCATTACCAAGATGGTTATAGACGCTTCTCATATTTTCGCCTGGGAATTTTATAATCAAATAGATGTAACAAAAGGAGGAACGGTTGCCAACATGAAAGGTAGCGCAGAAGTATACGGCGATTTTGAAAAGAAAAACTTGTCCAATGTTTTTTTGGCCGGTTTTAATCCCCAAAGATTGTTGATAGAAGCCGAAATGGCCACTACAACAACGAATGAAAACGGCAATGAAGACGAGGCGCATTCTCCATGGAAGCAAGTGGCGGCGAAAGCGATTGAAAACGGAGAAGGTTTTATGTCCACGCTGTGGCGCATGGCGATTATAATATGGCTTGAAATAGCGCTGGCTATTTTTTCCGTTTTCATTTTGCTGGCCGGGGCGATTATGTTTGTCGCCCGGATAGTGATTTTGTGGGCGGTTATGATTTTCTCCCCCATAGCCTTTTTGGAAATGATTTTGCCGAGCATGAAACAATATTCCGAAATGTGGTGGAAATATCTGATAGGTCAGTCATTTTTCGCGCCGGCATTCTTGTTTATGTTTATGCTTGCCACCAAGTTTATAAACAGCGGATTTGTGGACAAACTTCTGCATTTGACAAAAGACAACGATTCAAAAATTGTTACTGGCTTGAGTATGGGCGAAATAACGTTAATGTTTTTCAATTTCTTGATAGTGGGCGGAATTATGTCCCTTTGTCTTGTTGTCGCCAGACAGCTGGGCGGAAAAACGGCCGAATTCGGCATAAACTGGGCGCACAAAGGCAAAGATTTGGCGCTGAGCGGGGCCAAGAAATTAGCATGGAGTCCGACAAGATATGGTTTAAGATTGGGTGGAGGAGCAGCGGCCGATGCGATATTAAAAGGAGAGGGCAGGATTTCCGGAGCGCTTAAGGCTATACCTGGCGTGGGTATAGGCTTAAGAAAATTAGGAATAATGAAGAAAGCCGATGAAGACAAGGAGAGAAAAGCGGCGGAAAAATACGCCGGGACACTAAGTTCTGCCGGACGCACGTCTTTGGACAAAGACAAAGAGAGAGGGTTTGTTGGCAGAGCGATGTATGGCGGAGGGTTATTTAAACCAACAAGAGAGGGTTATGAGAAGATAATAGAGAAGAAAAAAGTGGAAGGAGAAGAAAGAGGAAGGATTGCTGACAAAATGATTGAACTAATGGGGAGTAAGTTTGATGAATTTGCAAGTGGATTTAAAAAAGGCGATGCCAAAGAGAAAATAAAAGCCATATTGCTTCGTGGCAATACGGAAGAGTTGGATAAATGGATAGAGTTAGAGGACAAAAAAGTAGAAGGTGAAAACGAGAAAGAAATAGATGAAAAAAATGAAATTAAAAGAGATTTTGATAATAAAATTAAAGAAATTAACGACAAGCTCACCATAGCCAGAAATAAGAGCGAAAACACCGATGAGTTGATGAAAAAATTATTGGGAACAGAAAAAGAAGCTTATGAAAACAATAAAAAATTAATAGAAATAATAGGAAAAGAAAAGCATAGGGAAAACTTACAAAAAACTATAGACAAGTATGAAGGCAAGCAAGTTTACAAATCTGGCAAGCCTGAAGACAAAAAAGAAGAAAAGAAAAAAGATTAATTAGTTTTATCTAAACAACTTATGAAAAACTTTACCGAAAAACAAATAGCCCAAATGTATGATAATCTTCCTGAAGATCTGAAGGACTCTATTTTCAGCGTGGACACGACAAGTGTGATAAACGAAATAGGCAGAAAATACGGACTGGCGATTGATAAAATTGGCGATTTGGCCAACGAAACCGGAATGGTCATGCTCGGTGTTACCCACCCCAACGAGTTTATAGGCAATCTGGCGGACAGGCTGGAGGTGGACAAAGAAAAAGCCCGGGCGATAGCGGGAGAGATAAACGAGCAGGTTTTCAAAAAAGTAAGGGAATCGCTCCGAAAGATTCATAATATGAGAGAAGGCAGGGAAGAAAAGGAGGATGTTAAACATTCGATGTCTAACACTACTAATATTAATAGGAGCGACATTCTTAAAGAAATAGAAAAAGACCATAGCCAAGAAAATCTTGTGCCGGATATTATGAAGGGCAACGCCAACCCGTTTGAGGAAAAAATGAAAGAAGGAGTATTGCTCGCGCCGGTGGAAGAAAAGCATTATATAGAAGAGAGCGTGAAAACGGCGCTTTTACCAGAACCGGAAAAGCCAAAAAAATATCAGGGCTTTGACCCATACAGGGAACAATTGGAATAAATTTATGCGTTTTCAAGTCCCCCAATTTATAGAAATAGAGAGCAAAATTTTCGGACCGCTGACCTTCAAGCAGTTTATTTACCTTGCCGGCGGGGCGGGTATTGCTTTTCTTATTTACATAATTTTTCCGTTTTTCATCGCCGTGATGCTAATTGTGCCAGTCGGCGCTTTCGCCGTCGCCCTGTCTTTCTACAAAGTTCATAACCGACCGTTTATAAAAGTTACCGAAAGCGCTTTCAGATATTTCACGGCGCCGAAAATTTATGTCTGGAAGAAAGAGAAAATCCAACAGCCGACATCTATTGATAAGATGACCCTGAAACGGGCGGAAAGAGGAGTAAATCCTCAATACATACCCAAGCTTACCAGAAGCAAGTTGAAAGATTTGGCCTGGAGTTTGGACATAAAACACAATATAAAATAACTGCTATAATAAACAAAAATGGCGACAACGACCAAATCAACTCAAGAATTCATTCCGATAAAAGAGATACGCGACGATGTTTTTATATTGAAAGACGGTTCTTTGCATATGATTCTTATGGCCTCCACTTTAAACTTTGCCCTCAAGTCGGAAGAAGAGCAAAACGCCATAATTATGCAATATCAGAACTTCCTTAACTCTTTGGATTTTTCGGTCCAGTTTTTCATCCAGTCCAGAAAACTCAACATTGATTCTTATATCGCTATGCTGGTTGAAGCCGAGAAAAATCAGGACAATGAACTGATGAAAATCCAGACAAAAGAATACATTGAATTTATCAAGGGTTTCGTCAAAATGAGCAACGTGATGGCCAAAGCCTTTTACATTTCCGTTCCTTATTCCACGGCCGCCATGGAGGTCAAGAAAAGTTTTATAGGCAATCTTGCGTCCGGTTTTTCCAAAAAGTCGGCCGGACAATTGTCGGACCGATTTGAAGAAAACAAGATCCAACTTCAGCAGAGAGCGGACATAGTGTCGCAAGGGTTGGCGCGCGTCGGGGTCAGAGTGGCGCCGCTTAACACCGAAGAATTGGTAGAATTATTTTACGAACTGTTCAACCCGGGCGAGAAGGAAAAAGGAGGAGCGAAAAGCAATTAAAATTATGGATATTCTAAATAATTTATTGGGCAAAAAAAATAAGGCGAGCGAACGGGAAATCCTTCCCGTCATTCCCCGCGAGATTTATGAGGCGGGGGTGTTAAGGTTACAAGATATTATCGCTCCGTCGGCCTTGGAGATAACTTCCAATCACATAAAAATCGGTGAAAAAGTGGCCCGGGTTTTGTTTGTGATGTCTTATCCTCGTTTCTTGGCGTCCAACTGGTTTTCTCCGGTTATAAATTTGGACAAAGTTTTTGACATTTCCATCTTTATTCATCCCATAGACACCGCGTCAGTCTTGAGGCAGTTGCAGAAAAAGGTGGCGGAAGTCCAGTCGCAAATTCACTTGAAAGAAGAAAAAGGCTTCATCCGCGACCCGATTCTGGATACCGCCTTTCAAGATTTGGAGGACTTGAGAGACAAACTCCAGCAGGCGCAGGAAAAACTTTTCAACGTCGGAGTTTATCTTACGGTCTATGCCGACAATGAAGAAGAGCTGAACCAAACCGAAACGGAAATAAAATCCATTTTAGAATCAAAGCTGGTTTATGTAAAACCGAGCTTATTTCAGCAAAAAGAGGGATTGGAGACTGTTTTTCCGTTAGGAACGGATAAACTGGATGTCAGCACCCAGCTCAATTCCTCTCCCATTTCCAGCCTTTTCCCTTTCGTTTCTTTTGACCTGTCGTCGGACAAAGGAATTCTTTACGGCATCAACCGCCACAACAACAGTTTGGTGCTTTTTGACCGGTTTTCTTTGGAAAATTACAATTCCGTCATTTTCGCCAAAGCCGGTTCGGGAAAGTCTTACGCCACCAAGCTGGAAGTATTGAGAAGCCTGATGTTTGACACGGAAGTCATAATCATAGATCCGGAACGGGAATACGAATACTTAGCCGAAGCGACGGGCGGAAGATACTTCAACATCTCTCTTAATTCCATCCACCACATCAATCCTTTTGACTTGCCTCCAGTGAGGGAAGACGAATCTCCGGCTGATGTTTTGCGGTCAAATATCATCGCTTTGGTTGGTCTTTTCCGGCTGATGCTCGGCGGACTTTCCACCGAAGAAGATTCCATAATGGACAGGGCGATTACGGAAACTTACGCCTCCAAAGACATCACCGCCGAAACTGATTTTACCGGCGCCGCGCCGCCGATCTTGTCCGATTTGGAACTGGTTCTGGCCGGTATGGAGGGCGGGGAATCGCTGGCCCAAAGAATGGCCAAATACACCAAAGGCACTTGGGCTGGGTTCATCAATCAGCCGACCAATGTGGACATAAACAAAAAAATGGTGGTTTTTTCCATCCGGGATATGGAAGACGAACTAAGGCCGATTGGGATGTATCTTATAACCCACTATATTTGGAACACAATCCGAAGAGACATAAAGAAGAGACTGCTGGTCATAGACGAGGCTTGGTGGATGATGAAATACGAAGACACAGCTTCTTTCTTGTACGGCATTGCCAAAAGATGCAGGAAATATTATCTGGGGCTGGCCACCATCACTCAAGACGTGGGCGATTTTTTGGCGTCTCCTTACGGCATTCCGATTATCACCAACTCTTCCATCCAGCTTTTACTCAAACAGTCGCCAGCGACCATAGACATCGTCCAGAAAACTTTCAACTTGACCGACGAAGAAAAATATCTGCTCTTGGAATCGGATGTGGGAGAAGGAATATTTTTCGCCGGATTAAAGCATGTCGCCATCAAGATAATGGCTTCCTATACCGAAGACCAGATCATCACCTCCGATCCGGCCCAACTGATGGCGATAAAAAAAGCCAAAGAAGAATATAATTTGGCCCAACAATAACGCCAATGAACATCAATCAAATTGAAGAGGAAAAACAAGCAAATTTTAATCGTTCAAAATTGCAATCAAAGCAGGAGAGCAGAGAAAATGACAACGAGAACGCAATTAAAAAAGAACATAGAATTAGCGGTGCGACAGGTTTTTTTATGTTATTGGTGGCTGGTTCAATGGACGGGCTTCAAATTTTACTGGAGTGGGCAGTCATAGGCCTTTTTATTAATTGGTTTATTGACATCTGTGTTTGGGGTTTATTTTTTCTGTGGTTTAAATCAAAAGGGGTTAATTTGATGAATCTTAAAAAGGGATTGATCTTCAATGGGCTAGCCTTTTTAGAAATAATTCCTGTAGTTGGAGAATTGCCATTGTGGATATTGGATATTTTCATGATGATTGCAATTGTAAAAACCGAGGACAAGATGGTGAAAAATCACTAAGATGATAAAATAAAGATGATGAAGAAAAGTTTTATTTTTTTAATAGCGTTAGCTTTTATTTTAGCTATTTTTTGTTTGCCGAAAAACGGACTGGCGCAGGAGATAAACGATTACAGTTCCGATTTTTCCATAGAGTTAGTCCCGGACAATCCTCGCCCCGGACAGGCGGTTTCGGCCAAAGTTGTGAGCTATCAGTTTGATATAAACAGAAGCGATATAACTTGGATTTTGGACGGAAAAACGATTGTTTCCGGAACGGGCAAAAAAACAGCCGACTTTGTTTTGCCGTCTCTCGGCCAAGAAACCGTTTTAACGGTAAGCATTGTTACCAACGAAGGCGTAAAAACTTCCAAAACGAAAAAATTTTCCGGCAGCGACATAGATTTTCTTTGGCAAGCCAACACTTCCGTCCCGGCCGGATACAAAGGGAAAGCTTTGGCGGGACGGAAAGCGTTCGTCAAAATAACGGCTTTGCCCAGCTTGTATTCGGCATCGGGGGCGGTATCCCGCTCCAATCTTGTCTATGACTGGACTTTTAATTACAAAAACTTGCCGGACGATTCCGGCGCCGGCAAAAACACCCTGCTTATAAGAATGAACGATATGGGCGATTATGTGATCGGTGTGAAAGTTTCCACCAAAGACAAGAGAACAAGTTTCCAAAAATATCTTCATTTATCGGCGGAAGGCGTCTCGCCCAAACTTGTTTTTTACGCCGACGACCCGCTGGAAGGGCCTTTCTATGGTAAAGCTCTCGGCAACAAGATAACTCTGAAAACCAAAGATATAAACATCAGGGCGGAACCATACTTTTTCAACAACGAAGACGGCAAAACAACTTACAGATGGAGTATGAACGGTAAAAGCGTCAAATCCGGCAAAAAACCGAATACGATTTCTCTAGTCTCGGAGGAAAATTCGGGTCAAGCCAGGATAAATTTTGAAATGGAAAAAGAAATAGAAAACAATTTGCAGTCGGCGGACGGCGGAGTGAATATCGCGTTTTAAAAAACAATGAAAACAAATTTTGCGAAAAAAGCAATAAAAATATCTTTAGCGGTTTTTTTAACTTTCTTTTTGTTGTTTGTTTATGTTAGAGCGCAAGAAGATACTAATCCTTACACTAACCCGGGTTTAACTACTGGGAGTATCATTTATTATGATGAAGAAACAGAAACTTATTCATGCTCAGATTCTTCCAATGGAGAGTGTGTTACGGAGACAAGAAAATATAAAAGAGACAAGAATATCGATGGTTATGAAATCACGCAGGTTATACAAAAACCTAACGATGGAATATCTGGAGGAACGGTTTCAGAGTACTATACCGATAATGAAGGTCAGAAGTGGTCTAAAACAGGAACAGTCAATAGTGGTAATGATATTACTTCTTTAAGTAATTGGACACAAGGTGAAAAAACAGAAATTAAAACTACAAATAATACAAGTGGCGGTAAATTCACCTACACGCTTTTGCAATCGTTGCCTAAAGAAGGAACGGATTTAAGTGAAAATGTTACACTTGAAGAATATATGACTTGGGCTTTCCGGTTCGTTTTAGCTTTGGCCGGATTTTTGGCGGTGATGATGATTGTGATAGGAGGGGTGGAGTATATTATCAGCGGAGCCAGCGAAGCAATGAGAGGAGAAGCCAAAAAACGGATAGAAAACGCCATTTGGGGTCTGGTAATGGCGCTGGTTTCTTATCTCGTTCTTTATACCATCAATCCCAGCCTGGTTGATTTTAAAAATAACAGTTTTCTTAATGAGGAAAAAACAACAACAAGTTCCGGCTCTAATTCTAATGGCGGTAACAATAGTAACGGTAGTAATGTCGGAGACATCAATAAGGGGGTTACAGATGTAAAAGATCTTCAGTTTGATTTTGATGATATAGATAACGATGCCGGATATGTTGACGATGTAAATTATATAGGTTTTTAGTTATGAACAAAACGACAAAAATTATCATAACAGCCATAATCATCATAATGCTTGCCGCAGGATTTTTCGCTTTTTTTGCCGGTAAAAAACCGGTTGAAACGACAAATGAACCAACGACCACTGGCGGTTTCCCCGACACCGGAGACAGCGCCGGAAGAAAATCTTCGGCAAGTTTGGGCGGAGGAGCAAGCAGTTCCAAGTTTGGAAAAGAAGCTCCAAAAAATATCCTTACCCAGTTGACGAAAAACGCCATAAGCGGAACAGCTTATTACGGCACGACCACCGCCCTATATATGGAAAGAGCCACTGGTCATATTTACAAAATAAATCTGGACGGGACAAATAGCGTGAGATTATCCAACGCCACGGTGCCGAAAAGTTTTGAAGCGAGCTGGTCTTACAAGTCGGACAAAATGGCCGTGAGATATTTTGAAGACCCGGCGCCGGGAAGCATCAAGCTGGCGGTCAAAACTTTTCTAGCTTCCATCGGCCATTTGCTCAAGGCGACCAGCACTTCGGAAGCGGAGCTAAAAGGGCTGGCCTTACCGGCCAGTGTTTCAGAAATTGCCGTTTCTCCGGCCGAGGACAAAGTTTTTTATCTGAATAATTTAGGAAATGATGGGGTGGAAGGCGTGGTGGCCGATTTTGGCAATAAAAACCAGAAGAAAATTTTTGAACTGCCGTTTGGCGAATTCAACATAAACTGGCCGGCCAAAGACAATATAGTCTTGCTTACCAAGCCGTCGGCCAAAGCGGAAGGTTATTTGTATTTCTTGAATTCAAAAACCGGAATCTTGACCAGAATTTTGGGCGGAATAAAAGGATTGATGGCGGTTGTTTCTCCGGACGGGGAAAAGATTATTTTCAGCGGTATTGGCCAAGACGGAACGGAATCAAAAATCTATAGCGTGAAAAGTAAGACTATTTCCAGTTTGGGGTTTGCTACTTTGGCCGACAAATGCGCTTGGGGCAAGAAAAATAAGAATATGGTTTATTGCGGCGTCCCGTTAAGAATTTCCGGATCCAATCAGCCCGACGATTGGTATCAAGGGACAGTTTCTTTTGACGACGGAGTTTGGAGTAAAAACATTTCCACCGGAGAAAGCCAAAACATTTTAAGCCGTTTTGGCGCCGATATTGCAAACATTTTTATCAACGATGACGAAAATTACCTTATTTTCACGGACAAAAATGACGGAACATTGTGGAGTTTGAAGTTGCATTAAATAATTTATGTGATAGTATGCTAAGTAATAGCAATGGACAAAGAAAATAAAACCTACGAAATAAATTATCTGATAACGCCTCTTATCCCCGAAGACAAAGTGGCGGAGGAGGCGGCTGTTTTAAGGAAAATAATTGAAGACAATAAAGGATTTGTGGTCGGGGAAGATCAGCCCAAGACGCAAAAATTGTCTTACCCAATCAAAAAATTTGACAGCGCTTATTACGGTTGGTTCAAATTTTCCGCCGGAGCCGAATCTATTGATAACATAAAAAACGGTTTCAATAAAAACGAGAAAATTTTGCGGGCTTTGGTTACTGAAGCCGGAAAGGAAAATATCGCCCAATTCGCGCTCAGATATGGCGTCGCTATGCCGAAATCGGAAGCCGTATCTTCGGAAAAAGCGGAAAAAGTTGAGATCAAACCCGAACAAATAGACGAAAAATTAGCGGAAATATTAAAAGAATCATCTTCTTAAAATATGAATTTAAACAAAGTTTTTATAATAGGCAACTTAACCAGAGATCCGGAGCTGAAAACTCTTCCTTCCGGTTCATCGGTGGCGAATTTCGGAATCGCCACCAACAGAGTTTGGAGAAACCAGCAGGGAGAAAAACAGGAGGAAGTCCAGTTTCACAATATCGTCGTTTTCGGCAAGCAGGCTGATACGGTCAGCCAGTATTTGAAGAAAGGCGGTTCTGTTTTGGTGGAAGGCAGATTGCAGACCAGAAATTGGGAAGCTCAAGACGGGACAAAAAGAACCAAAACGGAGATAGTGGCTGAAAGAGTCCAATTCGGGCCGCGAAAACAAGCTGGAGGATTTGCCGGAAAAGAAGAGGCGGAAAGCGGCAAAGGTGGCGCCAAACAGGAAGAGCAATTGGAAACGATAGAATATCCGGAGGAAGACATTAAGCCGGAAGAAATACCCTTTTAAACTTTATGAAACAGTGTTATTTTTGCGCAAACAACATAGACAGCATTGACTGCAGGAAAGCCGAAAATTTAAAGAAATTTTTGAGCCACCACGGACGCATTTCTCCCAAATCGGAAACGGGAGTTTGCGCCAGGCATCAGAGAAAATTGGCGACAGCCATAAAAAGAGCCAGAATAATCGGGCTTCTTCCGTTTGTCACTGCTTAGGTTACTCTCCGTAAATTTCATTAAGCTTGGCTAAAGTTTTCGGGCCGGCGAAACCGCCGGCTTTTTCTGTTTTATCGTTTTCCGTCAATATTTCATCGGCGTATTTTTCCTGAAATTTTTTAACGGCTTCAAAAGTGCAGTTTCCAAAAACGCCGCTAAGAGGGCAGTCGTTAAAGGTTTTATTCTCGGGCGGATATAATCCTTCTTTATGCAAAGCCATTTGGAGATAAAGAGTGTCTTTTGATTCGCCCTTCACGCCTTTTTTAAGAGGATTGTTCCATATATGCGGCAGAAGCGTGGTTTCATATTCGCTTGCAGTAAAATCATTTCCGTTAAAAAATTTTTTGATTCCGATGTATGTTTGATAAGCCAGCTCTTTCAGAATAACCCCTCTTGTTTCTTTGTTTGCGAATTGAGGCTCATAAATATATCCGTATTCCGTCAAAACGGAAACTCCGTCCCGCGAAGCGTTGGAGCCGACGGCGATCAGCTCTTGGTCTTCAATTAAAGCGAAAGATTCCGCCGGCAGATCGCTTTTGGCGAAATATTTTTCCAGTTGATTTTTAATAGGTTTCGCCACTTCCGAGCTGGCTCGGTGGTTGGGGAGCTGATATTCCGGAACATAGATGGAAAATCCGGAGTATTCTCCGAGCTTGTCCAATTTTCTTCCCGGGTAATCGTTGAAATGAATATGGAAAACGACTTCAATATTATTTTCGTTGGCCCATTTATTTATAGCGTAAAGCCTTAATGAGTCATTGTCCGCCGCAGAGTTGTGGTAGACCTGATTGTCGCCAGCCGGCATTCCTTGTTCTATGGCTTGGCGCATTTGCTTTCGCGAATCTTCTCTGAATTTTTCCACCTCTTCTTTGTTTGACTCAAAATAATCGCTGAACCATTGGCTGTAATCGCCGTTTTTGATTCTGATGGCGTAAGCTTCAAATTTGCCGTCTTTTTGGAAAAATTCAAAAAGTTCTTGGCCCAGTTCGGCATTCATTTGGGCTTCTTTTATTCCTTTAAATTGGGCGCCGAAGGAGTCGTTGTTGTGGCCGGGGACGATTAAAATTTTTATTTTATCGGTTTTATAACTGGCTAAAATTTGTTCGGGAGTGATTCTCTCGGCAAAAAACGGCCCGGCGACATACCGCAAGGCGGAGCCGACATAAGGCAGATTATATTCGTAGCCGATGTAAGCAAAAAAAGAAAAAAACAAAAAAACGACGAAAATTATGAAAGCAGTCCCTATTTTTTGCATATCCCGGATATTTTACCTTATTTGACTCGCCAAAGGAAATTTGGCTTGGCGGAGTTGAATGTGCGACATCGAGTGTTGCATAGTTATCCAATTCATATTCAATGACTCTCAAATCAACTATGACAGATTAAAATTAGATCAATCGTTTTTTGGTAAAAGCGTATCCCGAACTTGATTTAAGGTATTTTTCAAAATCATACGCCCGTTGTTTTTCTATAAACGCGCCGTACCAGATTATTTTGTATGGTCGTTTTGTGTTTGAATATTTTGCCCCTCCCGAGTTGTGTTCTTGGAATCTCTTTTTTAAATCAGCAGTAACGCCGATATATCTACTGCTGTCCTTGTCGCTTTTTAATATATAAACGTAATACATTTTTTGCCCCACGTCGCTAAAGCTATGCGGGGCACCACTTCGCCTTTGCGATATTTATATTATACTCCAATTTTGTAATGGTGCTTGCGCCGCATAGCTCGCAGTAATCTGCGAGCGAAGTGGTGGACCTAGGGAGAATCGAACTCCCGACTCGTCATTGCGAACGACGCGTAATGCCACTTTACTATAGGCCCCCTTTTTGATTTTAAAAGTTTTTGTAAGTGTTTTCGTTTCTTATTCTTATATCATCAATGATTATTTTTTCTCCGTTGCGATGAAAAATTATTCTGAATCTACCTGTTCGCAAGCGGTAAAAATTTGTTGATTTTATTTTTTTAACATCAAGCCGTTCTGCTGTTTCAGAAAAAAGACTTTTTATAGCTTCAAGTAAAGACATTCTTTCTTTTTTATTTAACTTGTCCAGCAGTTTTTCAATCTTTCGCATCTAATTTTTTAAGGATTTTTATTAAAACTTTTGCGTCCACGCCCTTGCCTTTGTTGTCGCGCGCCGAATTAAAGACAACGCGTTCTTTTTGAACATCTTTTTTTATAAAGTCCTCAATTTCAAGCGGTTGTATTTTAATGGTGTTATTGTCGCAAGTTGCGATAAACCTATCGGTGTTGAATTGTTTGCGCCAAGATGAGGGAAGCGTTATTTGCCCTTTGGTTGTTGATTTTAATATAGTGGTCATGTTTTTGATTAAAGTAATACTTTCTTACTTTATACAACTTGACGATGTGTGTCAATGCATGCCACACAGTCTACTTTACCGCACCACAAGAGTACTTCCGAAAATATAGTCGCAAGTTTTCTTGTTTTCTAGGTCGCCCTTTCCACATATTGCCTGGTTTCGGTGTTGACGACGATAGTGTCGCCTTCGTTGACGAAAAGCGGAGTGCTGATCATCGCGCCGGTTTCCACTTTAACTTGCTTGTTTCCGCCTTGGGCGGTATTACCTTTAGTTGATGGAGGGGCTTCCACGACCTTAAGCTCCACTTTTATCGGAGGCTCTAGGCCGATTATTTTTTCGTTGAAAAGTTTGGCGTCAACCAAAGAATTGGTTTTTAGCAAGTCTATAAAAGCCGGCACGACGCTTTTTTCCAGTTTGAATCGGGCGCTGGGGTTGTCTTTCTCGCAGAACCAATGTTCGTCCCGGTTGCTGTAGAGATATTTTATCGGTTTGGTTTCAATCTCGGCTTCTTCAAACTTGTCCGAAGGCTGGAAAGTTTTCTCCACCGTTTTGCCGGTGATGATATTTCTGATTTTTGTCTGGACAACGGGCTTTCTTTGCTGCATCCTTAAGAAGTGAAATTCCGTTACCACGTAAGGCTGGCCATCAAAGACCATAAACACGCCCGGCTTTAAATCGTTATAATTCAACATAAAAACAATAGTATAATGAAACCTTTTTCAAATCAAGACGGTTGTAATAAGCGAAAGGTCGCCCAATTAATCATTATTTGTTAATTTTTTGTTTATGAAGGCGAGAGAAATAGCCGGCCAAGAAATCAAAAATCTTCCCGACGAGGAAGTCGTCAATGTCAAGGTCTCGCCTTGACATTGATTTTATTTGGGCGCTTTTTTGATAGGATTGTTTTGCTTGCCTTGCCGGTAGGCAGGTTTTTAGGGGCGCATAGTTCAGTGGTAGAACGCTATCCTGATAAGATAGAGGTCGAAGGTCCGATTCCTTCTGCGCCCATCAAAAAATTAAACTTTCGGATTTCCGCCTGAAATGTGCGGCAGGAATATACAAAAACTTGCTTCCGCAATAGCGGGAAAACTAAAAAATGGTAAAATAAAGTTATCAGAATATCCACAGGTCAAAGGTCAAATGCTGGCTGCTTTTTTCTGGAAATCATATAAAATTAGAGTACAGGATTATGAGCAACAAAACATACAAAACTTTAGACCTGTTTGCCGGTATCGGAGGAATCCGAATGGGGTTTGAGCGTGCCGGATTTGAAACAGTTTTTTCAAACGACTTTGACCCGTACTGCAAGCCAACCTACGACCTGAATTACAAAACGGCACAGCTGACTATGGGCGATATACAAAAAATAAAAAGCTCATCACTTCCTGATTTTGATGTTTTGCTCGGCGGATTTCCATGCCAACCTTTTTCTGTAGCTGGTTATCGGCGCGGGTTTCTTGATACAGGGCGAGGTAATTTATTTTTTGAAATAGTGCGAATTTTACGGGATAAAAAACCGATGGCTTTATTGCTTGAAAATGTGAAGAATCTAAAATCGCACGACAATGGCAAAACATTCAAAATCATTTCGGACGCGCTCGCCGATCTTGGTTATCATGTAAAAGTTAAAATTCTCAACAGTGTGGAATACGGCAATGTGCCGCAGAATCGCGAGCGTGTGTATATTGTAGGTTTCAAATCAAAAAAAGCCCACGACTCTTTTGATTTTTCCGAAGAAATTTCCCTTTCAAAAACTGTAGCAGATATTTTAGAGGATTCTGTAGAGGATAAATATTATTACACCGACAGCCCGCTTTATAAACAGCTCAAAGAAGTTATAAAATCGCCGAATACTGTTTACCAGTGGAGGCGCGCCTATGTTCGGGAAAACAAAAGCGGAGTTTGTCCGACACTTACGGCAAATATGGGTATGGGCGGGCATAATGTTCCGCTGGTCAAAGATAAAAAAGGAATTCGGAAACTTACACCGAGGGAGTGCGCGCGTTTGCAGGGCTTTCCCGAAAGTTATAAACTTCCGAAAGATTTGCCGGACACCAAGCTGTATAAACAGTTTGGAAATTCTGTCACTGTATCTGTGATAGAAGTGGTCGCAAGGCAAATAATGAAAGCCCTGCAAACAAATAATTATGTTTATAGAGAACCAGTCAAAAGAACAGCGCGATTATTACGAACGACTGCTTAAAGCAGTTGGTTCGTTGTCAAAACTATTCTCCGAATCATCAGAGCCTTATATTGCATATCGCGCCACGGAAAATTTGTTTTGTAAAGCATTTGAAGCCGAAAATCTTTCACGCTTGGACGCTTCTGTTGATGCTTCAAAAAATCGTATCGGATTCGGCATAAAAACATTTTTACACAAAAACGGAAAGTCATTTGAGAAAATTGCCGAATTCAACAGCGACCATGCTTTATTTCGCGCGTTAGGAGCGAAGAAAAAAATAAGGAAAATTGCCGAGTTAAGAAATGAACGAATAGAAACAACAAAACGCATATTCGGTCTTGAGCAAATTATTTATCATTGCATAACGCGCCAAGTCGGCAAAATACTTGTTTACGAAACTCCCGCTCCTCTCATTAAAATTGATGAGATAACAAATCTCAAAGTAAACGACAACACAATTCAGTTTTCAGACCCTTCGGCTGAGTACTCTTTCAATGTCGCTAAAAGCACACTATATAAAAGATTTGTAACGCCAGATAATGTATTACTCGAAGTGCCGGTACGAATTCTTGAAGACCCGTTTGACCAGATAGAAAAACTTATAACCGAGGCGGGTTTGATTTTTGCGCCTATCAAAGTTCAACCTCATGTTTTTCTTCCGCTATATTCTACGCGCGGAGGAAATAAAAAAGTGCCGGGGAAAAGCGGACTTAATCAATGGAATGCAAGCGGGCGCCCGCGTGATCTCAATGAAATTTATATACCAATACCTATATGGATACACCGAAAATTTCTAAATTTCTTTCCTCCGCGCGACCAAGCATTTCAACTTACCTTACCGGACAGAACAACGATGAGCGCAAAAGTTTGCCAAGATGACAGCAAGGCGCTTATGAGTAATCCTAATTCTGCGCTTGGTAAATGGCTTTTGCGCGATGTTCTAAATCTGCAAGAGCGTGAACTTCTTACATACGATAAACTGCAGGCAATCGGTCTTGATACCGTTGTTATATACAAAACTGACAACGAAACCTATGACATTGATTTTACGCGTATCGGGTCGTATGAAAAATTTCTTGCTGAAAACGGCGAGGATACCGAAAGAGAAGAAGTATCTGATGACGAGGAGGAATAAAATTTATGGACAAAATAACAAAAAAACAAAGAAGCCGGAATATGGCGGCTATTCGGAACAAGGGCAATCAGACAACGGAGGTTGCCTTTTCAAAACTTCTCCGAACGAACAAAATTACAGGGTGGCGCAGGCATAGCCGCCGTCTTGCCGGCACTCCCGATTTTATTCTTCCAAAAAGCAAGACGGCGATTTTTATTGACGGATGTTTTTGGCACGGATGTCCCAAATGCAAAACAAATCCTAAAACAAATGCCAAGTATTGGAAAACAAAAATCGCCAACAATCAGAAACGGGATAAGGAAGTCAAAAAACAACTTGTTCGCGAGGGCTGGAAGGTATTGCGGTTTTGGGAACATGAGATAAAAAGGAATCCAAATCGTATTATTAAGAAAATTTTTTTTAACCTTTTTTGTAAACAGGTTCTAACTTAGTGCAATAAACACCACCTGTTATGTTCACGTTAATTATTGATATTCTGGCTCGTGTCGTCGTCCAAACGATAGATGTTTTGGGTTATCCCGGCGTGTTTTTTTTAATGCTTATTGAAAGCTGCGGAATTCCTATGCCGTCGGAGATTATTATGCCGTTTTCCGGTTTTCTGGTGGCGGCGGGGAAGATGAATTTTTGGATAGTGAGTTTCGTCGGCGCTTTTGCCAATCTGGCCGGTTCGCTTATCGCTTATTGGATAGGGCTGAAAGGCGGGCGCGCGCTGATTGAAAAGTACGGGAAATATGTTTTGATTTCAAAGCGCGACTTGGATTTGGCCGACAGGTGGTTTATGGGATTTGGAAACTGGACGGTTTTTTTCGGCCGGCTTCTGCCCGTGGTCCGCACTTACATATCTTTTCCGGCCGGCGTCGCCAAAATGGAAATAAAACGCTTTTCGCTTTACACCTTCGCCGGAGCTCTGCCGTGGTCAATTCTTTTCACTTGGCTCGGAGTAAAAATGGGCGACAACTGGGAGTTAATAAGAGAAAAACTGCATAATTTTGATTTAGCCATAGTCGTTCTTATCATAATCGGAATCGCTTGGTATGTTTGGAGGCATATCAAACACAGAGTTTGCTAATAATATATAGCGGCTGTGGATAACTTTTTAGTCAATTTTTTCTCTCGTTGTATAATGAACACAGAAGACAGAAGACAATTTTTATTATCAAATCCTTTGCGGTCCCAAGGGATAAGTTTTTATTCGGCGAAAGCTGAAATTTATAAATATGAACAAAAATTTTTCGGTGATATCAATAGTGCTGCTTATTGTCGGCGCCATCGGGGGTTATTGGTATGGCAGTTCCAAGTCTTACGACAAGGGTTATCAGGCGGCTGTCGCTGATGTTAAGGCTCAACAAGGAGAATCAGCCAAAAAAGCGTCGGAAGAAGCGGCCAAAACAGCCAATCCGTTCCAAGTCAGCAATCCACTGGAAGGTATTAAAGCCAATCCTTTTGACAAAGCCAAAGACGCTCTTAATCCGTTTGCCAAATAAGACGAGCCTAATAAAATTATGAAAATACTTAATTTTAAAAAATTTTTCTGGCTGGCTTCTCTGCTAGCGGTAGCGATTTTTTCTTTCCAGCTTGCTTTGGCTGAAAGCGATATTCCGGAAAATTTAGTTCCTTTGGCCGAGGAGCTGGGATGCCAGACGAAAGAAGAATGCGCCAGAGCTTTTGATTCTAATTTTGAAAAAGGCATTGAGCTGGCGGAGAAACACAATGTCTACAACAAGGAACAAAGCGAAATAGCCCAATCTTACAAGCAAGAGGTTATTTCCAAATTAAGCAACATAACGGAAGAAAATTTTGAAGAAGAAATCGTAAAAATCGCCAAAGAGTTGCTGAAAAAGCCGAAACTGGCCAAATCTTTCCAGCTTGACAAAGACACGATAAACGCGGCCGAAACGATTGTTACTGAAGTAAAAAATGCCGGAGTGGGCGTGGATATTTGCAGCCAGTCCGCGGAGACGCTTTCTCGGGAACAATTGATCGGCTGTCTGGAAGCGAGCAAAAAATTGGCAAAAAAAAGCGCCATTGTCCAAAAATATATACCCAAAGGAGTGATTGAGAAAACAAATATGGCTGATATGGCGGCCAGCCTGGATGAAGCCTTGGCCAAGGGAGATTACCCGGAGCTAGGGAAAACGGCGGAAGAGGCGGGGCAGAAATGTTTGAAATCCGGCTCGGAATCATTAAAGTCTTGCGATGAAATCGCGCAAAAATTTTTCGGTCCGAAGGGGGTGAAAGAATTGGCGGCGGCCAGAACGCAAACCAAGCAGGCGGGAGATTTTTATCTGAAAGGTTTGGAAAATTTGGAGCTTGTAACCTCGGACGGCAGAAAAATAGCGGGCAAGACGGCCATAAAAAACGCTTGCGATAAAGCTTTTGAAACAGGAGATGTGAAGTTGGCCAGGTCTTGCGGAGAATTCGCCGTCAAGAACGGCTTTACCAGCCAGAAAGAAATGGATGACGGCCTTAAGATTTTTGAATCTATGGCGGGTAAAAACATAAATTTCGACCAGTGCCGAAGCAACCCAGAACTTTGCCAAGAATTCATTCCGGAAGAGCATAGGAAAGAATTTGAGGGCAATAAAAAAATTTACGAAATAATGAAATCCGAAGCCGGTTTTAACCCCATTGAATGCGAAAGAGGCAATGTTGATTTTGAAATCGGCCGGAAATGTTTTGAAGCGTCCCAAAAAGCCCTGCCCAAGCTGAAAGAAATAGCCGCGGATTATCCGGAAGTCCAAAGAATGGTTTCTGAAATTGAATTTGGCATCAAAAGAGAAGGAGAACAAAAACAGAAGGGAGACGATTTTGGAAAATTTTTCAGCCAACAAGCTGGTCCCGGGGGTTGCAAGAACGAGCAAGAATGTTTCGCTTATTGCAATGACCCGGCTCACGGAGCGGAGTGTATTTCTTTCGGCTCCAAACACGAAGTTTTCCAAGGCAACGAAGCGGTGGAAAGGTATCAAAAATACAATCAAAACAACTTTGGCGGACCGGGACCGGCGGGGCCGAGCCCGGAATGCTTTGCGGCCATTCAATCCGGAGATTTCGTCAAAGCCAAAGAAATTTGCAGCATCCCGGTCAATCCTTACCAATATCAGCCGCCCCAGCCGCCTTATCAAGTTAATCCCAACTATCAGCAATCTTCCATTTCCTCATACCCCAATTACGACGAGAAAGAAAGGTGCTACAGAGACGGCGGTTTCTGGACGGGAAATTATTGCGATTATCAAAACAGAAGTTCTTCTTCTTACAGTTCTTCTAGTTACTCTTCTTATCCTTCAAGTTCTTCAAGCGCATACAGCTCCTACTCTTACAGCTCTCCGGGATATACCGGTTCTTGTCCGAGCGATCTGGCAAGTCTGCTCGGTTCCGGCTGTCATTATATGTACAATGATTCCTCCGGCAGGACTATTTACTGCAACGGCGAAATGACGAAATCGGCTAAAGCGGGAGATACGGCAACGACAGAAGGGTGTTCATCGGGAAATTATTCCTCCTATTCCTCGTATCCTTCCAGCGCTTATAACAGTTCTTATTCTTACAGTTCATATCCATCAAGCGCCTATTCTTCCTACTCTTATACTCCGCCATCTGGCCAGAAAGAGCAGATTTGGAATTCTTACGGTTTAAGGTCTTGGATAAGGACTGATGCCGACTTGGCGAGGATAGAAAACCTCAAGCAAGTTTGCGCCAATGTGACTTCGGCTGGCGGGAATATTTGGATGACGGGAGCGGGAGATTACAACAGTCAAGATTTCGGCATGCCGGACGAGGCGAAGTGCAGGTCATGGACGCCAAGTTCTTCTTCTTACAGTTCCTACACTTACTCCTCTTACCCTTCAAGCGCTTACAGCTCATATTCTTCTTATCCTTCCTGCGCTAACGAAATGGTTTCTCTGCTCGGCACGGGCTGTCATTTCATGTATAACGATTCTTCCAACACCGCCATTTACTGCAACGGCGAGATGACGAAATCGGCCAAACTTGGAGACACAGCCGCTAAAGACGGCTGTCAATCCGGCGGCGGTTATTCTTCCTACAGTTCCTACAATTATTCTTCTTATCCTTCCAGCGCTTACAGTTCTTACAGCCCGGCCAGTTCGGAGGCCGCTTACAGCAGTTATAGTTCAGCCTCTTACAGCAGCGCTGATTATTCAACGGCTTGCGCTCAAGCCGGCGGAACATGGGACGGCTCTTACTGCCAGATGCCGCAATCGTCAAGCGCCGCCGTTTATAGTAGCGCCGCCTACAGCAGTTATGACCCCTCATCTTCATGCGTTCAAGCCGGAGGAACATGGGATGGAAGCGTCTGCCAAATGCCGAACTCGGGCAGTTCAAGCAGTGTCACTCAGAATCCCGCCGCCGTCGGCTGGTTATTTGACAAAATAATAAATTTTTTCAGCCGGTAAAAACGATAAAAAACAAAAAAAATTGCCTCGCCTGTAATAATTTGATATATTCAATCAATGATTTCCGGTTTTTGCTATTTTAACGGGAAAATTGTTCCAGCGAACAAATCCTTGATTCATCCGGACGACCTCGGTATTTTGCGCGGATACGGGGTTTTTGATGTAATGAAAACGGTCAATGGGAAAATTTTTCTGTTTGACGAGCATTTCAAGAGGCTAAGCGATTCGGCGGATTATCTGGGAGCCAGATTGCCGGCGGGAAAAAAAGAAATTGAAGAGGCGATTAAAAAATTAATTTCAAAAAATAAAATCAAGCAAGCTTCAATCAGAATCGTTTTGACCGGAGGGCGAAGCGCGGACGCGATGCATTTTAATTCCAAAACGCCAACTTTCTATATTTTGGTTTCTGAATCCAAGCCGTTGGAAGAAGAACTCTTTAAAAACGGGGTAAAATTGGCGACAGTTAATCGGGGCAGGGATATGGCGGAAATAAAAACGACCAATTATATAACGGCCGTTAAAAACATAAACGAACGGCAAAAGAAAGAAAAATTTTTTGAAATTTTGTATGTTTCAGACGGTGTTATTTTGGAAGCTTCCACCAGCAACTTTTTTGCGTTTGTCGGAGGCAGACTTATCGCGCCGAAAGATAATATATTAAAAGGCATAACCAGAAATCTTGTTATAAAACTGGCCAAAAAAGAATTTGAAGTGGAAGAACGAGAATTAAGAATGGATGAATTAAATTTGGTGGCGGAGGCTTTCATCACGGCGACAAACAAGGATATCGTGCCGGTGGTAAAAATTGATAATATCAAAATCGGCGATGGCAAACCCGGCAAAAACACAAAGAGGATGATGGAGTTATTTGAAGAATTCGTGAAAAAATATTGATTATTGAAACATAGCTGATACAATGACTATATGTTAAAAAATTATAAACTATTTAATTGTATGAATAATAAAAAATTAGGAGTAGCATTATTGTTGATTGCGGTTGCGTTTCCAGTTATCGGCCTTGCTGAGAGTTCTTCGAGCAACGGTCTTGTATCTGACGCTGTCGCCATTTCGTCATCGAGCAGTCTTTCAAAAAAAGAAGCAAGAAAAGACAAGAGAATAGAAGTTAAGGATATTAAAATTCAAACAAGAAATTCCGTAAAAGATGTTAGAATGGAAGCCAGAGAAAATGCTAAAAAAGAGAGAGAAGAATTCCGCGGCGAAGTCAAGGGTATTAGAGCGACCTCTACTCTTTCTGCTGATGAGAAAAGGGGTAAAATAGAAGAGGAATGGAAGGAAAAGCGGAAAGATATTGAAAAGCTAAGAGACGAGAGAAATAAAAAGGCGCAAGAAATCGGGTCTAACGCCCAGAAAAATATTTTGGAAAAAAGAGAAACTCTCAAAATTGACCTAAAGAAAATAAAAGACGAAAGAAAATCTCAAATTGTTGAAAAAACGGATAAGAAGCTGGAAAAGATAAATGACGACAGGACCAATCATCTGCTTGATGTCCTCAATAATCTTGAAAAGACGCTCGCTAAAATTAATATAAGAATAAGCGCGGCGGAAGCGAAGGGCGTTGATGTTTCTTCCGCCAAGACAGCCTCTCTTGACGCCGCTAAAGCGATAGTCGCGGCCAGAACAGCGGTGGAAGCGCAAGCCGCCAAAGTCTACAAGATGACTATAACTGATGAAAATAAACTTAAGGCCGATGTGGGAAATACGATTAAGAAACTTCAAGATGATCTGAAACAGGTTAGAATTGTTGTTCAGTCTGCTCATGATACCGTCAGAAAAACGGCGGTGGCTCTGGCCAAAGCGATGGGGATTGAAGACAAGCCAAAAAACAACAGTTCATCGTCAGCTTCTTCCGTCGCGTCAAGCCAATCATCAAGTTAATAGTTTATTAGAATAAGCAAAAATAAAAAATGAAAAAAATAACAATCATAATCATAATCTTACTTATTGCCGGAGCTGTTTTTTGGATGGTTAAGTCAAAGAATAATATTCCGGCGACGGAAACAATAAACACCCCAGCGACTCAAAATCAGATTGACGACACGGAAATTACCACGATAAATAGTGATATTGAATCAATAGATGTGGGCAATACAGATCAGGAATTTAATGATCTAAACAAAGATTTGCAGGGATTATAATCGGTAGCCGTAATGAATTACAAAGATTTTTTTAAAGGCAAGAAAATTACCTTAATGGGATTGGGGATTCTCGGCAGGGGCGTGAATGTCGCCAAGTTTTTGGCGGAGTGCGGGGCGGAATTGACGATTACGGATTTAAAGACGGAAGATCAATTGGCGCCATCGCTTAAAAAACTTTCTAAATTTCCAAAAATAAAATATGTCTTGGGCAGGCACGATCCGGCTGATTTTTCCGGTAAAGATATGGTCATTAAAGTCGCCGGCGCGCCGCTTGATTCGCCGTATATCGCCGAGGCGATAAAAAATAATATTCCCATAGAAATGGACGCATCGCTTTTCGCCAAACTGGCGGGAAGTGTCGTGATTGTCGGAATAACAGGCACGCGCGGTAAAAGCACTGTTACGCATTTGATTTACGACATCATAAAAAATTCCGGCAAACGAGTTTGTCTCGGTGGCAATGTGAAAGGTTTAGCGACTTTGCCGTTGCTGAAAAAAGTTAAAGAAGGAGATATTGTTGTAATGGAACTGGACTCTTGGCAGTTGCAGGGTTTTGCTGACGCTAAAATCAGTCCGAACATTGCCGTATTTACCACTTTTTTGCCCGACCACCAAAATTATTACAAAAACGATATGGAAAAGTATTTTTCCGACAAGGCTAATATTTATCGTTGGCAAAAGGATGAAGATTGTTTAATTGCCGGAGTCAAAACAGCCAAGTTGATTAAAGAGAAAGAAAAAAATAGCCTAAAAAGCCGCATAATAATCGCTGATGGGAAAAACATTCCCCGCGGCTGGAAAATAAAATTACTAGGCGAGCATAACTTGGCGAATGTCGCTTTAGCGGCTGAAGCGGCCAGAAAACTTGGAGTAAAGGAATCAACGATAAAAAAAACGGTGGAGAAATTTAAAGGTTTGCCGGGTCGGTTGGAATTTATAAGAGAAGCCAAAGGAGTGAAATACTACAACGACACAACCGCCACTACGCCGGAAGCGGTGATGGCCGCTTTGGATTCGCTAAAAGAAAGCAAAGGCAAAATAATTTTAATCAGTGGCGGAGCGGATAAAAATTTGGAATATGATGGATACGCTAAGGTTGTGAAAAAATCCGTCAAAGTCCTAGCTTTGTTCAGAGGTTTGGCTTCCAATAAAATAATTTCGGAGCTTGGCAAAACGAAATTTCCGGTGGAAGTTTTTGACAATATGAAAGCCGCAATGAAATTCGCAGTCGCCAACGCCAAAAATGGCGACATCGTTCTGCTTTCACCCGGCGCCGCCAGTTTCGGCGTATTTAAGAACGAGTTTGACCGGGGAGACCAATTCAACAAAGCAGTTAAAAAATTAAGAAAAATTTGACGGGGGAAATTTAATTTCGCATACTTGCTAATATAGCATATAAATGTTTAAATGTCCGACAAAAAATTATTACTTTTAATATTCGTCGTTTTGGTTGTTTTGGCGGTGGCGGGGATTTCCGCAATGCCGATGGCAGACGGTTTTTCTCATAATCTTCCGGACGGCGGCTGTGTTTCTTCGATGGTCAAAATTTTGCCTTGTTCCAAGGACGGCTTTCAGGCGGATATTTTAATCGGCCTGTTTTTGCTGTTGGCGGTTTCTTTGTTTTTGCTTATCGCCAAGCCGCCAATCTTAACGGCGTTGTCGCGCGCCAATGGGCGACTTTTTGTTTATCATTCTTTTTCCTATAAAATTAAAACCAATCAATGGTTGGCTCTTTTCTATCTGGCTTAATCGCGGAAACTCTTTGTTATTATTCGGTAATTTTAATTTAACTTAATCCCGCTTTTGGCGGGACAAAACTATGAAAAAAATCATTATAGGTTTAATCGTCTTGGCGGCCTTGGCGGGAGGATACTTCCTGCTGTCGGGCAAAACCCCACTACGCCAAAGCTCCGACGGGGCAAGCAAAGAAGCGCCAAAAAACAAGGAAGTTAAAATTGAAGACAAAATTTATGTGGCAGTGGAAGAAGTTGGGGAAATCGCGGTTATCAGCGCCAAAGACCGAGCAGTTATCAAGCGGATTGATCTTTCGTCCGATATAGGCGGAAAGAAAATCGGCTTTATGCCGCACAATGTCCAAGTGGCGCCGGACAACAAAAGCGTCTGGGTAACGGCCAACGCTATGGATATGAACAAGGATAAAGTGTCTTTTTTCAGAATTCAGAAAGTTAGCGCTGATGAGGGGCACGGCGAGGAAGGGGGGATGAAAGCTAACGACGAGATAATCGTCATAGACCCTTTGACAGACAAAATAATCAAAAGAATTGAAATGGGAACAGACTTGCATCTTTCCCATATCGCCTTAACCTCGAATTCCAATTACGCCATCGCCGCCGCCCAGTCAAAAGGCGTTGTCTACAAAATCAACGCCAAAACTTACGAAGTGGAAAGAGAAATAAATACCGAAAAAGGAGGGGAACCGCACGGCCTTAGAATTTCACCGGACGGAAAAACGGCTTACATCGCTATGCTTAAAGGCAAGAGTATCGGCATTCTGGATATACAAAAAATGACTTTATCTTATGTTCCGCTCAAGGGCGCGGCGGTGCAGACGGGAGTGACGGCGGACGGACGATACGCGCTGGCTTCGGTCTACAATGCCAAAAGTCTGGCGGTTTACGACATCGCTTCCCAAAAATTAAGTTATGTGGATTTACCCAAAGAAGCCAAAGGACCGGTGCAGATTTACCCGACACCCGATTCTCGGTATGTCTATGTGGCCGACCAAGGATATTACTTCAATCAACCCAACAGCGATTTGATTTATAAAATAGATTTGCGAAATATGAAAGTCGCAGAAACTATCAAAGGCGGGACGGCTCCGCACGGCGTGGCTGTTTCCAAGGACGGAAAGTTCGCCTATGTGACCAATCTTTTAAGCGATGACTTGTCTATAATTGACACAGTTCAAGGAAAAGAAATTGCGAAAATAAAAGTGGGCAAGATGCCCAACGGCGTAAGTTTGTTTTACGGGGAAGGTTTGATTGCGCCGATATCCGAAAAAGAGAAAGGATTTTTGACGGCGGAAGAAATGGCGTTTGATTTCGGAATGGTCCCGATGTATGGCGGCAAAGTCAAGCATTCTTTTACGCTGAAAAATAAGGGTCAAGGCTCGGTAAAAATTTCCAAAATCTACACTTCCTGCATGTGCACGGAAGCGACATTAGTAAGCGGCAAATCCAAAAAAGGGCCGTTTGGAATGCCGGGGCATGGCGGACTTATAACTTTTGCCAATCAGGAAATCGGAGCGGGGGAAGAAGCGATAATGGAAGTGGAAGTTGACCCGGCCGCTCACGGCCCGCAAGGCGCTGGTCCGGCCAAAAAAGTCGTCTATATAGAAACGGACGATTCGCAAAAAATTCAGCTGATGATGGACATAAATGTAATTCGCTAAAACTATGAAAAAATCAAAATCATTGGAAATAAGCATTTTGCTTTCTTCTCTGCTTGTTGTCGGCGCTTTGGTTTATTCCGCAAACGCCAAAAAAGACCTTAGGGGCAAAGTGGAAACAATCGCCAAAAACAACAAGACGGAAAAAGTTCTTGAAGATAATTATTCCAAAAAAGTTATTCCCGAAGACGGAGTTGTGTTGCTAGCAAAATGGGGAGACTTGGGAGCGAAAATGGCCAGCGTGGGCGTGATAGACAAAGTCAAACTGGAAGAGCTGTACGCCGGCAGGGGAGGATTAAACGGCGAAGAAAAAAAATTGCTGGAAGGACTTGATAACGGCTATCTTAAAATCACGCCGGAAAATTCGGGTTTTGTTTTGAACTTGCTGTGGGCTCTGGGACTGGGCAATAAAAACGAAATTTTGGAAAATGGGCCAATGACGGATAAGAAATACGGCGGCGCCGGCGGATTCGCTTCTACTGGCGGTTGGACACTGGCTGATGGCGGCGCGATGAATCATTATTCCAAGCATCGATTTATAGTTTTGACGCTCGAACAGCAGGCGTTAGTGGAAAAAGTTTCCAAAGGAATTTATCGCCCTTGTTGCGGGAATTCCGTTTACTTTCCGGACTGCAATCACGGCATGGCCATGCTCGGCTTGCTGGAACTGATGGCCTCGCAGAGCGTTTCGGAAGAGGAAATGTACAAAGCGGCTTTGGCCGTAAATTCTTATTGGTTTCCGGATACTTACCTGACTATCGCCAAGCATCTGAAATCGCAGGGCAAAGATTGGAGTAAGACTAACCCCAAAGAAATATTGGGCTATAATTATTCCAGCGGACCCGGCTACCAGAAGCTTTTGGAAAAAATAAAAAATCCGGAAATCAAAGGCGGCGGAGGAGGGTGTGGCGTGTAAAACTTAAAGAGAGGCGTATAATTATTTCAAAGTCGCATTAATTAATAGTTTTTTAAACAAATTTATGATGAATAATTTTGGTTCGGATTTAAATGGTTATGGATACGGCCATATGGGCATGATGGGCGGTTGGGACACTGGCTGGGGAAGTTTCTGGTTTTTGATAATGTCTTTAGGCGTGCTGGCTTGGGTGACGGTCGGCGTTCTTTTGGCAATCTGGCTGATCAAGCTGATCGGCAAGAAATAAAAGAACGATAAAAATCTATTGACTTATTTTTCGGCCTGTATATACTACCAAACATTGATGATAAGACTTATAAAACATCCAATAAAAAAGCGGACCTAGTTCAGTGAAGTTTTTCTTTGCAAAAACTAGTCCCGCTATTGAGCGGGATGTTTTATTTAAAGAGAGAAAATCCTGCAATTTAAAAATTGAATGTGAGTCTTTTCTCTCGCGAGGGGTCAAGAGAGAAAGGGCGCAGGTAAAAAATATATTAGACAAACTTTATAAATTTCCTAATAGGAAATTTAAGGGCGTATGGTGGATGCCTTGACTCAAAGAGGCGATGAAGGACGCGGTATA
>Ga0209211_10002483_pt1 | contig 31777 bp, 27 predicted proteins | sample RifGroA2_FD_183992 | JGI IMG/M metagenome (GOLD analysis project Ga0209211, IMG submission 183992) | Groundwater microbial communities from Rifle, Colorado, USA - Groundwater A2 (SPAdes) (version 2) | ecosystem: Environmental > Aquatic > Deep subsurface > Groundwater | place: Rifle, Colorado...
GGCTTGGGTGTGCTGGCGGCGAGCGTGCTCGGCGCCGTGCTGGAGAGCCAGGGCGTGAGTGGCGCTGGGCGGCTGGCCAGTGATCTGTCGCAAACCGTGGCCTCAGGCTTTATTGCCTCCTACAGCCGCGACCAGGAGCTGCAGGCCGACAGCCTGGGCGCCGAATACCTGGCGCGCACCGCCTATGACCCACGCAACATGGTCAATGTGATCAATTCGCTGAAAAGCCAGGAGCGTTTTGCCGCCGACCAGGCCCGTGCTGAGGGCCGCACTGCCCCGACTTCAGGCAACTGGTTGTCTTCGCACCCGAGCAACGACCAGCGCCTGCAGCAAATCAGTCAGCAGGCCACCCAGTTCAAGGGGAATTACGCAGATGATGGTCGTACCCGCTACCTGCAGGCGATCGCCGGTATGGCGTATGGCGAGAGTGCCGATCAGGGCTTGACGCGCGGCCAGAATTTTTACCATGCCGACATGGGCATTGCCATCACGGCCCCCGTGGGCTGGAAGATTCAGAACGAGGCCAGCCAGTTGGCGCTGGTCAATGCCGCCAGAGATGCCGCATTAATGATCCAGGTGGCGCAGCCCAAGGCGGGTAGCACGCATGACGAGGTGATCCGCAACCTGCTCAAACCCGGCCAGGGCCGCACCGAACGTCTGAACATCAATGGCTTGCAGGCCACGCGCTTTGTCGGCAGCCGCGCTAGCACCCAGGGCCAGCAGGCGATTGATGCCACGCTGGTGACCGGACCCAGGGGCACGGTGTTTGTGATGATCCCTGCTGGCAAAAATGCCGCCGCGTTGCAGCAGGCCAGACTAGGCTTGGCGCAGGCTCAGGGCAGCTTTCGCGCCATGACGACGCAGGACCGCGCCGCTGCCAGGCCCTGGACCTTGCACACCACGCCTTTTCCCTCGGGCGGCTTTGCCCAGTTGGCCCAGCGCTCACCCCTGCCCCAGGCCGAAGCGCAGTTGCGCCTGATCAATGGCTTTTACGGCGGCGGCGAACCGCGTGTGGGTCAGTTGGTGAAGGTGGTGGAATAAGTCAAGGCGGCGCGTTACTTGCGCTGGGCATTTGAGTTTGTTGTGGGGTCGACTTCAGTCGACCATGACAGACTTAAGTCTGCCCCACAGGGTTCAATATTCGTGTGAGTAATCCGGGTATTACTGGGCTTCAGGCAAAGTAAGCCGCCACAAAATCCTCAAACGGACCCTGCGGTGCGGCGTCCAGTTGCTGCTGCGCCACCAGAGACTCCTGCACGCTGGTCTTGAATCGGGTCAGTGTGTCGGCGGGCAGGGCGCTGGCTTGCAGGCTCTGGGTGTGGATTTTTGACATCTCAAACGCAAAGTTGAAGTAGCCGCCGTGCAGTTTGATGGCTTCGAGTACCTGGGCGGATGGCGTGCGTTCGGGCTGGTCAATGCGCTGGCGCAGGTCCTGCATTGCCGCCTGGTAGCGCTGGCCGCCATACGCGGTGTCGAGCATGGCGGCAAACGGGGCCATGTCGTCAAACAGCTCGTGCGCCAGCGCGCGCAAAGGTTGCTCGTGGTTGTGCACCAGCAGTTGTAGACCGGGCTGGCGCCCACGCGTGACCACGCGGTGTTTGTTTTCGTCGTTCTCGCTTTGCTCGCGGCTGGTGATGGGCGGGCTGGCGCGAAACAGGCACATCAGCAGCAACACGTCGGCGAACAGGCTTTGCTCGGGTGTTATGCCGATGTCAATGAACGGGTTCAGGTCAAACAGCCGCATTTCAAGGTATTGCACGCCCAGGGTACGCAACGCCTTGGCTGGGCGCATGCCTTCCGGGGCGATGCGTTTGGGGCGCATAGGGGCGTAAAACTCGGCCTCCAACTGCAACAGGCTGTCGCTGAGCTGTTTCCAGTGGTTGCCGTCGTGCACGCCCAGCTCGGTGTAATACGGATCGGGCGTTCGTATGGCCGCCTCCAGCCCGTCGGTGTATTCGGCCAACGCGTTGAAGTTGATGTTGAGCTTGTCTTGCGCGTGGTTCTGGTAACCCAGGTCGCTCATGCGCAGGCTGGTCGCAAAAACGCCGTGCAGCGTGCCTGGCACCAGTTCAGTCAGGTCGCTGGGGTGTCCTTGCAGGAACGACTGGCACAGCGCCGGTGAGGCGCCAAACAGGTAGGGCACCAGCCAGCCGTAACGCAAGAAATTGCGGATCAGGCCAAAGCTGCGCTGGTCGATGAAGTCCTGCAAGTTGGGCGCGCCGCCGCAGCAGTTACGCAAGCTAAGCCAGAATTCCTGCGGCAGTGACCAGTTGTAGTGCGCCCCGGCAATGGTCTGCATGGCACGGCCATACCGCAGCCCCAGGCCTTCGCGGTACACCATCTTGAGGCGCGCCGCGTTGGTGCTGCCGTAGTCGGCAATGGCAATGTCGGCGTCAAGGCCAATCTTGCAGGGCATCGAGCCCGCCCAGAGTAACTCACCTTCAAGCTGTTGGGCGCTGAAACGGTGAATGTCTTTTAAAAACGCCAGCGGAAAATCAGCCTCGTTGGACGGCGGCGTGATGAATTCCAGCAGCGCCTCGGCGTAGTCGGTGGTGATCCAGGGGTGGTTCAGCTTGGACCCTAATGCGGTGGGGTGTGGCGTTTTGGCGAGCTGGCCACTGCGGTCGATGCGCAGGCATTCGCGCTCATAGCCACGGGTGATGCCTCGCAGCAGCAGGGCCTGGGGGGCTTCAGAAAACTGGCGGACTTCGTTGCAACAGGTAAATTTCAGCATGACGGTGTTCTTGTCGGATTCTCGGACACGAAGTATGGCAGTTTTGCAAAATGCCCTGTCGCCCCAATGTCACCCAGGCGTGGAACAATCAGTGCATGTCTTACCTACCTGCTTTTGTCGCGCCCACGCGCTTTACCGACCCGGCTGCCGCCATGGCGCAGGCCAGGCTGATCTATGACAGCAGCATTGCCCACTTGCGCCAGGCCATGCAGCGCTATGTCGCAGGTGAAGACTTGCCCGGCCATGTGCGCGGCTGCTACCCTTTTGTGCGGGTGCAGACCGACACCGTGACGCGCCAGGCCTCCAGCGAGTCGGCCCGCCTGAGTTATGGTTTTGTGGCCGGCCCGGGCCGCTTTGAGACCACCCTGACCCGGCCCGACCTGTACGCCAGCTACTACCTGGAGCAGTTCACCCTGCTGCTGGACAACCATGGTGTTGAGTTGGAGGTGGGCACCAGCAACCAGCCGATTCCTGTGCATTTTTCCTTTGCCGAGGATGGCCATGTGGAGGGCAGCCTGAGCCCGCAGCGGCGGCAATTGATGCGTGACGTCTTTGACCTGCCCGATCTGGCCGCCATGGACGATGGCATTGCCAACGGCACTTTTGAGCCCAAGCCCGGAGAGCCACTGCCCTTGTCGTTGTTCACCGCGCCCCGGGTGGACTACTCATTGCAGCGCCTGCGCCATTACACCGGCACCGGGCCCGAGCATTTTCAGAACTTCGTGCTGTTCACCAACTACCAGTTCTACATTGACGAATTTGTCCGGCTGGGCCATGAGGCCATGCAAGACGCCTCCAGTGACTACATCGCCTTTGTTGAGCCGGGTAATGTGGTGACGCCAAAAGTGACTGGCACTGCGAACGAAGTGCGGCAATCCATGCTGCCACCCCTGCGCCTGCCGCAAATGCCAGCCTACCACCTGGTGCGCCAGGACGGCAGCGGCATCAGCATGGTTAATATTGGTGTTGGTCCCGCCAATGCCAAGACCATCACCGACCACATCGCCGTGCTGCGTCCACATGCCTGGATCATGCTGGGCCACTGCGCCGGCCTGCGCAGCAGCCAGCAACTGGGCGACTACGTGCTGGCCCATGGCTATGTGCGCGAAGACCATGTGCTGGACGAAGAACTGCCGCTGTGGGTGCCCATACCCGCGCTGGCCGAGGTGCAGGTGGCGCTGGCCTCTGCCGTGACCGAGGTGACGCAACTCAAGGGGTCGGAGCTTAAACGCATCATGCGCACCGGTACCGTGGCCAGTACCGACAATCGCAACTGGGAGCTGTTGCCCGACAACGGCCCGCAGCGCCGTTTCAGCCAGAGTCGGGCGGTGGCGCTCGACATGGAAAGCGCCACCATTGCCGCCAATGGTTTCCGTTTTCGCGTGCCCTACGGCACCCTGCTGTGTGTCAGTGACAAGCCGCTGCACGGCGAGATCAAGCTGCCCGGCATGGCCAACCACTTTTACCGCGAGCGCGTCGACCAGCACCTGCGCATCGGCATCCGCGCGCTGGAGCTGCTGCGCGAACAGGGCATCGACCAGCTCCACAGCCGCAAACTGCGCAGCTTTGCCGAGGTGGCGTTTCAGTAGGTTGTCAGCTTGCTGGTACCACGACGGGTGGCACCAGGCCCAAATGCTTGGCGCGGCGTGCGAAGCGCCGATTGTCAAAGCTGATGAATTCGCTGCAGTGGCTGCTGGCTGACAAATGGAGCGCATCGGCAAAGTCCAACCCGTCACTGTGCCAGGCCAGTGCATCATTGATGCGCGACCACTCCTCAACGCTGACGTTGGGCAGGCCGAGCAAGTGCCGGATGACCCGCACAAAATCGTCGGTGGCAAAGCCGTAAAAGGCCCGCAAGACCCATTCGAGCTCGAGTACCACCGTTAAAGGCACAAATATTTGGGGTGATTCATCAAGCAGGCGACGCGCCGCCGGACGCTGCTTGGCTGCTTCGGGGTCGGTGGGGTCGTCCACATAAAAACGGGCTAGCACATTGGTGTCAAGGGCGATCACTGGCGGCCTCGCGCATGGCAAGCGCCACATCAAAATCAGCCAAATGACGCTTGCCAGGCTTCTTGCACACCAGCATGCCATAGCCGTCTTCAACTTTCGAGGGCACTACCTGGCGCTTCATCTCGACGTGGATGACTTGCCCCTCCAGGTGGAAGTTCAGTTGACAGCCTGGGGCAATGCCAAGGCGGCGCCGGATCTGCACTGGGATCACAACCTGACCTTTTTCGGAAACGGTTACAGTTTGCATTTCGACTCCAATTTCTTACTTTGTAAGAGAACTTTAGCAGAAAGTCACTGAACCGTGTCCACCCTGTTGCACATTGAACGCCTGGATGCAGTGGTACGCGCACTGCAGGGCAGCGGTGCGACCAGTGTGTTGGACTTGGGGTGTGGGCCGGGCGAACTACTGCTGCGCCTGCGTGAACACCCGCAGTTTGTGCGCCTGCTGGGCATTGATATCGATGCCCGGGCGCTGGCCGATGCACGTGCGGCCATGGGCCTGAACTGGCTGCAGCCCGACCCGCGGCTGGCGGTACGGCTGGGTTCATTCGAAGAGGTCGATGCCGAATTGACCGGCTTTGATGCCGCCGTGATGCTGGAAACCATCGAGCACATCGCACCCGGCCATTTACCCCGGGTCGAGCGCGCCGTGTTTGTCGGCATACACCCGCGGCTGCTGCTGGTGACCACGCCCAACCAGGAATACAACGTCTTGCATGGCATGGCTGCCGGGCGAAAACGTCATCCGGGGCACCACTTTGAGTGGACCCGCGCGCAGTTCCAGCGCTGGGCCAGTGCGGTGGCGCAGCGCCATGGCTACAGCGTCAGTTTTTCCGATCTGGGCCCGCCCGACCCGGTACGCGGCAGTTCGACGCAGATGGCCCGTTTCGAAACCTTGCGGGTCAGACCACTCGCGTAGCGACGTGCTCAAGCTGCCCGTGGTTTCACTTTGGACGCCGCCAGCTTGGCATTGACACGCGCCTGTTCGATGTCTGCGTGCGCCGCCAGCACCACGCCCATGCGGCGTTTGACGAAACTTTCTGGTTTGCCAAACAGGCGGATGTCGGTGCCGGGCACGCGCAGCGCGTCGTCAACCCCGTCAAAGACCACGCCCACGGCGTCGATGCCGCCGTAAATCACGGCGCTGGCGCCGGGGTTGCGCAGCGTGGTGTTGACCGGCAGGCCCAAAATGGCGCGGGCATGCAGCTCGAACTCGCTTTGCCACTGGGTGGTGAGCGTGACCAGGCCGGTGTCGTGTGGGCGTGGGCTCACTTCGCTGAACCAGACCTGGTCGCCCTTGACGAACAGCTCGACGCCAAAAATTCCGAGGCCCGAGGCCTGACCATCAAGCGCGATACCAAGGTCGTCGGTGACGGTTTTGGCAATCTGGTGGGCTTTTTCCAGCGCCGTCGGGTGCATCGGGTGCGGCTGCCAGCTTTCCACATAGTCGCCATTGACCTGCACATGGCCCACGGGATCGCAAAAATGGGTTTCGATCTGGCCGTTGGCACCCTTGGCGCGTACCGTGAGCAGGGTGATCTCGTAGTCGAAGTCGATGAAACCTTCCACAATCACGCGGCCATGGCTGACACGGCCACCGGCCATGGCGTGGTCCCAGGCCGCCTGCACATCGGCCGGATGCTTAAGCTTGCTTTGACCCTTGCCGCTGGAGCTCATCACCGGTTTCACGATGCAGGGGTAGCCAATGCCCGGCTTGCCATTCACGCCATCGATGGCGGTCTGCAACTCGGCCAACGAGTCGCAAAATTGGTAGCGGCTGGTCGGCAGGCCCAGCGTTTCGGCGGCGAGACGGCGAATGCCTTCGCGGTCCATGGTCAGGCGCGCGGCGCGGGCAGTCGGGATCACCCGCACCACGCCGGTGGCTTCCAGCACTTCGAGCATGGGGGTGGCAATGGCCTCAATTTCCGGCACCACCAGATCGGGCTTTTCCTCCTCGATCAGTTCCCTCAGCAAGGCCGGGTCGCTCATGACAATGGTGCGGGCGTGGTGCGCCACCTGCTGGCCGGGTGCGTTGTCATAACGGTCCACGGCAATGGTTTCCACACCCAGGCGCTGTAGCGCAATGATGACTTCCTTGCCCAGTTCGCCGCTGCCTAGCAGCATGACGCGGGTGGCGTTGGGGGACAAAGGGGTGCCGATAGTGGTCATGAGGCTTGCGCGTTGCCGCGTCCAGGTGGGGTTAAAGAGGAAGTTTGATTTTAGTAAACCCGCAAGTTGCAGAAATGGTCGTCGGATGGCAGGCCATGGGCGTTGATGAACGCCATGGCGAAGAACTGATCCAAACACGAGAAGTCTTTGACCTTGTGTTCCCCGTTGTGCTCGGCCGCACAGCGACGAAACGTGCTCAGTGCTCAGAGCCCCCAGTTGTTGATAAAAATCGGAATCCGACCCTTGTCAGAATCCATCAGTTAGCTATACCATTGATAGCAATTCAGTGCCGCAGTCAATGCGGCTTGAGCGATTGCTCGTCATCCACCCCTGGAAACATCTTTCCGGGCCGTTTTGCGAATTCGCATTCAGCCAGAGCGCCTAAGGGCGGCGTGCAACGAGGTCAATCTCCACAAGCGCTTTTTTTGCCAGTCCGGTCACGCCAACGCAGGTGCGCGCTGGTCGCCGCCCGGCCGCGAAGTAGCTGGCGTAGACAGCGTTCATCGCCTCGTAATCTTCTTCGAAGCGCGTCAGGAAGATCCTCACCGACACCACATCGCGCAATGCATAGCCGCAGCCGGTCAGAACAGTCATCAGATTCTTCATGACCTGGTGCGTCTGGGCTTCTATGCCTTCCGGGTAGGGCGATGCCAGCGAAGTATCCATGAAGGGCATTTGCCCTGTCACGAACAACCAGCCATCCGTTTCAACGGCATGGCTGAACGGGGCGACCGGGTCCGGTGCGCCGGAAATCATGTGAAAAATCGATGTCATGGCTCAGTGTCCTTTTAATTATCCGCAGAACCCACGGTACCGCCGGAAAACAGCGACTTGCGGATGACCGCATGGACGCCCCAGTTTCCATCGACCACCTGCGTCACGCCGAAATCGACCGCGACCGATATCAGGGAAATCGCCTCGTCCTCGCTCAAGCCCTTGGCCGTCATGAGGAACTGGCGGGTCTTGCGGAACGCGTCCCGCATCGCAAGGTCGAGTGACGACTTCTCGTAGATCTCGCTGCGACCCTGCTCGCCAAATTCCTTGAGGTAATCCGGGTGGCTGAACCCATGCAGCACCCACTCATCGGGCGTTTCCAGCAGCGGGGAGTTGATGTCGGCGTAGGGCTCGTTGCCCAGATCTTCCGCTTTGTGGAGAACGATCTGGAACACACCGGTCAACGAACACTCGATCGCCGTCCCGCACAGTTCCGAGTCTCCTTGCGAGGCGTGCGGATCACCTACGGAGAGCAGGCCCCCGTCAACGCCGACACGCAGAAAGACGGTTGCGCCCTTCGCAATGCGCCAGTTGTCGATGTTGCCGCCGAAGTAGGTAGGCGGAATCGAATCGATCATTCCGGTCTCGACCGGAGCCACGGCAATGACGCCGAAGTGCGGCCGCGTGGGAATCTTCACGTTCTTCAGCACATGGTGGTTTTCGGTGATGCTGCTGCGATCGACCGGTACGCCGGGGTAGTCAATCGTCGTGTGAAGCACGCCACTCGGGTCGCGCTGCGGCGTCCAGCGGAAATTGTAGACAGCGTGCGCACAACCCATGCCCTGGTTGCAGTCGATTTCGTAGATGGTGACAACTTCGCGCTGCTTCGGCTCCGTGAGCAGGTCGTCGTAATGAAACCCCCACCAGGCAGCGGCATTGCTGCCGAATGCGCGGCCTTCGTACTTGGTATTCGCGGACAAGCGCGGCAGCACGTCCAGGATCCGGACCTCCAGTATGTCGCCCGGCCTGGCATCGCGCACATAGATCGGGCCGGTGCAGATTTGCACGCCGAAGCCCTCGCCGTTGCCGCGTCCGTAAATCGAAGCATCGGCCGGCCCCGATCCACGTCTGTCCACATTTTTTTTCTCGCGGGTCCAGTGGAAAACGCTCTCGGCACCGGAGTCGCCCTTGATCATGCGGTCGTAATCGTCATAGGCATGCTGAGTCAAGGTTTCTATCGTGACGAGATCGCCGGAATCAATCGTGAGCACCGGGGCAAGCGAGTGGCTGAAGTACCCCCAGTGAACCGTCTTGTCATTGGCCAGCAGATGATGGTGCTGCCCTGCCCCGCTCGAATTCGGTGACGGGCCCGAAGCGGGCGCCTCCGAGGCAGCCAGCGCATCCACCGGATCCGACTTGCCAGGCGCGCCCCGCCCCTCTTTGCCCTCGCTCGACGGCTCACGATAACCTGCCGGCCAGCCGCGCCGGATGGTGCAGTGAAGACTTTGCTGCGTGGCCTCGTTCGCCTGCTGCCGGTATTGACGCGGGGATACGTTGAACTGGTCGCGGAACGCATGGCTGAAATGCGCCGCATCGTTGAAGCCCCAGCGAAAGCAGATGTCCGTGATGGACAGGTGGCCATAGAGCCGATTGGCAAGATCCGCACGGCACCGTTCGAGCCGGCGTTGGCGCAGATAGCCCGAAAAAGTCTGGCCCGTTGCCGCAAACAGCTTCTGCACAAAGCGCTCCGATACCCGCTCGTGGCGTGCAATCGCTGCGAGTGTCAGTTCAGGTTCGCCCAGCTCGTTTTCGATGTACTGAAAAACCCGTCGCATGGTGGCCGCCTGGGAGACGTTCATGCTCACGGCTTCATGCGTATCGTTGCTGACCAGGCTTGAAGCGATGAATGCGCTCAAGGTCAGCTCAATTGGCGCCAGCTCGTCGGCGCCCAGCGCATCAAAAGACTCGGACAAGGCAGACAGCGTGCCCGCGAACATGCGGCCCATGCCCGAACGTCCGGAAAGGCAGCCTACCTTTAGCAAGCGCGCCGCTGGCATTCGGGGCTTGAGCGATTGTTCAGGCATGTGCACCATGAACTGGCGGAAATTCGAGCGAAACATCAGCCCCGGCGCAGCCCTGGCAGGCCCATACACGATGTCGCCCGGTGCCACCTTCATCGCGCGGTCGCCGTCAAACAGTGTCGCCTCGCCGGCCAGATGGAGTGCCAGCCATACGGAATCAGATGCATCACCCAGCCGTTCCAGTTTTTGCGGCGATGAGGCGATGCGCGTCAGCTCCACCCCCCGCGGCGTGCGCCCGGTGGTCAAGGAGCCGAACAACCGCACCGAATCAGTGCGTACGTCCGGCTGCAAATGAAGTCGCTGCAGGATGTTTTGCCATGCGCGGGGGCGTTGCGGTGCCGGATAGGACTCAGTCGAGAACTGTTCAAAGAGCATGCTTGGCTTTTCTGGAGAGTTTTCCGGAACAACGCAAGACTTGTGCCTCGAAATGCCGCCCAGAATGGAACGGAGCACTTCAGCCTGGGTGAAGTACGGGCGCCGCGTCTCCCGTACACGCTCACCTGCCGACGAAAACATTCTTCCGGATCGAGCCGTGCACGCCCCAGTTGGCATCAACCACCTGGGTCACGCCGAAGTCCGCCGCCACCGACAGCAGCGAGATCGCTTCATCCTCGCTCAGGTGATGCACTGTCATCAAGAAGCGCCGCAGCTTGCGGAAGGCGTCGCGCATGGCCTTGTCCAGGCTGGCGTGGTTCGCCACCTCGGTCTGGGCATTGACGCCCAGTTCGGCCAGGTAGTTGGGGAACGTGAAGCCATAGACGGACCACTGCGAGTCGGTTTCGAGCAAGGGGTGGGTCAAGCCTTCCAGAATCGTACCGCCCAGGTCGTTCTTCTTGTGCAGGATGAACTCGAAGTCCCCCGTGAGCGAGGTCTCGATGGCGGTGCCGCCCAGTTCGCTGTCGCCCTGCGCCGCATGCGGATCACCCACCGAGAAGAAGGCCCCTTCGACCGCGACCGGGTAGTACATGCGCGCGCCCTTGCCGATGCGCCAATCGTCGATGTTGCCGCCGGTGTAGCTCGGCGGGATCGAGCTGACGTAGTCCGACTCCGAAGGCGCCAGCCCCATGGTGCCGAAATGCAGGCGCGCAGGCACCTTGACGTTCTGCAGGATGTTCTCGCGCTTGCGGATCAGCGAATGGTCCACCTTGACGCCCGGATAGTCGATCGTCGAATGCACGATGCCGTCCGGATCGGTCTGCGGCGTCCAGATGTAGTTGTAGACGGCGCGGGCAAAGGGTTCGCCCGAGGTGTCGAGCTCGAAGATGGTGATGACTTCGCGCGGCTTTGGCTCCTCAATCAGGTCATGGTAATGAAAGCCCCAGGAGGCCGCCGCGTTCGAGCCAAAGCAGCGACCGGCATGGCAGGCGCTGCAACTCGGGCGGGGCCGCACATCCAGAATGCGCACCTCCAGCACGTCGCCAGGCTCGGCACCTTCAATCGCCACTGGGCCGGTCAGCAAATGCACGCCAACTCCCTCCCCTGAGCCCAGCTTGAACGGCCCCTCCGTGGGCCCGGCACCGCGGCGTGGCACGGCCTTGTGTTCGCGCGTCCATTTGAAGATGCTCTCGGCGCCCGGATCGCCCGCAATCATGCGCTCATGGTCGTCGTTCGCGTGGTGTGTCAACGTTTCGATGGTGGCCCGGTCGCCAGACTTCAGGGTCAGGGCCGGCGTAACCGCCTTGCTGAAATAGCCCCAGTTAACGGTGGCAGGCGATACGGGAAGAATGTGGTGCTTCATGCTGTGAGTTCGTGAGTTGAAGGGGGGGGTAATTCGGTGTTGGCGCCCATGACCCTGAGGAACTTGGCCGTCAACGGATGGCGGGGCCGCTTCAGCACTTCGTGCGCCGGGCCCGCTTCGACCACCGAGCCACCGCTGAGGAAGACGACGCGGTCTGCCACTTCTTCGGCGAAGCGCAACTGGTGGGTGGAAATGATCATGGTCAGGCCGTCCTCGATGGCGAGCCGCCGGATGACATCCAGCACCTCGTTGACCAGTTCGGGGTCCAGCGCGGAGGTGGGTTCATCCAGCAGCAGCACGCTGGGGTTGGGTGCCAGCGCCCGCGCAATCGCCACCCGCTGCTGCTGGCCGCCGGACATGTGACGCGGCAGGGCATCCACACGATGGCTCAGCCCCACACGCTCCAGCAGTTCGCGCGCGCGCCGGTCGGCGTCTTCTCGCGACATGCCATGCACCCAGCGCAATGGCCCGGCAATGTTTTCCAGCGCCGTCAGATGGCTGAACAGGTTGAATTGTTGGAACACCATGCCAACGCCGACGGTGGCGCGCTCGTTGGCCAGGTCATGCTGGGTCATCAGCTGGCCGCTCGGGAGATAACCCAGGCGCTTGCCGCCCACGTGGATCTGCCCCATGTCCCAGCCGTCGAGGTGGCTGATGCAGCGCAGCAGCGTGCTCTTGCCGGAGCCGCTGGGGCCCAGTAGCGCCACCACTTCTCCCGTGCGGACGATCAGGCTGAGCCCATCCAGCACAGGCTGTTCGCCGTAGCCCTTGCACAATCCGGTGACGCGCACCGCCACCTCATGGCTGGTGAGCGACTCGGATCGCTCCCCGGCAGACATCGCCGCTTTCGCAGGCGCCGCCCCGGCGTGACCCACTGTATCGGGTGATGGTGTTCCCGATGGCTCTTCGGGCCCGGCCTGCACGGACGTGGCGGCCTCTTTCACACGGCACCAGGGAAGCAGGTGCGCAAAACGGCTCTTCGGAGCAGGCTTGTCCAGATCGAGCACGTCTTCAACGAAGAGCTGGATCAGGCTGATGCCACCGGTCAAGACCAGATAAATCAGGCCCGACGCACAGAAGACCGAGAAAAAATCGAAGGTGGAAGAAGCCAACTGCGTGCTGCGCAAGGTCAGCTCTTCGACGGCGATCACGGAGGCCAGCGAGGAGTTCTTCAAGGCACTGACCGACTCGCTGCCCAGCGCCGGTACCATGGTCCGGATCGCTTGCGGCGCAATCACGCGGCGCATCAACACCCCGGGTGTCATGCCCAGGGCCTGGCCCGCCGTGACCTGCCCCCGGTCCACCCCGAGCACGCCGGAGCGCAGCATCTCGGCGATGAAGGGCGCCTCATTCAGGGCCAGGGCAAGGCCACCCGCGGCGATCGCTGTCAGCTTGATCCCCACGAGGGGAAGCACGTTGTACGCAAACACCATCTGCAGGATCAGCGGCGTACCCCGGAAAATGATTGAATAACCCCGGGCGCATGCAGCCAGCAGCGGAAAACGGCTGAGCTGCATGCTCGCAAGAACCACTCCCACCACCAGCCCGCCCGCCAGGCCCAGCCCGGTGACCGCCAGTGTAAAGCCGATGCCCTTGAGCAGGTACGGCAGGCTCAGATAGTGGAGGAAGAGGTCCATTTACTTCGCCACCACCAACTTGGGAACTTCCAGGTTTTCAACCGGGATGCCCCACTTTTTCAGCATCTCGGTTTGCATGCCTGCCTTCTGCACCGCCACCAGCGCCGCCATGATGGCGTCGCGGAACTCTGTCTTGCCCCGAGGCACCCCGATGCCGACCGAGTAAGGCAGCGCCAGGGTGGCGGCCTTACCCAGCTTGTCCGGATAGGCCTTGACCGCCTGGTCAACGGTGTTCACATCGTTGATGTACGTATCGGCACGCCCTGCCAGGATGGCCTGAATGCAGTTGGCGTTGTTGTCATACAGCTGGAGCGCCGGTTCTGCCTTGCCCGCCGCCTTGCACGCCGGGGCCAGGTTCTGAATCAGCGGCACCTCGACATAGCCGGTGTTCTCAGCCGCCGTCGCACCGCACAGCGAGGTATCGATGCCGGTGATTTTCCTGGGGTTGCCCTTGGCCACCAGAACGCCGTCAAACACCTTGGAGTAGGTGATGAAATCGGCGGCTTTGGCGCGCTCCTCGGTCGCATAGATGTCGGAGATCACGATGTCGGCCTGGCCGCTCTGCAAGGTGGTCAGCAAGGCCGCGAAAGCGACCGGCTTGTAAGTCATCTTGAAGCCCAGGCAGTCGCCGATGGCCTCGCCCAGATCGATGTCGTAGCCAATGTATTTGCCGGGGTCTTTGGGGTCAATGGTTTCGTAGCCCGGGGTATGCGGGTTGATCGCGTTGACCAGCGTTTTCCCCTTGAACTGGGGATACTTGACCTGCAGCGCCTTGCACGCTTGCGGCGCTGCAGCCTGGGCCTGGCCTGACACCGCGAGAGCCGTCAGGCAGGCAGCGCCGAAGGCGGCCTGGCGCAAACGCTCAAAAACACCACCTTTGTTCAAAGGGGCGTACCCATTACCAAACAGATTAGTACTCATAGAAAACACTCCTTGGCGGCTGATGACCGTGCCGTACACCACGTACGTCATGCTGCATCGCACAAAACAAGAATATGAGAACGAGCCGGCCACGACTTGTCTGAGCCCGCACGTCTGTTTGCAAGAGCACGCACGCTGGCGCAATCCGCGGTGCCGGGCCGCAAGGCGGGCGTGTTAAAGCGCCATCGACCGGTTTTTTTGACCGCAGGCCCCGCAACCCGGGTTGCATAGTGCGCCGGGTGGTCGGCACTGCTTTGCCGCCGCGAGAAACAGAATGAAAGGGAATGAAGTCATGGCAAAGTTTTTGATGTTTGCAATCTCCGCACTGTCTGCGTTATCGGTGTTGCAGGGGGCTGCCCGGTAATTTGTGTACCAGATAATTGGAGCTTATGTTCAAAGTCAGCGTGGTGGCTCGGCGACAATCCAGCCCATGCTTGAATCCATCCTCTCTGTTCAACACCTGGTCAAGCGTTATGGTGAGGCCACGGTGGTCAGCGACCTGTCTTTTGCCATCGCGCCGGGCGAATGCCTGGGCGTGATTGGTCCCAATGGGGCCGGCAAAACCACCACCATCCGCATGTGCCTGGGCCTGACGGTGCCCGATGAAGGCACGGTGACGGCGTTTGGCCTGCAAATGCCGCGTGATGCGCTGGCCATCAAGGCGCAGCTGGGCGTGGTGAGCCAGATGGACACACTCGACCCGGACTTCAATTGCGCCGAGAACCTGCTCGTGTACGGCCGCTATTTCGGCATGAAAGACGACCAGATTCGCGAGCGCATTCCGTCGCTGCTCGAATTTGCCTCGCTTTCAGCCAAGGCCCATGCCAAACCCGGCGAGTTGTCGGGCGGCATGAAGCGCCGCCTGAGCCTGGCGCGCGCGCTGGTCAACAACCCGCGTCTGCTGCTGCTCGACGAGCCTACCACGGGCCTGGACCCGCAGGCGCGCCACCTGATGTGGGAGCGCCTGCAATTGCTGCTGCAGCAAGGCAAGTCAATTCTGCTCACCACGCACTTCATGGACGAGGCCGAGCGCCTGTGTCACCGCTTGCTGGTGGTAGATCATGGTAAAAAAATTGCTGAAGGGGCACCTCGTGACCTGATCAGGCAGTACCTTGAGCCCGATGTGGTGGAGGTCTACGGCAGTGGTGTGCTGGCTCTGGCGGACTCGCCGCTCAAAGCCATGGCGGCCCGGGTTGAAGTGAGTGGTGAAACGGTATTTTTCTACACGTTGGAGGCCAAGCCGCTGCTGCAGGCGCTGGCGGTGTACCCGCAATTGCGCACACTGCACCGTCCGGCCAATCTGGAAGATCTGTTCCTCAAGTTGACAGGCCGTCAAATCCGGGAGGACGCATGAGCACCGCCATCAATCCATCACCCTGGCGCGCACCCCAACTGTCCATGCGCTGGTGGCCGGTGTTTCGGCGCAACTGGCTGGTCTGGAAAAAGCTGGCTATTCCGAGCCTGGTCGGTAATATTGCCGAACCGCTGATGTGGCTGGTGGCCTTTGGTTACGGCATGGGCGCCTTGGTGGGGAAGGTCACGGTGGACGGCGTGCAGGTGCCCTACATTTTGTTTTTGGCCAGCGGCTCGATCTGCATGAGCGCCATGAATGCCGCCAGTTTCGAGGCGCTGTACTCGGCGTTTTCACGCATGCACGTACAAAAAACCTGGGACGGCATCATGAACGCGCCGGTCAACCTGGACGACATCGTGTTGGCCGAAATGCTGTGGGCGGCCTTCAAATCGGTCTTTACCGTGACGGCCATCCTGGGCGTGATGCTGGCGCTTGGCATCAGTTACAGCCCCAAATTGCTGGTGGCCTGGCCGGTGCTTCTGGGTGTCGGCATCAGCTTCAGTTGTGTGGCGCTGATCTTCAACGCGCTGGCCAAGGGCTATGATTTTTTTACCTATTACTTCACGCTGTTTTTGACGCCGATGATGTTTTTGAGTGGCATTTTTTTTCCGCTGGAACAGTTGCCCGCCGTGGTGCGCGAGATTTCGCAGTGGCTACCGCTGACCAACGCGGTGGCGCTGGTGCGCCCGCTGTTCATGGACCAGTGGCCCGCCGACTGGCTGCGCCCGTTGGCGGTGCTGGCGACCTACGCGGGGCTGGGATTTTGGGTTGCGCTGGTGCTCACCCGCAAACGCTTTCGGGCCTGAGGGCTGATGTGTGATATTTCTTGAATGATGGACTGACCTTGACCGAATTTGCTGAAAAAATCCAGGAACCGCGCTTGTGGCGTGGCGACGGCTGGACCGCCCGGGTGATCAAAAATGAAGACGACGACGGCTGGGCCGTGGCCATGTTCAAGGACGCCGAAACTGAGGCGGCGCTGATCGGCCCCTGGACCATGGGGCGCGACAAAAAGAACCCCAAACCACTGGACGGCAACGCCTTCAGCACCCTGGTCAAAACTGCTCGCGAGTTTGTCCGCCGCGGCGAGCAGCAATTACACGCCTCCCTGCACCAGAGCATCACCGTGACCGCTGGATCAACCCGGGTCACCGTGTGCCTGGACATCGTGCCCGATGAAGACAACCCTTATGCCATGCTGAGCGCCAAAGACGAGGGTGATGAGTTGCTGGCTGAAGTGCGGGTGGCGCCCTCGTTCAAGCTCAACCGCAGCAGCGCGGTGGTGTGGGCTGAAGGCGGGTTTGCTCGGCCGAGCGGGCGTTAGGCTTGTAATTCGGCCAGCCTTGCCGCGGTGGCCGCTTGCTCGACGGTATTCAGAAACGTGCCTGGGCATCGTGCCCAATGAAAATAAAAAAAGCGCCCTCGGTTCTTGACGGAGGGCGCTGTGAAGGACCCTGGCGGGTCCGAGTGCTCGTTAAGCTGTTCGGTTGGCGGTAAACAGAGCCTTGGTTCCCAATCCGAGCAACATTGCAATTCCAAAGAGTGGCATGACCACCGCATAGGCCAGACCGATGAAGGGGGCTGCAACCAACTTGCCTGCTGTTGCCAGCGCAGTTAATACCTTGCGGCCTTTCGGGTTGGCCATCATGGCCTTGCCTGCAGACCATGCCAGGATCGAAATGCCCACCAGGGGGAGCGACATGGCATAGACCAGGCCGATGAACGGAGCGGCAAAGAACAGCGCCACATTCTTCAGGTAGGTAGGTGCCCTTTTTGCGGCCTGCGATTGCACCAGGGCCTTGCCGCCAATCCAGGCCAGCATGGCGACGCCGATCAGGGGCAGCAATACCGCATATGCCAGGCCGATGAAGGGAGCTGCCAGGGCAAGTGCCAGACTCTTGAGACCGTTTTGTTTTTCAAGGACTTCGACCGGCAATGCCTTGCTGCGGCTGATTTCTGGCGCTTGAACAATTGTCAGCACCGGGGCAGACATCGCCTTGGCTGCACTGGCCTCAATCATCTCGGGCGACAAGGGTTTGCGCATGAAATCCGAGACACCGGCGGCCTTGGCCCGCGATTCGTTTTCCGTGGTGCCAAATCCGGTGATGATGACCACTGGGGTCCAGGGTCGGCTGGACTTGACACGTTCAGCCAGTTCAACGCCGTCCATGCCGGGCATTTTGATGTCGGTGAAGACGACATCAAATTCCTGCTCGCGAATCTGTTTCAGGGCTTCGTGGGCATTTTGGGCCGTTGTGACAACATAACCTTTGCTTGACAAAACACGGGTGAAGCTTTTGCCAACCACAGCGTCATCATCGACGACCAGAACTTTACGCAGTGCACTCATGATATTTCTCCTTTAGGTTCCATTTGGTTCAGACTGCTTATCTTTAAGCATTGACCGTGCCAACTTGAAAATATTCAAAATACCCTATATTTATCAATAACTTACGCAACTTTTTAGGCGGGATTTGGGAATTGAAGCGCAATTAAAAAAGCGGCAAAGTACTTTGGTTTTATACACCTTGGCCGGTGTTTGAATCTGAAAACCTGGAAAGTCTTTTAAAATCAATAAGTTGCGGAAAATATTGATCCGTATATCTTTTTTGTACAGGCCTTGGCTTGCTCCATTGTCCTGATGGTGCTCAGGTCGACAGCGGCTTGAGCAGTTCTGCCAGATCACTCTCGGAAAACAGCGGCTGCTTGCGCCCGACTGCGCCGCTGTACATGCTTTCGGCCAGTGCCGCTTTGCGGTCCTGTAGCGCAAGGATGCGTTCCTCGATGGTGCCTTGTGCCACCAGTTTCACCACCCACACGCTGTTGTTCTGGCCGATGCGGTGGGCGCGGCCGGTGGCCTGGGCCTCCACAGCAGGGTTCCACCAGGGGTCATAGTGGATCACGGTGTCTGCTTGTGGCAGGTTCAGGCCCACGCCGCCCGCTTTCAGGCTGATCAAAAACAGCGGTACCTGGCCGCTGGTGAACTGGTCGATCAGCGCATCGCGCTGCTGGCTCTGGCCGGTGAGCTTGACCCAGGGGATACCGCGTTGTTTCAGCTCGGCCTCGATCAGGCTCAGCATGCTGGTAAATTGGGAGAACAGCAGAACGCGTCGGCCCTCAGCCAGCATCTCGGGCAGCATGGCCATCAACTGCTCCAGCTTGGCTGAGGCTTTGACTTTTTTTGCCGCTTCGAGTTTGAGCAAATGCGGGTCGCAGCAGACCTGGCGCAGTTTCAGCAGCGCATCCAGGATGGTGATTTGTGACTTGGCCAGGCCCTTGGCATCCAGCGCCTCGCGTACGGTTTTTTCCATGCCCAGGCGGATGGTTTCGTAGAGGTCTGCCTGCTTGCCTGACAGCTCGACGCGCATCACGGTTTCTACCTTGGGCGGCAGCTCATGGGCCACCAACGCCTTGGTGCGGCGCAGCATGAAGGGCGTGACGCGGGCACGCAGCTGCTGCAGCGCCTCGGGGTCACCCTGTTTTTCGATGGGGGTGCGAAACAGTTCGGCAAAACGTTTCTGACTGCCCAGGAAACCCGGCATCAGAAAGTGGAACAGGCTCCAGATTTCACCCAGGTGGTTTTCCATCGGTGTGCCCGACAGGCACAGGCGGTGTTTGCTTTTGAGTTCGCTGGCCACCTGGGCCGCATGGGTGTTGGCGTTCTTGATGTTCTGTGCTTCATCGAGCACCACCAGATGCCACTGCGCCTCAAGCCAGCGCTCACGGTCACGGTGCAGCAACGAATAGGGCGCAATCACGATGTCGTGATCCATCATGTTGCCCGCCACCTCGTGGCGGTCCTTGCCGTGTAACACCAGGCTACGCAGTCCCGGGCAAAAGCGTTCGGCTTCGCGCTGCCAGTTGCCCATCAGGCTCACTGGCGCAATGATCAGCGCCGGGTGGGTCAGGCGGCCGGCGTCTTTTTCGATCTGGATGTGCACCAGTGTTTGTAGCGTTTTGCCCAGGCCCATGTCGTCGGCCAGAATGCCTGCCAGGCCGTATTCGCGCAAAAACTGCAACCAGTTCACGCCCTGTTGCTGGTACGGGCGCAGCGACGCGTTGACGCTTTTGGGCGCCAACACCTCGGGCAATTCGGCGCACCCGTGCAAGCGCTGTACCAGCTCGCGCAGATGTTGCGCGCCTTGCCAGACCGCGCCTTCGCCCAGTGCGGCGGTGGTGCGCATAGCGTCCAGGCGCGAGAGCTTGAGGCTGTCGCCGGCGAAATCATGGTTGCGGTCGCCGACCAGCTCCAGCAGCGCGCCGAGCCAGGGTTTCAGGTTGTCGGTGGGCAGGCGGATAAAGCCGCCACTGGTCGCGGGCAGATAGATGAACGGCGCAATGTCGGGCAGGCCGGTGGCTGCGTTGCGCGGACTGCGTGCGGCCATTTTGATGAGCTCGGGCAGCAAGGGCAGGATGTTGTGGCGTTCTCCGTTAATTTCCATGCCCAACGACAAATCAAACCAGGGCGAGGTGGCCTCGTCGTCACCCTGGGCATCCAGGCGCACGTCCAGCGCCTCGCCGTGCTGGATCCAGCCGCTCAGCGACGCGTCCAGCGTCACGTCGAAGTCGGCCTCGCGCAGCGGCGCGTAGTCGCTATCGGCCCACTGCAGCCAGAGCTGTTGCGCTGCGCTGCCGGGGATGCCAAAAATGCCATTTCCAGTGGCACTCAGGCCGAGTTGCACCAGGCTGGTGATGGCCTCGAGCTCGACCTGCGGTTCACGGTGCAACAGCAGCCGGCCCTGCGCGTTGTCGATCAGCACCGTGGTGCCCTGGCCTACCCACCAGCCGCGGTGGCCTGCGTAGTCAAAGCGCAGGGTGGCCTGCATCAGGCCCGACACCGGCACGTCAGCGGGCGCAACTGCGCTTAAATGCAGGCAGGCCGTGGGCGTGATGCCGGTCAGGGTTTGCAGCGGCTCGAGCACCGGTGGCAATGGCACCGCTCCGAGTCGCTCGGCAAGCTCGGCCTGGAGTTTTTTCAAGGCGGCCGTTTTGAGCGGCGGGCAGCGCAACAGTACCGCCACCTGGCCCAGGCTCATGTCCTTGACGCGGGCCAGGCCGCAGACGCCACGGTGGGCGTCCAGGTAGAGCGGTGGACTGTTCAGGCACAGTTGGGCCATCGAATGGTCGAGTTTGGCGCGCAACACCCAGGCGCCGTCATCGGCGTGGGCTTGCGTGACCTCATGCCATTGCCAGAGCACGTCCAGCGGCGGACCCCATTGCGCGGGCATCGTCGGTTGACCGTGCTTGTCACCGATGAAAAGACGCCCGGTGCTGGCGGCCAATTCGAGCGCCTGCACGCCGTATTTGCCCTCCACCGTGACGCGTGACTTGGCGCCGTAGCTGTAAAAATAGCTGCTTGCGGCGCTCGGCATGGTGTGCATCAGTTGCAGCACGTCGTGGTCGGCCTCGGTCGCCAGGTCGAACACGGGCTGGCCGCTGCCGGGCATGGTTTTGATGGGCTTGGCCTTGGCCCAGCCGCCGTTGACCTTGGGGTAGGACACCACGGCTTCGAGGGTCAGCAGCGGGTGTGGGCCTTGCGGAGCAATGACATTGAGCAGGTACAGAAACTGCTCGTGGCGCAGGTTTTGTCCGCTGCGTTCGGCTGCCAGCGGCGCCTTGGCGCCACCGCGTTCGAGTTCGCCGAGCCAGCGGATCACCTGGTTTTCGGCTTCGAGTTGGGCCACGGCCTGGCGTTTGGCCAGATCGGCCTGGCGCTGCGCCGCCAGTTCCTGCTCAGTGAGCGGTTTGAAGCTGGGTGCGGGTGCGCTTGTGCCCAGAATCTGCTGGCCCTTGTACGCAGCCTTGATCATCAGCGCCACGCCATGTTTGCACTGGATGCCCACCGGGCAGGTGCAATCGCTGTCCCATTCCAGCACGCGGCCATCAGGACTGCGTTTGACCTCGATGGAAAGCTCATAGGGGCGGCGCGTGCTGCCCTGCACGTCACCGATGAGCAACCACACGTCTTCAAGCGGCTCAATCGACAGGTTCAACACCCTCTGGTTGCGGTACAGCTCCAGGCCACGCGCATAAGTGGCGGTGTCGCAGCGTTGTACCAGCGAGCCCAGGTCCAGCCAGAGCCTCGTGTTTTGCCAATGGGTTTGCATTCAATGGACTCCGGAGTCGGATCAGCTGATCAGGGCACGCAATCAAGCAGCCGCATGTGTTAACAATCAGGAGCAATTGAGACAATTGGGCCATTTTTCATGATTTTTATCCGGAAGTTAATGAGATAAAGTTTAGAAGTTAGCGAGACTGTTTTGTAAGTGTCAGCCTAGGTGCCGGTTCCAAGCAGTTTAGGTGCCAATGGTAAGTACAAATAATTGAGAATGAAGAATTTCCTCTATGTGCAGTCCATTCAAAATGCTTGCGTATGCAGGAAACCACTGACCACCGTTCTGCTCTATTCTGCCCACTTTACTGCGAATGACCACCTGAGACGAGAGGCGAGGCAGCTTTGCAATAACCAGTCAGGTTCGGCCGGGGAGTTGAGCTATCCGTCAGAACCGGCTGGATGGTCGTCGGTGCTCTCGGCCCGGATTGAACTCCAGGGTGCCCCCGAACTTGTGTTTCTTTGATATTTCTCATATTCCAATCTCCAATCTCCGAACTTAATAGCCAGCTATGAAGTAAAGTAGGCTTTTCGAGGGCGAGACCAGTCCACAAAATTTTGTTGAACGCATGTCATACAAACTGACTCCTGTCGCCCTGATTGCGATGGCGCTGTATGCCTCTGGCACTTGTGCCGAGGAGACCGGCACGCCGATGTTTTCGTTCAGCGGTTTCGGCACTTTGGGTTTGGTCCATTCCAGCGAAGATAAAGCGGATTTCACCTCCAGCTACTTCAAACCCAACGGCGCCGGCTACAGCCATGGTTGGAGTGCCGATGTCGACAGCCTGATTGGCGGGCAAGTCACCGCCAATCTCACTCCACAGCTCTCTGCGATCCTGCAAGTTATCTCGGAGCAGAATTACGACACCACCTACCGGCCCCATGTGGAGTGGGCGAATATCAAATATCAGTTCACGCCGGATATCAGCATCCGTGCCGGACGGGTCGTGTTGCCAGCCTATCTGGTTTCCGACTATCGAAAGGTGGGTTACACCAATCCGTGGGTGCGGCCACCAATCGAGGTCTATAGACTGATACCCATCAGCAACAGTGACGGCATCGATGCCAGCTACCGCGTGCGCGTCGGTGAACTGATAAACACCATGTGGGGCAGTTACGGCAAGAGCGAATCCAGACACCCGGCCGGCGGCGCTGTTAAAGCGAAATCCTTATGGGGCCTATCCAATACAGTCGAATACGGTCCGCTAACCGCACGCATCGCCTACCTGAACGCCAACGTGACGGTCGAGTCCGTCAATGCGCTCTTCGATGCTTTCAGACTGTTCGGGCCGGAAGGTATCGCGATGGCGGACAAATACGATTTTGCCAATAAACTCTTCTCGTTTTTGGCGCTTGGCGCAAGCTATGACCCGGGTAGCTGGTTCATTATGGGAGAGTGGGGTTCAGTCGAAAGCCGTTCGGTAGGTGGCAAGGCGGCTGCCTGGTATGTCAGTGGCGGTTATCGGCTCGGGAATGTCACGCCCTATGTCACTTACGCACAGATAAACCCGGACAATCTCTCCGATCCTGGCTTGAACGTGTCTACCTTGCCCCCTTCTCTGGCAGGGCCCGCTACCAGCCTCAATACCGCCCTCAATTCGCTCTTGAGCTCGAAGCCTTCTCAGAGAACCGTATCCGTCGGCGGGCGCTGGGATTTCACGAAGAATACAGCTTTCAAGCTGCAATACGATCACACCCGTATCGAAGCCGGCTCGACCGGCATATTGATCAACACCCAGCCGGGTTTTCAACTGGGTGGCAAGATTAACATGTTCAGTGCCACGGTTGATTTCGTATTCTGATGAGACGGACTCTACCTAGTATGAACCGCGCCGGATTTATCATCATCGGGCTGGCTCTGTGCCTGGTTGCCGCTGAGGCAGTGGCCGATGTCGTGGCGGTGGTCTCAGCCAAGAGTCCCGTGACAACAACACTGAGCAAAAGTCAGGTCGTGGATATTTTTCTGGGCAAGGCGAGCCGCTTCCCCGATGGCAGCCAGGCCGTGCCGATTGATCAGGTCGAAGGCTCTGCCGCGCGCGACGAGTTCTACCTCAAGTTCTCCGGCAAGTCCCCCGCGCAGCTCAAGGCGCATTGGTCGAAGATTATTTTCACCGGCCGGGGCCAGCCGCCGCGGGAAGTATCGAACAGCATCGAAGTGAAGAAATTCCTCAACGAGAACCCAAATGCTATCGGCTACATTGAGCAGAGTGCGGTGGATGGCAGTGTAAAAGTACTGCTCTCACAATAGTCTGACCCGTCTGGCTTACAGTGACTCCTTCTGGTCGTCAGGTAGCCTGATTTGTCTCGGTTCCTGTAATGTTCAGCTGTGACCGCAACAACTCTGCAATCTGATCTGCTGGTACGGGTTTGTTAAGATAAAAACCTTGGAACTCCTTGCAGGCATTTTGCCGCAAATACTCGGCTTGCGCCTTCGTTTCAACGCCTTGGGCCACGACGTTCAAGCTCAGTGTCCTGCCCATCGCGATAATAGCGTTGGTCAGGTCATTGTCTTCGGCGGCACCAGTAATGTCGCGGATGAACGAACGATCGATTTTGATGGTATCGATCGGAAATTTCTTGAGCATGGAAAGTGAGGAATAGCCAATACCAAAGTTGTCGATGGCTATCCGGATTCCCATAGACCTGAGCTCGGTCAATACCCGCATGGTTTTATCGACATCGTGCATTAGCAGGTTTTCTGTGACTTCCAGCTCCAGCAGGCGTGCATCCATGCCAGTATCCGCGAGTATCGCCTTGAGATCCGTCAGCAGATGTTCATCGAAAAACTGGCGCACCGACAGGTTGACGGCTATGCTCAAATGGGGAAGCCCCTGATTTTGCCAAGCCACATTTTGCTGGCAGGCGCTTTTGAGTACCCACTTGCCGATCAGCACAATCAGACCGGTTTCTTCCGCGATCGGGATGAATTTCATTGGGGCGACGACACCCAAGTCGGGATGCTGCCAGCGTAGCAACGCTTCCATGCCGGTGATCCGGCCGCTGGCGGTATTCTGCGTGGTCTGATAATCCAGCTGAAATTCGTTTCGTTCCAGAGCGTGCCGAAGGCCCGCTTCCAAGGTGAGCCGTTCAAGCGACTCAGCGTTCAGTTTCTCGGAATAAAACTGGTAATTGTTCCGGCCTTCTTCCTTCACTTGGTACATCGCGAGATCGGCGTTTCTTTGCAGCGTCTGTTCGTCCAAACCGTCTTGCGGGTAAATACTGATACCGATACTCGCTGTCACGTGGAATTCCTGGCCTTGCAGGATGAATGGCCAGGCGACGGCGGAAAGAATTTTCTGGGCTACGGTCACTACGTACTTTTCCTCATCCAGTTCCGGCAGCAGGGCGACAAACTCGTCGCCGCCCATACGGGCGACGGTGTCACTGTCGCGCAGACAAGCCTTGACTCTTGCCGCGACTTCTTGCAGCAGTTGGTCGCCAGCCTCGTGTCCGAGGGTGTCGTTGATGTTTTTGAAATGGTCCAAGTCGAAAAACAGCACCGCCAATTGTCGGTGGTAGCGATACGCATGGTTGATGCTCTGGCCCAGAAGTTTACTGAACAGGCTGCGATTCGGCAGCGTCGTTAGTCCGTCGTGATAGGCTAAATATTCGATACGCTCGGCGTGGGCGACCTGTTCCTCGATGGCGCGCGAGCGGCTTAATGCAAGATTTCGGCTCATGCGGTCCAATATAGCGAGAATCAGGATCAGTAAAACGCTGCCGGCAGTCGCCCGCCACAGATAGGTGCGTATATTGCGGCGCGTGATGGCCAGTTGTTCGTCTGCGGATAATCCGACAATCACGGCCAATGGAAAATCATAGAGCTGACGTGCAGTGGTGTAGCGCCGTATACCATCCCAGGCGTTAGTCGAAAGCTTCGCTTCGCTTTGGGCCTCATCCGTGGAAGGCACCACCGCTGCATAATCGACCACCTCGCCTGCAGACAGGGTCTCGCCGCTGCGCCTGGCCCTGAATACGCCATCGGTGCCGAGGATGCCGAGCACGCCGTGCTCGCCCAATTTGGCGGACTCATAGCCACTGACGAAATAAGCAGCATCGACAGCAACCATGACGACACCGGCGAACTTTCCATCGAGCGCATTCAGCCTACGACTGAACTGAAGTTTCCATTCTGCCGAAGCAGGGCCTTTCCAAGGATGGCTGATCCAGAGGGCATCAACGCGACGCTGTGTCTTGAAGTACTCTTGATCGGCAACGTTCTTTATCTCGGATGACCGGGTGCTTGCCACGACATCTCCTTTGTCATTCGCGATACTGACCACGAACAACAAATCCGGCGGTAATAAGGCCTTTGTCTTGAGATCGTGCAGGTTGGCCTGCTTACCTGCGGATTCATAGGCATACTTGACGATCTTCAGGGTCTGGTCGATTTCGCGCATTGCGCGTACGACTTGCGCTTCATAAGTCCCGGCCAGTTCGCGGCTAGTCATCGCCACGCTGTGTTCGGCGGCGGCGTGTTCGACTTTGATGAGGTTCAGGGTTGTTCCCCAGATCAGTGCCAGTACGAGAATGGCAATCGTCGGAAACAGGATGTGTGATTCCGTTGCATGGCCTAACCACCGCCTCAGTACGGCGGCAGATTGAACTAAAGTGTCTTTCAAGGTGACACGATTGGCAGGCGCGTCGTCTGTGATCAACATCTTCATCATTGATAGCCGGAAGCAAGCGGTGTCGAGCGCCAACAGTCAATAATCTGTTTTCTCATAATTTCTCCACAATGGTCAGATTAACGGGGTGGATCACCAAACAAGCCCAGTTTAGAAAAAATCGATCAAACAGCCTTGAGTTTTCTCAAAGCGCGTGTGCACTTCAGACTTGGTTCCACCCAAGCTTTATTTGCCTCGGACTTGTCCGTCTTTGCGTTTGCTCATTTCGTACTCTCCAATGTCTGAATTTGACCATCAGTTATGGAGTACGTCTTTCAGGGGCAACATCAGTATGCCCCATCGCATGGTCGGCTTGCTGGTCGGCGTGGTAGCTTGAGCGCACCATGGCGCCCACGGCGGCGTGGCTGAAGCCCAGTTCGTAGGCCTTGGTCTCGAACATCTTGAATACGTCGGGGTGTACGTAGCGCTTGACCGTCAGGTGGGAGGTCGACGGCGCCAGATATTGGCCGATGGTGAGCATGTTGATGCCATGGGCGCGCATGTCGCGCATGACCTCCAAAATCTCGTCGTCGGTTTCGCCCAGGCCGACCATCAGACCACTCTTGGTCGGTATGTCGGGGAACAGCGCCTTGAATTTTTTGAGCAGGTTCAGGCTGAACTGGTAATCCGAGCCGGGGCGCGCCTCCTTGTAGAGGCGCGGAATGGTTTCCAGGTTGTGGTTCATCACATCCGGCGGGGCCGCCTTGAGGATATCGAGTGCGCGGTCGTCACGGCCGCGAAAGTCGGGCACCAGCACCTCGATTTGCGTCTGCGGTGATTTGTCACGGATGTTCTGGATACAGGCCACAAAATGCCCGGCACCACCGTCGCGCAGGTCATCGCGATCGACGCTGGTGATGACCACGTATTTGAGCTTGAGCTGGGCAATGGTGTTGGCCAGGTTGACCGGTTCATTGACATCAAGCGGGTCGGGTCGGCCGTGGCCGACGTCGCAAAACGGGCAGCGCCGGGTGCATTTGTCACCCATGATCATGAAGGTGGCCGTGCCCTTGCCAAAACATTCGCCAATGTTGGGACAGCTGGCTTCTTCACACACGGTGACCAGCTTGTTGCTGCGCAGGACGTCCTTGATTTCATAAAAACGGGTGGTGGGCGAGCCCGCCTTGACGCGAATCCACTCGGGTTTGCGCAAAATCTCGCCCTGCACCACCTTGACCGGGATGCGTGACAGCTTGGCAGCCGATTTTTGCTTGGCCGTTGCATCGTAGCTTTCAGCGCTTTGGGGTTCGCGTACCGTCTTGGTTTCTTTGGATGTGTTCATATGCTGCTTGGTAGACCGTCATTGCGAGGCGCGTCATCGACGCGGCCATCCAGGGCTTTATGGGTCGAGGGAAACGGCAAGTTTCTGGCTGAATACCTCAGCCACTTCCTGCCAGCTTGCAAAAGCGCTCATTGTAGAAAGATCCACCGTTTGCAGCCCGACGTAGCCGCAGGGGTTAATGCGCGAGTAGGGTTCAAGGTCCATGGCGACGTTGAGCGCCACCCCGTGGTAGGTGCAATTGCGGCTGACCTTGATGCCCAGAGCGGCGATCTTGCCGAGGCCGGAAAAATTGGGGTCCTTTTTATCTGGATATGCTCCTCTTTTCACTGGCCGCTGCGGCAGCAACGCATGGCCGGCCGGGTCGTCCAGCCGGACGTAAATGCCCGGCGCGCCCGCTACCCGGTGCCCGGTCACGCCAAAATGCAGCAGGGTGCGGATCACGGCTTCCTCGATGCGGTAAACGTATTCCTTAACAAAGTAGCCAGCACGTTTCAGGTCCAGCAGCGGGTAGGCCACCACTTGACCGGGGCCGTGGTAGGTCACCTGACCGCCTCGGTTGGTTGCCACCACGGGGATGGTACCGGGGTTGAAGATGTGCTCTTGTCTGCCAGCCAGGCCCTGCGTGTAAACCGGCGCGTGCTCGCAAACCCATAGAACATCGGGCGTGCTCTCGTTGCGCCCGGCGGTGAATGCCTGCATGGCGGCGTAGGTGGGTTCGTAGTCGACGTGACCTAGAAACTTGACCTCCATTGGCATGACTACAGCACCACCTTGACCATCGGGTGGGTGGACAGCGTGCGGTAGATCTCGTCAAGCTGTTCGCGGCTGGTGGCGTTGACCGTGATGGTGACGCCCAGGTATTTGCCGCCCTTGCTCTCGCGCAGCTCAATCGTGGCGGCATCAAATTGCGGGTCAAACTGCAGGGCAATGTGGCTGACGGCGTGTACCAGGCCGTCGACCTTGACCCCCATCACTTTGATCGGGAAGGCGCAGGGATAGATGATCAGTGAGGGCTGCTCCGGACTCGGGCTGGTCACTGGACTGCTGGGCGGCGTGATGGGCATGATGCAGGTTCGACTTAATTATGGATGGGTTTCTACGTATAATGCGAGGCTATTCTGACTCGGACGAACTGTAAAGTAAGCGTAATTTAAATGGTGACAATACCACCTTCAAAGGCGCAAGACTCTGGGTTCGATAGTGAGCCGACAGATTTTGTGCCATTAACCCGCTTGCAGGCGCAAGCGCTGGCACGGGCTAATCCGGTGATTTCTCCCTGGTGGGTGGTGTTCGGCCAGATGGTGCTGGGGTTGTTGCTGGTGCTGCTGGCCAGCTTGGTTTTTGGAGATATTGTTGCCAAGTCGGTGGCTTGTGGTGTGTTGGCGGTGGTTCTGCCTGCAGCTTTGTTTGCGCGCGGCCTGTCCAGCCAGTTTGCCAGGGCGAATGCGGGCATGGCGGTGATGAGCTTCTTTGTGTGGGAGTTGGTCAAGATTGTGGTGACGATTGGTTTGCTGTTTGCGGCCCATCGTCTTGTGAAGGATTTGAATTGGCCGGCCATGCTGGTTGGTCTCATCGTCACTCTTAAGGTGTACTGGCTGGCGCTGGCATTCAAACGCAAGGCCAAACCGGTGCAAAATATTAACGCTTAACGGCAAAGTAACTGATCAAAGAGTAACTGATGGCTGCTGAAGAAAACGCTGTGCAACACGGTCCCACCGCTGGTGAGTACATTGGCCACCACTTGACGCACTTGCAAACCGGCAAGCAGACAGGTGTGATCGATTTCTCCGTCTTTAATCTGGACTCGATCTTCTGGTCGGTGTTGTTGGGTGTGCTGGGTTTGTTTGTTATGTGGCGCGTCGCCAAAACCGTCACGTCCGGTGTGCCCGGTCGCATGCAGGCGGCGGTTGAGGTTTTGCTCGAAATGGTCGACACCCAGGCCAAGGGCATCATTCACAACGCCGAGTCGCGCAAATTTGTCGGTCCATTGGCGCTGACGGTGTTTGTCTGGGTATTTTTGCTTAACTCAATGGACTTCCTGCCGGTGGATCTGATCCCCCTGATCTGGGAAATGATTTACGGCGCTGCCGGTGGTGACGTGCACCATGCCTACATGCGTGTGGTGCCCACGGCCGACCTCTCCACTACGCTGGCCATGTCAACCTCTGTGTTGCTTGTTTGCCTGTACTACAACATTAAGATCAAGGGAGCTGGCGGCTGGGTTCATGAGCTCGTTACGGCGCCGTTTGGCACCAGCAAGAACCCCTTGTTTGCCCTGATTCTGGGTGTGCTGAACCTCGGCATGCAATTGATTGAATTCACTGCCAAAACCGTGTCACACGGCATGCGGTTGTTTGGCAACATGTACGCTGGTGAGTTGGTGTTCATGCTGATTGCGCTCATGGGTGCGGTCGGGTTTGGCTCTGCCACGGGCATTGCCCTGTGGTTCGGGCATTTGGTGGCGGGTCTGGGTTGGGCAATTTTTCACATTCTGATCGTTGCCTTGCAAGCCTTTATTTTCATGATGTTGACCCTGGTGTACGTGGGTCAGGCGCATGACCACCATTAATGGTTTGTCAGTAGGTTTCTCTTTTTCTTTTTTCTTTTCAACTTGAATCCATAGGAGCTTTTAAATGGAAAACGTGCTTGGTTTTGTGGCGCTGGCCGCTGGTTTGATCATTGGTCTGGGTGCTGTTGGTGCTTGTATCGGTATTGGCATCATGGGTAGCAAATACCTTGAAGCAGCTGCCCGTCAACCTGAATTGATGAACGAACTGCAAACCAAAATGTTCTTGCTGGCTGGTCTGATCGATGCTGCTTTCCTGATTGGTGTCGGTATCGCGATGATGTTTGCGTTTGCCAATCCGTTCGTTTTGAAGTAATTCTCTTCGCCTTTCATTCACTAGAAAGGGGTTGTTGTGAGTATTAACGCAACATTCTTCGCGCAACTCGTGGTGTTTTTCCTGTTGGTGGTCTTTACGATGAAATTCGTCTGGCCACCCATTGCAAATGCATTGGACGAGCGCGCACAAAAAATAGCAGACGGCTTGGCTGCCGCTGACAAGGCCAAAGCAGAGCTCTCATCCGCCAACAAACGGGTTGAAGCTGAATTGGCCCAGTCGCGCACCGAAACCGCGAGCCGCCTGGCAGACGCCGAGCGTCGTGCCCTGACCATCATTGAAGAGGCAAAAGCCAAAGCCGCTGACGAAGGCAATAAAATTGTTGCTGCCGCCAAGGCCGAAGCTGAACAGCAGGCCGTCAAGGCGCGCGAATCCCTGCGTGAGCAGGTCGCAGCCCTGGCTGTGAAAGGCGCCGAGCAGATTCTCCGCAAGGAAGTTAATGCCGACGTGCACGCTGATTTGTTGTCTCGTCTGAAGACCGAGCTTTAAGAGAACAACATGGCTGAACTCGCCACTATTGCCCGTCCCTACGCTGAAGCCTTGTTCAAGGCCAGTGCAGCCGACTCCAAAGCCGTGTTGACATGGCTTGACGAGTTGGCCTGCGTGGCACAGCAAGCCCAGTTGCAGCAGTTCGCTGACAGCCCCAAGGCCACCCATGCGCAGGTGTATGAGGTCATCGCGGGTGTCATGAAGTCTGTGCTGGACAGCCATGCGCAAAACTTCATCCGCACCGTGATTGCCAACGACCGCCTGGCCTTTGTGCCGGAAGTTGCCGCACAGTTTCGGGCACTGGTGAACGCCCAGAGCGGCTCCAGCGATGCCGTCATTTACAGCGCCTTCCCAATTGAGGGTGCTGCGCTGGCCGAGGTGTCGCAAATGCTCGAAAAGCGTTTTGCACGTCAGCTCAATGTGTCTGTTGAGTTGCAGCCTGAGCTCATTGGTGGCATCAGGGTGGTCGTGGGTGACGAAGTTCTTGACACCTCTGTCAAGGCCCGTCTGGAACAAATGAAAATGGCTTTGACGGCTTGAGGCTCTGCCTTGAACCGTTGGCCTCACTAATGAAAGAAGGAAAGAGTCATGCAACTCAATCCCGCAGAAATTTCTGAACTGATTAAGAGCCGTATTGAAGGCTTGTCTGCCACTGCAGATATCCGCAACCAGGGCACAGTTGTTTCCGTCACCGACGGTATTTGCCGCATCCACGGCCTCTCCGACGTGATGCAGGGCGAAATGCTTGAATTCCCGGCCGACGCCGAAGGCCAGCCCAGTTACGGCCTGGCGCTGAACCTCGAGCGCGACTCGGTTGGCGCCGTGATTTTGGGCTCTTATGAGCACATTTCCGAAGGCGACACGGTCAAGTGCACCGGCCGTATTCTGGAAGTGCCGGTCGGCCCCGAGCTCAAGGGCCGCGTGGTCAACGCCCTGGGCCAGCCCATTGACGGCAAAGGCCCGATC